>ERZ833963.260-NODE-260-length-83157-cov-119.996077_pt1 | contig 83157 bp, 69 predicted proteins | sample MGYA00519693_ERZ833963 | MGnify/ENA primary metagenome ERZ833963 (study PRJEB31850, sample SAMEA3708748) | human gut metagenome | biome: human gut; feature: human-associated habitat; material: faeces | place: China | collected 2014 ...
ATTTGTCTTTAAAGTACTTACGAGGACTGTTAACGGATTTTAGTGGACACTAGTGATTCGCATTATTATCGGACCCATCTGTGTAACTATAGACAGTTACGGTATTGTTACCGTCGTTGTTTTCAACAAACGACAAACCGAAGGAGCATCCTACCCCCCCCCCACGTACTAACATTCCCCTGATTGTCATAAAAATGCCAACCAGTAGAGATACCCGCTTTCATGTTTAACGACAAGAGCAAGGCGGCACAAAGCGTCAAAAGCCGCAGTCCTGTCTTCGATAAATGAGTCATAAATTATAAATTAAAAAAGCTAAGTTACTATACTTATAAAATTATTATATTAGTCCAACTCATCCAACAATATTCCATTGATGAAACTCGTTAGTACAATGTCAACACGATGTTGGGCATTAAAAGTTTCTTTTGTTTTGCAAAATTACTATTTTCATTGATACTTATATAATTTCTGTAACATATATTAAGATATAAATTAGTATACATGCTGTATTTAAACTTTATTAAACACCCAATCGATGACACAAGAATAGATTTTGTGAGATTAAAATATCGCATGGCACTTCGAGCTCACCTTTTCAGTCCCACGAAAGCTATTTTCTGCTGTTTTCACTCTTTCCGCTTCTCTATAATGAAGTCTTTTCCTGACACATTTTTGTCAAAAGGTTTCCAACATAAGTACCACTTTCCTACCCTACTTGCCGCGATGAGCACCCAGTAAGACCACAAGGATGATACAAAGGAAATATGGCATCCATCCACTCATTGAAGAATGCAGAAACAGAGATACGAAGACACAGGGTGTTTAGAAATAGGGGCACAGGGTAGAAGCTTTTTAGGCTTGAGAGACTACAGTGTTGCACTACCCTTCCACTCTCTACGAAAATCCTTTCATCCACAGCTCCCCCTCATATTACGAATTTGGATCTTGTTCTCGCACCTCTTACAATCCTGAACCTCTGCGAGTTCCATAAGAGAAAAAGTTCCTTTATCTCTGAGAACTACAAAATATAAAAACCTCCAACGCTCCTCGTCAAATGCTGACGATAAGCGAAGTCCGAAAACAAAAACAAAGAGATGAGGAAAAGTAGTCGGTAAGAGAATCGAACTCTTATGCCAAGATTGAGAATCTTGTATCCTAACCGTTAGATGAACCGACCGTCAAGCGATAAAAAATCCTCTCTGTACGAGGCGGAGAGGCAAGTAAAGTAGTCGGTAAGAGAATCGAACTCTTATGCCAAGATTGAGAATCTTGTATCCTAACCGTTAGATGAACCGACCAAATGAAAGTCTAAACCCTGCGGAAGCTGGGGGATTCGAACCCCCGGTACGCGAAAAAGCGCACGGCAGTTTAGCAAACTGCTGGTTTCAGCCACTCACCCAAACTTCCAAAGTTGGTAAACAACTTACAGCATTTTCCAAATGCGGTGCAAAGGTAATACTTTTATTTTGTTCTACCAAACTTTTGCCGAACTTTTTCTTTCCTGTTCTTAGTTTTAACTGGATACATATCCAGATATTGTCTCACACCGAAAGAATGCTCTCTACTTTATACCATCATCACTTTTACCAAGGCAGCGTGTTCTTGAACAGCACATCCTTGATATCCTTCTCATGGTCGTAAAAGAAGCGGGCAACGATGGACGAGAGAATAGCAGAGGTCGGCAACTTCTCATCACCGGCATACTTCAATCGGTCCAACACATTCTTCAACGTCTCATCAATATAGATCGTTGCCAACTTACCACCGCCGACTTTATAGTCATGTGCCAAGTCGAGGAAGAGTTGCCAAGAGTCCTTACTGTCATCACGTGTCACGTGATACTCACGCTCAGCGCTGGCCTCACTCTTCGGACGACGGCCACGGCGTGACTGAACATCTTCCATATTTGTCACACCTTGTAAGTATGCGTTAGACGCAGAGCGTGATGGCTGCGCACCATTGCGGACATTGGCCGGGCGAATCACACTATTGCGCTGAGAAGGCTGTTCCACAGGCTGGCGGTCCTGATAGTGGCGGTCATCATGTACGGCGACAGGCTCTGCCTCACGGTCCGTACGTTCCTCTGTCTCTTGATAACCGCCTTGCTCAGCGTCAGAGGCAGATGGAGTGGGGGAGCCTGGGCGCTCCTCCTCTACATTGTCCTGTCCATTTTCCTGCTGAGTCGTGTCTACACTATCCCCATGTTCAGCGCGGAGCTCTTCTCCACTCTCTTCTGTCTGCTCTTCACGCTGTTCCTCAGATTGTTCTTCACGACTATTTTGATTCGGCTGTGCTCCACTTTGGAGACCTTTTACAAGATCAGAGATGCTGCCGGGAAGCAAAACTGATGTTTTTTTCTTAGCCATATTATATCTTTATATATATATTTGTTTAAACTTGTAATCTTATAATTAAATGCATAATATGAATATATAAATAGATAAAGTTATTGCAATCTATAGACAAGCATCTTGTTAACAAGAAGTTACACTATATTATAAGTACTCATATATAAATACATAAAAGAATACCATAAAGATATAGATAATTCTATATATAACAACATACTTTATCCCACACATAAATATATATTTAATTATAGCTTATCATCAATCTTTGATTCTACGGATCATAAACTCAAAGGCAGGACGGACAGCATCACGCTGAGAGGGTGAGATCTCAAACGTGTTGATACGCTTCAATGCGGCACGGGCAGTGATTCGTGGTGTCACAGCACCCAACTGTTTGAATATCGCATCGGTCTGCTTCCACATCTTCAACTCATCTGTCGTTCCGATACGCACATCAATACGGTTAGGTACAAAAAAGAGTTTGGCATGCATCTCTGGTGTGAGTTTGCGTAGCGCATTGATCACTTGTACGAACATACCAGTGGAGTCGAGGGTTTTTTCCTCATACTCATAAGGACAGATAATATAGTCGGCATTAGTGAACATCGGTACAAGCCCGTCCTCAGAGACATTACCAGGAGAATCAAAAAGCACATATCCCTCAGTCTGGGACGCTGAATCCATGAGCTGCTGCATGGTTTCCGGGTCAGCCACATCGAAGTCCTGCACATTGTAGGGCTCCTCTGAAGTCAGATAGAGTTCTTTGTCCTTCTTGCGCTGCATCATAATGGTTTTCTGCAAGTCAGTATCGATGATACATACATCCTGCTTTTTCCAAGCCAGGTAGTTGGCGAAGAGAATACAGAGGGTAGACTTACCGACGCCACCTTTCTGATTTGCGAAAACTATTTTTTTATTCTTCATATCTATCTTTTCGATTATCAATCCAAAAACATATATAAATAGTTGAGTAGGGGAAGAAATGAAAATATAAACCTATACGTATATAAGTAAATAAAGACATAACTAAGCATCCACTAATTTACAGTTGCAAATATAAGCATAAAAAACGATATAGGCAAATATATCTAAAATTTTTAATACTTTTAAATATAAGAATTAAGGAATACAGAAATAAAGAAATTTATAGATAAAGATATAGATATGTATTAATACATAATATAAAGGAGTGAACAAATTAATATATCTACATATGGATATATATATGAATAAAAGCACACATAGATAAACTTAGACACAAAAGTATACTTGTAGCAATAAATATTTATATAAGTATAGATCATATAAATATATAAATATATAAATAAACAAACCGAATAAAAAAACTAAGCAATATATACGAAAAAAGGAAGTTAGAAGAATACCGATGAAATCAGGTATTATATAATGGTAATGGGATAATATATATAATAATAGAAAAATCTGGATATAAACATATATATAAGGATTTATAGGTTTACAATAATATATATAGATATAAACAAGTACACAAATTAAGAAAATAATAATTGTTTATATATAGATAGTTAAATATAGAAAGATATAAGATTAAACATATAAAACAATATAAAATGATATATATAATAATGTATAGATCTAATAATGTATAATTTTATAGATAGATAGATAGATAGATAGATAGATAGATAGATAGATAGATAAATAAATAGATAGATAGATAGATAGATAGATAGATAGATAGATAGATAGATAGATAGATAAACAAAGATGGGGCAATATATAGGTGAATAAACAAATATGCAAATAGATAAATATCTGTATAGATAAAAATATGAAGCGAAAAATAAATAAACGGATAAACATCTATAAAAGTAAACAAACGGATGTATATCAAAGAAGAAAAAATATTTTTAAACCGTCAAGAGGGTAGACAATCATTAGAAATCTTTTAGTATCATTGATTAGTAGAGCGCTGCATACGTTTTATTATCAGATAGTTACGTAGATGTTTGGCGACATATTAGTAAGGTAGTGCGACATATTAGTAAGGTTGCTGCGACATATTAGTAGGGTCTCTGCGACATATTAGTAACATGTTTGCAACGTCTGCGACATATAGGGAGACTGTCTGCGACATATAGGGAATATCTTTCTATTGTTGTGATCTTTGTTTTACGATATTGTCATAATATGTCTTTAATTTCTTTCTCCTTTTACTTCTTTGTCTCTATACTACGATCTTTATTGATGTTTATAATATACTGATATTGTTTATTTTATCTTACCTTTGCGACAAATTGGTAAGGTTTTGATTCACTATCTCTCAAGTTTATGGCGACAAATTAGTAGGTTGCTGATTATATTTTACAATTCTAATGTTTTGAATTTTGCGCTTCTTTTCGCCCGGATGGTCGTGTGCTTTATTTTATTCGATTCTCAGAGCGGTTTTTCCTTTGCTTTCCCCTTTATTTACTGGGCTTGACGAGCAAAAATAGGGCACTTCTTTTTTTGCGTTTTAGAAGCGAATTGGGCTTAAAAGGGTGGTTTTCTGCTTTATCCTTAGATCAAGCATATCATTTTTCAGTCGTGAAATCATGAAACAATGACGTGTGTTCTATTACTTTGAGAAAGTTGACTCTGTATGGTTGGAGGATTAGATCTCGCAAAAGAAGGTGACAAGAAAGGGAACACTGAAGCTGCAAGGAGAAGAGTCAAGGATAGAAACGGAAAAGGTTCATTCGTCAGACTGATGGCGAATGAACCTCATTGGGAGATAGCGATACTCCTCGTTGTGGGACAGTCTGCTATCCTTTGCTATTTTTATGTTTACTCTCTACGTAACCAGCAATAGCTCTTTTGTTAACCGTGATTCTATTTTCTGCTCTTCCACAACTTAGTCATATCCTCGAGCGTCTTACCTTTAGTCTCAGGTACGAGACGCCAGACAAAGAGAGCGGCGAGGACGCACATCAGACCGTAGAAGCCGTAGGTGAACCAATGACCGAAGTTGTCGCCGGCATGCAGGTGCATGTTGAACATCGGTACGAACGTAGAGCTTACCAGGAAGTTGAAGATCCACTGAAAGGCCACGGCGATGGCTACTGCCGCACCGCGAATGGTGTTGGGGAAGATCTCGGCGATGAGTACCCAGCAGATCGGACCCCACGAAAACATGAAGCTGGCGGAGTAGACCATGATGCTCACCATCGTGACGATGCTCAGCGGGGCGTTGCCGAAGGTGATTGCCACACCAAAGGCACCGATGGCCATGCCGATGGACCCCCAGATGAGCAGTGGCTTGCGGCCTACCTTCTCTACGGTGAACACGGCGACGAGGGTGAATGAGATGTTGACAATGCCCATGATCACAGTCTGTACCATCGGGCTCTGCATACCCATATCCTGGAAGATGCGTGGCGCATAGTAGAGCACGGCGTTGATGCCGACGATCTGCTGGAACACGCTGAGCATGATGCCTACGAAGATACACATCCAGCCGTAGGTCAGCAGGCGCTCTGTCCTTGTGGTGATGGTGGCTTTGATATCTGTCAGAATCGTCCGTGCCTCGGCGCTACCGTTGATGTGGCTAAGAATGGACAGTGCCTTCTGGTCCTGTTCGACCATGACGAGATAGCGTGGCGTCTCGGGCACGAAGCAGATCAGCAGGGCGAAGAGGCCGGCGGGCACCATCTCGCTGCCGAACATATATCTCCATCCTGTGGTGATCGTCCACTGTGCATCGGCCATGTTGGCGATAGCTCCGGCAGCGTCGTAGACGGGGTTGGCGTGAGAGCCGAGAATGAGGAAGTTGACAAAGTAGACCACGAGCTGGCCGAAGATGATGGCGAACTGGTTCCAGCTGACGAGCATGCCACGGATGCGCGAGGGTGCCACCTCACCGATATACATCGGGCAAATAGCTGAAGCCATGCCCACGCCGATGCCGCCGAGCACGCGGTAAAGGTTAAAGACCACGAGCAGTGTCCATGTCGGTTTGCCGTAGGGCAGGAGTCCGAACGTCTCCGGCGTCATCGAGCCCCATGCCGAGAGGAAGAAGCAGATGCCGGCGAAGATCAGCGAGCGCTTGCGGCCGAAGCGGGAGGCGAAGAGTCCGGACAGTCCGGAACCGATGATGCAGCCGATGAGCGCGCTGGAGGATGTGAAGCCGTGAAGAAAGTCGTTGTACTCAAAGTCCCTGGCGCCCTTGAAGAAAGCTTGGAGACCTTTCTCGGCCCCACTGATCACGGCGGTGTCATAGCCGAAGAGCAGTCCGCCGAGCACCGCCACCATGACGATGCTGATGAGGTAGGCGCGGCTACCCCCTTGTTGCGATTGTTTTTCCATTACTTAGGTTTGCTTAGTTATTTGTTTTATGTTTCTTTGGTGCAAAGATACACTTTTTGCCGCAGATATGCTTTACCGTATGTTACTTAATTACGTATCAAATGTTTCAAATATGCATGAGCAGCCTCACCCCCAGCCCCTCTCCCTTTGGAGAGGGGGTGAGAGGGTGAGGCTGCTGGTGAGGAGTGAGGCTGTTTCTTAAAATCCCCAAAAAGACCTTAAGGAAAACAAGAACAATATAGTAGCAAAACAGGAGAGTAATGGGTCTAAACGATTGATATAGGTCAAATAAGAGGAGCTTGCTTAATCTGCACATTTAAGCGTTTTCGTGCAAAAGAGTGTGAACGGCTATTTTCAATTCTCGATTATTTTTCTTATTTTTGTATCAGAATTAAAAACCCAGTGGCTCTTTTGATTCAACTTGCATGGTTTAGAAGAGCCGGAGATACAAAACGACAATTCTTCAACACTATATATAAATAAGGAGAAACATACATGCAGATAAAGAAACTCGTAACCATCGCTTCCATGTTTGTGGCTTTTGCAGTCACTCCAGTCTTTGCCGGCTCCGGCACACCGGAAAACAGTTCCGCCAACAATGAGGAGATGATTCCTTATATCCTGCCCGACGAGATGGACCACTCTGAGCTGGAAGCTTTGTTCAACGTTACGGGTTCTCAGATCATCAAGAAGGCCAAGGACTATATCGGTCGGCCTTATCGTCGTGGCTGCATGGGACCATACGCTTTCGACTGTTCCGGTTTCACCAGTTTTGTCTATCAGTCACTCAACATCCGTCTCGGCCGTAGCAGCCGCGACCAATGGCGTGAGGGACTGGCCATCAACGACCGCGACGACGTGCATGTAGGCGACCTGGTGTTCTTTGGCTCTTCCGCTCGCATCAGTCATGTCGGTATTGTAGCTGAGGTTGAGGGAAATGGAGATTTCAAGTTCATCCACGCCTCTTGTTCCAACGGCATCACGATCTCTGATATCAACGAGAACTACTACGACAATAGATATCAGGGAGCAAGAAGAATACTGAATAATTAGAGGTTCGGGGGGTGAGGCTTCTACAGATCATCGAAGTTCACCTCCACCTTCACGGGCGTGATCTTCACGGTCTTGGCTTTCCACTGCTTAGCTTTTTGTTGCGAAGCAGGGGATAGGTGACCTTTTACTGCCTGCTCGATCATCAGCGCGGCGAGAGGGGCGGCAAGGTCAGCGCCGAAGCCACCGTTCTCGACATACACGCTGATGGCCACCTTCGGGTTCTCCATCGGTGCGAAGCCCATGAAGATAGAGTGGTCCTTACCCTCGTTCTCTGCTGTCCCCGTCTTCCCGCATATCTTATAGAGTGGTGTGTTGATGCTTGCCGCAGTGCCACTGGCCACGGCAGCGCACATGCCGAGGATCACCGTGTGGAGGGCTTCACGTGAGGCCAGCCCTTGGTGATGCTCAGTGTATTGCTTGTTTTCTTCTGCCGTGGTGTGGATATGTGGCGTGACGTACCATCCTCTGTTGGCGATCATCGCGGCGAGGTTGCAGAGTTGGAGTGGGGTGGTGGTGACCTCACCTTGTCCCATGCCCACCCACATGATCGTCGTGCCGTCCCAGTTGCCGTGGCGACGGCACAGGTATGCCGAGTCGGGGATGCAGCCACCAGCCTCGTCGGGGATGTCTACGCCGAGGGGATGTCCGAGACCAAAGCTGTGCATGTAGCGAGCCCAACGGTTGATGGCGCGGTATTTGGTGAGATAGGCCGTGCGGTTGTCGATCATCTCCTGAAAAGCCTTACAGAAATAGGAGTTGCAGCTCTGTCCGATGGCCTGTACCAAAGCGAGAGGCGCACGGTGGGGATGGCAGCCGATGTGGAAACGGTTGTAGTAGAATCCGCGGTGGCAGGGGTAGGTCTTTTCGGGGGTCAGCGTCCCTTCGGTGAGCATCTCCAGTGCCTGTGCGGTCTTGAAGGTAGAGCCGGGAGAGTACGTCTTGGAGATGGCGCGGTTCACACCGTCGTCGACTTTGTCGTGGCTATAGAGACAGAGGATGCGACCTGTTGCCGGTTCTATGGCCACGATGCTTCCCTGCTTGCCTTGCAGCAGCTGACCGGCCAGGCGCTGGAGAGCCGGGTTGAGAGTGAGCGCGGTGGTGTCGGTGAGTCCGATGACACCTTTATGGTTATTGTCGTTGTTGGCGGCGAGGATGAGTTGGGGACACAGTACCCATGCTATCATCACCATGCAAATCCATGTTTTGATCCTTTTCATTATTTTTTTGTGAATAATAAGTGCAAAGGTAGTACAAACGAAAGGAATGACAAAGAAAAGCTTTGAAGATTTTAATTAGCAGAAGGGACAGATCAGTAGTAAGACAGAGTAGTCGGATGTTTTTTAGGCAGAAAGACATAAAAGACATATTTTTAATATGACAGGGTAACAGCATTCTTTTGTTATACCATACTTCCGCGTAAGTCCTCCTCGAGGACATCGCCCTGTCCCCGATTTACTCCCGGTCGCTCGCTTTTGTGAGACTTCACCGTCATAGCAGTTCTACGCCCCGGAGATGATCGTAGAGTGTCTCTTTTAGGGTCATAAAAGCCTTACCCCCTATGGGGGAGAAGCTGTAATTTTGTTTATAAAACTGACAAAAAACGGGCATTTTCCTGACGATTTTCTGAACGGAAGTGTATGTTGCCTCAATTTTGCGAATTTTAGAGGGTTTTGTGTAAGGTATTGGAAAATAGGTAGTTATGAATATAGAGAGAAATTCGACATCACTATATAGGTACTTTTGTGTGAAAAACCATGTAGGACTACTCCTCAGAAAGCCTTTCTGATGCTCTCATCACGCCTTTCTGATGTGGTCAGAAAGGCACTTTGACCAGGTCAGAAAGCCTTTCTGATAGCATCAGAAAGGTACTTTGACAGCGTCACCGCTATTTTTTGTCGCTCTCACTCCATCTTTTTCTCATTTATCCCAAAGATGTCTCTCCAGATTGTCTGCCCGCGGCGATGTAGTTTTGTCAATGTATTTCGAATAAAAAAGAGCCTATAGCCCTTCTCTAACCCTCCGGCCCTTATGCGACAGCCTCACCCACAGAGCATACTACTCCCCTCTCCTTTGGAGAGGGGGTGGGGGTGAGGCCGGAGAGTGGGTGAGGTTGGTGAAACTTCTATCCGTTGAGCCAGTTCTCTACGATCTTACTGCCCATCGGGGTGAGTACGCTCTCGGGGTGGAACTGGATGCCGTGGATGTTGTAGTGGCGGTGGCGCAGTCCCATGATCTGTCCGTCGTCGCTGACAGCGGTGACCTCAAGAGAGGCAGGGAACTCCGTGCGGCTGACCACCCAACTATGGTAGCGGCCCATGAGCAGACGTTTGGGCAGTCCGTCGAAGATCGGATCGTTGGCGAACTGCGTACCCTCGGTGGCTACACCATGATATACTTCACTGAGGTTCTCGAGCTTTGCGCCGAAGACCTCGCCGATGGCCTGATGACCGAGACATACGCCGAGCATGGGCTTGCGGCCGGCATAGGTCTTGATGACGTCAAGGAGCAGGCCTGCCTCACTGGGTATGCCCGGACCGGGACTGAGCATGATCTTGTCGAAGGGCTCTAACTGACCGAGCGTGAACTGGTCGTTGCGGTAGACCTCCACCTCGGCACCTAATTGCTTCACCAGATGAGCGAGGTTGTACGTGAAACTGTCGTAATTGTCTATGATAACGATTTTCATATCATTCTTATGTTCTCAAATTCTTAAATTCTTGATAGAATAAGTACCTTCTGATGCTTATTCCTTCTTTGAATCTATGATTTTCTTTTGTCTTATAGCTTCTCAGCAATCTTGATGGCCTTGACAAGGGCGCCGAGCTTGTTGTTGCTCTCGTTGAGCTCATAGGCGTCGTTGCTCTTGGCCACCACGCCGCTGCCGGCCTGGAACCACAACTCGCCACCACGACTGATGAACGTGCGGATGACGATGGCCTGGTTGAGATTGCCGTTGAGACCGATGAAACCGATGCATCCGCCGTAGGCGCCACGGTTGTGGGGCTCCATCTCGCTGATGAGCTGCATGGCACGCACCTTAGGTGCACCCGAGAGCGTACCGGCGGGGAAGGTGTCGAAGAACGCTTTGATGTGGTTCGCGCCCTTGTTGAGCTTACCGCTGACGCGGCTGACGAGGTGGATGACGTGGCTGTAGAACTGCATGTCTTTGTAGAAGTCCACCTTCACGTCGTGGCAGTTGCGGCTCAGGTCGTTGCGGGCCAGGTCCACGAGCATCACGTGCTCAGCGTTCTCCTTCGGATCGTTGCGCAGGAACTCAGCGGCCTTGCGGTCCTGCTCGGCATTGCCCGTGCGCTTGGTGGTACCGGCGATGGGATCGATATAAGCCGTGTCGCCCTCAATGCGGTTGTGGGTCTCAGGGCTGGAGCCGAAGATGCGGAAGCCGCCGAAGTCGAAATAGAAGAGGTAGGGCGACGGGTTGATGGAGCGCAGGGCGCGGTAGAGCTTGAAGTCATCACCCTCGTAGCGTTGGACAAAGCGGCGCGAGATGACGATCTGGAAGACGTCGCCACGCAGGCAGTGCTTGACACAGCGGCGGATGTTGGCCTTGTGCTCCTCGTCAGTGAGTGTGGAGGTAGCCTCGCCGACGGGGTGGAAGCTATAAGGCTTCACGCTCGCCTTGTTCACCGCACGCTGCAGGCCGGCGAGCTGACGGTCGCCGTCGTCGCTGTTCTTGGCCAGGGTGATGAACGTCATCGTATTGTTGAAATGGTCGAAGACGATGAGGTCGCGATAGAGGATATAGTAGATGTCGGGTGCGTCGTTCTTCGCCATCGTCGTGTCCTTGCCCTCGATGTTCTCGAAGTAGCGCACGGCGTTGAAGGCCGTGTAGCCGTAAAGGCCGCAGAAGTTTGCGCCTTCACCCTCGATATGGAAGCGATGGATGAAGGTGTCGAAGTCTTTGACGATGGCCAGCTTGCAGGCTTCTCCCTTGCCGGGACCCGTGGCGGGCAACTCATGTACCCCGGTAGTGCCGTCGGGCAGCGTAATGATCGTCTTGCCATGGCTGACGGCAATAGAGGCGATCGGGTTGATGCCGATAAACGACCGTGCGTTTTCCGATCCGTGATAGTCCGAGCTCTCCATCAGCGCACTCTGTGGGTAGATGTCGCGCAGCCGCATGTATACGGCTACGGGTGTATAGAGGTCGGCGAGAATCTTATTTGTTCTCGTCTCAAAATTAAAATTTTCCATATTCTTTCGCCATGTCTTTGTGAGTGAGATAAGTGTTCATGTCCTTGTCGCCACGTCCGCTGACGGTGAGCATCACCACGTCGGAGGGCTTGAAGGACAACTTGCGGAGGGCAGCAACAGCGTGTGCGCTCTCGATGGCGGGGATGATGCCCTCGGTACGCGTGAGCTCATAACCGGCATAGATTGCCTCGTCGTCGTTGATGGCGAGCACCTTTTCGCGTCCCTGCCGGGCGAGATAGGCGTGCATGGGACCAATGCCCGGGTAGTCGAGACCGGCAGAGATGGTAAACGCCTCCTTGATCTGACCGTCGTCGGTCTGCATCACCAGTGTGCGTGCGCCGTGGATGATGCCCTCCGTGCCACAGTGCATGGTGGCAGCGGTGTAGCCGGTGTCGATGCCGTGACCGCCTGCTTCGGCGAGCACAATCTTCACGCGGTCGTCGTCGACATAGTGATAGATGGTACCGGCGGCGTTGCTGCCACCACCTACGCAGGCGATGAGATAGTCGGGATAGTCGCGTCCGATCTTCTCTTTGAGCTGCCACTTGATCTCTTCGCTGATCACGCTCTGCATCTTCGCCACGATGTCGGGGTAGGGGTGCGGGCCCATCGTAGAACCGACGAGGTAGAAGGTATCCTCGGGATGGCAGCACCAGTCGCGGATCGCTTCCGAGCAGGCGTCGGAGAGCGTCATGTTTCCGGTGGTCACCGGATGCACCTTTGCGCCGAGCATCTTCATGCGCTCCACGTTGGGATGCTGTCGCTCCACGTCACTCTTACCCATGAAGATCTCGCAGTCCATGCCGAAGAGTGCGCAGACCGTGGCTGTTGCCACGCCGTGCTGACCGGCGCCGGTCTCAGCGATGATACGAGTCTTACCCATCTTGCGTGCGAGGAGTATCTGTCCGATGGCGTTGTTGATCTTGTGTGCTCCCGTGTGGTTGAGGTCCTCACGCTTGAGATAGAGCCGGCAGCCATAGCGCTCACTCATGCGCTTGGCGTAGTAGAGTGGTGAGGGGCGGCCGGCATAGTCGCGCAGCAGCGTGCGGAACTCCTGCTTAAACTCCTCGCTCTCGATGATCGGCAAGTAAGCGTCTTGCAGGTCGTGTACACATTTATATAATATCTCTGGGACGTAGGCTCCGCCAAAGGGACCGTAAAAGCCGGACTTTGTTGGAGAAGCCTCATCACTTACAGCCTCACCCCCATACCCCTCTCCAAAGGAGAGGGGAGTAGAATGCTTTGCGGGTGTTATGTTCGCTTGATTTCTTGAATTTCTTTTGTCTTCCATATTTCAATCCTTTATTGTTTTATTCTTGTTATTGTATTCTTCTCACGTCCTGATGTTTCTATCATTACTTATCTAACATATCACTCCCCTCTCCAAAGGCGAGGGGAGTAGAATGCTCAGCGGGTGAATTGTCGAGGTTTGTTTCCTCGTTTCTCATATCTTTGGTTTTATAATTGTTTATCTCACATATCACTCCCCTCTCCTTTGGAGAGGGGTAAGGGGGTGAGGCTTTTCTAATGCGTCGAAAAGTTGGTCAAGGGCACGATCCGGTTCTTTTGTCTCGTTGAGCAACGTGACGAACTTCGAGCCGATGATGGCGCCGGCGGCATTCTGCTGTGCGCTCTCTAAGGTCTGTTTGTTGCTGATGCCGAAGCCGATCATTCGCGGATTGTGGAGGTTCATGGAGTTGATATGACGGAAATAAGCCTGTTTGGCCTCGCCGAAACTTTTCTGCGCGCCCGTGACGCTGGCCGACGACACCATATATATAAAGCCATTGGTGTGCTCATCGATGAAGCGGATGCGCTCTTCACTGGTCTCCGGTGTGATCATCATGATCACCCGGATGTCGTATTTGTCGGCGATGGGCTTCACCGCGTCCATATAGTCCTTGAAAGGCAGGTCGGGGATGATGCAACCGCTGGCGCCACTCTCCACACAGCTGCGGAAGAAGTTCTCCAAGCCATAGTGCATGATGACATTGAGATAGCCCATCATCACGAGTGGGATGGTGACCTGGTCTTTGATCGCTTTCAGTTGCGTGAAGATCTTCTTGAGTGTAGTGCCATTCTTCAAGGCTACCGTACCCGCACTCTGAATCACCGGACCGTCAGCTAAAGGGTCGCTGAAGGGAATGCCCACCTCAACCATGTCGATGCCATGACGCTGCATGGCGAGGATCACGTCGGCCGTTCCCTCCAACGTAGGGCAGCCGGCGCAGAAATAGAGCGACAGCAACTTGCGGTCGCCACGGGTAGAAAAGAGTTGGTTGATCTTATTCATATTCCTATTTTATTGTTTGTTCAATTGATGAAGGAAGTTTTGCAGCAGGTTTATATCTTTCATTCCCGGGGCCGTCTCGAACTTGCTGTTGAGGTCTATGCCGACGCATTGGGGATGGTGGAAGTCACGCAGCCGGTCAGCGTCGCCCGGTCCAATGCCACCACTAAGCAGGAAAGGCGTCTGTCCCGTGTAAGCCTCAAGCACCGACCAGTCGTATTTCTGTCCGCTGCCACCGTAGCCTTTGTATTTCGTGTCGAAGAGAAAGAGGTCGACATGCCCCTCATATTGTTCGCAACATTTCAAGTCCTCAGCACTGGATACGCTGATGGCCTTGATGATCTTTATCTGTGGTACGATGTCGGGGACGAGCGTCCGCCGCAGGTTGCCGATCATCACCGGACTCTCGTCGCCGTGAAGCTGCACGTAGCTCAGATGATAGTTGTACACTGCGGTGATAATGTTCTGAGGCATGTCGTTGACGAAGACACCGACGAATTTTGGAATTGCAGCCTCACCCCCTTGCCCCTCTCCAAAGGAGAGGGGAGTAGTTACTTTGTTAAACGGTGCCTTGGATTGCGTTGACTTTAACTGTTCCGATTCTATCTGTTTATTGCGTGCCTCCCCTTCCGTTTCTTCTGCTTTCAATTGTTTATCCAGCATATCACTCCCCTCTCCTTTGGAGAGGAGTTTGGGGGTGAGTCTGTTGAGACTACTATAATCCGGAATGATCCCCGCATCCGACGAGATGCTCTCTATGTATCGCGGACTCTTGGGGTAGAAGATCAGACCGATGAGGTTCACGCCTAAGGCCGCCACTTCACGGATGTTCTGCGCATCGCGCATGCCACAAACCTTGATCAATAGATAGTTCATAACGCTATGGTCTTTAGTCAACATTCATCATTCAGCACTCAACATTCGTATCAGTCTTGCCAGTTCCTCGCCGGGATCGTCTGCTTTCATGAAGTGCTCGCCCATGAGGAAGCCGTGGAAGCCCACCTTACGCAGCTGACGGATGGTGTCGGGATCGCCGATACCGCTCTCGCTCACCGTGCACACACCTTTCGGCAGGCGCTCGGCGAGACGGAAGCTGTTGCTCACATCGGTGACGAAAGTACCGAGGTTGCGGTTGTTGATGCCGTACATATCCGGCTCTATGTCGGCGTATTCGAAGTCCTCCTCGCCGTGCATCTCCAACAGCACCTCCAGTCCGAGCTCGTGTGCCATGTGCAGGAGGTCGCGGCACTTGTCCTTTTCCAGGCAGGCAGCGATGAGCAGTACGGCCGAAGCGCCACAGTAGCGGGCTTGGAAGAGCTGATATTCGTTGATGACAAAGTTCTTATATAATATAGGTATCGTCACGCCGACGGCTCTGCCCTGCTGGATATACTCGTCATAGCCACCGAAGTATTTCGTGTCGGTGAGGATGCTCAGTGCGGCAGCGCCGTGTTGCTGATAGCTCAACGGGATGACCGAGGCCTTACCTTCTTGCTTGATCCAACCCTTGCTCGGCGATTTGCGTTTAAACTCAGCAATGATGCCGGTGTGCGAGTCTATCAGTGCCTGGCGCATGGAGACCGGTACGCTGGTTTCCTTCTTGATCTTTTCCTCCACAAGCGTGTAAAGGCGGCGGGGCGGGATGAAGTCCATCCGCTCCTGCAGTTCCTCCACTTTGTATGCTACGATTTCTTCTAATATATCCATAAAGACTACGAGTTGAGTTCCACAAACTTCTTGAAGGTGCTGAGTGCCTTGCCGCTGTCGATGCTCTCGCGTGCGATCTCTATACACTCCTCAATTGGTTTCTTACCTTTCTCAAAGACCTGGATACCGAAGGCAGCGTTGGCGAGCACGATGTTTTTCTGTGCGGGCAGCGCCTTGTTGGCCAGAACGTTGTCAAAGATCTCCTTGGCCTCTTCCTCTGTGGCGCCGGCTTGGATCTCCTCCGGTTTGGCGATGTCGAAGCCGAGGTCAGCCGGTTTGAACACACGCTCATAGGCTGCTGTGGTCACCTTAAACGGTCCTGTGAGAGAGATCTCGTCATATCCGTCGATGCTGTTGACGATGCCGTAGTCGATGCCAATCTTCTGGTAAACCTGCTGATAGAGGCGCATCTGGTCGAGGTTGGCCACGCCGAGCAGCTGGCACTGAGGTTTTGATGGGTTGATGATCGGGCCGAGAAGATTGAAGAATGTCGGGAAGGGCAGTGCCTTGCGGATGGCGCCGACGAACTTCATGGCTTTGGCGAAGAGCTGGGCATGGAGATAGACGATGCCACACTCGTTGATGGAGCGGTTGAGCTTGTCGAGATCAGCAGTGAAGTTCACACCGTGGTTCTTGATGACGTTTGACGCACCACTGACGCTCGTGGCGGCGTAGTTGCCGTGTTTGGCCACTTTGTAACCGGCTCCGGCGATGACGAAACAAGCTGTCGTGGAGATATTGAACGTGTTCTTGCGGTCGCCGCCGGTACCCACCACGTCGATGTAGCGGTCGCAGTCCAAGGGTACGGGTACGCCCGTGGCGAGGATGCCATCGCGGAAACCTAACAGTTCCTCTACGCTGATGCCGCGCATCTGAATGGCGGTCAGCAATGCTGCGATCTCTGCGTCGTTGAGTTCACCGCGTGTGATGGCGATGAGCAGTTCCTTTGTCTCTTCACGTTTCAACTCCTCGTGGTTGAGGAGACGGTTGAAAATAGCCTTGATGTCCATATGCGTTTATGTTTTAATGTTTATATTTGTCTGTTTTTTAATTTTTCAATTCATCCTTCATCCTTCAACATTCAACATTAAAAAAGGCCTGTCGCAAGAACGACAGGCCTTTTTGTTTCTATTGGATGTAGTACCCACACGGCTTCTCGACTCACGACTTTTTCAATCTTGAGCTACGCCACCACCAATATGCAGATACATGATTCATCATCTTTTCTTGTTGTTTTTATATTTCAAGTGCAAAGATACACGTTTTCCATTAGGCTGCAAACATTTCAAGCAGAAAAATATCAATTCGTTGCATTTTTAACATTTATACCGATCATCTTCACCTTCTCTTCGAAGTCCTCTTTGTCGCCAATAGCCCCTTTCTTCACGCGTGCGCGATAATTATATATGGTGTTGACGCTGTAGTGGAGGAACTCTGCGATCTTGGAACTGTCGTTGATGCCGAGGCGGATGAGCGCAAAGATACGGATAGAGGTACTGAGCTGCCCGTCCTTCTCCACGCTCAGCTGGGCCTCGGGTCGGAGCAGTGCGTTGATGTCTTCGACAAAGTGGGGAAAGAGATGGATGAAGGCCGAGTCAAAGCTTTTGTAGAGTTCGCTGGCGTCTTCATCGTTGCTCTCCTTGCTGTGAAGGATACGTTCCAGTTCCACATATTGTTTGTTTTTGAGATAGCGTGCCGTGCGTTTCTTGATCTTGTCGATGCGGTTGACGTAGAGGCTGCACAGTTCGAGGAATTGCCCGATGTATTCTTCTTTGACACGATTGCTGTCGGCGAGTCGTATGTTGCTGTCGGCGAGTCGCGTGTTGCTCTCTTGCAAGTTGGCATTGCTTTGGTAGAGCAGGTTACGCGTGCGGCGGATATGGTTGCGCTGCTTGATGGTCAGCAGCAACAGCACCAAGGCGATGACAAAGAGCACGCTCAGAGCGCATAGTGAGACGGTCAGACGTTGGTGGCTGCTCTCGCTCGCGCTTTTATATTGTCCGGCGAGACTTGCCATGAGAGGGGCTACTTGCCATTTGCGCTGTCGTGCGCCGAAGGTGTTGGCGCACTGGCTGGCATAGCTGATATAGCGGTAGGCACGTTGCAGGTCACCACTGAGCATCAGCTGGTTGGACAGTTCCCAGATGGATCCTTGGTCGGTGACGCCTAAGCGGATGTCATTGATGACAGACTGTGTCACCCAATACAGCATCCTTGTCGTGTCGCCGAGTGCCTTGTAGGCAAGATAGCGATAGAGCGTGACCATGGCATAGTCGTGCGATCCGGACGGTGTCCTTTTCAGCCACTGATCGTTGAAGTGCAGAGCTTCCCGGGCTTTGCCTTGTGTGGTGAGCTGGTTCTGTCGTGTCTCGCAATAGACGTCATTGTCTTTGCTGAGCAACGGCATCATGGCCTTCTCGTAATCGTTTCTGAGTGTCTCATAGTGGCGTTTCATTTCCGGCAACGTTGTGTAGTAGGCCAGTTCACCATAGAGAGCGTAGCGCGCCATGTCGTAGAGGGCCTGTCCTTGGCGGTCGAGCATCGTAGTGTCGATGTCTTGCAGGCAGATGCGAGCCTCGTCATAGAATCCAGAACTGACAAAGTACTTGGCCAGTATCGCCCGACAGTGGTTGGTCTGTTGGCGCTTTCCTTCCTTCTGAGCGATGGCGATGCAGCGGTTGAGATAGACGCAGGCCTGACTGTGGATGTAAGGTCTGTATAATAGGTATAGTTGATAGCACAATTGATATTGCTGCCGTGTATCCTCGGCGGCACCCAATTGTCGTTCGAGCGCACGTATTTTCTTTTGTCGTTGCGCAATATATCGTGAAGACTGGGCAATCGCTTCATCGAGCCGTGCGTATTCTTTGTTCAGGTCAATGTGGGTGGCTTGGGTGTTCAGAGCCAGCAATGTTGCGATGATGCATAACAGGAAGCGTGTCATATAGTAATCGGTAAGGATCGTTTTTACTTGGTTTTTGTGAGACAAAGATACGAAAAGAAGTAGTTCCCTCCAAATTTCTACTTAAAATTATCATCATTTTCTTTACTTTTTATCCACTCTTTTAATTTTTCTAAAACTCTATAACTTGTTGATTCACAGTAGTTGTTGATTTTAGAGTCTTTATATTCGTCCACTTTTTCATAGCACAGCGTTTCAAGTATAAAAAAAGTCTGCTATCTTTGCAGTGGTGTTACGAACACTCGCACTCATTGCCTCGAATCATTTTTAACTAAATACAATATCTATAACCATCAAAACTCAACGATCATGAAAAGAATCAAGACCATGTTGACGGCGACCGCCTTGTTGGTCACCACATCGTTATGGGCACAGCAGAAGAATTATTCCGGCACCGTGCTCGACGCTCATGGTGAGCCTATCATCGGCGCTACGGTCAAGGTACCCGGCTCTTCTACGGGAGTCATCACCGACCTTGACGGTCATTTCACCATTACAGTTAATCCCGGCACTCAACTCGAGGTGTCGTATATAGGTATGCAGACTCAGACACTCTCTGTAGCTGACAATATGCGTGTGACCTTAAAAGATGATGCCAAGACCCTCAACGATGTGGTTGTCATCGGTTATGGCGTGCAGAAGAAAAGCGTTGTGACCGCGTCGATCGCAAAGGTCGATGCAGAAGATCTTGAAGGAAAGACACAGCTGCGCGCTGAGGACGCACTGAAGGGTCTCGCCGCCGGTGTCAACGTCACAAGCGCTTCCGGACAGCCTGGTGCCAAGTCGATGATCCGCGTACGTGGTATCGGCACCATCAATAACTCCGACCCACTCTATATCATCGACGGCATGGCGACCGATCAAAATGGTATGGAACTCGTCAATCCCGAGGATATCGAGAGCATCGAGGTACTGAAGGATGCCGCTTCAGGAGCCATCTACGGTTCGCGTGCTGCCAACGGTGTCATCCTCGTCACCACGAAGAAGGGCTCCAAAGGCAATGCCAAGATCAACTACAACTTCTCTTATGGCTGGCAGAGTGCATGGCGCAAGCGCGATGTGACCAGTGCTACAGACTATGCCATCTTGCAAAACGAGAAGTATGTCAACGGCGGACAGGCACCTCTCTATGCCGATCCTTATAACCTCACCGATGTCAATGGCAATAAGGTGACGGGCTTCGGAACTAACTGGCAGAAAGAACTCTTCAACGACAATGCACCTATCGTGCAGCACGATCTCTCCATCAGCGGTGCCAGTGAGAAGGTCAACTACTACCTTTCCATGGGCTATATGACTCAGGAAGGTATCGTCGGCGGTAATTTTGGACAATCGAATTACGACCGTCTGATGCTTCGTTCCAACACCAACTACACGCTCTTTGACTTCTCAAAGGAGCGCAACTTCCTCAACAAACTCGATCTCGGTGTCAACGTTGGCTACATGCGTGTCCATAATACGGGCATCGATGCCAACTCCACGTGGGGCTCGCCACTCGGCTCTGCCCTCTATTTGTCACCGATCCTGCCTGTCACCATCACCAACCCCGACGTGGCGGCTGCTATGGAAAAGCAGTACAGCGCCTATGACCTCTACAAGGATGCCAATGGCAACCCCTATACCATCCCCGGATATTTCGGTTCGTATCAGGAGCAGAACAACCCGATCGCTATGATGCAGGGACACGCCACACGCAACTGGTCGCATAAGTTCATGCCGAAGTTCTCGCTCGACCTGCAGCTCTTTGACAACCTGAAGTATCATTTCGCTTATAGCGCAGAGCTTTCCTTCTGGGGCTACGACGGTGCAACGACACAGAAGTTCTATCTCTCCGGAAACAACAATGCCGACCATACCTCTGCCACCTCTTATAAGGGTGACAACAGCTCATGGCAGGTCGACAACACGCTGTCCTATGACAAGACCATTGGCAAGCACACGTTCGGTGTTGTTCTCGGACAGTCTGCCAGCAAGTTCAAGGGCAGCGAGCTGGGTGGTGGCGCCTGGGATCTCGTCAATATCTATAAGCCATCCATCAACTACACCAATGGCAACGGCAAGGTCGTCTACAGCACCGACGCTGACGGCAAGATCACAGGAGCCACAGCTCATTTCAATGTATGGGGTGGCCCTTACACCGAGCACCGGCTCTCCTCACTCTTTGCCCGTCTGAGCTATGACTACGACGAGCGCTACATGGCACAGTTCACCGTGCGTCGTGATGGTTCCAGCCGCTTTGGCTCCGACAACCTCTATGGTACCTTCCCCTCCTTCTCCTTGGGATGGAACATCATGAACGAGAAGTTTATGATGCCGACCCACAATTGGCTCAGCAATGCCAAGTTGCGCTTTAGCTGGGGTAAGAACGGTAACGAGAACATTGGTGACTTTGCCTATACCACACTGACTTCCATGGGCAATGACTATTATTTCGGTACCAACAGTGTCAAGACACAAGGCTCCAAAGCCAACCGACTGCCCAATCCCAATCTGAAATGGGAGGAAAGCGAGCAGACCGACATCGGTCTCGACCTTGGATTCTTCAATAGTGCGCTGACCTTCACGGTTGACTATTTCGTCAAGAAGACCAATGGCATGATCATCGCCATGCCGATCCCCAGCTATGTCGGAGAGACTTCTCCACTGGCCAACGTGGGTGATATGAAAAACTCCGGATGGGAGTTTGAACTTGGCTACAAGGGTCACATCGGTGATTTCCGCTATGGGCTCAAGGGCAACGCCTCCTATCTCCACAACGAGCTCACCAATCTGGGCAATGCCACTGGCTTCCTCGACTGGGGCATCTCACAGTTCTCCGATGGCGGCACACGTGCCGAGAATGGACAGCCCTTCCCCTTCTTCTATGGTTACAAGACAGCGGGTGTCTTCCAGACCGTCGACGAGGTCAACGCCTACAAGAATGCTGACGGTGGACTGATACAGCCCGATGCTGTTCCCGGTGATTTGCGCTTCGTCGATGTCAATGGCGATGGCAAGATCACTTCCGATGACCGCACCAACATCGGTAACGGTACACCGAAGTGGACCTTCGGCTTGAATATCAATGCCGAGTACAAGGGCTTCGACCTTAATCTCTTCTTCCAGGGCGTGAGCGGCGTGGATGTCTTCGATGCTACCTATCGTCAGGATATCGCTTCGGGCAACTATCCTTCTTGGATGCTCGGTCGCTGGACCGGTCCTGGCACGTCCAATACCGTTCCTCGTCTGGCTCTGGGCGACACCAAGAACTGGGTGGTCAGCAACCTCTACGTCCGCGACGGCTCCTATCTGCGTCTGAAAAACTTCCAGTTGGGCTACACCGTACCCCGCTACTTGACGCAGAAGATCGGTGTCGACCGTTTCCGTCTCTTCGTCATGGCCGAGAATCTCTTCACATGGACCAAGTACTGGGGATTCGATCCTGAGATTGGCTCCGGCAGTACATCATTAGGTGTCGACTATGGCGTATATCCTCAGGCACGCACCTGGTCTGTAGGTTTTAACATCACTCTTTAACTGATAAACAAACAAACCATTATGAAAACCAAGAAATATATATATGTAGGAGCGATGGCCGCTGCTTTCCTCTTCGGCTCCTGCAGCGATGACTTCCTCAAAGTCGAAAATCCCACGGGTGAGCCATTGGAAGAATACTACACCACCGATGCTCATCTCCAGGAATCAGTGACGGCAGCCTATGATCCGCTTCATTGGCCTGACTGGGACGGTACGGCCTACAATGCACTGAACATCGATGCCGAGATCTTGGGCGACGATTTCTTCCCCGGCGGCAGCAACATCTCCGACAACCAGCATTGGCATAAGCTCTTCAACTTCGAGGGCGATGGCAACAACACGCTGGCCACACTCTGGGGTGACTTCTATTCTGGCATCAAGCGCTGCAACGATGTGCTGACCTATTGCGCCTACGACGCCAACAAGGACAACACCAACCTGCCTGCCTATATCGAGCAGGCGCGCTTGCTGAGAGTCTATTACTACGACATCCTCTGGCACTACTATGGCGACATCCCCTTCTATCTCACCAATCTCTCTAGTCCTTATCAGGCTGAACAGATCTCGGCTGACAAGGTCTATGAAAATCTCATCGTCGAGATGGAGGACATCCTCAAGAACAATGTCCTGCCCATGCGCTGGGACAATGACAATGCCGGACACGTCAGCCTCGCCTTTGCCTATATGCTCTACACCGAGCTTGTGATGTATCAAAACGACACGGCGCGCTACCCACAAGCGTTGGCTTATATGAAGGAGATCATCAACAGTGGTGACTATCAGCTCATGACCAACTTCGCCGACATCTGGAAGGAGAGCGGTGAATGGGGATCGGAGTCGATCTTCGAAGTCAATTATCAAGACGACCAGGCAGGTCGTGACTGGGGTACTGCAAAGAGTGCTGGCGGCACCGTACTGCCCACGCTCATTGCGCCCAACGGCTGGAAAGGTGGCGACGGATGGTCAGCCGGACAAGACGGCTGGGGCTTCCTGCCCATGCGCGAAGAGACCTATAACATGTACGACGCTGCTGATCAGCGACGCGAGGCTACCTGCTGGGATCTCCGCAGCCTCATTGGCACCGACAAGGACTACAACGCTCGTTATCAGGACACACATATCTGGTTGGCCAAGTACCGTCCTTATGACGACAACAACAAGGACTGCCCGACTTCCAAGAACCTCAACTACAACAACAACCTGCGCATCTACCGCTATGCCGAGACCTTGCTCAATGCTGCGGAACTGACGCTGGCTACCGGTGGCAGCAATGGTGAGGCAACGGGTTACTTCAATCAGGTCCACCGTCGCGCCGGTCTGCCTGCCATGACAAGCATCACCGAGGATGACATCATCACCGAGCGTCATCTCGAGTTCGTCGGCGAGGGCAAGCGTTACTTCGATCTCGTGCGTACGGGAAAGGCGGCTACCACGCTCGTTGCTATTCCCGGTACTGACCGTACCAACAGCTGGACAGAGAACAAGAAACACGTGCCGTTGGCACAGTCTGAGCTCGACAATGATCCCGCTCTCCATCAAAATGATTATGTCAAATAATAAAAGCAACGACTATGAAAAAGATATTTAAGTTACTGGCCACTGCCCTCTTTGTGGGGCTGACCCTTCCTGCCTGCTCGCCGGAAAACTTCAGTGGCGCTGACCAAAACGGACTCCCCACAATGGATGGCGTCGACTTCAATGTCAGCGTCGACCAGTCCACCAACACCATGACGGCAACCGCACCGACCGTCAACGGCGAGTATCCTGTCTGGCTGATCAATGGCAAACAATACTCCACGCTGTCTACTGTGACCTATTCCAATAAGGTTAAGGGTACCTATAGCATAGAATTACGCATGGCCAACCGCAACGGATTCAGCCAGGCCGGTCTGAAGAAAGACTTCACCTTTGACGAGACTAAGGTTGACTTCGCACCCTATGCCGACAAACTCAAGGGGAAGTCGTGGCGCATCGACAACGATGCTCCCGGACACATGGCCTGCGGACCGTCAGGAACCTCCGGTACGGAATGGTGGGCAGCGGCTAAGAACGATAAAAAGGACTTTGGTGTCTACGACGATCGTCTGACATTCACGCCGGCCGATGGTTCTGTCACCAGCGGCACCTATGTCTACAGTTCGGGCGAGGACGGCAAGACGTTTGTCAACATCGGTACGACCATCTGGGGCAGCAGCAGTGCTGATTGGGACGCCACCATCGCTGCCAGTCAGACAGCCACATACATGCTCGAGTCCGGCACATGGACCGATGCCGACAAGAACACGCAGGACGCAATCTTCCTTGTATTGTCCGACAACACCCTCTTCCCCTATATCTCCAGCGACGGGCAGTATCAGCATCCGCGTTTCCGCATAGAGGGACTGACTTCGACCACGATGAACCTCGTCTATGACAATGGCTCTATCGCCTGGCACTTCATTCTGACGAGTAAGGAGCCTTCTTCGGGCGACGTGCCTCTCAACCCCGATGATGATCCGGAGAAGATCGACTGGTGCTCGGCCAGCAGTGATCTCAATCTTGGAAAGGCCTTTAACAGCTTCGGACAGATGACCTTCTGGTGGGCCGACGACAACTGGAGTCAGCTGGCCAGCCCTGAACTGACCTATGCCGACGGTGTCTACACTTTCTCCTTCAGCGGTAAGCCCGGTGCATCGGAGTGGCAGGCACAATGCATGATCCACAGTGCAGATGAAGGCGTGCCCTTTACTTATGAGAGTGGACAGACCTATGACATCAGCTTCAAACTCAAAACGAATGTCGACATCCCGCGCTTCACGCTCAAGGTTGCTGACCAAACCGACGACAACAACGCGTTGTACTACAACAATGGCTTGTCGGCTGAGATGGGTACGACGGTCGTACGGGTACCGAACGTCAAGGCCACGACCTCGTCAACATCTTCTAAGTTCATCCTCGACTTTGGCGGTATTGGTGCTGATCCCACGATCTCGATCAGCGACATCGTCATCCAGAAGCATGCGCTGAAGAAGTGACTCTTCGTTCTTATATATAGTTAAGGAGTAGTCCTCGGCCCGTTGCCTTGGGCTTCTCCTTTTACCCATGAATATCCTACGATTATGAAATTGAAAAAATATCTTGGCATCCTGTTTCTTGTGCTTTCATTCCCCTTGGCAGGCTGTGGCTCTTCCTCGAACGATGATCCTGCTCTGGAGACCACGATCACAGTGAGCAGTGATGCGCTCACCCTTCCTGCCGTCGGCGGTAGCCAGATCTTCACGCTCGCGGCCAACCACGAATGGGGCTTGGTATCCACGCCGGAGACATGGCTCAAGGTAGCGCCGACATCCGGACTCTCATCGGCTGGCGAGACGAAGATCACCGTCACCGCAGAGGCCAATCCCAACACCTCTAGCCGGTCAGCATCACTGGTCTTTGCCGCCGGTACGGCGCGTAAGACCGTCATTATCACGCAGGACGCTGCCACGACGGCGAAGTATGATGCTCCGGAAGGCTATGAGCTTGTCTGGCACGATGAGTTCGATGGCAATCAGCTCAGTGACGACTGGACGGAAGAACAGAAACCCGCTGGATGGGTCAACAACGAGTTGCAGAACTACATCAAGGGCACATCAGTCAATGAGGTCAAGGATGGCAACCTGCTCATCCACTGCTATAAGGAGGGTGGTACCATCTATTCCGGACGCGTCTATGCCAAGGTCGACAAAGGATGGACCTACGGCTACTTCGAGGCACGTATCAAGTTGCCCTCCGGAAAGGGCACGTGGCCTGCCTTCTGGATGATGCCGGCCAACAACGACTTCTCTTCCAATCCCTGGCCGGGATGCGGCGAGATCGATATCATGGAGGAGGTCGGCGTTGATCCCAATATCGTCTCCTCGACGATCCACTGTAATAAATACAACAATGGTAACACAGCTACGGAACATGCTTCCCTGAAGGTGCCGACGGCAGAGTCGGACTATCATGTCTACGCCTGTGAGTGGACGGCCTCTAAGATTGAGTTTTTCGTTGACGGCCAAAGCATTCTTACCTATGCGCCTACTGACAAGACCAAGGACTTCTGGCCCTTCAACGTACCCTTTTATCCCATTCTCAACCTTGCCTGGGGCGGATCGTGGGGAGGATACAAAGGCGTTGACGAGACGGCTTTGCCTGCTACGATGAGTGTCGACTACGTCAGAGTGTTCCAGAAAAAAGAGTAGCATCGGGTTCGTTATGCCTTGGCTGTGCCGAGGTTTTTCCAGTCTTCATTGTTTAACGCACAAAAGCATTTATGAGAAAACTTTTCATTTCCTTGTCCCTGCTGGCACTGCCACTTCTTGCCCCTGCGCAGCAGCCCCTATATCTCGATGACAGCCAGCCCATCGAGCGCCGCATCGACGACGCCATGAGCCGGATGACTTTACAGGAAAAGATCCATATCATCCACGCCCAAAGCAAGTTCTCCTCGGGCGGTATTCCTCGTCTTGGTTTCCCCGACTTCTGGATCGATGATGGCCCGCACGGGGTGCGCCCTGACGTGCTGTGGGATGAATGGGAACAGGCCGGACAGACCAACGACTCCTGCGTGGCCTTTCCCGCACTGACCTGTCTCGCCGCTACCTGGAATCCCTCTCTGGCCTGGCATTATGGTCGCAGTCTTGGGGAGGAGGCCCTCTACCGTGGCAAGGACATGATCCTTGGACCAGGCGTGAACATCTTGCGCACACCCCTCGGAGGCCGTAATTTCGAGTATCTGGGCGAGGATCCGTATCTTGCCTCCACGATGGTAGTGCCCTATGTTCAGGGATTGCAGAGCAACGGCGTAGCCGCCTGTGTCAAGCACTTCGCTCTGAACAATGATGAGGAGTATCGCCATCAGGTCAATGTCAAGGTCAGCGACCGTGCCCTCCATGAAATCTACCTTCCTGCTTTTCACGCAGCTGTCACCAAGGGCGGGGCTTGGGGATTGATGGGTGCCTATAATCTCTATCGCGATCAGCACAACTGCCATAACGCATACCTGCTCAAGGACTTACTGAAAGGTCAGTGGGGCTTCGACGGCGTCGTGGTCTCTGACTGGGGCGGTTGCCATGATACTGACCAGGCTGTCAACAATGGACTCGACATGGAGTTCGGCACTTGGACCGACGGTTTGCATAAGGGCGCCAGCAATGCCTACGACAATTACTATCTGGCCAATGCCTATCTCGATGGCCTCCGCTCGGGCAAGTACAGCATGGCGACACTCGATGACAAGGTGCGCCGTGTGCTTCGTTTGTTCTTCCGCACGACGATGGCGCGCCGCGGTCATGGCTCGATGTGTTCTGAAGCACATTATCAGACGGCTCGCAGCGTGGCCGACGAGGGCATCGTGCTCTTGCAGAACAAGGGTGGCGTGCTGCCTTTGGATCTTAGACGTCGGCCCACAGTGCTTGTTGTCGGTGAGAATGCGATCAAGATGATGACTGTCGGTGGCGGTTCGTCCTCGCTGAAGGCACAAAAGGAGATCTCTCCGCTCGCAGGCCTGCAAGCACGTCTCAAGGATGTGGCCACCGTGGCGTATGAGCGTGGCTATGTCGGAGACACCACCGGAGCCTATAATGGTGTGACCACCGGACAGGATCTCCGTGACAGCCGCTCGCAACAGCAGCTCATCGCCGACGCTGTCGCCAAGGCACGCAAGGCCGACTATGTGATCATCTTCGGCGGTCTCAACAAGAGCGACTACCAAGACTGTGAAGGCCACGATCGCAAGGACTATCGCTTGCCCTATCAGCAGGACGATCTTGTGGATGCTTTGGCGAAGGTCAACCGTCGTGTGATCTTTGTCAACATCTCGGGCAATCCTGTCGCCATGCCATGTCGCGACCAGGTAGCTGCCATTGTACAAGGCTGGTTCATCGGCAGTGAGAGTGGCGAGGCTCTGGCCGACGTGCTCACCGGCGACGTCTGTCCGTCGGGCAAGTTGCCGTTTACCTGGCCGGTCAAGCTGGAGGATGTGGGTGCCCATGCCCTCAAAGCCTACCCAGGCACGTGGCGCACTGACCATAAGATCATCGACGAAGAATATAAGGAAGGCATCTATGTAGGCTATCGCTGGGCCGAGGCGAAGCAGATCCGTCCATTGTTTGCCTTTGGTCATGGACTGAGCTACACCACGTTCAAACTTTCCAACCTGCGCCTGTCCGCATCGACGCTCACGTCCGATGACTCGCTGACGGTCACGGTCAATGTCTGTAACACCGGCCGTCGTGCGGGAGCTGAGACCGTACAGCTCTATATCCATGACAATGCGAGCAGTGTAGACCGGCCGGTCAAGGAGTTGAAAGGCTTCGCCAAGGTGTTCTTGCAGCCCGGCGAGCGCAAGGATGTGAACATCATCATCGGCCGCGACGCCCTGAGCTTCTACGATGAGAAGCAAGGAGGCTGGAAGGCGGAGCCCGGTACGTTCACTGCGCTTCTTGGCAACGCTTCTGACAATATTGTTTTGAAAAAGACGTTTGTATTGAAGTGATGAGGTTAGTCCTTCGCTGGGGTGATATTTTATTTTAGAACTATATATATATAATAATGAGAAAAAGCTTCGTAGCATTCGCTCTGTGTCTTGTGGCGTTGGTCGGCCGTGCCGACAATGCCATGGACACCTATGTTTCCCAGCTCATGAGCCGCATGACGCTGGAAGAGAAAATCGGGCAGCTCAACCTCCTGCCGGGTGGAGACATCGTCACAGGCAAGGAGATGGACAGTCCCCTGGCGCGCTTGGCTGCCGAGGGTAAGCTCGGCGCCGTGCTGAGTCTGCGTGATCCGGTGAAGATCAAAGCCTTGCAGCAGATCGCGGTGAAGAAAAGCCGACTGGGCATCCCCTTGCTTTTTGGCTATGACGTGATCCATGGTTTCCAGACCGTGTTGCCCATTCCCTTGGCACAGGCGTGCAGTTGGGACACGACAGCTATTCGCCTTGGTGCCGAGATGTCAGCTCGTGAGGCTACCTCGCAGGGCATCGACTGGGTCTATAGTCCGATGGTCGACATCGCTCTCGACCCACGTTGGGGACGCATTGCCGAGGGCTCCGGTGAGGACCCGTTCCTGGGCAGTTGCATCGCCAAGGTCATGGTTGAAGGACTGCAAGGCCATTACGGACCGGAGAACGCCATGGCCTGTCTGAAGCACTACGCCCTTTATGGCGCTGTAGAGGCCGGTAGAGACTATAACACTGTGGACATGAGCCACGTGCGTATGTACAACCAATATTTTCCACCTTACGAGGCGGCTGTTCGTGCTGGTGTGGGCTCTGTGATGTCATCCTTCAATCTTGTCGATGGCATCCCCGCCACGGCCAATCCCTGGCTCATCAACGACGTGCTGCGCCGACAGTGGGGTTTCGATGGCTTCCTGGTGACCGACTATGGTTCGATTGGCGAAATGATCATCCACGGCATGGGCGATCTCGCCACCTGCTCGGCCGAGGCGCTGAAGGCGGGTACCGACATGGACATGTGTTCCAATGCTTACAGTGCTCATCTGCTGCAACTCGTGAAAGAAGGAAAAGTCCGTGAGGCAGACATCGACCAGGCTTGCCGCCGGGTGTTGGAGGCGAAATATAAGTTAGGTCTTTTCCAGAATCCCTACCGATTCCTCAACAGCAAGCGTGCCAAGACCGCGCTCTATACCCCCGAGCACCGTGCGATGGCCCGCGAGATAGCAGCCGAGACCTTCGTGCTGTTGAAAAATGAGGGCGACATCCTGCCGCTCAAGCGTGAGGGTACCATTGCCCTCATCGGTCCGCTCGCCAACGACCGGTCGAATATGGTCGGCAGTTGGTCTACAGCCGACAAGCCCGAGCTCTGCTCCACGCTCAAGGATGCCCTGCAGCGCGCCGTGGAGGGTAAGGCGCGTGTGGTCTATGCCCAGGGCTGCAACATCTACGATGACTCGGCGACACAGGCCGACTGCTCCTTTGGCCGTCCCATCCCACGGGTAGACAGTAACAAGGCTGAGCAGGAGGCCTTGTCGGCCGCTCGCCAGGCCGACGTCATCGTCTGTGCCATGGGAGAGATGACCGAGATGAGCGGCGAGAGTTCCTCGCGTGCTGATCTCAGCCTGCCCGAAGCACAGATGCGCCTTTTGCGTCGGCTCTGCGCCATGGGCAAGCCCGTCGTGCTGCTGAACTTTGCGGGTCGTCCGACGATTCTGAAATGGGAGAGCGAGCATTGCCAGGCCATCCTCAACGTTTGGTTCGGTGGTTCCGAGGCTGCTGATGCCATCTGTGATGTGCTTTTTGGTGATAAGGTCCCCACGGGCCGACTGGTCGCCACTTTGCCGCAGTGCATGGGTCAGATACCTATTTATTACAACCATCTCCGCACGGGACGCCCTGTGGCTGAGGGCGCGAAGAAATATTATAAGTATCAGAGCAACTACATCGACGTGCGCAACGATCCGCTCTATCCCTTCGGCTATGGGCTGAGCTACACCACCTTCAGCTACGGCGACGTACAGCTGAGTGCTGACCACATCGCCCGCGACGGCAGCGTAACGGCTTCCGTGACGGTGACGAACACGGGACAGCGCGACGGCGACGAGGTCGTGCAGCTCTATATCCACCATCCTGCCGCACAGATTGCCCGTCCGGTGAAGGAGCTCAAAGGCTTCCGCCGTGTGCATCTCAAGGCCGGTGAGAGTCAGCGCGTTGTCTTCACGGTCACGCCCGGCATGCTGGAGTATAAGGATGGCAACGGCCGTGATATCCTCGACGCGGGCGTCTACGACATCATGGTGGGACCCAACAGCAGCGACAAAGTGCTGAAGAAATCGACGCTCAAGTTGTAATAAACATATAATTATTGGCTATTTAATCAATAGCTCCTATACTTATTCTATCCGCAATGGTGATAAGATGAGTATAGGAGCTGTTTTTCTGCATGATTTTAGAGTACGCTAAAATTGTTCTTATCATGAATTTCCTGACTTCGTCAATGCGTCACCCAATAATTATAAAGCATCGATGATGCGATTGACATTCACAAGTAAGTAACGAGGACAGGATAGCGCATTCTATTTTTTACAAAAACAAGTAAAACACTTGCCTTCTTCGACTATCAGACCATGGATGTCATCAAGGCTGACACGCTGACCTATACCCGATGGCTGCAAGGCGAGTTATACTACCACGATGCTCCGCTCTGTTCTGTCATCGAGGATCTCTGCCGCTACTACGACTGTCTGCCAGCCAACTTTGTTTGTGACACACCGCACGACCATATCGTCAGCCTGCAGGCCAGCCGTAGGCTTGACATCCGTCAAGTCCTTGCCCTCCTCAATAAGAGCAATGGCGGAGTCAACATCAGATTGAAATAGCAGGTAAGGAAGAAAAATCTGTGGTTGAAGTGGTGGTTCTTGATGCGCTTTCATGCTAATGGCATAGGCAAGTAACCCTTCTTGCCTGTACTGTGATGTAAAAACTCATCTCTTTAGATAGGATGAATCTTTACAAAAAGACATCACCGCGGGGTCGCAATCCAGGGAGCGAGAAAACCTGAAAACGAGAGAAAACCGCGATGTGACATTCTTTTTTGTGGTCTGTCGTTGTCAAAGTACCTTTCTGATACTGTCAGAAAGGCTTCCTGACCTGGTCAAAGTGCCTTTCTGACCATGTCATCTTACCGAGATGACAGCATCAAAAAGGCTTTCTGATAAGCAACTTCACTAATATTTCATTGTAAAAATCGCGGTTTTCTTGGAGACAAAAAAGCTTTGTATCTGTAACGTTTTGTGTATCAGATGATTATAAAAACGCTCTCAAAATTCGCATATTTGAGAGCAACATGGGTGTCGGTTCAGAAAATCGCAAGGAAAAGGGCGGAAAAATGTCAGAATTATAAACAAAGCAGCCTCGTCCCCTAACTCCTCCGGCCTCACCCCCTCTCCAAGGGGAGAGGGGAGTAATTGCCGTCAAGGGTTGAACATCCTCACCTTTTTCTTTTCATCACAATGGTATTGTTTATCATTCATATTATTCCCCTCTCTCCTTGGAGAGGGGTTAGGGGTGAGGCCGGAGAGGGGGCAGGGGGGTGAGGCGGTTGTATTTTTTCTCTGCAAACCTTCCCATAATCCTTACTTTTTTTGTACTTTTGTAGCTGAAACTAATAGAAACAAGACAGATGATCATCTAATCGACATAAAGAAACGACGCAATGAAAAAGAACTTAAAGACGGCAACCCTCTGCGTGCAAGGTGGCTATCAGCCGAAAAACGGTGGACCTATTGAGGTGCCTATCATCCAAAGCACTACCTTCAAGTACGATGACTCCAACGAGATGGCACAGTTGTTTGACTTGAAGAAAGAGGGCTATTTTTATACACGACTGCAAAACCCGACCAACGATGCGGTGGCGCAGAAGATCGCACAACTCGAAGGCGGCGTGGGCTGCCTGCTCACCTCAAGCGGTCAGGCTGCCAACTTTTATGCCGTATTCAACATCTGTGAGGCCGGCGATCATGTCGTGGCTTCCAACGAGATCTATGGTGGTACGTACAACCTCTTTGGTGTGACGATGAGGAAACTCGGCATCGAGTGTACCTTTGTCAACCCCGATGCTTCGGAGGAAGAGCTGCAGGCAGCCTTCCGTCCCAATACCAAGTTGCTCTTCGGCGAGACGATTTCCAACCCTGGTTGTGCCGTGCTCGACATAGAGAAGTTCGCCCGAGTGGCCCACCGCAATGGCGTGCCACTGATTGTCGACAACACCTTCGCCACGCCCGTCAACTGCCGTCCCTTTGAGTGGGGTGCTGACATCGTGACGCACTCCACAACGAAATATATGGACGGAACAGCCTCGCAGGTGGGTGGCGCTGTGGTGGACAGCGGCAACTTCGACTGGATGGCGCATGCCGAGAAGTTCCCGGGACTCTGCACGCCCGACGAGAGCTATCACGGACTCACCTATGTCAAGGCCTTCGGCAAGATGGGCTATACCACCAAACTCGTGGCCCAGCTCATGCGCGACCTGGGCAGCATACCGGCTCCGATGAACTCCTTCATCCTTAACCTTGGCCTGCAAACGCTGCACCTGCGCATGGCACAGCACTGCAAAAACGCGCAGGCCGTGGCGGAGTTCCTCCATGACGACCCGCGCGTGGCCTGGGTGCACTACTCCGGACTGAAAGACGACCGCTATCACGAGCGTGCCATGAAATACATGCCCAACGGCAGCTGCGGGGTGATCGCCTTCGGCTTGAAGGGTGACCGTGACACCGCCGTGAAGTTCATGGACTCGCTGCAGATGATCAACATCGTCACCCACGTGGCCGATGCCCGCAGCTGTGTGCTCCACCCGGCCAGTCACACCCATCGCCAGCTGACCGATGAGCAGCTCAAGGCCGCCGGCATCGCACCGGATCTCATCCGTCTGTCTGTGGGAATAGAGGATGTGGACGATATCCTCGACGACATCAGGCAGGCTCTGGATCAGATCTAAGTCACAGAATAACGCTTGCTCCCGGTCATGATCGTTGATGGCCGGGGGACTAAAATAATAAGAAGAAGTGATGAAAGAAGAAATAAGAGCGCTGTTGGAGGACATCCTGCCGCTGGTGAACTTCGATTCCGACTTCCTGTTCTCGGAACTCGACTCGCTCGGCATCACCGCCATCCTCATGACGCTGTCGCAGAAATACAATATTGTGTTGGAGGTGGAAGATGCCACGCCCAAGAATTTGAAGAATCTCGACAGCATCGTGGCGATGGTGGAGAGAAAGGTGGCTCAAAAGAATCAAGGGAAGTAGCGCATACGTGACAAGTTCTGTAATTCTCAGATTCTTGATAATCATAAGAAACGGAGCACCGGATCATAAGGTATACAGTAGGATTTGACGATGAACAATTTGCAAGACTATATCCGTCAGCACGCATTGAGAACCCCCGGAAAGATCGCTTTTGTCATGGGGGAACAGCGGGTAAGCTACAAGCAGCTTGCGCAAGCACTCTCTGCGGACCGGGGTAATGAGCAGGGAGACGCGCTGCAGGGTGTGCCCGGTACGCTTTCTGCCGCCCGGTTGTTTGGAGATATAACCCTTTCCACTACCGGCACGACCGGCAAGCCAAAGCAGGTGGCCTATACGCCGCAGATGGTCCTGGCCAATGCCGAGAACCTCGTCGACGCACATGGCTACACGCCCGACACCACCTTTGTCATCTGTGGACCGCTCAGCCACTTGGGCAGTCTGTCGAAGGTGTGGCCCGTGATGCTGGTGGGCGGTACCGTTGTGCTGCTCGACGGACTGAAAGACATGAATGCCTTTTTCCGTGCCATGCACACCGCGCCGCACGGGATGGCGACCTTCCTTGTGCCCACAGCCATCCATCAGCTCATGCAGTGGGGCAGCGACAAGCTGGCCGCGCTCTCGTCGGCCATCGACTTCATCGAGACCGGAGCCGCGCCGATGCCGCATGACGACATGCTGCGGCTCTGCCAACTGCTGCCCAACACGCGGCTCTTCAACACCTATGCCTCCACAGAGACCGGCGTTGTCTGTACCTATAACTACAACGACGGGCAGTGCCTGGCTGGTTGTGTGGGTCGTCCGACACTTCATGCTCAGGTGAAGATCACCGACGACGGACATATCGCCTGCCGCGGGCCGATGGCGATGAGCGGCTATCGCAATGATGAGGCGGCTATGGCACGGACGATGAAAGACGGATGGGTCGTGACGGCAGACCTCGGAACGCTTGACGACGAGGGACGGCTGCACTTCAAGGCGCGCGAGGGAGACATGATGAATATAGGCGGTTTCAAGATCGACCCACTGAAGGTCGAGGAGGCGGCACGGCAGATCAGCGGTGTCGACGACTGTGTCTGTGTCGTGGCCGACAGCCCGCTCTTCGGCCGCTGTCTGAAGTTGCAGTATGTCTCCACGTCGGGTCAGCCGCTTCCCAAGCCGTTGCTCGCCCGCTCGTTGGCTGCGCACCTGGAGGCTTACGAGGTGCCGCGGCTCTATGAGCAGGCGGAGCACTTGCCCATGACCTTCAACGGAAAGAAGCTGAGAACCTTAAGTTCAAGTAAATAATCATCGGCCCGAACCTTTGCAGGGGGAAGGGCCGGGAAGACAATAAAAATATTTTACTATGTTGATCATCATCAGAAACAACCACGAATACGGACCCTACGAGGAGTCTGATATTGCAAGATACGTAGAAGAAGGACGGTTGCTGCTCAATGACCGTGCACGTGACGCGGAGTCCGGAGACGAGGGAACGGTAGAGGAACTGCTCGGTGCGCGCGGCATCCGTCCGCGGGTGCGCAACCGTGGCTCGCTCATGCAGCAGCTCCGATATATCGGTCATGCGTTTATCTTCCCCAAGGACGACATGGAGCGGCACCATCTCATGGAGGACAAGCGACTGCTCATCCTCGCCATCGTAGGCCTGTCGCTGTCCATCATCATGCTGCTGCCCATCGGCGGCTATCTCGTCTTCTATGCCGTGAGTCTCTATTTCGCTACCATTTGGGGACTGTTTTTCGCCTATTTCTTCCGTACACGGCAGATCAGCAAGGGCAAGGCTGTCTCCACGTTTTTCCTCACACAGCTCGGTGTGTTCATCATCTTCTCGGGACTCAACGAGTTGAACTTTTTCTATAACTTCACCTCGGCTCCTTTCCCGCTGAGCATTCTCGGCTATATCCTCGGCATTGGACTGACCGAGGAGTTTGCCAAGATGATCCCGCTGCTCGTCTTGGAGCGTCGGGCGCGCGAGCCGCAGCTGCCACAGACGATGGTGTTCTATGGTCTCATGGCGGGTATTGCTTTCGGCGTCTTCGAGGGTGTGCAGTATCAGACGTCGATCAACATCCGGGCCGACTACACCACGGCTTTTGTGCTGAACATCGCGCGACTGACCTCCCTGCCGTTTCTTCATGCTGTGTGGGCTGGCATCTGCGGTTACTTCGTAGGCATGGCCGGTCTCTATCCCCAGTATCGCAAGTCGCTCTATGTGCTGGCGCTGGCCATCCCCGCCACGCTCCATGGCCTCTACGATCTGTTTGCCGGCGGCTTCTATCTCATCTCTTTGGTCATCGCCTTCCTGAGTGTCTTCCTCCTGATGGCCTATCTCAGAAGGAGCAATGTGCTGAGAGAGAAGTTGAGAAGGTAGCCCCGCGTACACCGGGGGGGCTCCACCAAATGTCAAACATGATACAAAGGTGTGAAGAAGGCGTGAAGAAGTGGGGTGGGAGGGAAATGGGGCGTACGGGGAATCTCTTTTTTCCTTAACTTTGCCATAAACAAAAGGGGGCGATGATCGGATATCCTCGGAAAGATAATGATCAGTATGACTCCTATTTATATAATAAGGAGAAAAGCGTATGAAAAGATTAGCAATGACTGTCGTGGCAGCGATCACCTGCCTGTCGATGAGTGCAGAAAGGGAGATGATGATCCCGACAATGGGATGTGAGGAACAGACCGTCGTGAAGATGCTGGGTAAACCTGCTGAGGTGGCAGACGACGGTAATGAGGTCGTATATCATCAGGTCTCGTTCAGAGGCATACAATGGGATCGCGTCACTGTCAAATACAAAACAATCGGCAACCTGAAGGTGATGAAGCGCTGCACGTTCACTCAGCCCTGCCGCAACGCGCAGGAGGCCTTTGACCTCAGCGCCGGCTTGCAACGGCAGCTGCGCCGTGACTATGGATGGCTCGACCACAATGCCGACGATGACAGTTGGATGACTTATCAGGGGGGGGAAGCTAAGAGCAACCGCTATGCCTTCACGCTGAGTACAAAGAAAGAAGACAAGACTAACATTGTCAGCCTTGCCTTGTATTAAATAGCTATTTCTTACTTGATATTGTCGTAAGCGTTGATGGCCTCTGTGAAACGCTGGGCCACGTCGTCAAACGAGTAGAGGCCGTCGGCGTTGGCTGTGAGGCCGCGCAGCTTGAGCGGATAGATCATCGGCGGGTTGCCCAGGTCGAGCATCGTCAGTCCGCGTAGCTGTGCGGTGGACTGATAGACGAGGTTGACGGCAACATACTGCTTGCCGCTCTTGTCGGTCCATTTCTCAAAGACCACTTTCGAGCCGATCGGTGTCTTCTTCTCGATGGAGTTGGGGAGGGAGTAGTCTTCCACACCTAACGCTGCGTCGACGCTGGCAATGTTACTGTCGTGACCGCAGAGGAAGGTGAACTTGCGGTTTTTGGCGTGAAGCTCGTCGCTGATATACATCAGCAGCGGATGAGCCACGTTAGCCGCTACGATGGGAGCCGTGAAGAGCACGTCGCCATAGACATCCTTGATCTGGGCGATCTTCTCCCAGTCTTCGGCTGTAATGTCATGGCCGAAGGCAGCTTTGCGTGCGTCAGGTTCTTCGTAATATTGCAGGATAAACGCGTCGGAGGCAGAGTTGGCGAGTTTGAGCGATCCCTTCATCTGCGGTTCGTCGTTCAGCCGGAAGATGATCTGCGTGTCGTCATCTTTAAAATCGCAGGTCTCGCCGCTCTTGCAGGCAGGAGAGTCCTTCAGGTCAAGAACTTTGGCAATCACAGCGTAGTTGGCCTTCAGCTTCTCACCGATACCTTTCAATCCTTTCTTGCCGCCCATGGCCGCAATCTCCTTCATGGCCTCTGCCTGGAAAGCGTCACTGACCTTGGTGAGCTTGGGACAGAAAACTGGATCCATCGTGCTTGCGGAGAAGCGGTGCCCTACATGGATATTTGCCAAAGGCATGAAACCGGAAGAGAAATACTGTGCTGTGGCGATGGTGCGCTGCATGCTGTTGGCATAGAAGTTCACATCGTCGGTTGACGGCGTGGCATTCTCCTTGAAGAGCCCCTCGTCGACGAGCCACTTGCGGAAATACTGTCCCATCATTGTTTCTAACACACCGCCGCACAGTGTCAGCTCACTGGCGGCCGAGGACCACTGTGTCCACTGATGAGGAGTGAGGCGGCCCAGTGCGCTGCCGTTGGTCGAGAGCGGTGAACGGATGTTGTGGCGGCTCAGCACGACGACCTCGGTGAGCCGGTATTGCTGTTTGAAAGCCTCGCTGCGCTGCAGCTGTGCCCATGCCCATGACGGGCAGAGCATCAAGAGCAGCAGAAAGGCAGAAAATATTTTTCTCATAGCCAAATGAATCTTTAGGGTTGATTAGAACTTGATCTGCAGACGGGTCTCCAGTGCCGTGAAGTGGTCATCGTCGAATCCGGCACGGTTGCTGACCTTGGTGTAGGAGCCTCTGACACGCCAGATCATGTACTTGTTGATGTAATAGTTCATCGTAGCGGAGAAGTCATTGCTGCGTCCACCGCGGATGCCTGCGTCGGGATCTGACATGTCGAGATAGTCGTAGGCTAATACCAGCTCAAGGTTGCCGCGGGCCGGAGTGTCGATGCCGCCGTCCCAATAGTTGTATTTGTATTGGTGCCCGAGGATGAGACCGCGCAGGGCAGCGTAGCCACCGGTAGCCTGGAAGCTGTGATAGCCGTTGTCGCGGGTGACCGAGTTGTAGAAGTACTGTGCCTCCAAGCCCAGGCGGTTGTAGGCAGCGGTGACCTCAGGGGTGAACTTATACATGGCTTTGGCGTGGTCGACAGTGGCCTTCATCGAGGTGACTTGGGCGATACGTGTGGGCCAAGTGGTGGAGAGGACAAACGACTTGTGGTTGAGTTCGCTGTCACTGTTGTAGCGCGGACTCTCGTAGGCACCGGAAACGCCCACGTGGAAGATACGGCCCGGCTCGGTGAGCGGACGGTAGAGGGCGCGCGCCATGACGCCGATGCCCTGGTTGCCGGTCTTGTCGCTCGTCATCTTCATGGCGTCAGTCTCGGAGAAGAAACTGGTGGTGACGAGATAGCGGAGATCGGAATGCTCAAACATCACGCCGAGCAGACGTGCGTTGTTGAGCGCCTGGTTGCTGCGCGGCTCCTCCATGGAGATCTTGAACGATGAGCTGGTGGCGCTCTGCAAACCATACTGGTGAACGAAGTATCCGGCGCGGATGAGGTTTCTCTTACCCAAGGAATGCTCGATGAAGACATCCTTCATGCCCACCTTGCCGTAGGCGTAGCCGATGTCGACTTTAGCGGTCCAGTCCTCATATGTAGCCTTGAATCCCACACGCATGTCTGGAATGGCCATACCGTCGTTGAGTTGGTTGTTGATCTCGTCGCTGGCGTCAAAGAGTCCGGCATCCAAGAGAATACGGCCGGAAGGCTTGACGACAAGTTTGCCTTCTGTCTTTTCCTGGGCCTGTAGTGTCGTTGTGGCGAGCAGTGCAAGTCCAAACAGTATTGTCTTTTTCATCTTTTTGTGTTTACTGAATGTACGATGATTTGCGGTTGTCCGAAATATGGTTTATTTTGCAGTCTCTTCTGTCTTGCGCTCTACTTTGGCGACTTTACCCTCTTTTACGAGCTTGGCAAATTCCTTCTTAGCCTTGCCGAGCTGCTTCATGAAATTGTCGTTGGCATGGAGACGGGCCACGACGGCACTGGCCACGAGGCGGGCTGCGTCTACATCGCTTTGGAAGTGATAGCCACAGATCACGCGGCTCTGCCCCATCTCATAGCCACGCTTGAGAATAGAGTCCTGACGGTCGGGGTTCACCTCAGCGAGGACGAGGGCAGTGGCCCAGCCAATGGAGGTGTGACCGGAGGGATAGCTGCCGTTGGTGGAGAGTTCCTGTTGCTGTTCGGGGTTGCAGGTCATCTCGTGATAATAGGCGAAAGGACGCACACGCATATAGTGGTTCTTGGCAGCGCGTGTGGCCAGATCGCCGGCATCCTCGCGCATGTTGATGACGAGCTTATAGATTTCGGGAGTTTCTTCCTTGCTGATGCGCACGCCGAAAGCACCGGAGAAGGCGTTGGGCACGCCGTCCCCGTTGACGCGTGCGTCGGCAGCAGCCTGATCACCGCGTGGCGTGTCGCGCTGGAGCTTACCCCATTGATACTGTGCTTCATCGTTGAGCCACAGGATGGAACCTTGCTGGGGAGGAGGAGGCAACAGCGAGAGGCTGTTGGCGACTTCGTCGGCACGCAGGAAATAGAGGTCGGGATTGGTGCGGACATCCTTGATCTTGGACTGACCGAAAGAGGAAACAGCGATGAGCGTCAGCATGAAGCTGACAACAAGTGACTTGACGTTGTTCATGATCTGTAATCTATTTAAGTTTTAAAAATGTTGATTCCGGTCTTTGCGATTGCGCTGCAAAGTTATGGTGAAAGAAGGAATAAAAAAAGTTGCATTTGATGTATTGTACAATATCATCAAATGCAATTTTTTGCAAAGTGCTGTATCAAAGAGAGTTATGGAAAATGTGCGGAAAGCAAAAAAGTTTCTGTTACTATGTCTTATTCTGCCAGCCTGAGGATATAGTCTGCGATGCTTGACGGATGCCGCTCGGCATACTGGCGGATCTCTTCCTCGGCTGGCACGAGCTTGCCCTTGACGAGGCGGCTGATGACAGGGTTGAGGTTACTGGCCACGTTGAGCATACCCGGCAGGAGCAGGCGCTTGACTTTCGGGTCGGCCAAGAGGAGGGCAAGCACACGGGCGGGCTGGTTCTCACCGTTGCTCCACTGGAGTATCTCGCTCATCAGTCGGGGGTCAGTGCGGAAGAGTGCGTCATAGAACCGGTCGGTCTGCGACTTGATGGCGTGAATGGTGTCGTGCGTGTCATCGCCATGGCGCTCCTCACCGGCATAGCGTGCGATGAGATGGCGCAGTTGTTGCAAGGCTTTGAGTTCGTAATAGCGGTCGTCGAGATGTTGAAGCCGTCGCAGCACAGCGATGCGCTCTGTGTTTTCCATCGTAGGCAGCATATCCTCCCACTGATGGGTGAGCGTATCGGTCACTCTGTCCTGCTGTTCCAGTGTGGCGATGTCTTTGAGTCGTTGCTCCACAAAGCGCTGAAGTCGATTCTGTACATCCTTGGACATCAGCGCCTCCATGCGTCTGCGGATGGTGTTGAGCGTCGGTGCCATGTCGTGTGTCGTCTTGATGGCCAATCCTTTGCGGTAGCTGTCGATGAGAGAGGGAAGGTCGTCGCTGATGTTTTCGACGGGCAGCGTGCCGGTGAGCAGATCCTGATCTTTGTTTAATTCTTGGTGGATAGTATTGATCTGCCGGAGCCACGAGGCGTTTCTTGATGCCTGCTCGCCCAACTGTTCGGGCCGTCCCTCGGTCAATGCCTGATGGCTGTCGTGGATGAGCTTGTGGGCATCGAAGAGTTCCGTCTGATTGATGTCGTCGATCTGCTGCAATACAAGGCGCACAAAGTAGAGCGCCACTTGGCTGTTAAGCCGCATGATTCGCTCCGAGACAGCCGCGAAGCGTTGGTTCGAAACTTTCCAGGAGTGTCTGTTGCGGGTACCGAACTGGTTGATCTCTGCTTCTATGTCTTTTAGTTCGTGGGCTTCTCCATTGCTGAGAATATCGCGATATTTTTTCACCGCTTCCAACCGTCGTATCAGATCACGCTGACGCGCTCTCAGCTCTTGGCGGTAGGATCGACGCAGGCGTAGCAAGAAGAGATAGATGAGCAGCAAGGTTCCCAGCACGATCGCTGTACCCTCGAGGAGGCTGCGCCGTGTGATCATACTCGTCTCCATGGCGATCCATTCAGCCTGCCGTTCGTTTCCAGCCTTGAAACGGAGCATGCCGAGGTCGCTGCCTAAGTAGAGCCGCCCGTTGCTGATCAGAGCTGCTTGTGGGTGAAACTTGATGTCGCGGAAATAGGTGCCCTCATCGTGCAGCCTCTGTCCTTTTACCGTGAGTTTCATGATGCCACGCTCCAAGAGCGCGTAAACGACGCTGTCGTTGACAGGCAACAGAGCAGCTGTACCCTCCACTCTTATGGTGTCGGGTCCGCCTTGGAGGTATATACCGTCGTTGGTGGCCAGCAGTGTGGCGGGAGGATAGGAGTTGATGATAGCTGTCAGTCGCGGGTTGGAATTCTGGTCGGTGAAGATAGGTTGAGGCCCGTCGCCCCGGTCGGTCCACAGTCCATTGTTGAGCGTGGCGATCATCATTCGTTGGTTATCGGGAGCAGTGTAGAACGAGGTGATATATTTGTCGCGAAACGACGCCACGCTATGGGCCTGACTGCCGTCGAGTGGCAGTTTGACCAAGCCATCCTGCACACCTATATATAATATAGGAGTCTTTGCGGGCAGCAGTCCCATGGCCGTCACCTTTTTCTTTGTGGAGAAGATTTCATGGGGCACGTGAGAGAGATAGTTGCCCCAAAGGTGGTTGCCGAGGCTGAGACGGAATACCTGCTGCTTGTTGTTGATGTAATAGAGTATGCCGTTGTCGGCGAGGCAGTCGATGATGGCGTTGGTATGGATGAAGTCGAAGATTTTCTCTGCCTGCTTGCTGCCGTTGGGCAGGGTGAAGACATTGCCGTGGTCATCGACAAAGCAGAGCCGTCCCTCGTCCTGGCAGGCAGCGACGATGGGGTAGGGAGCAGAACTGGAGAGATGGCGGGGCAACTGCCACACGGCGTGGTCGGTGACAAGCCATACGAAGTCGTCGTTGCCGGGCTGAGCAACCACGTGCGAGGACTTTGTGGGTACCGGCCGCCGCAACTGCAGGTGGGAGAAGTGACGGAGGTCGTCGGTGAGTATCGCATGGGTACGGCTGATGAAGCAGTAGGTCTTGCCCGTGCGGAAGAAGCTGGTGGCTACGTCGGGCAGACTGTAGGTCTTCTCATTGCCGTTAGCCTCACGCTCGTAGTATTGGTCACCTGCGAAGTAGCAGAGACGGTCGCCCTGACGCTCCACCCATGTTACCTTGCTGCCGGCATGGATCACCTGTGCCTTGCCGGTGTGCGTGTCTACGAGTGCCAATCCGCTGTCGGTGGCGAGCGCCAGTCGTCGGGCGTCAAGGTCGGCGATGAGTGGCGTGGCAAAAGACACGCCGTTGCTGTGGTCACGAGGGTAGACTTTTCCCAGTTGATGATGTCCATCATTCAGGACAAAGAGTCCCTGACTGGTGGCTGCATAGAGTCGGCCGTCTTTCCATTGGATGTCGTAGACCGAGTAGTGGAGCCCTTTGATGGCGATGGAGTAGTGAGCGACGGGGCTGAACGCGTTGCCGTCGAACCGGTATTGTGCCAGTCCTCCGTTGCGGTGTCCGATCCAATACGTGCTGTCGTGCCTGACGACACAATAGATGCGGTCGGAACCAAGCTTGTAGTGCTTCCGACCTTGTGCCGTCATGCGCCAGAGGTCACCGTATTCGCCGCCGATCCAGTGCACGCTGTCGCCCTCGGCGGAGAGTGAGGCAAGCGGCTCGTCGAAGTAGGTCTCTATCTCGTCCCAGCCCCATTTTTCTTTCTCTTTGGTGCAGCTGGTGAGAAACACAGCGCTGAGGACGACGATCAGGGCCAAGAGCCATAGTGGTGATCGCCCTGACAGGCATGTGGGCGAAAGCCCCCGGTGGTGTAGGCGGCCGATATGTTGTGGCCTGGTGGTCATCATCCTTGCTCTCCTTTCATAAAGTCAGAGTGTTTTGTTGCTGATTATTTCGTCCATCACCCGGTCGTTGTCGTCGACGGGTACCTGCTCCACGCGCTGGAAGTCAAAGCATATGCCGATCTTGTAAGCCCGTGGTACTTGCGCCAGGAAGCGGTCGTAGTATCCGCGTCCGCGTCCGAGACGGTGTCCCTTGCTGTCGAAACTCATGCCCGGCACGATGATCAGCTCGATGCTGTCGAGGTCGCGGTAAGGCTTGCCTACGGGTTCGAGCAGGTTGTAGATGCCTTCGGCGAGGTCGTCAGGTCCCGTATATTGCCGTGGTTCGATGTGTCCTTTGTCGACGCATTTCGGCAGGATGACGGTCTTGCCCTCCTTGAGCAGTGTATCAACGAGATGGCGTGTGTCCACCTCATCGGGCAGCGCATAGTAGAGCATCACCACGCGGGCAGCCTGCAGGCGTGGGTGGCTGAGCAGCTCCTGCTCGACCTCTTTCGACCAAGCCTCACGTTGCTCAGCGGAGTATTGTTGTTTCCGTTGCCGGATGGCTTGTCGGAGTTGTTGTTTTAAAGAATGAAGGTCGCTCATATATCTAAGTGATTACTTATAACTGACAAAGTTAGGAATAATTTTCTAAAGGACTATATGTAGCTGGAGAATTTAACGTATCATGCCTTCATTTCTCTCACGCCGTAGAGCGGAATGTTGGTCAGCCAGTCCTGCTCTCTATAGGGCGACATGCTGAAGCGGATGGCATGCAGGTCGGCGTGCTTATCCATAAAGGCCTTCAGCGATTTTGCTTTCAGGTTTTCTTCTGCCTTGACTTCTATGGGGATAATCTTGCCGTGGTACTGTGCAATGAAGTCCACCTCCAGCCTGGAGTCGTCCCTGCTATAGTAGTATATGGCCATACCTTCCCTTGTTTTCAGTTGACACAGTACGTAGTTCTCGGTGAATGCACCTTTGCTCTCTGTCATTGCATTGTTTGACATCAGCATCTGAGCCGGGTCCATCTCGCTCATAGCTCCCAACAATCCTACGTCGAGCATAAAGATCTTGAAGGTGTTGAGATCTTCATAGAATTACCGAGCAGCGATCCCGCTACAGCAACGTGGTGCTCCGGGGCGTCTTCACAGAAATATTTCAGGGAAGACAGACCCTTCGGCAATTCTTGTATCTCGTCGAGGATGATCAGTGTTTTGCCAGGGAGAATGGGCTGTCCGGTCAAAGCGCCAATCACGAGTATCACGCGCTTCATGTCGTAGTCTTCTGCAAACAAGTCGGCTGCTTCGGGATTGTTGTCGCAGTTGATGTAGGCAACATGCTCGTATTCCCTTTTGCCGAACTCCTTGAGGATGTAAGTCTTGCCCACCTGACGGGCACCGGCGAGGATGAGCGGCTTGCGTAATGGACTTTCCTTCCATGCTTTGAGTTGTGAGATAATGTTGCGTTCCATTTGTGTCCTAAGTAAGAATTCATCTGTATCTTTGGCAAAAATACAAATTTACACGAATAATCGCTCTCCTTCCACACTTTTTGACACGAATATTTGCCAATTCTCTACACTTTTCTACACGAAGGCATAGGCGCAGGCTGCATTTTCTACACGAAAGAGAGGGTAAATTTGTACTGCCCCTTCTTTTGTAGTGTGCTACCCCCTCTTCTGTAGACAAATCGCCTCTCTTCATTAGCCAACTGGTTGCATACGCTTAGGCGGGTCACGGAAGAAGGATTCTCCATCTTCTGGCGTTTTCTAAGTTGTTGGGAAAACTGACAAAAAACGGCCCTTTTTTTGGCGATCTTCTGCACGAGAGACCACTTTGCTCTCAATTTTGCAAAAAATTGGCTGTTTTCTGTATTTTGTTGATAATAAGAATGTTATGTAGATTTGATCCTTTTGAGAAGAGAAAAGATCAAGGGTCTTACGACAAAAGTGCCTTTCTGAGCAAAAATTCTCTAGAGAATTTCTGCTCAGAAAGGCACTTTGATAAGGTCAAACAACCGAGATGATCGGGTCAAACGACCTTTCTGACCAAGTAAAATCACTGATTTGATGATGAAAAACCACTGTTTCCTCTCTTTTCTCCTTGTTTTTTGATGAAAAGGCTCCTCTTTCTGTTACGGCTCTTCTCTAGATTGCAAGTTTCAGAGAGAGGTGTTTTGTGAAATGTTTTGATTGCTTCCAAGAGGTTTGGACGGGTATAGAGTCGGTCTCTGCATTGCCTCCTATGCGCTCAAATGAATATAGATTGTTTTGATGTGTGGGCAGCCTCATGGGGGGTGTTGCTCTTGTTCTATATGAAGTTGACGCAATAGAGTGGATAGTTGGTCATCCACTCTTGGTCGTGGTAAGGCAACATGGAGAGGCGTACACCTTTCAGTTGTGGGTATTTCTCGATGTAGGTCCTAAGCGATTTGGAGTGGACATTCTCTTCTGCCTTTACCTCCAACGGAATGACGGAGTCCGCCTTTTGTATCAGGAAGTCGATCTCTATCCTTGAGTCGTTGGCACTATAATAATAAGGTGTGATGCCGCGGGCGACCAGCTGCGTCAGCACAAACAGTTCAGTGAAGGCTCCACGATATTCCGTCATAGCTGTTCCGCGGACCAACACGTCCGCAGCTGTCGTCTCTGCCATGGCTCCCATCAGTCCCACATCCAAAGAGAAGAGCTTAAAGGCATTCAGATCCTCATAGAACTTTAATGGCTTGCGAGGTTCCGACACACGTGATACTTTGTAGATGAGTCCGGCATCTGTCAGCCATTCTATCGCCATCTCGAACTGAGTGGCGCGGGCTCCCTTCTTGAGTGCACCATACACAAACTTCTTGTTCTCCTTGGCGAGTTGCGAAGGGATGGAGTTCCATACCATGTTGATGCGTGGCACTTCCGACAGAGGAGCGTGCTTGGAAAAGTCGCGCTGATAGTCAAACAGTATCTGATTTTGTATGTCGCGCACCTCTGACAACTGATGCGAAGCAAAGAAAGCCTTCACCACAGCCGGCATTCCACCCACATAGTAGTATTGCCGCAGCATTTCAAGGAGCCGTGCTGACATGGGCGTGATCAGACTGTAGTCCTGCTGCCGCAGCATATCCACAAGCCTGTTCTCGCCAGCTTCCATCAGAAACTCGTCGAAAGTCATGGGATACATCTTGATCATATCCACTTTTCCAACGGGAAAAGAACTGCCGGCATGCAATGATATGCCGAGCAGCGAGCCGGCAACGGCCACATGGTATTGCGGTGCGTTCTCGCAGAAATACTTCAGACTGTTGAGCGCTTTGGGGCATTCCTGTATCTCGTCGATGATGATGAGCGTCTTTCCGGGCCTGATGTCAACCCCGGTTAAGGCAGAGAGGTGCAATAGGATTCGGTGCATGTCGTAGTCTTGAGCAAAGATGTTGGTTACCTCTTCATTGCCGTCGCAGTTGATGTACGCCACGTTTTCATAGGCTTCTCGTCCAAACTCCTTCAGGCTGTAGGTCTTGCCTACCTGTCGTGCACCGTTGACAATCAGGGGCTTACGGTCAGCCTTTTCCTTCCATGCTTGCAGTTGCTGTGTGATATTACGCTTCATGTCATCAAAGAGTTTCAGTTAATACATAAGCAAAATTACATTTTTTCAACCATATCTCCAAGCAATTCTTACATTTTTTCAACCATATCTCCTGACTCTTACTGCACTTTTTCAACCATAACAGCAGGCAAGTAAGCTGATCCCAAAATCTTCCGTTGTCAGTGTACTATTCATTAGGTCTATAAACGTAGAAAGCCTGCTCCGAAGGGAGCAGGCTTCTATGTTTGTTTGGAATAAGTCTTTTTTGTTAATGTTTATGCTTCAGCCTTTTTTGTTTTAGCTGCGTAAGCTTCGGGTGAGAGCACAGACACGGTGCTCTTGTCGCGGGCACCTTTGTGGAAATACACCACACCGTCTTTGAGGGCATAGAGTGTATCGTCCTTGCCCTGAGCTACATTCTCACCTGGGAAGTGCTTGTTGCCACGCTGGCGAACGATGATGTTGCCGGCGATGATGCTCTGTCCACCCCAAATCTTAACGCCTAAACGCTTTGAAGCTGATTCACGTCCGTTCTTGGAACTACCTACACCTTTCTTGTGTGCCATAATGAATACCTCCTGCTTGTTAAGCGATTACTTGTTTAATTGATACCTCGGTGAACTGAGCGCGGTGGCCGTTCTTGCGACGGCAGTCCTTGCGGCGCTTCATCTTGAACACGATGACCTTGTCACCCTTGACAAGCGGGTTCACCACTTCTACTACTACTTTTGCGCCCTCTACGGTGGGAGCACCGACAGTCACTGCACCGTCCTTGTCGACGAGCAGCACCTTGTCAAACTCAACAGTCTTGCCTTCCTCGGCGTCCTTGATGTGATGGACGAAGAGCTTCTTGCCCTCTTCGGCTTTGAACTGCTGACCGTTAATGTCTACGATTGCGTACATTGAATTGATTAATTAAACGGGTTTTTCCGCAAGGCGGGCGCAGCATCAGCACCTCTTGAACTGAGCCTCCACGGACTAAATAACCTTGCAAAGGTACGAAAAAAACCGGCACACAAGGCTTATCGTAGATAAGTGGCGTTTATCTTTTATAGCTATTTAACGTTTGCCAGGCCTCGCAATGAAAATAAAGCGGTGATTTCTTGTCAGTTACGCAAAAAAGTTGTTACTTTGCACTCTGTTAGAACAACAGACAATGAAAGTATTCAAAAAGATTGTAGATCTTCAGAACGAGCTCTTCCTTGTGCGCAAGGAGGGAAAGGAAATCGGTCTCGTTCCTACCATGGGTGCATTACACGAGGGGCACGCCTCTCTCATCAAGCGTAGCGTGAAGGAAAACGGCGCTACCGTGGTGTCTGTCTTCCTCAATCCCACACAGTTCAACGACAAGGGCGATCTCGGTCGCTATCCCCGTACACTCGAAGCCGACTGCAAGCTCTGCGAGGCCTGCGGGGCGCAGTATGTCTTCGCTCCTTCGGTGGAGGAGATGTATCCCACTCCCGATACCCGCCACTTTGAATTCCCGCCACAGTCAACAGTCATGGAGGGCGCCAAACGACCGGGCCATTTCAATGGTGTCTGCCAGGTGGTGAGCCGACTCTTCTATATCGTCAAGCCCAACCGTGCCTACTTCGGTGAGAAGGACTGGCAGCAGATCGCTGTGGTGAAGCGCTTGGTCAACTATATCGGATATGACAGGCTCGTACACATCGTAGAGTGCCCGATCGTACGTGACGAGGACGGACTGGCCAAGAGCTCGCGTAACACGCTGCTCACGCCGGAAGAGCGTGCCATCGCTCCGAACATCTACAAGGCACTGAAAGCCAGCGTCGACTATGCCAAGGATCACACTGTCGCGGAGACTCACGACAAGGTGGTGGCTGACATCAACGCCATTGACGGCCTCGACGTGGAGTATTTCGAGATTGTGGACGGCAACACGCTGCTCGACGTCAACAACTGGAACGACAGCGGCTACGTGGTGGGCTGCATCACTGTCTACTGCGGACACACGCCGATCCGCTTGATCGACCACGTCAAATACAAGGATCCCGAGACGAAATAATAGCGACTCTCATATATTAATCAGCAAACAGCTCAATACCATACCCCATGCAGATAGAAGTATTAAAAAGCAAGTTGCACTGTGTGACCGTCACTGATGCCAACCTCCAGTATATGGGCAGCATCACCATTGACGAGGATCTCATGGACGCCGCCAATCTCATTGCCGGCGAGAAGGTGCAGATCGTCGACAACAACAATGGCGAGCGCTTCGAGACCTATATTATAAAAGGAGAGCGCGGATCGGGTTGCATCTGTCTCAATGGTGCTGCGGCGCGCAAGGTGCAGGTGGGTGACACGGTGATCATCATCGCCTATGCCATCATGGACTTTGAGGAGGCCAAGCACTATCAGCCAGTCGTGGTGTTCCCGAAGGAAGGAAATAAACTGTAGAATCAATGGGCTCACCCTCTAACCCATCAGCAGCCTCACCCCTCCCCAAGAGGGAGGGGAGTGATTACTTCAAGCAATTGCATAAGGGCGCAACGGATATTTCTTGTGAGTTGATTATTTTGCGATAGTTATCATCATCCGTGTTGGCGCTTCATTATCACTGTTACCAAGATCTGTATAGTAATCATCCCCTTGTTCAGTTTCTGCGGTATTGATGTAGGGGCGATCCCTCCGTGGTCGCCCTCACCTGCATAGAAAGACCTGCATAGAAAGTTCGTTGTCTTCAAAAAACGGCATGAAATATTTGCAAATATCAAGAACAATACATATATTTGCAAAAGCAACGTCTAATTTTGTGTAACGATGACCAATAACAGCATACGGGAATTGAATGAGATGACAGGGGCCAGATACATTAATCCATATACCGACTTCGGCTTCAAGAAGCTATTCGGCACGCCTCTTAATAAAGAGCTGCTGATCAGTTTTCTTAACTCGCTCTTCGAGGGCAAGGAGGTTATTAGTGACCTTACCTACCTCAACGGTGAGAACTTAGGGAACAGCTATGGTGACCGCCGAGCCATTTTTGATGTCTATTGTGAGAATGAGAAAGGAGAGACCTTCATCGTTGAGATGCAAAAGGCTGAACAGCAATTCTTCAAGGACAGAAGTGTCTTCTATTCTACCTTTGCCATTCAGAATCAGGGAAAGAAAGGTATATGGGATTTCAACCTGAAAGGCGTCTACACTGTAGCTATTCTGGATTTTGTCTTCCCTGACAACGAATATCCTGATGACAGCCTGCGCCATGAGGTGAAGTTAGTGGATGTCGACGATAAGCATGTGTTCTATGATAAGTTGACATTCCTGTATCTTGAGATGCCTAAGTTCACCAAGACGGAGGACGAACTGGAGACGATGTACGACAAGTGGCTCTTCGTCCTGCACAACCTCTCTTGCCTTATGAAACGTCCCGCAGCCTTGCAGGAGCACGTCTTCACCCGTCTTTTCGAGCAGGCTGAGATCGCCCGCTACTCTCCTAAGGAGCGGCAGAAATACGAAGACAGCTTGAAGGTATATCGTGACCTAAAGAATGTCATTGACACCGCAGAACTGAAAGGACAGAAGAAGGGATTCGAGCAAGGTTCTATTGAAGAGAGAAAGAAGATAGCAAAGACAATGAAAGCTCTGCACATGTCGTTGGAGGATATTTCGAAAGCGACAGGCATGAGCATAGATGAGTTAGCGGGGTTATAATGACAAGAAACGCCACGATCGTTCCTCACTTGAAAACCGGATGGAGCGAAGATACTTCCCAACCAACATGTTGCTGTTGCTGATTTTTCAGCGCTTCTTCTTTGATAGTATGATAAATATAATCGAATATTACGAATATTTATATTCTCCATATTTGGTTCTATTCTTCATTCCACGTAGCGGAGTGTTCTGACTTCATCATCGACATGATACTTCCCAGGATGTCCGCTACGGGGAGATCCGCTGCCCTCAGCGGATCTCAACAGAACGAGCCTCCAATTGAATGTGCTCTACATTTCTCTCGACAAGCTGCAAAGAACGCATAAGCTGTGCCTACCATCGGAGGTCTCATACCATCAAAGCTGGAACCTGAAAAAGTATGATATGTCATTTTTGTGCTATTCTAAAACAGCATATTACTATGCGTTTATAAGGAGAATATCGTAACTTTGCCATTGAAAACTAAAAAACTTCCATGATGACAATATTAATGCTAAACAATATGAGTAAAAGATTACTGGCATTTGGTCTGATGCTTTTGATGACGGGAAGTCTGTTGGCACAAGGCTACAAGGTAAAGGTGTCGGAAGCCGATGAGCCGATGCAGACAGGTAAATTCCAACCGACATGGCAGTCTTTGGAGGAGAACTATCAGGTTCCGGAATGGTTCCGTAATGCAAAGTTCGGTATATGGGCTCATTGGGGACCGCAATATGTGGAAGGCAATGGCGACTGGATGGCCCGTGGCATGTATCAGGAAGGCAGCTATCAATATAAATATCATGTGGCGCATTACGGCCATCCCTCTGAGGTGGGCTTCAAGGACATCCTGCCGCTGTTCAAGGCGGAGAGGTGGAATCCTGACTCCCTTGTCGCTTACTACAAGAGCTTGGGAGCACAGTATTTCTTTGCCCTTGGCAACCATCACGACAACTTTGACCTATGGGACTCGAAATATCAGCCGTGGAACTCCAAGAACATTGGTTCGCACAAGGACATCCTTGACGGATGGGCAAAAACGGCAACTTACTGCTCTCCGTGCCTCTCCGCAGTGATGGCACCTTCGACGAAAAAGAAAAAGCCATCCTCGACGAGTTCGGTGCTTGGATGCGCATAAACAAAGAAAGCATCATCGGCACGCATCCTTGGACAGTCTTTGGCGAGGGTCCCATTGCCAGTTCCAATGTCAAGCTCAATGCGCAGGGCTTCAACGAGGGCGCTTATCTCAATCCCACATCCTCTGAGATCCGATTCACCCAAACCGCCAAAGCACTCTATGTTTCTGCTTTGGCCTGGCCGGAGGACGGGAAGGTCACCGTCAAGTCATTGGCACTGGGCAGTAAGCTCTATCCGCAAAAGATCAGCCGTGTGGAACTTTTATGCTATGGCAAAGTACCCTTTACACGTGATGCTGACGGGCTCGTCATCACGCTTCCCGGCAAGAAGTTGAACAACATCTGCCCGGTACTGAAGATCAGGAAATAAAGGAAATGATCATTCATTCCCGCTTGGGGAGGGATTGTCCACAAGACAATCCTCCTTGCATTGTACGACTGACTATCGCCTTTTATCTGTTTATTAAAGACACATACAGGACAGAAAGATACGAATAACTTTTATTCTCTATGATGAAGCTCAACAGCGATTGTCAAGCTATCAGGGAATATCAAACCAAGTTTTCTAAAGTATTTAGATATGATTCATAGGCCAATCATATTCCAGCTTAAATCCGGGGATATGGCAGCTTTTAAAATAGTGTTCCATAAATACTATGCACGATTGACAAGCTATGCCTATCAGATGGTTCATGACAGAGCTGAGTCCGAAAGTATAGTAGACGATGTCATGGTAAATCTATGGCGAAACCGTGAAAACTTAAATCCCGATCAGCATTTAGAAAGCTATTTATTGAGAAAAGATGCAAGATATAAACAAAAAGCATTAATTTTGCCGTAAAATCATAAAGAGAGACTACAAATGAAGGCCAACAAAAAACTAACTACAGAGCTGCGCGACTATTTGATGATCTCCATCGCCATGGTGTGCTACTGTATAGGCTGGACAGTATTCCTTCTGCCCAACAATATCACAACCGGAGGTGTGCCGGGTGTGTCATCCGTCATCTATTGGGGCTTCGGCATCCCGTATAGATCACTTACTTCATTATCAACGCTATTCTCCTTTTATAGCATTGAAAATCTTAGGATGGCGTTTCTGCGTAAAGACTATCGATGCCGTACTTTTGCTCACGACACTGACAACATTCGCCCGGAGCAATTCCGGCGGGCTTCACCTTCTCAAGGACCAGCCGTTTATGGCAAGTATCATCGGTGCCATCTTCTGCGGAAGTGGTGTAGGCATGGGCTTAGCTTTCAATGGTTACACAGGTGGCACGGATATTATTGCAGCCATCGTGCACAAGTATCGTGACATCTCTCTCGGTCGCGTCATCATGATGTGCGATGTCGTCATTATCTCCTCTTCTTATCTTGTCTTCCACAACTTTGAGCAGGTCATCTATGGTTATGTCGTGCTCATCGTGACTGCTTACTGTGTAGACCAGGTGGTTAACATTATGCATTGCAGTGTGCAGTTCTTCATCATCTCCGACAAATATAAAGAAATTGCCTCACGTATCGCTGTCTTTCCTCACCGTGGTGCTACGGTCATTGAGGCTCACGGTTTTAATACGGGTCATGACGTGAAGATGCTTTTTATCATGGCTAAGCGCCGCGAGAGCAATACGATCTTTCGCATTATCAATGAAATAGACCCCAAAGCATTCGTCACGGAGACAAATGTCATTGGAGTCTACGGAGAAGGATTCGATAAGTTCAAAGTGAGGATGCTCAAGAAACACGAGCATCCTATTCCTGCTGAGAAACTTGCACAACTATAATTAATTTTCTATCCCTAACTGAATCACGTCATTAACAGCTCTCACAAGTCTTTTCTTCCGAAAAGTCTCTGTGAGAGTGCATAAGGGAGTATGATCCATGCAAGAAGAAGAAGGGAGGACACAATGATGCCCCAAGTATCGCCGAGAAAGTCCTTGAAAAGAGCACCGCTATAGCCCATCATTGCCGAGACATCCATCTTAAGAATGACCTGAAAGCGAGCGAGGTCGAGGGGGTTGAGCATGAGCAGACCCATAAGCGGTTTCTCAATGGGATAATCGCTGAACAGAAAGACAAAGAATAGCAACACGGCATCATAGATCATCGTGAAGAGCAGCCACAAGAGCAGCGTCGCTCCTATCCCTCGCGTCTTTTCCGTTGTGAGCATAGCCGTGAGGAAAGCCAAGGAAGTGAAGACGAGCGTCACCGCACAGCCCATGAGCAACTGAACCATAGCTGTAGGAAAGTCACTATAAAGGATGACAGGTATTCCCGCTCCAAGGATGAAAGCGGCCAACAGACTCACGCCGCATCCTACATACAGACTCTGCCACACATGCTTTCGGCGGAGAGGCTGACAGAGAAGCATCGTGATAAAATCGCGGCTGTCATAAAGATAGATAACCGTGTAGACCATCGACATCAGAGGAGCAATAAAGAGCACGACATTGAGAATTGTCAGTGCGCCTTTCGTCTCGTTATCCTGAAGCATCATGCTTGTCCATGACATAAGGGCAAGCAGTATGAAATAGAAAATGACGACCTTATTCTTGAGGTTGTCGAGGAGAATGATTCGAGTTATTTTTCCCATTGTCTACCCCATTTCAGCCGTTTTGTTTCAATAAATCTATTACCGCATCGTGCATTGTCTGCGCACCTGTTGCTTTCAGAAGTTCTCCTACAGGCTTATAGAACAAGATACGGCCCTCCTCCATGAAGATGATATGCGTAGCAAGGCCATTGAGTTCACTGAGAATATGACTTGTGATAAACACGAGCTTGCCTTTCTCCTTCTTTATTTTCTCCTTGAGAATATTGGCCGAGAGCGGATCAAGCGAAGCCGTGGGCTCATCGAGAACGAGGATGTCAGGATTGAAAAGGAATGCTAAAGCAGCGTTCACTTTCTGCCGCATTCCCCCGGACAACGCCCCCATGCGCTTTCCTTCAAATTGCCCGATGCCATAAGCTTCATACAAATCCTTGTCGAGCTCTCCCTGGCAACCACGCACGCTGATGAGTGTCTTGAAGACATCGCGCACGCTCATGTTCTCAGGGAAGTTGCTGTTCTGCTGCATGAATCCGATATGCGAGCGGGATTCCGGATTGGTCGCTACGTTCTTGCCATCGACGAGCATCTCTCCGCTCTGAGGGGTGACAAGTCCAAGAATCGTTTTCATGAGTGTCGTCTTGCCGCACCCATTAGGCCCCACAAAGGCTACGCACTGGCCCTGATCAAGCTTCAGGCTGATGTCCTTCAGCACATGCTGATGAGCGTAATATTTATTGAGATGATTGATTTCTATCATGGAAGCATTGAATTATATAGCCCAACGTTTGAGACGGGGTGAATGGTCTTGATAAGTATCCGGGGTGACAGTAGGAATGATCTTCTCCGTCTGTTCCAATAGGTTCATAAGGAAACTGCGGAAGAAGAGCAAGGCATCCGTATTCTGCTCAGCTAACGATGCGAAGAGGCTCAGCGGCCGATAGGGTACATCGCCTACCCCGTTGTGGTCAATATCGTAGCCGTCGTATTTATCCCAGTAGTTGCTCTCCACGACATTGCCGTTATAGCTTTTGTTTGTCGCCATGTCGAATGTATTGCCAATAAAATTGTTACGCACAATCGTGTCGTTACTGCTTCCAGATACGAGGCGCACGCCCCATCCACAGTCGCGTATCTCATTACGCTTGACGAGCAGGTCCTGGCCACCGTCAATCATCAAGCCCACGGTGTTGCGCCGGAAAATGTTGCCCTGGATGCGCGCATATTGCAATTCCTTGATGAGCAGGCCATAGCTGCTCGTGCCTTGGTTATCCTCGAAGACGTTTTTCAGCATCGTTACGTTGTGCGTGTACATCACCGCCACGCCGGCACGGTTATGGCAGAAGACATTGTGCATATAGGTATTGTAGTGGGAGAACATAAAGTGGAGGCCATAGCGCTCGCAGCCGTCGATCGTATTGCGGGCTATGTACGAATGCTCACAAAACTCGAGGTAAATGCCGTCGCGATGATGACCCACCTTGTTGTCGGTGACTCTCAGTCCAAAGCCTTTCCAACAATGGATGCCGCTTCCCATCGTAGCGTTCTCCGTAATATTGCTTTCTACCTGATTATGCTCCACGGCACAGAGGCTCGTCTGCTGCAGCATGACAGAGAACATGTTGTCCTTGAGAATATTGTTTACGATCTTCACATTGCTTACATTCTGCGCGAAGATTCCGGCATAATCGAGCCTTGATGAGCGGTTGCTGTGCATCACCTTCAAGCCGGAGATCGTGACATTGCTTGCCCGGACTTCAATGACATGCGTCTTATAGCATCCATCCACGACCGGCCAACCTTTTCCGGTAATCGTCAACGACTTGTTGATGACCACATGCTCCCTATAGATCCTGCCCCCGAAGACTCTGATCTCGTCATAGGGGGCAGCCTTCCTCACGGCCTCGTTGATAGAAGAGAAAGGATATCCTTGCCCAACCTCAAGCACACGGGCTGAGGCAGTGAGGAATCCTCTCAATACAAAAACACAAACTATGATAATATAAACTAATGGGTTAACTTGAGCCTTTCCCATGAATCCAACAATATAGCATGATTGTCTTTGGCAAACTTCGACGCTTGTGCAGCGTCCTTGAAAGCCGCTACACCTCCGTTCATCGGTGTCTGGAACTCACCTAAGACGAGTGAGGCCCGCTGAATGTCAATGAGTGAGTCGGGCTGATTGTAGTCAGCCACATAGATTTTGGCGACTGCCGAGTCGCCGATATTATTATCATGCAGATAATGAAAGAGACAGGTGGCATCATCAAACTTGAAGCACTTACCCTTGTCAGAGATATACTCACAAGAGAACTGCTTCTTTTCGATGGTCATGCCACACTTGTCGCACATGTCTCCCCCGGCATTGATAGCCTGCGGCTTGTCGTTGACAGAGCAAGCCGCAAATAACAAAGCGGAGAAGACTATCAAATGGACAGCCTTTTTCATGGCCTTTTTCTTACCGGCAAACACACCGATCTCCTTGAACACCACGAAGGCCACCAACAGACCCGACACAACGAGAAGATAACCTCCGAGGTCAGGCTGCGACATCACGGTCATGTTCAGCAACTGCTTCACACCGATGATAGGCGGCTGATAAGCCATGCCCGGCACCTTGATAGGAGCCGACGGATCAAGATTGTGACCATAGACGTAGGTCCAATGGTAGAAGTCGATGAAGCCTAACACGCCGAAGATGCCGAAGGCGATCAGTGCACCTATAGAAATACCCTTTTTACGGGCGATGGCTGCAACCAAGAAGAATACGGCGAAAGCCAAAAGCACGTAAGGCAACACTGAAAACTCCCAGAAATCTCCCGGATGAATCTGGGCCATTCCGACATAGTGATTGAGCTCATTGATCTTCTCGAGGTCGATGCCATCCTCGCCTCCGTCAACACCTTTCACGCCTCCGATGTACATCACCATTCCCTCAGGATACTGCGGAGCGGCGATATCGATGCGCCACAATGATGTGAAGGCTGCTATGCCTGTGAGAATAGCGGCCACGATGAGTATAATCATGCTCATCTTACTTATTTTACCTTTGAAATTAAGTGTCATGATTTTATCGAATTAAGTAGCGGGCAGTCCCAAGGACCGCCCTTTACCATGTTATTAAATACTGTGTTTCTGCCTTGTTTGCCACGCATCCCTTGTACGCAGGAACGCGCACAATCAACAGACAAACAATTATTTTCTGTCGTGTCCGGTCTTGGCTGCTCCTGCCTGTGTCGTAGGCTTGGAGATCTTGAAGTCCTTAGGCAGCTTGTCGTCGATGGTAAACTTCAACGGCACATTGCTTCCTGCGGGGCTCACACGGATGTAACCCTGCATCTCTTGGTGGAGCGCGCTGCAGAAGTCGGTGCAATACATCGGAAGGATGCCGACACGGTTGGGGATGTACTTCAGCGTGCAGGTCTCACCAGGCATGACAAGGAGCTCACCGTTGTTCATACCCTTGACGGCAAAGCCATGCGGGATATCCCACTCCTGCTCGATATTGGTTACGTGGAAGTAGACCTCATCGCCCATCTTGATGCCCTCGATATTATCAGGGACGAGACGGCTGCGGATAGCTGCGATGTAGACATCCACACGGTTGCCATGACGCTCTACGCGAGCTTCCTGAGCGGAGCTGATCTTGTAGGGGTTCTTATTCTCTGTAAGGCGCGTGAACTGGATCGAGTTGGGCTTCAGCATATCTGCGGCGATGGCAGAAGCATAGTGAGGCTCGCCAATCAACGGGAACTCAAGAATGAGTTTCATCTTCTTGCCACTGATGTCATAGAGCTGTGCAGCCTGACAAAGCTCAGGACCTGTGGGAAGGAAGCAGTCTTTCGTGATCTTATTGTAAGCAACCATGTACTTACCGTAAGGCTTCTTGGTATCAGCACCCAGCACCGAGAGGTGACCGACGCTGTAGTAAGTAGGAATGCGATCCTCGATCTGGCAGGTCTTGAGGTTCCACTTCACGATCTCGGAAGAGATGAAGAAGCTCGTGTAAGCATTGCCGTCGGCATCAAACTCGGTGTGGAGTGAGCCCAGACCCGGCGACTGCACCTCGCCATGGAGGGCTGCCTCATATTTGATGACGGGAATACCGTTGACATCACCGTCAAACTGCTTGTTCTTGATGGCCTCCTGAATCTTGGAGAAGCTGAACACGGGCAGGTTGGCGGAGAGCTTGCCGTTGCCGACGATATACTCACCTGTCGGGTCAACATCGACACCGTGAGGCGACTTCGGGCAAGGAATGAAATAGAGGAAGTCGTGGAACTTCTTGGTATCGATCATCTTTACCTTATTAAGAATCTCAGACGTAGCCTGGTTCTTATCGAAGTCCATCACGTTGTGGGCATACTTGGCATCCTTCAACACGAAATCGCCCTTGGCAGCATGCTCAGCAGCCTTCTTCCAGTTGATGGCAAGGATATAGTCCTTATCGTTCTGGCTGGCGTTGACCTCAAGCATGGAGTGAGCCATCTCGGTGTTATAGCAAGTGAAGAAGCTCCAGTCGGCAGACGGACCTTTACCACTGTGGCTCAGATCATAATCGAACGGGGGCAGCGCGAGCTGGAAATCGAGGCTCATGTGGCCTGTGTTCTTGTCCACCTTAATATAAGACACAGTGCCGCGGAAGTCCTTCTTATAGTCCTGGATAGGCACATCGCCGTTCTCAAAGTCGAAAGGTACAGAGAAGCGTGAGCCGGCCACGACATACTCCGTATTGCAGGTGATGAAAGGAGAAGCATGGTCGCCGCCGGTGTTAGGAATCTCAATGATCTCAGCCGTCTGGAAACGCTTGAGGTCGATACGTGCGATACGCGGCGTGTTGTTCTCGTTGATGAACGCCCAGCGACCATCATACATGGCATCGGTCTCAGAGAGCTGCGTGTGGTGGGCATCGCCCCATGGCACGAAGCCGAAGGACGTCATAAGGAGCGGCTTGGTGTTCTCGTCGTAGCCATAACCGTTCTCCGCATTCTGTGAGAAGACCGGAATGACTTTGATAAGGCGACCGGAAGGAAGGCCATAGACAGCCACCTGACCGGAGAAGCCACCAGAAACGAAGTCGTAGAATTCATCGTAGTGACCCGGAGCCACATACACTTTCTTTGCAGCGTCATCATCGACGGCAATGTGTCCGCCCTTCTTCATCTTACAAGAGGTGAAGGAAGCTCCTACCGCAAGGGCACAAGCTAAGGCAACTGTGAGATTCTTGTTCATAAGATAATATTATTTAAAATTACGAATATGCACGATTGCCATATATTACAAATAAAATAGTTTTCGTCATATTAACTTAGCTTTTTGTTTCCCCTATAATCCTATAATATGTATTCTTTTTGTGTTCAAATTTACTAATAAAACGTGTGAAGAGCAAATAAGTAACAATCTTTTAGGCTTATTTAACCCCGCGAAACGGCATTTATATCAATATGAGCGCTTGCAGTGGCCAAAATTCTTTCTGTGTGTATTCAAAAATCGACCTTGCTGCTTACCGCGCTGATGGGAGGCACTACAACCTCTCAGGCCCGGCAGCCTCAATCCGTTGACCACAAAGGCAAGAAGATGAATGTGGTCTTTATCGTCTGCGACGACTTGAATGCTGACCTCGGTAGTTTTGATGACTCCATCGTCAAGACTCCCAATCTCGATCGTATCCGCGCACATGCCGTCAGATTTAACAACGCCTATTGTCAGTATCCTTTGTCCGGTCCCACCCGCGCGTCGTTTCTGACCGGTTACTCGCCGGAGCGTACCAAGGTGATGGATCTCAAGACCAATTTTCGTACCGCAATGCCCGACGGTACGTTGCTCAATGATGAGTGGTGCCGGTTTTTCAAGGAAAACAATTTCCTTGTAGGCGTGTCTGTCGACGGTCCGCAGGAGTTTCATGATGAATATCGGCGCACCTCAACGGGCAAACCTACATTCCGGTCTGTGATGAAAGGCATTGATCTGCTCAACAAATATGGGGTGGAGTGGAATGCACTTGCTGTTGTCAATGACTTCAATGCGGATTATCCCCTTGACTTCTACCATTTCTTCAAGAGCATTGGATGTCACTATATCCAGTTTACGCCTATTGTGGAGCGCATCATCGGCCGTGCCGATGGCTTGACACTGGCTCCGGGTATGCAGGAGGGTGGTGAGCTAACCGACTTCTCGGTGACACTTCTTATAGAACTCTCTGAGCTCCGTATCTTCAAAGTCGGTCGATGACACCTTGTTGACGGCATCCTTGTAGGAGTGAGTTTTCAGAAGGGCAAGGATGCTTTTCTTCAAGTTGCCGTACATCTTGATGTAATTGGTACATAGATAATAGGTGTCCATGAAGTTCTTGTCTCTCAACTTCATTTCCTCCATTAGTTTCTCATTTGTCTCTCTTAGCTCATTGCTCATGTTGGTAGGGCGGGCACTGACTTTCTTGTTGTAGTTGAGCAGGGCTATAGCCAACTTGTCTTGTATATCTTTTGGAAACTGATCGATGGGACCGCACTTGTTAAGCATGTCGCATGACATAAATATCACGCTACGCGAGATCATGATTCGTGCGGCATTGAGAGTGGCTTCCTTCTTCCAATCCTCCCGGTGACTTGCTATTCCTATTTCATAGCATCGCTGCGCATAGTTGATGGCTGAGTCGCCATCATATTTTTTATAGAGATTATAAAGCCGCTTGTAGTGAATATATCGGTCTGCATTAAATTCCGTCATAGCGAGCTCGCGCTTTGCCTTACTGATCTGTGCCTCTTTGCTCTGTAGGTACACATTTCTTTTCTCAATAGTTTGGTCGAGGTTGTTGAGAGCTCTTTCAAGGTCATATTTACTTGAGGCTGCAACCAGCTGCGGCATGAGCAATGATAATAATAGTATGATGGTTTTCATAAGTGTTTGTTCTTGGATTTAATGATTGCTAGGAAACATTCACATGTTCTCCGCGTGCCGGTGTATGCTCTTCGACAGCAGTTCGTAGAGTTGCCGGAGCTCAGGGTCATCGGCGAGGAGGGCGGACTGGGCGGCAATGACGTTTTCGTCGTAGCGCACGGCGGGACCCGTCTGGGCATCGTGGGGCGACAAAGAGTGGACTTTGCGCGCCGTCTCGTCAATGAGCGGGAGCATCACGTCGAAAGGCAGATGGTGGGCGGCAAGGATCTCGGCGGCAATGTCGTAGCAGTGGTTGACGAAGTTGCAAGCCCACACAGCCGACAGATGCAGGTATTTGCGGTCAGCAGTAGACAAGGGATAGACGCGGCGGGTAACGGACTGAGCCAGTGCGGTAAGCAGGGCGTGGGCTGTCTCGTCGTTCCATTCGATGAAGGTGGAAATGATGCTGAAGTCCACCTCACGCGCTTTCGAGAAGGTCTGCATGGGATAGAAGACACCATAGTGCAGAGCTTTTTCCTTGAAGACGTCGAGAGGCATGGAGCCGGCGGTGTGGAGGAAGACTTTCTCCGAAAGGCCGGCACCCGAAGAGATCAGCGCGCGGGTCAGCTCACCGATGACCTCCCGCAGTGCCTTGTCCTTGATGGAGAGGATGTACATGTCGGCGCGGTTGTCGATGGCCGTCAAGTGGGTTGTCGCTGGACAGCCGAGGATGGTTGCTAAAGCTTCTGCTGAGGTTGCCGTGCGGCTATAAACCTGCAGGATGTCGTGACCGGCCTTTTTCAATGCCTTGCCCAAGTTGGTGGCAAGGTTGCCGGATCCTATCAATATGATTTTCATAATTTAAACCTGAAGCCCTCCTATATATCCCCCCCGAGGGGGCGCTTGTTATTTACATAGCTTAGCGCTGCACCGATGGCAGTACAGAACTCGCTGCTCTTGGGAATGATGAAACGCACGTCGTAGATGCGTTCGAGATAGGGATAGAGCTCCTTGCACTGCGGAAGTCTTGAGAGGTTGCCAATGAGCACGAAGTCACGGATGCCGCTGTTGAGCGAACTGAGTATGGAAGCCGAGCCGATGGTCTGCAGCACCATGCAGATGAGTCCCTTGGCGATGTCCTCGCGGCTGGCGTTGCCCTGTGCATTGGCGAAGAGGCTTGCCGTAGCCTCCATGGGCAGTCCGGGCAGCGGATTGGCCGAGATGTCGCCGATGCTCAGGTTGATTTTCCGTGTGTCACCCCGCATGGCCATCTCAGAGATCTGCTTGATGTCGTCGGTTTGGAGGAGCAGACGGCTGAGGCCGTTGAGCGTACCGCCGCCGATGCCGATGCCGCCGAGGTGGCGTATGGCGCCGTCCTGATAGGAGACGAGCGACGTACCTGTGCCCATTGACACCACGATCATGCGGCTGAGCTTCGACTCAAAGGCCGCACCGAGTCCGTCGGCGATGAACTCCTCGACTTTCTGTGTGGTGAGGCCGTAGATAGGGCTGTTGATATAAGCTGCGCCGACGCCGGTGAGCATGACGCGCTCCACGTCGTCGAGTGCGATGTCGTTGTCGTGGAGAAACTTGCCGAAGGCGCCGTAGAGCGAGGTGACGGGGTCGGTGGCTTTGATCCACAGGGGCGAGACGACCTCGCCGTCGCGGATTCCTACTATCTTTGTCGTGGAGATGCCCACGTCGATACCGATTGCTATCTTGTTCATGATCTTTTGATAGGGGATATAGAGATTATAGAAGTCATAGAAGCTATAGAAACCATAGAGACTATAGAGAACCACAGAAACTATAGAAGCTATAGGAACCATCTAAACCTTAGAGGCTGTCTACGATGTCCTTGGCCACCTCGTGCTTGTTTTTCTTCGGGAAGTCGCGGCGACGGCCGTCGCGCGAGATGATGGCGATCTGATTATTGTCGCTGCCGAAGGTAGTGTCGGGGATGCGCGTGGAGTTGAGCACGATGAGGTCGGCGTTTTTCTTCCGTAGCTTTTCCTCGGCATTGTGCACCTCGTTGTTGGTCTCCAAGGCGAAGGCCACGAGCTTCTGTCGGCTTGTCTTCATCTTGCCGAGCGCGGCGGCGATGTCCTGCGTGGGGAGCAGGTCGATGTGAAGTCCGTCCTTTCCCCGTTTGATCTTTTGGTCAGCGACAGTGGCCGGTTTGAAGTCAGCGACAGCGGCGCAGAGGATCGCTATGTTGCAATGCGGAAAGGCCTCGGTGGCAGCTTGGTACATCTCGTCGCAGCTCTCCACGTCGATGCGCTCGATGTCGGGGTGGCATTGCAGTGCCACGGGGCCGGTGATGAGCGTCACGCGGGCGCCACGGCGTCGGCATTCCTCAGCGAGGGCAAAGCCCATCTTGCCGCTGGAGTAGTTGCCAATGAAGCGCACGGGATCGATCTTCTCATAGGTGGGGCCGGCGGTGATGAGGATGTGGCGTCCTGCCAGAGGCTGCGCTGCGGAGGATCTGCCATCTGCCCGCTTGTCGGCGGTGTGTCCGCCTTCCGCCTGCTCAAAGAACGTGTCGAGCGCGGCGATGATATTCTCCGGTTCTTCCATGCGTCCCTTGCCCTCCAGTCCGGAAGCGAGGAAGCCAGAGCCCGGTTCGATGATATGGTTGCCATAGCTGCGCAGCATCTCTAAATTGTGCTGTGTGGCAGGATGGCGATACATGTCCAGATCCATGGCGGGAGCTATGAAGACGGGCGCTTTCATGGAGAGGTAGGTGGTGATGAGCATGTTGTCGGCGACGGCGTTGGCCATCTTGCCGAGACTGCTTGCCGTGCAGGGTGCGATGAGCATGGCGTCGGCCCACAGTCCGAGATCCACGTGGGAGTGCCACGTACCGTCGCGCTGTGCGAAGAAATCACTGATGACGGGCTTATGGGTCAGCGCACTGAGGGTGACAGGGGTGATGAACTCCTTGCCCGCAGGGGTGATGACGACCTGCACCTCTGCCCCGCGCTTGACGAGTCCGCGTATGATCAGACAGGACTTATACGCCGCGATGGAGCCTGTAATGCCCAATACGATTTTCTTTCCTTTTAGCATTTCGCTGCGAGTTGAAATGAATAATTGATCTTGTTTGAGACAGACAATTGCCTTATTGGCTACAAAGTTACAAAATAATTATATAACTTTGCACTTGTAAATGAACTAATCAACATGGGTTATTTAACAACAGACAAGAAAAAGATCACTACAAAGACTATTTCAGAGATGAAAGCCGCGGGCGAGAAGATTGCCCAGATGACGGCTTACGACTTTACGACGGCAGGCATCCTCGACCGTGCTGGCATCGACGCGATCCTCGTCGGCGACTCTGCCTCGAATGTGATGGCGGGCAATGCCGACACGCTGCCGATCACCGTGGATCAGATGATCTACCATGCGCGCGCCGTGGCCCGTGCCTGCCAGCACTGCCTGGTGGTGTGCGACATGCCGTTCGGCTCTTATCAGGTGAGCCGTGAGGAGGGCGTGCGCAACGCCATCCGCATCATGAAGGAGACGGGCGTCGACGCCGTGAAGATGGAAGGCGGTGAGGCTATTGCCGACACGGTGCGTGCCATCGTGGCGGCCGGCGTGCCTGTCGTGGGACATTTAGGACTCACTCCGCAGAGCATCCATAAGTTCGGCGGCTATGGTCTTCGTGCCAGGGAGGAGGCTGAGGCGCATCAGTTGCTGGCCGACGCGCATGCCCTCGATGAGGCCGGTGTCTTCGCCATCACACTGGAGAAGGTGCCTGCCAAGCTGGCGGCGCAGGTGACTCGCGAGGTCAAAGCGGCTACGATCGGCATTGGCGCCGGTCCCGATACTGACGGACAGGTGCTCGTCTACGCCGATGCGCTGGGTATGACACAAGGCTTTAAGCCGAAGTTCCTCCGCCACTTCGCTGATGTCTGCCAGTGTATGACTGATGGCGTACAGTCGTATGTGCAGGCCGTGAAAGGCGCTGACTTCCCCAACGAGGAGGAGAGCTACTAAAAAGCCTCCCCCCCCCCCAGCCCCTCTCCAAAGGAGAGGGGAGTAATTACCGCCAAGGGGGTTAGGGCGGCCACGGTGGGCCGCCCCTACTCAAAAAACGCCATTGAATGCATAGCCTTGCCTGTTCTTGGCTAGGGTATTGTTTATCACTCATTTTACTCCCCTCTCCCTTCGGAGAGGGGTTAGGGGGTGAGGTTGAGGAGCCGGGGGGGTGAGGCTGCCTATCAGTCCCAAAAGAAGCAAAAAAAATCTTTTTTTCTTTGTTATCTCACTTGTTTGCACTAACTTTGAGTTTTCAAAACGACGAAAAACCTAAGTATGATGACAGACAAGACGGAGTTTGACGACATCCGACCCTATACCGACGACGAGATACCGGCAGCCATGCAGCGCATCGCCGAGAGCAATTCGTTTCCGTTGTTGGCCACCTATGTTTATCCCGATAAAGAGATAGACGACGTGCGCGAGCGCATACGTGGCTACCGTACCATACGGGAGTTTCAGTCCGAGACCATGCGGCGCGTCAACGAGCGTATCGTGCAGTGCACCATCGACACGTTCACCTGTTCGGGCCTTGACCGTCTTTCGCCCGAACGGCAATACCTCTATGTGTCCAACCACCGCGACATCATGCTCGACGCCAGCCTGCTGGAGTACCATCTGCTCACCCATGGCTTCGACACCACCGAGATCACCTTTGGCGCCAATCTCATGCAGGGACAGCTTGTCATCGACATCGGTAAGAGCAACAAGATGTTCCGCGTGGAGCGTCCCGGCGGCAGTATCCGCGAGTTCTACCACCGTTCCGTACATCTCTCCGACTACATCCGCCACGCCATCCGCGACAAGCATCAGAGCGTGTGGATCGCACAGCGCAACGGACGCACCAAGGACGGCATGGACCGTACCGACCAGGGCATCATCAAGATGTTCTGCATGAGTGAGGCCGAGGATAAGATACGGGCGATCAGCGACCTGCATGTCGTTCCCGTCGCCGTGTCGTATGAGTGGGAGTCGTGCGACATCCTCAAGACTTTGGAGCTCTATGCCTCACAGTACGCGCCCTACACCAAGAAACCCGGAGAAGACCTCAACAGTATTCTCACCGGTATCGTTCAGCCCAAAGGATGCGTGCACTTTGAGCTTTGTGAACCGCTCTCGGAAGTGGAACTGCGCACGCTTGAACCCTTGACGAGCAACGAATACCATAAGGCGGTGGCACGACTCATCGACCGCCGTGTCGTCGCTGCCTACCGGCTCTATCCCAACAACTATATCGCCTACGACCTGCGCTACGGCACACAGAAATACGAGGACCTGTATACCCCCGCGCAGCGGCGGGCCTTCCTCGACCGGCTCAGCATGCTCAACCGCTACGACACGTGCGACATCGACCAACTCAAGGACATCTTCCTCGGCATCTACGCCAATCCGATCGTCAACAAAGGACTGCTCAACGACGCCGGTGAACCGTACACGATGAAAAACCAGGTTTTCAATCCATGACAAGTCTTCTGCTTCGTCTCTATGACCATTTCCGTCTTCACCGCCGCACGATGACGGTGTGGCTTGTGCTGTCCACCGCCGTGCTGGCTTTACTGTTGCTGCATATCCACTACCAGGAGGACATCTCTGCCTTCCTGCCTTTCGGCTCGCGCGACCGGCAGTCCATGCGCATCTATCAGCAGGTGGCCGGTGCCAATCGCGTCATCGTACTTGTGGGAGCCAAAGAGCAACAAAAACAAGGCGCAAGTAGGACGCACGACAGTAAGCCCGTGCCCGACTCTTTGGCCGCCGGTGTCGACGACCTCGTGGCGTGCCTGCAACAGGCCGGTATCGCCGACAGCCTCGTCACCGCACAAATAGACATGCAGGCCGCGGAGGACGTGGCAGCCTTTGCCTATCGTCACATCCCCTATTTCCTTACCGTGCAAGACTATGCCCGCATGGACAGTGCCCTTGCCGACCCGCAGTATGTCGGCCGGCAGCTGGCCAATGACAAGCAGCAACTGCTGTTTCCCTCGGGCGGACTGCTCAGCAGCAACATCGGCAGCGACCCGCTCAACCTCTTCACGCCAGTCGTGGAGCGTCTGGCCCGTCGTCAGCAGCAGTTGCGCTATGAGCTCTACGACGGATATATCCTCACGCCCGACCAGCGCCACGCCGTGGTGACCATCGACTCACCTTACGGCAGCAGTGAGACGGAACACAACAGCCTGCTGATCCAACGCATCAGCCGCGCCGCGCAGCAGACCTCGCGGGCCCATCCCTCGTTGTCGATAAGACTCACCGGCGGACCCGTCATCGCCGTGGGCAACGCCCGGCAGATCAAGACCGACAGTATGGTGTCGGTGACGCTTGCCGTGGTGCTCATCCTGCTCCTGCTGTGGTTCTCGCTGCGCAGTGTGCGCAACATCGTGCTCATCGCCGTCAGTATCGCGTGGGGCTGGCTCTTCGCCTTGGGTGCGCTCTCGCTCGTCCACCACGACGTGAGCGTCATCGTCATTGGCATCTCGTCGGTGATTCTCGGCATCGCCATCAACTATCCTTTGCATTTCGTAGCTCATCTGAGCCATACGCCCGACGTGCGCAAGGCACTGCGTGAACTCATCGCTCCGCTCCTCGTAGGCAACATCACGACGATCGGTGCCTTCCTCGCTCTCACCCCGCTTCGCTCCGTGGCGCTGCGCGATCTGGGGCTCTTCGCCTCGTTCCTGCTGTTGGGGACGATCGTCTTTGTCTTTGTCTTTCTTCCCCATCTGGTGAAGCCGACAGCGCCGCGGCCGTCGGAGCATCACTTTGCCCTTCTCGACCGCATCAGCAACGTGTCGCTACACGACAAGCGGTGGCTGGTCATCGGCGTGGCAGTGATCACCGTGGTGCTCGGCTTCTTCAGCTTCCGCACGCGCTTCGACACCCATCTGAACCATGTCAACTATATGTCGGACGAGCAGAAAGCCGATATGCAGACGCTGCAGACCATGGTGGCTGTCGGCGGCGACACGAAGACAGTGTATGTCGTGTCGTCGGGACGCAGTGCCGACGGGGCGCTGAGCGCGCAACAGCGGATGGCGCCCGTGGAGCAACAGCTGCGCCGCGAGGGTAGGGTGGCGGCGGTGAACAGCTGTGCGCCTTTCCTCTGCTCAATGGCTGAACAGCGAGCGAGGCTGGAGCGATGGCAGTCGTTCGTCAGCCGTTATCGTGAGGTGCTGACACGGGCCCTTGTCGCCGAGGGTGGTGCCGCGGGCTTCGACGCTCATGCTTTTGACGACTTCTTCACGATTCTGGGCGGCCGCTATCCGCTGCGTCCGGCTTCTTATTTCTCTCCGCTGACGCGCAAGGCCTTGGCGGGCACACTTGTCAGGGACGAGAAGGATGGCACATGGCACTGTGTCGACGCGCTGACGGTGCGTGCCTCGCAACTCGACCAGGTGGAAAATAGTTTGCGACAAGCAGAAACGGCAGCGGCTGGCGTGGCCTCCAAAAGTGCCGCGGACGTGGCGGGCGACAACTATCATTTCGAGATTGGCCGTCTGAACAGCGTTATTGCCGACACGCTCAACGACAACTTCAACTATATCGGATGGGCCTGCGGACTCATCGTCTTCTTCTTCCTGTGGTTCTCCATGGGCAGCATTGAGTTGGCGTTGCTCTCTTTCCTGCCGATGGCGGTCAGCTGGATATGGATATTAGGACTGATGGGATTGTTGGGTATTAACTTCAACATCGTCAACGTCATCCTTGCCACCTTTATCTTCGGTCAGGGCGACGACTACACGATCTTCATGGCCGAGGGCTGCCAATACGAGTACGCCACGGGTCGTCGCATGCTGGCTTCTTATCAGCATAGCATTCTGTTGTCGGCGCTGATCATGTTCATAGGCATGGGCTCGCTGATCCTCGCTCGTCATCCTGCGCTGCACTCGTTGGCCGAGGTGACGATCGTGGGCATGTTCTCCGTGGTGGTGATGGCGTGGCTGCTGCCTCCTTTCTTCTTCCGTTGGTTGACGATGAAGGATGGCGTGCGTCGCCGTCGTCCGTTGACCTGGCGCTCGCTGCTCTTCCCCCGCCGCTATCCTGAGGTGCTGCCTCCCGGTGCATCGATGAAAGCGTGCCGGGACTATGTGCGTGACGTGTATTACTATTGTGGTACGGACATCGTGAAGTCGGTGTGCCATGCGCTGCGCCACTACGAGGACTATGTCACTATGTCCGACGATGGTAAGACCATCACGGTGCGCGATGACGAGTATGGTGCCGTGGAATTGCTGATGTCACTGTCGCATCCGGATACAAAAATTATGAAAAGTAGCAGGAAAAGTCAGACAGAGTAACAGAAGAACAAAAGACAGAGTAACAAAAGAATAGACAATATGTCTTTTCTGTCTTTCTGTCTAAAAGTTAATCTGTCTCATTCATTGTTGTGTTTTCTGATAAAAAACCGGGGCTGAGAATCGATTCTTTTCGACGAAGACCTATGTCGCCCGTAATTTTGCCAAAAATAAGTGATTTTTATAAGTGGCTGATAGTGAGAATGTTATAAGTTTGTTAGGTTTTGATGTTTACAAAAGTCCTGATTTTGATCGACAAAAGCGTTGAAAGTAGTCGTCAAAACGCCTTTTTGATGCTATCAAAAAGGTGAGATGAGGAGGTCAGAAAGCCTTTTTGATGAGGTCATCTAACCGAGATGAGCACATCAAAAAGGTCCTTTGACAGGGAGAGCGTGGTTGGTTGCCGATGGAAAACAAAAGAAGCCTGTTCTCGTCTCTCTATATTGCGAGTAGAAGTGAACAGGCTTTTGTAAAGTTTTTCACATGAATGTCCATTAATGGATCATGTATTTCTCATAAATAATTCGTGAATAATTTGTGGTGAATTGATGGGTATTCAATGTTCAATAAAACATGACCTATTGCTCATGAATCATGCAGGTGGTTACTTTTTCTCTCCGATCATTGCCAGACAGAGCTTCTTTTGCAGCACGCGGGCATCGAGGACACTCATGTCGTTGTCCATGATCGCGAAGGCCAGCATGTGGCCGTCGGCGCCCTGACAGAAGCCGGCCAGAGAGCTGATGCCATAAGGATGGGAGAGCGTACCCGTCTTGCCACGCACCAGTCCTTTGAGTTTCGGGTCGCTGAGCTCGGCGCGCAGCGTACCGTCTACACCGGAGATCGCCAGCCACGTATGCAGCTTCTTGCGGATCGCCGGACGCTGATAGCCATAGCGGAGTACGGCGACGAGTACCTCCGGCGACAGATGGTTGTAGGTGCAGAGGCCACAGCCGTCGTGGATGACGATGCGCTTATCCTTCAGTCCCAGGCTGTCGCGCACGAAACCACGGAGATAGTTCACGCCGACGACAGGCAGGTTGCCGCGCTTGTCGAGATGGTAGCCGATGGTATAGAGCAGGGATGTCGCCTGCGTGTTGCTGCTGTTCTTCCACATCTTCTTGATCACATAGTCCACCGGACGGCGGAAGCGGAACAGCGGGCGGGCGTGGCGTGTCAGTCCGCCGTAGACCACCTGACTGTCAGCAAACTGATAGCCAGCCTGCCGGAAGGCCGTCACCACGGCTTTGCGCACCTTCTGATCCCCTTTATACAGGATGCCGTAGCGTGAGAACGACAGATCCCACGGGTACCAGTGGCGCTCGCTCGTCACGGGTTTGTGGAGCACGAGGTCGAGGATCAGCTTGCCGTTGAACTTCTTGATGCCGCTCTTCTTCAGTGCCTGGGGAAACATCATCAGGTCCGGCTCGTTGAGCTGCGGGTCGAGTTCTGCCTTGAAGATGACGTTGCCCTGCAGCGTGTCTTTCTTCATCGTACCCGTTGTCCACAGCGAAGTGGGGTAGGAGTAGTCCGTGCCGAGCAGATGGAGTCCGGCCACGCCGGTAATCAGTTTCAGGCAGGACGCCGACGACATTGTCACCTTCTGTCTCTCACCATACACTGGCTTGTCGGCCGTGAGGTCATAGACATAGAAGCCGAAGAGTCCTTTGCAGCGTGGTGCGGCGGTGAACCTCTTCAGTCGGGACTGCAGAGCCGTGTCCACGGCGGTATTGTTTCCCTTCCCTTGTGTATCCGTCTTGGTATCATCGCTTTTCTTGCCGCCGCAGGAAGCAAAAAGAAGAAGGACGAGAGCAAGGAAGAAGAGTCCTCTGCATATTCCTCTCTCTCGCTCTATGCGTGTGATATAAGTGTGCATTTTTTTTATTTCTTGTTATTTGTAGCTTTGCGTGCTGCCCCCTAACTGTTTATCCCGCATTTCACTCCCCCTCTCCTTTGGATAGGGGGTTGGGCTGCTCTTGACCGGCTCCATATGTATGCTGATAAACGTTCCCTGCCCGAAGCGGTTGCGCAGGCGTTTCTCAGCACTGGAGACGACCTGATGCGCTTCGACCAGCGTCAGGTCGCCGGGCATGCGCACGTGCATCTCTATGGCGATATGACTGCCGATGCGGCGCGTGCGCAGATGATGGATGTCGCTGAGCCGCTCGTCTTCTGTGACCGTGCGCTCGATGTCTTTCTCCATGGCTTCGGGCAGACTCTTCTCCAACAGTTCACCTAAGGCGCTGGACATCAGCTTCCATGCTGTCATGACGATGAGCACGCTGACGATGACGGCGGCGATAGGGTCGAGGACAGCCCATGACGGTCCCAGGGCGATGGCGCCGCCGATGCCGATGGCTGTGCCCACCGACGAGAGCGCGTCGCTGCGGTGGTGCCAGGCGTTGGCGATGACGGTCTCACTCTCTATGGCGCGGCCCGTACGCACGGTGAACTGGAAGCACCACTCCTTCAGAGCGATGCTCACCAGGGCCGCTGCCAGTGCGATCCATCCCGGCTGTGTCAGCGGATGACCTTGCAGTGCGGCCCAGATCTTCACCACGCCGCCGTAGCAGATGCCCAGACCTACGACGAACAGCGCCATGCCGATGATGGCTGTGGCGAGCGTCTCGTATTTGCCGTGACCGTAGTCGTGGTCCTCGTCCTGCGGCCGGGCGCTGAGCTTCATGAAGATGATCACCACCGCGTCGGTGAGCAGATCGCTGAGCGAGTGAATGCCGTCGGCGATCATAGCGGACGACTGCCCGATGATGCCGGCGATGAGCTTGAAGATAACCAGTATGATATTGATAGCCGCACCGTAGAGCGTCACGCGTGCGGCCCGTTTCTCTCTGTCTGATTTCATGGTACTAACGATCAATTGATAAACAGTCGCAAAAATAAGCATTTCATCTGAGACTACCAAGATAAGGATGGATTTTTGGGGCGGGATTAAAAAATAATGAGTATCTTTGCACAACATAAAAGCATATCAGCATGAATAGAACACAACTTACCGATGCCGTAGCTGCTTCGCTGCAGGTGTCGAAAGCGCAGGCCGCCAACTGTATCAACGCTGTCTTAGGCGCCATCGCCGACAATCTCACCGAGGGAGATCAAGAGGTTGCCATCCCAGACTTCGGACGGTTCTTCGTCAAGAACGTAGCCGCAAGACAGTATGTCAACCCTACTAACAAAGAGAAAATCATGGTAGAGGCTCATGACAGGCTCGTCTTCAAACCTTCCGACAATATGGGCTACTACTCCCGTAAACACGTTGTTAACAAGTAAAAACGACGCTCGGGAGACCTTCTTCCTTCCATCTTCTTACCGCAACCGTCCAAAGATCCTGAGGACTGCTGCGGTTTTTTATGGCCTCTTCTCACTTGGTTTTCATGGTAATCTTCATGATTAAACAGCGATAACACGCAATAACATGCAGTAACATACAATAACATGCACCTGTACAGGCGCGAGATAGTAACTTTGCAAACGTAAACAAAAGACCTCACCTACCCTCCTGATAAGAGACCGAGGCAAGAGGAACCTGTTTTAATTTCAATTTTACAGTATTATGTCTATTTATTATCGTTTGTATCAGAACAAGATCAAGAACAGCAAGAGCTTCGGCAAGTACTACGCCCGTACCATCCACACCGACACTGTGAACCTCGACAACATCGCCGACACCATCCAGCGCAACTGCACGCTCAAGCGTTCCGACGTCAAGGCCTGCCTGACCGAGCTTGTGGAGGTCATGCGCGACGCTTTGCAAAGCTCCAGCAAGGTGCGTATCAACGGTCTGGGCATGTTCAAGATCAATGTCAAGTCGACTGCGGCCAGCGATCCTGGTACTTTCAAGGGTAACAACATCGTCGGCTACCGTGTGATCTTCAGTCCGGAGCACACCGTCATCAAGGCTAAGGGTACTACTACTGCCGACGGTAAGACCACCGGAACCCGCGTCAACAGCTACTATCTCTTTGAGGGCATCTCCGCAAAGCGTGCCTCTAAGCTCGATGGTCAGGCTGCCGGTGACAAGACTCCGACTGACAGTGGACAGGGCAGCGGCTCGGACAGCACCGGTGTGAATCCGTAAGACAAGGTGCCTCATCCCCCAACCTCTTTCCAAAGGGAGAGGGGGTGGGGTGAGGCTGGTGAGACTGTTCTTTTTACTACACTAAAACTCAGAAAAACATGAAAATCAAACAAATTGTACGGCTCCTGAGCCTGTTGGCCAGTGTGCTCTCTGCTATTATCAACTATGTCAAGAACCTCAAAGACAATAACGACGACGATGAGGACAAGGAAGAAGATCATCCCAAGGGGAATTAGAAACAACAACCCGCTCAACATCAGACGGACGCGCACATGCTGGAAGGGGATGACGCAAAGACAGACTGATCCTGCCTTTTGTCAGTTCGGCGAGATGCACTATGGGTTGCGCGCTGCCTTCATCGTGCTCCGCTCCTATGTGGTGCGCCACCATCTCAACACGTTGCAGAAGGTGATCTACCGATGGGCCCCACCACCGGAGAACAATCCCTCGACTTATCTCGTCTATATCTGTCTACGCACGGGATGGCCGCCCGTCAAGCCATTGCCTCCGATGGACAACGAGTCGGCCTTTTGGCCGCTCCTCGTCGAGGCGATGGCAGAGGAGGAGTGTGGTAAGGATGTCATGACGCAAGGACTACTGAAGCATGAGATGGTGGTAGAGGCGTATAGAGAAGTGGTCTCTTCCCCGAAAGCCTCACCTCCGACCTCTCTCCAAAGGAGAGGGATGTAGTATGCTGCAAGGGGTGATAGGCGCTCGCAAAGCCGCTGAGAACGCAATGAACTGCACTTGTGTGCTCTTCCTTGCGGTCTTAGCGGCTTTTACGTTCTTTTCCGTTTTCCGCTTTTTCGTCTTTGCGAGAGAATATCATCTGGCTTCTGCTCCCGGCTGATGCGAAATGAAACAAGAAATTATTACGTAATAATTTGTTTGTCTCGATATTTTTCGTAACTTTGCAATGTAGTAATTTACGCTTCTATAAGACATTATTTATATTAACTCTTAAATACAATTTGTCTATGAACAAAATTTTACGCTTAACTTTCGTGGCTCTGCTGGCAATGGTCAGCAACATGGGCTTCGCAGCCGACAAAGATGTTACTATCGACATCTTCCATGATGGGGTGAAACTTTTTGGACTGAATGGAACTTCTACAAAAACTTCAAACGATGGTGACTTCACAGAAGCCAAAATAGCAACCGTAGAGGGCGTATCCTTCACCGTGTCAGCCTCTACTTCCGATACGCCTAATCGCCTTTGGAGCTACTATGAGATGGAAAACGGGGAAAATGTGTACGGTTCCCAGCTCCGCATCTATGGCGGAACCTTGAAGTTTGAAAGCAAGGACAGTAAGATCAAGAAAATCGTCTTTGTACAACCGTCAAACACCAAGCAACAGAAATGGTCTGATATGACCGTTGACAATGGTACTCTTGATAAGCAAACCTATACCAACACAGAAGGTACAGACGCAGTTACGTTCACTCTTGATGGCAAAAGCAAGCAGTGCCGAATCAATTCTGTTGTTGTCACCGTGGATGCTTCGGCAACGGGCATTTCTTCTGTTGAGACTAAACAAATGCCGGCTGTCCGCTACAACCTCGCCGGTCAGAAGGTAGGTACAGACTACAAGGGTGTGGTGATTGAGAACGGAAAGAAGATGGTGGTGAAATAAGAGTCGTAGACCATTCACGATCATAAAGAAGAAATCAAAAGGTGGGCACTGTAATGGGATCCACCTTTTTTGTGTCTTCTCTTCATGCCAATAGCTTTTCAGCCACCAACAAGAGAACCTGATGATAGGTAGTTTTTATTCTACCGTATGTATTCTGCCGTCTTTGCCGACCTGCAGCTCAGCGACTTTGAGGCTGCGCAGCCATGTAGTGTCGCGGCTGGGTACACAGTCGTGGTGGAAGAGATACCAGTGGCCGTGATACTCCAGGATGCTGTGGTGTGTCGTCCAGCCCACTACCGGGTTGAGGATCACACCCTGATAGGTGAACGGACCGTAGGGGTTGTCGCCAACGGCATAGCAGAGCAGGTGCGTGTCGCCGGTGGAGTAAGAGAAATAGTACTTGCCATTCATCTTATGCATCCAACTGGCCTCGAAGAAGCGGTGCGGGTCGTCGGCGGTGAGCGGCTGTCCCTGTTCGTCCACGACGACGATGGGACGCGGCATCTCGCTGAACTGCATGCCGTCGGGTGTCATACGGGCTACACGGGCAGGGATGGCGGGCTCCTTGCCTGTAGGCAGGTACTCGTCCTTGAGTGCTTTGTTGTTGCGGTACCACTGTAGCTGGCCTCCCCAGATGCCACCGAAGTAGACATAAACCGCACCGTCGTCGTCCTTGAAGACGCACGGATCGATGCTGTAGGACTTGCGGATCGGGTCAGCTTGCGGGATGAAAGGACCTTCCGGGCGGTCGGCAATGGCCACGCCAAGACGGAAGACACCATTGTAGTCCTTTGCCGCAAAGATCAGATGATATTTGCCATTGACCTCCACGACATCGTTGTCCCACATCTGCTTCTCAGCCCAGGGCACGTCCTCGACGTCGAGGATCTTGCCGCAGTCGGTGACTGCGGCTTCCAGCGGGTTGCCGTTGATGCGCAGCACGTGGTAGTCCTTCATCTGGAAGTGCCCCCCGTCGTCGTCGAAGGCCTCCCCGCTGTCCCAGTCGTGGGATGGGTAGACATAGATCTTGTCGTTAAACACATGGGCTGACGGGTCAGCCATATAGTCTTGAGGAAAAAGATATCTGCTCATAGCTGTTGATGATTAGTTGCTGATTAATAACCCCTACTCTTTATACATATTCACTATCTCCTTCACCACCTTCTTTGCCTTCCCCTCTCTGTCGAAGAGCAGGGGATAGTTGGTGCGGCTGGGGATGGGCCAGTTGTTGAGCCATGACGTGCCGTCGGTGACACCCCACAGCGTGACGCGCTCAATCTGCGCGGCATGACGGCGGTAGATGTCGAAGAGCGCGAGGTAACGGCTGTCGAAGACCTTCTGCGCCTTCTTGTCGAGACCTTTGACATAAGGGTTGTACTCCTTATTATATTGATAGTGCTGACTGATCTCCGCCCCACCGAAGCTCTTCGGGTTGGGCAGCATGTTGAGATCCAGCTCCGTCATCTGTACCTTCACGCCACAGGCAGCGAAGGAGTCGATGCTCGCCTCGTAGTTCTTCAGGTCGGGATAGTTATATCCGTTGTGGCTCTGCATACCTACGGCGTCGATGCGGATGCCCTTGGCTTTCAACGCACGCACGAGCTTGCAGACGCCGTCACGCTTTGCCGGCGTGGACAGGTTATAGTCGTTGTAGTAGAGCTCTGCGTCGGGATCAGCGGCATGGGCAAAGCGGAAAGCTAACTCGATGTAGTCCGGACCGATGATATTATAATAAGGAGTGTGTCGCAGCGTGCCGTCGTCGTTGAAGGCCTCGTTGACCACATCCCATCCTTTGATGCGTCCGCAGTAGTGGCTCACCACCGTGGTGATGTGGTGATACATGCGGTCGATAAGCACTTCGCGCGTAACCGGTTTACCCTTGTCGTCGGTGAAGATCCAGCGTGGCGGCTGGGAATGCCACACGAGGCAATGACCGAAGACAGTGAGACCGTATTTCTCAGCAAAGGCCACCGTCTGGTCAGCGTCGCGCCAGTCATAGCGGTTCTCTTCGGGGTGGATGACCTCGCCTTTCATGCAGTTCTCGGCCACGATGGAGTTGAAGTTATCCTTCACGATGTTTGCCTCCACCGTGTTTCGCTCCCACACGCAGGACGTGTTTACGGCAGCACCGATGTAGAAGTATTTGCCTACGGTCTCCTTGAGCGTGGGCGTGTTGTCCTTGGCACCGGCACCCAGCGTGGCGACGAGACTGAGAGCAACCAGCAGGTTGCGTTTGATGTTGTTCATGTTCGATTAGTTTTGTTGTTTTGGGAATCTTTTCGACTTTCTGTATATCAATCCTATGATCTGTTTCCTTTATTCCTGTTCCATGTATCTGCGCTCTATCTCCTCATTGATCTCGTCGACCTTCTCGTCGGTGAGTTCATACTTCGAGATGATGAACATAGCGAGGACGAGCAGCATGGCGGGGATGACACAGACAAGCCAGCGGATGCCTTCCTGTGCCTCGGGCGTCTGAAGCTCCAGGTCGTTCATGAAGTAAGCACCGGCGGCGTTGCCCACCGACATCATGGCAAAGGCGGTGATGAAGAACAGGGCCAAAACGCGCAACGGACGGTTGCGGAGGAACTCTTTCCAAAGGTCGCTGACCTTGACGTTGGCGGTCTCTTTCTGATCCATGACCACACGCTCCTTGGTCTGGCTGAAGCAGAAGAGCAGGAGCACACAGCCTACGAGGGCATAGATGAGCATGGCATAGAACCATGCGCTCGGATCCTTGGGCAGCGTGTTGGCCTGTGCCGTCACATGATAGCCCGTCACGGCCAGGACAATGCCGGGCACCACACCGCCGAGCGCCATACCGGCTTTGAAGAAGATACCTGTCAGTGCATTGACAATACCCGAGATGCGGCGGCCCGTCTTGTATTCTGCGAAGGAGATCACCTCCGGTACGAGCGCCCACATATAACCTGTGGCTACGATGACACCCGTCGACTTGATGAACTGTGCGATATAGATAGCTGTCATATTCGTCTTCATATCGAAGAACTTACTGATCACATAGAGCGCCGCCATGCCGATGATGGCAATGGAGAGGAAGACATAGAACATGTTTCTCTTACCGATCTTGCGCTTGATGGCTGGTACCATTGGCATGAAGATAAACGAAGGCAATGAGCCCAGTCCCATGAAGAGCGCCATCTGCAACGGCAGTTTCTGTGCCGCCATGACGGCCACGAGGATGGGCACACCGGCTGAGACAGCGAGTCCGCCGACGTTGGCCATGAACATACGCACGGAGGTGAGAATGGTGATCTCGTTGGTGTCGCGCGTCAGCGAGCTGTTGAGCGCACCGTAGGGTACGTTGACGAAAGTATAGCACATCGACATGCCGACATAGGTAACGTAAGCGTAGAGTAGTGAACCGCTGAAACCGTCCCAGAAACACAGGATGGCAAACGCTGTCAGCGGGAGACCCGCAAAGACAAGATAGGCACGGTACTTGCCCAATCGTGGGTTGTGCTTGTCGACATAGGTACCCACGATGGGATCCCAAAGCACGTCCACGAGACGCACCACGAGGAACATTGTCGCAGCCGCTCCGGCATCGAGACCGTAGATATCGGTATAGAAGAACAGCAGGTACATGCAGATGGTCTGGTAGATGAGGTTCTGCGCCAAATCACCGGAGCCAAAGCCGATACGCTGTAACCAGTTGAGCTTGTAGAATCCGCGCGCTGCCTGTGTGTCCTGAGCAACGGCGGTCGAATTGTTTACGTTTTCTTTCATCAGATATTAGGTTCTTTTGACTGCAAAGTTAAACATAAGAGCTGGATTGGCCTTCATGTAGTGTTACAAATACATTCTTATTTGTTTCATCACGCAAAAAAAAGCCGCTATATCTTGCTTTTGCCTCGTTTTCACTGTATCTTTGTACTTAATCAAATCAACCATCACCATGCGCCAACACCTATTTATATTACATCACATCGTTGTCGTGCTTCTCGCTATGATAGCGACACCTATTTATAGTATGCCATCCGAGCCTCCCGTTGGCAACGATGGCGTGGGCGCTACACTGTGGCTGCCGAGCAAGGCATCGTCGCCCGCTTATGTCGTTTGTCCCAAAGTCGCTGACCACACCGCTGCGGGCACCATTGCCATCGCCCGTCGTGAGTTGCAGGATAGCTGGCAGGGCGGTCAGGTGACGCTGAGCCTCGTTTCAGACGGTAACGACAACGATGGATATACCATCAGCTACAAGGCCGCGGATCATAGTGCCGTGGTTTCCGCATGTCGTCCCCTCGGTCTGCTCTACGGTGCCTACGCCTTGCTGCGCTGGCAAGAGACAAAAGAGGGCAATGACAGGGACGCCACCTGGACATCAGCGCCCGTCCTGCAGCGTCGCATGCTCAACCATTGGGACAACCCCGACGGCAGTGTGGAGCGTGGCTATGCGGGAAAGAGCATCTGGAAATGGGAGCAGATCACAAAAGGCGGTATGACCGACTCGTTGCGCCAACGCCTGACGATCTACGCGCGTGCCAACGCCTCTGTGGGCATCAACGCCATGGTGGTGAACAATGTCAACGCCAGTCCCAGGATGGTCACGCACCCTTATCTCGAAAAACTCAAGGTCATCGCTGACCTGCTCCGCCCTTACGGCATTCAGGTATGGCTGAGCATCAACTTCGGTTCGCCGTTGGCTTTGCATGAGACCAAGACGGCCGATCCCCTCGACGCTTCCGTGCAGCGATGGTGGCTGCGCAAGGCTAAGGAGATCTACAAGCTGATACCAAACTTCGGCGGCTTCCTTGTCAAAGCCAACAGCGAGGGACAGCCCGGACCGGGAGACTATCACCGCAGTCATGCCGACGGCGCGAACATGCTCGCCGACGCACTGAAGCCCTATGGCGGTACGGTCATCTGGCGCTCTTTTGTCTATGGCGCCAACCACAAAGGCGAGGACCGTGTGATGCAGGCTGTGTCGGAGTTCAAGTTCATGGACGGACTGTTCCACGACAATGTCGTCTTGCAGTCGAAAAACGGACCGCTCGACTTCCAACCACGCGAGCCTTACGCACCCATATTCGACAATATGACGAAGACACCACAGATGGCTGAACTGCAGATCACGCAGGAATACACAGGGCAGTCGCTCCATTTGGTCTATCTCGCTCCGATGTGGAAAGAGTTCTTCAGCTACGTCGATCCTGTGGCTCGCGGACTGAAGGGCATCGCCGGAGTGGCCAACACGGGCGATGACATCAACTGGTGCGGACATCCATTCTCACAGTCCAACTGGTATGCTTTCGGTCGTCTGGCCTGGGATCCTTCATTGACTTCTGAGCAGATCGCCCACGAGTGGCTGCTTCAAACCTTCGGTCGTGGTGACTCGGTGACAGTGGCGGCACTGGAGGATATGATGCTCAGCTCGCGCGAAGCATGTGTAGACTATATGATGCCGCTTGGCCTGCACCATATCTTTGCCTTTGATCATCACTATGGACCGGAGCCCGATGGCTACAAGGCGGAATATCCCTTGGAGTGGTGCCCCGTCTATTATCATAAGGCCGACAGGCAAGGACTCGGCTTCGACCGTACCGTTGCCACGGGCTCAGGAGCCACGGCACAGTATCGCGAGCCTTACCGTTCGCTCTATGAAAACGTGAAGACCTGCCCCGAACAGTATTTGCTGTGGTTCCACCATGTAGCTTGGGACTATCGTCTCGCCAACGGACGCACGTTGTGGCAGAGCCTGTGCGATCACTACAACGCCGGCGTGCGCCGCGTGGCCGCCTACTGTGTGCTGTGGCAGTCGTCGACCGTGCGCAGCTATGTCGGCAAGGCGCAATGGCAACAAGTCGACAAGCTCCTCGGCACACAACTCGACAATGCACGTCTGTGGCAACATACCTGTCTCAACTATTTCAATGGATTTAGAAAATGAAACGAATCATTCTGCTCTTTGGACTCTTACTCTTTCTGACTACCGTCAACGCACAACCGCGGCTTGTCAGCGATGGTCCCGGCCGTGCACACTTGATCGTAGAAGGTCAGCCGATGCTGATCTTGGGCGGTGAGCTCAGCAACTCCGCTGCTACCTGCAGGGCTGATATCGACAGCGTGATGCCGAGAATGGCACGCCTGGGACTGAACACGGTGCTCGTCCCGGCCCAATGGGATCTCATCGAACCGGAAGAGGGTCACTATGATTTCTCGCTCATCGACGAAAGCATCCGGCAGGCACGCAGCAACGGACTGAAGGTGGTGTTTCTGTGGTTCGGTGCCTGGAAGAACTCAATGAGCTGCTATGCACCATTGTGGGTCAAGCGCGACTTCCACCGTTTCCCACGTGCCTGCGGCAAGAGCGGACGGCCGCAGGAGATCGTCACGGCATTCTCGGAGAATCTCTTCCGGGCTGACAGCACGGTGTTCACCCGTCTGATCCGCCATATCCGCGACATTGACAGCAAGGAACAGACCGTGGTGATGATGCAGGTGGAGAACGAGATCGGTATGCTCGAGTCGGCCCGTGACCACTGTCCTTTGGCCGAGGCGGCCTGGCGAAAGCCCGTTCCGAAAGACTTCCTTGAGATCTATGAGAAAGCCAACAAAGGTTTGCCGACGCCGGTGCATCATGGACTCATCTGGCAACAGCTGCTCGGAGAGAGCAACGAGGGCGATGAACAATTCCAGGCTTACTGGTATGCCCACTATGTCGAGCGACTGGCCTGTGCGGCTAAGCGTATCTACGCCTTGCCGCTCTACGTCAATGCCGCGTTGAACAGCCGGGGCCGCAGGCCCGGCGAATATCCTTCGGCGGGGCCGTTGGCTCATCTCTTTCCCATCTGGAAACAGGTGGCAAAGCACGTTGACCTCTGTTCGCCTTACATCTATGACACGGGTTTCAAGAACTGGGCACATCGCTATGCCACAGCCGGCAACCCGCTTTTCATCCCGGAGTCGCGCTGCTGCGTCAACAGTGGCGTGCGGGCTCTCTACACCTTCGGCGCGCACGAGGCAGTAGGCTTCTGTCCCTTTGCCATCGACCAAAGCGGAGCGGGAGATACGTATCAGGTCAGCGCTGCTTATCATCTTCTGCATCAGCTCACCCCTCTGCTGCTCCGCTATCGTGGCAAACAGCAGATCCATGGTGTGCTCTTTGACCAGCAGGACCGCGACACGATACTCATCGACGGACGTCTCGCCCTTGTGTGCCATCATGTCTTCACGTTGCCGTGGGATCCGCGTGCCAGGGACGGAAGTACCTGGCGCGAGGGCGGTGCAGTAATTATCAGACTCAGCGCTGACGAGTATATCATCGCCGGCAGTGGTGTCGTCGTTGAGTTTAAGGATAAGAGCCAGGCCGCTGTACGCCAGCAGGCTTTGGGCGAGGACGGCTTCGCGCTGAAAGGTAATACCTGAGTTCGGGATAAGTTAAGTCTCTTGTATAGAGGCGAATCTTACTTTCATG
>ERZ833963.262-NODE-262-length-83014-cov-115.071457_pt1 | contig 83014 bp, 87 predicted proteins | sample MGYA00519693_ERZ833963 | MGnify/ENA primary metagenome ERZ833963 (study PRJEB31850, sample SAMEA3708748) | human gut metagenome | biome: human gut; feature: human-associated habitat; material: faeces | place: China | collected 2014 ...
CCGAAGCACTGATGCTGCCCCAAGGCTCTATCGTGTACACCGTAGCAGGAGTGCCGTCCGTGCCGTTCGTACCGGCGATACCCTTGTCGCCTCTGTCGCCCTTGTCTCCTTTCTCTCCCTTGATGAGCGTCCACGTGTATTTCTTCGGGTCAGTGCTGTCCGCCTCGGTGAAGTCGGTATATTGTCCGATATACGTCTTGCCCGTGCCGTCAGACACGTCGAACCCCGTCTTTCCGTCGGCGCTGTTGGCGTAGGCGATATGCAGGTATGAGGTCTTGCCGTTTGTGCCGTTCGTACCGGCGATACCCTTGTCGCCCTTGTCGCCCTGGGCGCCTTTTGTCCTGACCCACGTGTATTTCATTGGGTCAGTGCTGTCCGCCTCGGTGAAGTCCACGTACGTGCCGATGTAATCTCCGCCGGTCTCGTTCATCTGTGAGGCGCTGGTTGGATTGGACATGTCGGAGTACTTGACATGGAAGTAGCTGGTCTTGCCGGAAGCACCGGTCTCGCCCTTGATGCCCTGCTCGCCCCTGGGGCCTTGGATGCCCTGCAAGCCTTGGATGCCTCTGTCGCCCTTGTCTCCTTTCTCTCCCTTGATGGTATATGCCTCCCAATAACCCGCCGCATCATCAGTACCGGGAGCCTTGCCCGTAACGGTGTCTCCCATCCTCACCGTGCAGAGCCACAGCCGTCCTGCGTGGCTCACGAGGTCGTTGTGCCCGTAACTGTTCTCCGCCTTGTACGCTCCGCGCATACACAATGCCGTCGTGGTATCATCCGGCTGTGCGTAAGGCCGGAGGGTGTAGTGGTCGGTGGTGATAATCGTCTCGGAAATTGAAAACTTGTTGACGATGCACCCGGAAGGCAGGTCATAGTGGGTGATTCCCTTGTACAGCGTCCATCCCATGTCATCAGAAGCCACACTCAGCAATGCACAGTTCTGACGCTCCGTATCCCAGGCATGGCCGAGGCCGATCACCTTGTCACCCGCAGCGGGAGTTGAGTTCAGAGTCTTGCTCACACCGCCGATGGTCACAATATGCCGTACACCGCTCTTGTCTGTCAGCGTAATCTGTGCAGACGACGAATTGCTGAGGTCGACATAATGATATTGCTTGCCTGCTATCGTAACAGGATTGGAGCTTACGCCTACGCAGAGCCTCCAATAGTCCTGATTCTGATAATCCTTGTAATTCCCAGGCTGTGTGATGTTGTTCGTCTTGCAGCGCGCCAGCTGTCCGACCGTCCACTCGTTTTTCACGTTCTGCGTGCCGTCGCTGGCAAGGAAGTAACAGCGGTAATATTCAACTGCCGTCATCTTATCAGATTCCGCAATCTTTCCTCCGGCCGCGTTATAGCGTTCCACCATGTCCATGCGGTTGCCGCAGGGGCCCAGCACCACCGTGCCCCCGATATACGACATCTCGTGTACCTCCAGCTCTGCGATGATCATCTTCATGCGCACGATGAGGTTGTCAAGCTCCATGGTGTACTTTCCCGCAGCATCCTTGGTGATCCCATATCCGGTGCCGTCGAAGCCTACGCCCGTCCCTGCCGTGAAGTCCTTGCTCTGCAAATATTCCGCCACAAGACCCGCAAGACGACCCACGCCCTCCTTGCTGATGCTGTAGGTACCGTCACCGAAGGAAACGCCCCCGTCAAGCTTCGTCTCTCCCTTGACCTCAGCCGCACCCATGGTGAGCTTGTGAGGTGTGGTGTCGTCTTCCACTTTAGACAGCTTGGTCTTCAGCTCCTTCTCCAGGCTGTCTGTTTTCGTCTGTAGTTTACCGATGAGCTTATCATAGATGCGCGAACTCCCGTCTCCCGTTTGCGAGTCACGGATCTGTCCGTTATAATATATCAGTTCCTGAACGTCGTTCGACAGCTGTTGGCTTGTGCTGTAGGCGGAGCTCTCGCCGATGGTATATTCTCCCTGTGTGGTATCCTGCAGTTTCAGCTCCCAGGCGATGATACGGCTGCTCCGGGTTCCGTCATCGGTGTGCACTAAGTGCGGAGCGTTGAGCTTCACTTTCTGACCATATTGCAACCGTCCGAGCTTCTTCCTGCCCCATTCCACGGGGTTGATGGTAGCCGTATAAGTGCCGCTGTCACGGCATATCTTCACCATCTCTTTTTCCGCCCACGTCTTCAGTTCCTGCTCTGCGACCGTCACCAGTTCATCGTCGATGATGTCCGCGTCCATGTTGAACATGTACAACGTATCTCCAACCTGCGGGCAGGCTGTCTCGTTAGGCATGGGGAGCTTGTAGTTGCTGCTCCTTGTAATCTCGAACAGACGGTTCTCGCCGTTCTTGGCTTCCGGGTTAAAATACACTTCAAATTCGAGACCGCTCAGATTGCCGCTCTCAAAGTGGATGCTAAGAGGCTTGCTGTCTTCGTTGATGAGATAGCTGTTGTCGAAGTAGAACGGAGTGCCGTCCTGCCTCTTTGCCGTGAAACGGTATGCTTTCCAGTTTGTGACAGCCCCCGTGTCCTCATCCGTCTCCTTGGCATCGATCGTGGAGATGCTGTCAATCGTGAGAAGTGCTCTCGGGTAGATGTCCTCATTCTGCTCGCGTACTTCTACAATCTCGTCGTCATCGTCAAGTCCGGGACTGTCAATGTAAGGTGTGCCGATGGGCAGCTGCAGGACGTTCTCGCTATAGCTCTGCACTGACACCTCTGCCTGACCGTCCACCGGCTCGGTATAGAGTTTGTTAACGTACATCATCGAGGCGTGGGCAAGCGTTGCCTGCTGTTCTGTGGCTGTCTTAGGCTGGCTCCCGTCAGTGAAGCGGTAAAAGTCTCTGCCATCGTTGAGAGGGCTCTTCCCATTCTCTGAATAAACCACGCCGATGAATGTAATACCTTTTTCGCCCGTGCCGTCGGCCAAGGCCAGTGTTGTGCGGCCGTTGATCGCTTTCTTCGGCAAAGCTAAGTCCTTGAACGAAAAGCACGGATAGCTCGCACGGCTCACACTTGTTATCGAGGCAAGGCTGTCATCCGTCTGAGTCGTTGTCGCGTCTCCGATGATGAACTGCACTTGGTCTCCCGTAGAAATGCCCGGATTGTCGGCTAAGACGGGCAGCTCTATCTCAAACGTCGGGTCTGTCCATCCGCTTGATGTGTAAGTTCCCGACTTTATGGTAAACTGGAAACGCTGCCCCTGATAGTGTCCGGTCTTGATTTCCAAAACACCATTCGCACTGTACCATGTCTTCGGCTTCGAAGTCTTGATAGCGACAGTGCTCTCGTAGAGAGTCTTCCATCCATTCACGATAAACGGATTCTTTAGCTTCCTGCGGTAGTTTTGATTCAGGTTCCTGCTCGAGCCGAAGGCATAGAGACGAGTGCCGTGCTGGTCGCTGTCCTCGCTACGGCTAAGGCTTGCAATCTCCTTGTGCATCGTCAGCGTTGTCTCGCTGTCGCCCGCCTCACACCTGCCGAAATGTATGACATCCTCTACAATCCACCATTCGCAGTCAAATGCAGAGGCTATCTTGCCCAAGGCGTCGAGAAGGCTGGTAGCGTCGTAGTCTATCAGCACGCTCTTCTCCGTATCTACGCCTTTATGAAGGGCCACGTGGTAGAAGTCTCCCTTGTAGTTGAACCCGCATTTTGTGAGGTTGTCTGTTAATATGCGGCAATGGCTCTCGATGGTGTCCGTAAGGCTCCATTTGCTCTCCATGCCTAAGACGCTGCCACGCTGCAAGTAGATCATGCGGTTCTTGAACTTAGCCCACGGCCTGTCCATGCGAAGCTCGTAATCATAGCCATCAGCCTTATTGCTTGCCGTGGGTTCGGGCAGCGTCACAATCTCGAACCGGCCAAGACCGTCAATGTCTGTATAGAACCCCTTCTTCACCTGCAAGGCAATGCCGGAAGAAAACACAACGGATATGTATTCCTCCGACTGCAGCTTCCATACGTATGTACTGCTGTCGCCGACGGGGATGGTGTAGGCTACCTCGCCCTTCTTGTTAAATAGCTGTATTCTCATAGTCGTCCGTGTCCTTCTCGCTTCTGTTGTTAGGGTTCGGCTCGTTCAGTTTGAGACTGAACGTGGCCATACCTCTGTGAAAACTCGTATATTGAGTGCAGCTCTGATAGTCGCAACGGTAATATACGCTTGGCTCATATTTCGTCCTTATCACAATACGCCGCTTCTTGAGCTCGGTCTTGAAGGCCTTTAGCTTGGAGAATAGGTATGCACGGCTCACGGCATATAGCTGGACCGGGAGCGTGATGTCGCGCTCGTCCACTTTCGGCTGAGTCTCTTTTCTTGTCTGTTTGCCGTCCATGGTAGTGCTTTTGTTCTCTATCGCATTCTTCAGCGGCTCCGGCTCCATGAGCGTCGAGAGACTCTTGTCCGTGAAACTGATTCCCCAGTTCCCGAATGCGTCGAGGTCGTTGATGAATACTTCGCCTGTTCTGTTCATATGCGTTCTGCTCCTATAACCGTTCGGTGTTCTTTCTTATCTTCTCTAATTTCACATGCATGCCTGGCAGCTCACTGGTGTAAAGCTCGATTTTTTCGAGGTGCCCAAGACTCTGCATTTGCAAGTCCATGAAGTCGTTCATCAGACTCTTGATGTCACCGACGGCAAGCAGAATGCTGCCGCTTTGCTCATAGTCCTGCTGGATGCTTTCTGCAATCTTATCGAGGTTGATTTGTATGCTGGTAAGCCTGCCGTTGGCCTCGGTTATCTGATCCTGGGTCACGCCCTCGAGGACGCTCTTGCTGCTGTCCTGGCTGTAACCGTTTTGCTCATCGTACCCGGTAATCTTGAAGACCCGGTCTCGAATGCTTTGCCCCTCGGTAACGAATGCCTCGTACTGGCTGCGCATGTTGTCAATCTGAGTCTTCGTAAGGTTGCCGCTCTGCTGCTGCATGGTGTCAGCCCAGTTCTGCCACCATTTCTTAAGACGCTCGTCCATCTGCGTACCTATGGCGAAGTTGAGAAGGCTCTTGGCGAACTGCTTGTTAAGGTCTTTCGTCCAGTCTGATGCCTTCCTCGACATGTCCATGAGATTGCTCACGAAGTTGTCGTGCATCGAGTCGAAGCTGATGCCCGTCAGTTTCTCCGAGAGGGCCTGTGTGATATCCGTCATTTTACCCGCAAGGTCCGCATATTTCTCCCAGTATTCCGATTTGTCGTACTTGCCCTGGTCGAGCATGGAAGTCCATACATCCGCCAGGTTCGTGCGGATCTCGTTCATCTGCTCAGGAGTGAGCTTGTAGATGTCGCTCAATGAGTATACTGCGTTCGTAGTGGTTTTGGCCTGCGGGTTCCTGCGCTGATATTCGGCAAGCACGGTATTGATCTGAGAGTACTCATCGTTACTGAGCTTCCAGTAGTGACTGTTCGATTTGTGGCTCCCGTGATAACCCATCTGCGCCTCTAAGATACGCAGCGTGTTCTCGTTGACACGTTGCTGCGCCTCGAGTGCTTTTTGAGTGTCGCTGATGGCAGTAACGCCATTCTCTTTATCGATGCTGTCCTTGAGATTGTCAATACTGGTGCGCAGTGCGTCGTTGCTCTTGGTGAGCTCTTCTGTGATTTTCTTGACTTCCTTTGCGTTGCTGTTGTTGATCCATCCGTCCTTGGCTCCGAACATCGTACCTATGCCCTCGACAACACCCATGATTAGGCTGCCGACATCCTTGATGATGCTGCCGACCAGCTCCGGAAGGTTGGCCAGTATAGTCTCGACGGCGTTCGTGATTTTCTCGAAAAGCCCGTTAATAAATCCTTTCGGGTCGTCTCCGAGTGCGTCGAGTATCTGAAGGATGGCACCGATAATTCCCCCTACCTTTCCTCCAAGCTCGGAGAGGCTTTTGCTCGTTCCTCCGATGCTGGTGATGAGTTTCGTGATACCATTTGAAAAGCCATAAAGAGAGCCGCTGTTCATTTCCTGCAGGGCACTGGAGAATGCTTTCATGCCTGCTGTGGCTTTCTCTGTCGAACTGGTGAGCTTGTCACGTTTGGCCTGGGTATCCCTTTGCTGCTCTGTTTCCTCATGTCCCGTCTGTTGTACCTGCTTAGTGGCTGCGTCGACGGCATTCTGTGCCATCTTCTTGGCTTCGTCTGTGGTGGCGGACGCTAACTGCTTGTTGGCTTCCTCCAGCTTCGCCACAGCCTCGCGGTGCGCCTTCGTCTTCTCAGTAAGCGCACGGACGCTGTCCTGGTATTCCTTCACCTGCCTGGCAATGTCGCCCCATTGCTTGAAGTTGAACGGAGACGTTGCGTTTCCGCCTGTTTCTTGAAGCAGTTTCTGCTGCAGGTCGGTGTAGGCCTTTTGGTCGTTCGGTTTCAGATTTTTGAATTCGTCGGTCTTCATGTAAGCCTCGATTCGATCGAGGGTCTCCCTGGCTACCGAGCCGAGAACGTTGCCGATGCCGTCGAAGGTCTGCGACCAGTCTATGCCCATCGCCATGCTGTTGGCATCGGCTGTGGCAAGCTCCTTCTCCTTCTGCGCCTGCAGGGTCTTCTTCTGCCCATCGGTTGCGGCCTTGGCTATCTTCTCGTCGTATTCCTTGGCGATGGCGTAGCGCTGTTCCTCCAACGTGCCGAACTCCTTGTAATAGGCCAGCATATCGTCCATGGCCTGCTGGAGGATGCCCTGCACCTCATTGCCGTAGCGTATATTCTCGCTCTGCCGCTTTGCGTCAATGCCTTTTGTCTGCTCAGCGGTGAGCGGCGCAATGCCTGCATACGTGCCTGTCTTTGCGTCGTAAGGGTGCGCATCGTAGAAGTTCTTGCCTTTGTTCTTTGGATTGTTTGCGAACTGTTTTTTAGCATTCTCAACCTGCTTGTTATAAAGCTGACGCTGCTCTTCGTCGAGTTGGTCTAAGTTCTTTTGGTGGTTGACCCTGGTCTGCTCCAGCCGTTTCTTTTCGCCATCAGCCATTGCGTCGACGACTGCCTGGGCTGTGTCTTCTTGATTCTTTACAGCCTGCTGTCGCTCTTCTTCCTGCTCTTTAATGGTTTCTTCCATCCGCTTCTGTGCGGCATTCTCTCCGGTGGAGTCGGCATGCCCCGTCTTCCCGGTCTTCTTGCCAGCTTTCCCCGTACTGCCAGTAGTGCCATTATTCTTGAGGCTGTCGAGAAGGCTTTCGTTCTTTTCCGAGTGCCCCCCGTTCTGCCTCTCCACTTGCTGAAGTTTTTTGTTCTGTTGCTGGAGCTGGCTTATCTGATTCCTTGCATCGCTTGACCGTTTGTTGAATTTGTCGACCCATCCTCGTTCCTGCTCAGCCTGCTCGTTGACATAGTCCGGGTTGGGCACCGCATCTTTCTCCGAAGAAAAAATGCTATATCCGGTGCGTTTTTGAAAGTTGCGCATGGTTGCCGATGCCTTAGAGTCAGCGTCTGAGGCTATCTGCTCAAGTTGGAGAATGCGCTTGTTGTTTTCGAGTTGTAGCTGGTACGCAGCCTCTGCCCGGGCTGCTCTGTCCAGGTTCTTGATGTATGTGTTGATGGCATCGCTATTCTCATTGAAAAGTTTCCCCTCCCTTGTTATGCTCGCATGGTAGCTGGGAACGATTTTCTGCATGTCAGCGATGGCTTTCTTTCTTTCTGCGTATTTGGCGTTGCTGTCATGGATGGTGTCGCTCAGCTTCTTTATCTTTGCCTTGGTGTCATCGACGGCATCTCCGACCTTTTGCTTGAAATCGTTGGCGTTCTGCTCGGCGATGGAGACTTGCTTTTGCACTTCTTCTCCAGTGTCTGCAAACAAATCCTTGAGGGTCATGAACGTAGTGATGGCTGTCAGTGCGATTGTAATGACCGCACCGATGGGGTTGCTCATGAATGCCAGCTTTAACGCCTGCCATGCCTTCGTCAGTCCGTTGGTCGCCAGCGTGAGGAGCATGGTGGCCGTGGCCGCGCCTTTCTTGGCGACCGCGTTGACATTCGTCTGCAAGGTGTCGAGCTGTGTGGAGATAGCATTGCGGTTCGTAGTTGCGGTATTGAGTGCCTTGGATGCGGAGTTGCGGGCAATGGCCGCAGTCTGTACCTCTTTCTTGGCCGTGGCAGCGGCTGTTTTGGCGGCTGCTATTTCCTCTGCGTTGCCGCCGGCAAGAGCTATCCTCATTTGGCTCTGCGCCACCGCCTGACGCTGCCGTGCGACCACCAAGTCACGGGTCGCGGCCTGGTACTTGGCTCGTGAAGCCTGCAGCTCGATATTGGCCTGCTGCAGGGTTACCTGCATCTCTCTAATTTTTGCCGCTATCTCTTGTCGGATGGCCTGCAGCTCCATGGCCTTGCTCTGCGTCACCCTGCCTCTCGTCACCAGCTCCTGCAGGTCCGCGTCCATGCTCGCCTGCTTGACCGGTAGGAGTGCCTGATAACCTGCTATCTGCTGGTTGATGGCGGCTGTCTGAATGGCCGACACCAGCATCACGGCCGCTTTGTAAGTTCCCCATCCGGCGATGATGTCAACAAGTGCCTTGCCTATCTGTTCCCAGTGGCTCACCATTTCCTCTGCAAGGTTGATACCCGTTATAACGGCTGGCTCCAATTTCTCGCCTATGCCGTTATAGGCCATCTCAATAGCATCGTCGAGGTTCGATTTCGCCCCTTTCAGCGTTTTGCTCTGCTTGTCGAGCATGCCGTCGAACTTGCCGCCCTCTCCGGCTGCGTCTGCGAACGCCTGGCGCAGCATATCAGCCGATATCGCTCCCTTGCTCATTTCGTCCTTGACCTCTCCCATAGTTTTCCCGGTCTTGGTGGCTATCTCCTGGAGCGGGTTGAAACCTGAATTAATCATTTGCAGGAGGTCTTGGCCTTGTAGCTTCCCGGAACTCGTGGCCTGTGAAAAGGCAAGGGTGAGGCTTTCCATCTTCTGAGCGTCGCCCATGCTGATGTTGCCGATGTCCTTGAGGATGCCCATCACGTCCTTGGCCTGTATGCCAAATCCAAGGAGCGTCTGTGCGTTCTTGGCAAGGTCGGGAAGCTCGAGCGGCGTCGTGGCTCCATAATCCCTCAGTTGTTCGAAGAGCTCATTACCCTTTTCTGCGCTGCCAAGAAGTACAGTGAACGAGGTCTGCAAGCTCTCCATGTTTGCCCTCACGTTCAGCACCTCTCCGGCGAACTCCTTCACCTGACCGAGAGAGAACGCAATGCCAATGGCTGCGCCAGCCTTTTTGAAGGCCGACTCTATACTGGCTCCCGTGCTTGCCGCTTGGTCGCCTATTCCTGCAATCTCACGGTTGACATGGGCTGCGTCGCTACTGAACTTGCCCCCGTCGATACGGATGGAGGAGTCCATCCGCTTGCCCGATTCAGCGGCAGCATCGCTGATGCTTTGGATAATCTTCGCGCTGTTGGCCGCATCCTGCATCAGTTTGCTGTTGTCTATGCGTATGGTGAAGTTTTCAGCTCCGTCTGCCATTGTCAGTACTCCTTTATGAATTCTTCCTCCTCGGTTTCGGGGAGGCCATTAGTGCCTTGCTTGAAATTATCGGGGTTATTCGCGTCGAGTTTGGGGTTCCAGTTGTCTTTCTCGTCATCGTATTGCGGAATGGCCGCGGCATAGAGCAGGAGGTTCTTGTAACTCATCTCAAAGAGAACATGTTCGGGTGTTACTCCGAGGCTCTTTGCCCAGCTGTAGATCATTCCCCAGGGGCTGTCTCCACTTCCTTTGTCGCCCTTATCATGTTTATTGCGGATAGGGAAGTGGTAAGACCGAAAAAATCACCTACCTGCATCTCTGCTATGCGCTTGCCGATAAACTCAGCTAACGTCTTGGTGGTTATCTCTTCGAGAATCTTGTCTGTCAGATATTCCAGCTCCGGTTCGTTGCCGGTCTCTTGAGTGTTGATGAAGCGCAGCTTGCGCCAACTCCATCGTCTTTCCTGGCGCAAGCGTTGTACGCAGTGGCCTTCCTTGATCCGTTTGGCTCCAAGCAGAAGAATAGCTGCTATGCGCCCAATGGGTCGTGCGTCCTTGGCTTTCAGCAGAACTTCGTACAGAACGTTTTTCGTATGGCTGTCGATAGACGGCATTTTCGATACCTCCGCGCTTACCATCATCAGTGTGGCTGGTGTAGGGTCTGTGAAGATGTAGGTCTCGCCGCCTATATTCAGTCCTCGACCCGTTAGGTTGTCGAGTACAAGGGTATCGACGACCCTCTGTTCTAAAGTCTTGTTTTCGGTGTTTGCGTTGATGTCTGCCATATTGTGTTGCTCTGTCTTGTGGAATGATGCGGTGTCGCTCCGCGGTGGTTCTGTTCCCTCTCTCCCTGCGTCTCTGCTCATCTGTTGTCAGGCATTCTCTTCGTTTTGTTTGAAAGGGAGAGCGACGGTTTTTCTCCGTCCCTCTCCCCTGATATGAGAATTTACCGTATAAAGAAAACTACATGCTTATTGAAGTGTTTGCGCTGGATTCAGTAGGCCGCTGCTCCGCAGCGGCTCCCCTTGCTCCAGTGTGCCTGCCTATTGAAGATTTGCCGCGGTCTATTTAAGAGCCGTCTTCGTGGTGAAGCGGCTGTACCAGTAGTTGTTGTCAGTCTCTGTAGCCGTGCCGCCGCTGCCGCTTACCGTTGGGGCGATGGCCGTAGTCTTGACAATGTTCCATGTGATGACAAGGCTGTTGCCGTTCTGCTCATCAAAGGCAGGTGCTACGCTCATGCGGGTAACAGGCGCCTTGATGCCTTTGGCTCCCTTATTCTTTGGAGTCACCTTCACCGACATGTCGCCGTCCACGATGTGCGTTTTTACTTTCTGCTCGCCGTCAGAGCCCTCATCATCCGCAATGCCTAAAGCCTTGTACAGGGCCGCGGAGGGCTCAATGACCGTTGTCTGCAGCTTCAGACTGCCGTCCAGCTGCTCCATGGCTACAATCTCGCCGCCGGTAGCCGTCTCCGTCAGCGTGTCACCGCTGTCGCTGGAAAGCTCCGTCGATTGATTCTTGATCTTGCCTACGTCTGTCAGGGTCGTTGCAAAAGCATCGTTCTCGCCGGTAGGACCAAACTCGACCTTGCATTTGCTCCAGGCCATGATGACCTTATTTGCTGTGCTCATATATGTCTCCTTTTAATCGTTGTTGAATGTTACCAAATAAAACCTCAATGTGATATTGACGAAATGCTCGCTTTTATCCGGCACGGACAGTACCTGCGTTGCTTGTCTGAGTTCAAACAAATAATCGGTGTCGGCTCCATTGAGCGTATCGACTACCTCTTCATCGGCTGCAGCCAGTTGGTCGAGCCGTCCCGTTTTGCCGGCCTTGGTGGGCATGCCACAATCAATGTCGGGGACGTAAATGTTAAGGCGTGCGGTGCCTTGCTCGATTTGTCCTGCGTCTGCGCTGGAGACGGTCAGTACGGCATCCTCCGTCGTTGCGGTGTCAGGACGCTGTACCGTGCTGCCAGGGTAGAATTCCCCGTGGATCAGCTTTCCCATCAATGCTTCGAGGGCATTGTACATCTCCATTTCTATCCGTATCGTACTCTTGCTTGCCATCGTCGTTCTGCTTACTTATTTGCGTCATTTGCTCTCGCCGGAGGTGAGCAACTTCTGTATCATGACCTTGATTTTCCTCGCAGCCATGTCCTCGCTCGTCTCCAGCACGTCAAGACTCATTGCCTCGACGTATCTGGCGTATGGCATACCGGCCACCATCAGAAACGTGATACCGTCCTGCGGCTGAGCATCAGCCATCTGCCGGAGGTACTCCATGCCTTTCTCCATGCCCGCCTTGCCATTCTCCGTCCCCGGAGTCGCCTTCCATTCCCCCGCCTTGACAATCTCTCCGTTGTCGATGATGCAGTAGTTGATGGAAGACGTCAGGTTGCCGGTCTGCACCTTGTACTTGTGACTCTCACGGGCGTTGTTCAGACATTCTTCCGCGATATAGAAGAGGCGGACAAATAGTGCCTGCTTCTTCCTCTCGATGCGATCGTTGATCATCGTCCGTATGTCGGCTGGCTTAAGGCTGGAGGTTATCGGCATATCTTTCCCATGCTCCCGGTTAAATGGTTATCTGCAAGGCCTGCGCAGCTTCGAGGAAGGCGACCGACTGTACCTCGAACTCGCCCATCTCCTTGTCACGGTTGTCGGTAACCTTGATGCGAGTGGCCTCGAACTCCTGAGGTTCGATGAGTATAGTGGCCTGCACGCGTCTGAAGCTGCCGTCTATGTACATGCCGCGGCGGTCGTCCCTCGAGGTGCCAATGTTGGCAGGAATAGGGTCGCTCCATGAAGTCTTGACGGGCTGCGGAACACCGTGAAGCATCCCGCCTCCCGTCTGGATCTTCATCTGTATGGTGCCGTTAGGGATAATCATCAGAAATCCTCCCCCATGTAACCGACCTCTATCTCTGCCTCTTGGCTCTCACCAAGAGATGCGAGGATGTTGCTCGCCCGCTGAGCAAAGCGCGTACGCTCATCCTCGCTGAAGGTGTAGCTGATACCTCCCTGCGAGACATTCGGTGCCTCTGACAGATACTGGTAAACGCCCGCCGTGGCACGACGAAACGGATCGCTCTGCCGCACTTCCAGGTCTACATCTATATCGGGTTCCAGACCTGCAGATCCAGCGATGTTTTCAATCACGGGAGCGGGAATAGGATAGCTCGATATCGACATGAGTGCCTTGCTTGCTTTCATATTGGGTTGCCTTTGTTGCTGTTGTTATTGACTCTCTGTTATGCCGCTATGCGGTCTCCTTGGCCTCTCCGTCTGCCCATACTGTGTTGGCGGTGTTGAGCATCACCAGGCTCTGTCGGTTGATGAGTGCTGGCTGCACGTAGGCTTCTGCCATGGTGGTTTCCACCATCGGATTGACCTCCGAGTAAACGGTGAGCTTGTAGTAAGAGCCGTAAACCTGCATGGCTGCTACGTTCTGCACCTGTGGCACTGGCTTGTACCAAGTCCAGCCAAGCTGGATGGTTGGCGACAGCGTCACGACGTTCACGTTCCAAGGCTTGATGGTTTCCTGCGAGTCGTCCTTATGCTCTACCGTGACGTATGTGTCGAGGACGACAATCGTCGGGTAGTTGTACTCCGGCTTGCTCATGTAGGCGTTGATGGCCTGCAGGTTCACCATCTCTGCACTGATGACGCTCAAGTCCTTGACCTGTGGGAAAAGGCGGCGTGCGGTGGACTGCTGGGCGCAGAGCTCTGCGAACTTGGCACGCTCCATGAATGCGTAGCGGGGCTTGGGAAGGCCCTTCTTCGTGATCATGTCCTGTGCCTTGATGATGTCTTCCAGGCCGTCTGCCTTTTCGGTGTCATCCCATGTGGCGGCAGCCGTGAGAACCTTGCCGTTCTTGTACTTCTTGTCGCTGATGCTTACACCGATGAAGTTCTCAGTCGGAATGTTGAAGTTGATCTCGTCGGCGGTGGCCATATCGCCCTCAATCTTCGCGGGGAAGGTCTGACGGCCGGAGCTGGCGATGCGCATGGCATCGAGCTCGACCTTTGCGTCCATTGCCTGGCGGCAGAAGGTTACGTCATCGTAAACGTTTTTGACCAGTTCCTGCTTTTCCTGTGGATTGGCGGTGGCTGAGTTGGCGAGGGTCTGAGCGTCGAGATAATCGTTGATCTCCGTTTCGTCCTTGTCCTTGCTCACGGCGTACTTCGAGAGCTTGCCGCTCCAGCGGCCTACCGTCTTGCGTGTCTTCTTAGGAGCCTTGGTGTTGAATGCCACCCGGTCAGCTGCCACGGGGATGCCGTCATCGCCCTCGATGCCCTTGATGTCGAACTTGCGAGTGAACTTCAAGGGGAAGAGCTGCGGCCAAACGAAGCCGTTGCCGGGTTGGAACTTATTGACGCTCGCCTGCAAGTCGGGCAGGTCGATGTCGAAAAGTGGAGCGTTCATTTCCATGTTTTCTGTTCCTCTTCTTCTTTAGTTTGTGTTTGTGTTTTGTGGATTCCTCTGCTTCGTGCATCGCCCAGGTTAGACGAGATTGATGTCAGGAAGCAGTTCTACCAGCTCATCGGCGATGTTGGCGGTCTCCTTTCGGAGATTAGCCCCATTGATGAGCCGTACCTCTTGGTCGCCCGTGTTGGATGCATAGTTCGTGCCGAGGACGTAGATGGGCTTGGCCAGTGGCTCTGCCGCATTTGCCGATGCTGCCTTGGCTTGGTAGAGGACGGTGCCAGCGTCGATTGCTACGCCCAGCTTGACGGTCACCACGTCGTAGTCCTCAGAAGACGAAGCGTCTACCTTGGTGCAGGCTACGCCCACCTTGCCATGGGCGATGATGTCTCCTTCCTGGACACCGCTATCCTTCGCAATCTTGATAGTGGTGTCGGTAGTCTTCACCGCCTCTATGAGGCGGTATCCTTTTACGGGGATAAAGCGCACTTTGTCGTCTGCCTGTGCAATGGCGACGGTCTTCAGCACGTTAAACTTTTGGCCTACAAGGAGACCACCTCCGGGCTTTTCTGCACCCTTGATGATGCTCTCGAAATAGATAGGCTCCGGCTTAGGTGCCTTCGTGTATTGAAAGTTTCTATCCATGTCGTTGCTGCTTTAATGAATTGTTTGAGTTAATCGTGAGGTCTATACTCGCTCCCTGCTGTTGGTGTCCGGCAGTTGTCCGTGTTGATTGGGTTGGTGTCTACTGCCGTCCGCCTATGTTGTCTGCTCCAGCTGCTGGCACTGCTGGTGTCTGCACCTGCGGAATGCCTGCAATGGTGGAGAACTGTTGGCTGGCCTCTCTCTGAGCCTGGGCATCTATGTAGTTCTGAACAGACGGGCTGACGGTTCCGGGCTTGGTGTTTCTGCGGCCTCCGAGTGGCGGTCTTACGCCACCGTTGGGCCTTGCAGGTTGGTTTATCTGCGCTGCGCCCGGGTTCTGCCTGGTCGTGGTGGCTCCAGCTCCTTGCTGCGGTTGGCCTCCATCGTTGGCGTTGTCGTCGCTTGCAGGGTTGCCGTCGATGCCGAGGGTTTTCAGTTCCTCGCTTATCTCGGCAGTGCGCTCTGTAAGCCAATTCTCGTAGTCTTCGTCGTCTTTGAACTGCATTCTGTCGAAGTCTCGCAGGTAGCGGCTTTTCGTCTTCTCGTCGACACCCTCGAATAATTCCTCATACTGCTGTCTGCGTGTCTTGGTGGTTTTCTCGGCCTGCATCGCTGCGAACATGCCAGTGAGCTTTTGCATGCCCTGTGCGAGTTGTGCGACCTGTCTTTCCAGTGCTGACTCGTGTCGGCTGGTACGACGGTTGTTCTTGGTGCCGGGCTTGTGGTTACGTGCTGCTGGTTCGCTGTCGGGTTCGTTGTCATCGTCGATGTCGTCATCGTCGTCGATGTCGTCATCGTCATCTCCCGGCTCATTTTGGTCGTCCCCACTTTTGCCGTTGGCCTTCTTGCCGTTCTTGAGACCGTACTTCTTCTCGTAGTTCGATACCGCTGATGTCTGTGCCTCGGTAGCACGACGGTCGCCCTCCATGTCGATGAAGTCCTGCAAGGTGACCTCAGCCACCTTGTCATCGATCTCGTCTTCGCCTTTAATCTGTTTGGCGAGCTTCCTTGCCATTCTGACAAGTACTTTCGCATCTACCCCCGAGTACTGGGTTCTCAATGCTTCTAAAATCCTTTTGAACATGTTCCAACAAATTTGTTTGATGCCGTAAATTTACGACAAAATATTTATAATACAATCATATTAACTTAGTTTAACTTTGAACAATAATTCCTCCCACCTTGCCCGCCACGCCCCCAGCACCTTCCAAAAGGCAGCTCCGTTTCAATGTCGTCTAAGATTTGCGCTGGGTTCGGTAGGCCGCTGCTCTGCAGCGGCATCATCCCCTTCGTGGTCGTGGTCTTATAGGCCGCTTCTTTGCAGCGACGGTTCTGCTCGGTTGTGTAGGCTGCTGCACCGCAGCAGCAAACGCTCCTTATCCTATCCTTTCCACATTCTGCATGTAGTTCTCGCAAGCCGCTGTTCTTTCATGCATGGGTCTATACTCGTCCCTTATCTCATCAAAATGAGCACTACATCTGCCAAGACTCGTTCCATACTCTATAAAATGGCCACAGTTCCCGCAGCAAGGATATGGATAGCCAAAAGCCCAATAAGGTTTCTTGTCTGAAGGATTTTCGTTTACGTACTTCATTTTTTCTTGCTTTTGTTTTGTTGATTCAAAATAGTTTCTTAATTTTGCAGTGCGGGGGTGCGGTAAGAGATCGTAGCACTGGTATGCTACCGCCGCCCCCCGTTCCTGAGCCTGCCTTAATGGCAGGCGTTTTTTTTATTGGCTGATAATCCCGCCCCGAGATATAAACACCATTTCCTTGAACTGTTTCCATTGACCGTTTCCGCTGTTCCGAAGGCCATTGTATTTGCTTATCCCTAATCGTAAATCTTCTATAGAAACTCCATTTGGGAAGAATACCACCGCCACCTCGGTATCTCTCTTGCTTGCACAATGTTTAAGCGCGTTCCGTATGTTGTTATGAGTATTTGTTTCGGCCGCTGCTATCTCAAATCTCATGCCGTCCCATAACCCTTCAGTGCTACGCTTTCCATATACATTTTGCGGCTCTTTCTCCAATATCACAGAATGTCCTTCTTTGAAGCCTGCGTTTTGAACGGCCGTCTCATACCATCCTTTCTTCTTGTCGAAGTTGTGGCCTTCGTGCGTCGCTCTTACCGCCCCGGTATAGATATTGAACCCCACGTTTTTGTAGTCTCCGTTGCCTTTCACACGTAACATATCGCTTAAATGCGGAATACGCTTCTCTATGCTTTTAGGCAAATTCTCGGGGTTGTCTGCCAAGAAGTAGGGTAGTTTCTGCCTGCCAAAGGCAGAGGCTATCCGGCTGTCATTGTCTTTTACCCATTCTTTTAGCTTGTCGGGGAAATCTTCTACCTTGCCTGCAAACTGGTACCCGTTGACTCCATCGCCTGACTCTATCCGTCTGCAGTAATCATCCATCTCTTTCTCGCTGGCGAGGATGGATACGGCATAACAGCGGCAGAACGGGTGCCAGCCCGTGAACTTGAACTCTTTCGGGTATCTCCCTGCCAGGTCGTCGCAGATGTCCGTGAAAGGCTTGCCATGCAGCGTGTGGTTGTTGCTGATCTTGATCTCCTGCCCGATGACGAAAGGCAGGGAGTTCCACCTAAGATGGTCGCACGTGCGGTAGGCGATGTTGTTCTCGGTGGCTGTGAGACGCAGGGCGTTCCTGTAGCTGGATCGGTATACGCCACGCCCCGGATGGAAGGACGCGGCCGCCTTGCTGAGTCTCAGCACGCCATCCTTGTCACGCACCCTGCGGAATAGCTTGTCAGGGTACTTCAAGTATTGGCGCACGTCACGGCTGAGGTTTGCTGCGCTCTTCCCTTTTCCGATTCCCTGCTCCAGGGCGAGCTCCAGTTCATTCTTGAATTGATCGAGGTTCCACACGCCCTTGCGGACGTTGTTGGGGTCTGCAGCACTGCCGCCGTTGGAGAGGTTTATGCCGTTCTTTCTGCGTTCCTCGAACTGCTGGAGCGCGTCGAGGTGTGGATGCCGCCATGCCTTCAGCGTGTCCTTTGGGATGGAATAGACTGAGGCCAGCGTGTTCACCACCATGTCGTTCTTGGCGTTGGCCAGCGTCCATGCGTCCGAGTCTCCATCCTCGATGTTAGCCTGGAGCTGTTTGCCCATGTCATCGATGAATTCATCCACCGACTTGTTAAGCGCGGGAAAATCGGAGAAGTGGAATTCTTTGGCAGGATCCGCATCGAAAAGGGAGGGCGCAGCTGCCCTGGCTATCTTATCGACGGCCTGCCTGTATAGCTGTTGCACCCTCTTGGCACGCTGTTGCAGCTGCTTTCTGTGGGTATCGTCGTAGACACCGACCTTCAGCAGCTTGTTGTATTTTTCGGGCAGCTTCTTGCGCTTGCTCGCTCCCTTGCTTTCCTGCTTCTTCTTTGCCATTGTTCATGCTCTCCTTTGGCTGGTTTACATCGTCGGCTCGTTCATGAACGCGTCACTTGTTTCCGTCTCGTCATCCTTGATGGCCTGCAGTTCGTCATCGACCTCTTCCTCCGGCACTGCTCCTAACCGTTGAACGGCGGTGCGCTGGCTCATCACGGCCTTGCCGCCCGTAGCGTCGGAGAGGTCTTTGATTTCTTGCGATGCGTCGTTGATTTGGAAGGGCGTTATTATGTTCTCAACGGCCAGTGCCTCGAATGCATCGGCAAGGTCGGGGAACATCTCAATGCAGAAAGCCCGGACGACGTTGATTTCCCTGTCGAAGAATTCGAGCCAGTCCCCGCTCTCATCCGTGACCTTCATTTGGCAATCGATGAAGAGCATCTTTCGTGCCTCACCGCTCATGGGCGTGGACTTCATCTGCTCCATGCTCATGTCCGGCAGCTGCAGGGTGGTGTGGATATTCCTGCGCAGTTCCTCGGTGTGGAGCTTCAGCGCATCGACTGCCTGCGCCCATGTAGCGTAGCCTGCTTTGTCGCCCTGCCTGTAGCGAAGGACGTTGCGGCCGCTGTTATCATCCACAGGCTCTCGGTTCTTACCGACGGGGTTCGTTGAGTCGGAGAAAATCACCCAGGTTGGACGGCTGTTCTTGCGAAGGTAGTTGCCGTTCCTCGACTGACTCCACTCCAGCTCGTAGCCATTGTCGGCCTGGTCTTCCCATATCGGGTCCTTGCGCCACAAGTAGACGCCCTGGATCTTCTTGATGTCGATGGGCTCCGGCTCGATATCGGGTTCCCATCCACGTCCACGGTCCATCCACCGCCAATGGAAGGAGTCGGTGTAAGTGTCGAAGTAACTAATCGTCACGTTGTTGATGACACGCTTGTACTCGACGCTGAGTGCGATCATGTCGTCGTATTCGTCGAAAAGTGGGTATAGCATGTCTCCGTCCATCGGACTGTAGGTGCGGCACCGAAGTTTCACGGAGCTCTTAACGCCTGCGTATGTCGTTTCGGCTTCCTGTGTGTACCAAATGGTGGCAATCTCGCAGGAGGCAAAAAGTTTGTGCGCTCGCTTTATGTTCAGCGAGTTGATATGGTTCTTTTTGAAGATGGCCTCCATGATGGACGCTGCCAGTTTTTGGTTTTCGTCCTTGGTGGTGTACTTGCGCCTGACCGGAATGCTGAACATGAGCTCCTTCATGCGCTTTACGGCCTGCTTCTCGATGGCGTAGGTGATGCGGCTCATGTGCTCCGTCTTTCCGTGCTTGATTTTGTCCCGGTAGTTCTTGTCCGTGTACACCGGGTGCTGCTTGGGGTCGTACTCTGTTACAAGGTCTCCCCATGGCCGGACATCGATGGTCTTCTGCTTCAAGTCGTAGATGATCTGCTCGGGCATGCGGTCGTCCCGGATGATGTCTTCGATTGTCGTTGTTCCTGTTGGTGATGGCATAGTTGCTCTCCTTTGGTTTCCTATGTTGCGTATTGTCTGTGCTGTCTGTGCTGTTAATAAACTGCATCCTCTGTCTCGTCGATCTCTTCCTGGGTCATGGGTTGCCCGAGACCGCGGAAGTACTCGACAACGCCAGTGGTGGCATCGGGCGCATCGTCGTGCTCGTTGCCTCCCTCCTTGCGGTAGGAGCTCATGGCGGAGTAGTACTGCGGCCACATCGTCTCCCATCCTTTCGGGAAGAGGACGATATTCTGCACCTCTGCGCTGTGGGAGAAGATACGGCTGGCCTTGTTCGCTGTCTGCGTAAAGTCCGTGAAGTTCATCTCCCAATTGCCAAGGTTGCGGACGTTCTGCTCGACGTTCCTGCGAAAGCCACGGCCACCGTTGTTGCGTTCGATGATGACCTGTTGCGTGCCGTTGCGCACCAGCATCCTGGCTGTCTCAACCTCGGTGTACTCCATCGGCCTGTTGGTGAACAACACATCGGTAACGTAGCATCCGCTCTCTAATTCGTCGTAACAGATGGCGCAAAGCCAGTCTGCTCCAGTGTCGGCTGTATCGATGTAGCACTTCTTCACTGGCAGGCTGGCCTCGATGGGCATTACCTCGTAGGTCTTGAAACGCTCGTACATCAATCCCTCAAGTGGTTTCGGGTTCTGCATGTACTGTGTGTCGTAAACGTAGGCGTTCAGCATGTGGAGGTGCTCCAGCTCTTCAAGCGTGAACTTGAAAGGCCATAGGCTGTGCGGCTGTCCATCATCTCCAGTGTAAACGCATGGAAGGCTGACCACCTTCCACTCTCCCGGCTCGCTTTTCTCTAGGTAGCCGCACAGGTCGTTTTCGTGCAGTCTCTGCATGATGATGATGATGGGCGTGTTCCTCGAGTTTACACGGTTGCGTATCGTCGTCTCGAAGCGTCGGTTAACTCGCTCTCTCACGATGTCACTCAGCGCATCCTCCGGCTTGATGGGGTCGTCGATAACGATGGCACCTGCGAAGTGGTAAGCCTCGCCTGGGACATCGACCGCTCCGGCACCAAATCCCGTGATCTGTCCGAGGGTAGAAGTGGCATAAACGCCACCGCCCTGCTCTGTCTCCCATCTGTTCTTGGTGTCGCTGCCGTCCTTGATCCTGGTGTCGAATACTTCCATGTAGGCCTCGCTCTTCACGATATCCTTGATGGCGACACTATTGTCCATCGCAAGGTTGCCCGAGTAGCTGAGGTGGATGAATTTCGCAGAAGGGTTAATGGCGAGACCTTCGGCGATGAACTGCTTCACGGCCAGCTCGGTCTTTCCAAATCGAGGGGCGATGTTGATGATGAGACGCTTGGTCTCGCCACGCAGCACCTGGTCGAGGGCGTCGCACACGGCCTCGTGGTGCATGCCCACGACAAATTTCTTCTTCTGCATCATGCGGAAGAAGTAACGGGTGAAGTTTAGCGTGCCCTTCAGCGTCCATGCCTTGATGATGTCCCTCTGCGTCAGCTCCATCTTAGAAGTCTTCCTCCAGCTTTTGGATGAGCTCCTTGGCTTGCTCTTGGGTCATTTTCTGCTCCATGAGCGGAGCACCATCCTTGCCCGTGACCTCGACCTGCTGCTTCACGGAGCCGTACTGCCGCTCACGGAGCTTGTTCACCGTGTCCGTGCGGCCATTCTTCATGTCGATGATGATCGCCATGCAAAGGCTCTTGAGGTAGCTCGGTGATTCGTCATTCTTGGCCATAAGCTGCAGGTCTGACAGCGACACCTCCAGCACCTTCTTCTCGATGGTGTTGATTTCGTCGAGGGTCAGCCCCTCGGTGCGCTTGAGCGTGGCCTTGCTGACTATCTTCTTGAAATACTGCTTAGCCCGGTTCTTGGCCTTTCCTTTGGGGTTCCCGGACTGCCCTGGCTTCCATTTGTGGTTGACAATGTTGGCCAGCTGGTTTTCTGTCATGTGTTCTTTATCCCTTGGCATCGTCTGTTCCATCCTTTGGCTTCTTGCTATCGTCATCGTGAATATTGCGAACGAGGACGGCCTTAGATCCTATCAGCTCTTCCCATCGCTTGATTATCACGTCAACGTATATCGGTTCAAATTCCACCATGCGGCATTTGCGATGGAGCTGTTCTGCTGCGATGAGCGTGGTGCCGCTGCCACCGAAGATGTCGAGGACGGAGTCCCCACGACGGCTGCTGTTGGCGATGAGCCTGCCAATCAACGGGACGGGTTTCATCGTCGGGTGATCCGGGTTTCGGACTGGCTTATCGCAGTCTATGACCGTGGCAGGCAGCTCTTGCTTGATGAATATCTTCTCGAGGAGGTCGTGCATCTCCTGCTTGCTCATCTTTTCGAGGTCTTTCAGTTCCTCGATGACGGTGGTGAGGTTACGTTTGTCAACGAAGTAATGGCTGGCTCCGTCCTTCCATCCGTAGAGGCATGGTTCGTGCTTCCACTGGTAGTCCTGTCTGCCAAGCACCAGGCTGTTCTTGTTCCATATGAGGCACTGGCGTATCGTCCACCCGACGTTCTGTGCAGCTGTACGGAAGTTGAAGCCTTGACTGTCTGCGTGCCAAATGTAGAAGGCACCGCCCTGCTTGAGGCTGTCGTTGGCCAGCGTGAAGGCATCGGTAAGAAAGGCGACAAAGTTCGCATCGGCCATGTTGTCGTTGGCGATTTTCATCTTACCCTTTGCGGAGTAGTCCACGTTGTACGGTGGGTCTGTCACGAGCAGGTCTGCCTGTTGCCCGTCCATGAGCGCATCGAGGTATTCTCCCTTTGTGCTGTCGCCGCAGATGAGCATGTGGTTGCCGAGGCGGTAGAGGTCTCCGTCCTTGCTGCGTGCCACCTTTGGCGTATTGGCCTCTACGTCGTAGTTGTCATCCTCAGCATCCTCATCCTCGCTGGTGTGTGGGTCGTCGATGTCAGGCACGTCTATGGCTGCGCTGGCAATCTCTTCCGGGGTGAAGCCGTTGATCAGCAAGTCCCAGTCTGTCTCTCCAAAGGAGGCGTTGTCCTTGAGGACAAACCTGCGTATCTTCGCAGGGTCGTACCCGGTGGGGATGACCTTGCAGGGTACGGAAGTCCAGCCGAGCTCTTTCGCAGCCCGGTATCGCATGTTGCCGCCCATGCAGACATAACGCTCCTTTTCGGGGATGTCCGTTCCTCTGTCATAGACCGCAATCTCCCGTATCTCCAAGAATTCGGGGTCTTCCTGCATGCTCTTGAGCAAGGCCTTGTATTTGTTGTCCCGGATGAAGCGAGGGTTTTCGGGAATTCCCTGGCACTGCCCGTGATTGGCCTTGAGGTCACGGGGGTTGAAGTACCGACGTTCAAAAAACGGCACCTTAGACCCAGGTGTTTCCCGAGGTGCAGGTGCCGTGTCGGTTGAGTTTGTGTTGGTGGTGGTTTGCTTCTTTGCCATTGTCGGTTATCTGTCTGTGTTGTTGTGTTGGTGCCTGGACAGCCCGTTAGAACGGGATTAGTCCTGCCTCAAAGTCTTTCTGACTTGATGCAAATGCAGCCTTGATGCTATTGGCACGACCAGCTGCCTTCGACTTGAATGAGCGGATACCGCCCCTCCCACCTGTACTGCTTCCTGTTGCCATTGTGTTTGCCTCCTATGTTTGTGCCAGTGCTTCATACCATCGTTTTGTTTTTTTGGTCGCCTGGCGGTTTGTGTTGTTTCTTGCTTGATTGGAAACGGGACAAATGGCAGCTGTCTCACGACCCCCGGCTCGCTGTCCCGTTTGAGTTAGTGCTTAAATTAAATTTATCGTCATGAATTTCCGTTGGGATATGTCAATCCTTGAAGTATTTCCTGGTGAACAAGTCCCAGGCATTGCTGTTTCGGATGGGCTTGTTGATCGTCTTGTATTTCTCGACTATCTTGCCCATCTGTTCTTCGAAGAAGTCATAAAGGCCGGGGTTATCTTCGATGATGAGCTCTTCGATGGATCCGGAAGAGCGGAGGTTCGCCGAGCCGTGAATGCAAATCTTCTTCCCACCCATCGTTTGGAAGTGGCAGGTTTTCGTGTGCATTCCTGCCACGGATAGTTGAAATCTGTCACCCATGTCGAGCTCCTCGTAGATGTAAGGCAGCAGCCCGTTCCTCTCATGCGCCCAAAAATAAACGCTGATGATGAGGTTCAGCTCCTTGATAAATCCGGCCTCCATCAGATTGTGCAGGCTGTCCACATTTTCCTGGCTCATGGATAGAGTGCTTATCGTCATCTTTGGCGTGACAGCGTGGTTGACTGTCATGAATGCCTCGATGAAGTCCCCGAAGATGAATGACCCGGCAATGAAGGCATCAGCCCTCATGTTGTCGGTAATCCTCAGCTCCCTGGCCAGCTTCTCAGCGTTGTCGTACAGCACGAACGTCTCCGGGTCGTAGTGGACGGGGTGGGGCAGCATGTACCGGGTCTCTTCCATCTCATCGGATGGCAGGAAGTCCAAAAGGCCGAGGTCTATGTCGGGAAGGTCAACGTTGCCAATGTCGCCCAGCTCGCTCATGTAAGCGTCCGATGCGGCATCCTCTGTAAGCCCAGCGTCTTGTCCGTTCCCCTCATCAACGGACGACCCGGCGTATCTGTCTGCGGTCTCTTGACCTTGCGCATCGAAGCTCTTGCTCTTGTCTTCCTGTTCCATCTGACTACTTGTTACTTTCACTTAACGTTGGCAAATATAGGCATTTTGATTGTAATTCAATCGTTATTGGGAAATTTTAACACTTTCGCTGCCCTTTTCTCCCTTTTCGCTGCAATGGTTTGAAGAGTGTCAGTGCTGATGCGCATGGGAAGCCCGGCCTTGTCCCATGCAAGGAGCGCAGCGTCCCTGCCTTCCTGGTTGATGCGCCCGAGCCTCTGCCCGGTGATGGCCTCCAGCTCATCCTTGGTGATTTTCCTGTCTTTGCCTGCCCAGCACTTGAAGAGGGGACGCTTGAACTCGTACGGGATGCCATAGTGTTCCATCATTTCGCCTATCAGCCTCGATGTCTGCTCGTTGCGTCCTTGGTCAACGCCTTTTGCCGCCGCTCCGTTGCGCCCGTCCCATCGTTGCAGGTGCCAGTTGCCACGGTTCATCCATCCAGCCTCGATAATGACCTTGAAGCCTGTGCCGAGGACGCTGGCTTCTTCTTTGACGGCGTTGTACTGCTCAACGCAGTAGTCGATTGTTTCCGCAAATGGCAGTTGCTTGATGGTAAGTTTCCGCGTCTCTGCTTCAAGCATAGCAACTCCGTTTTTTTCGACATCCGGGTCGATTCCGATATAAATCATGCTCATTCTCGTTTATTCTTGATGTTTTTCGTTTCGCTGCGTTCGCGCGCTCGCGTCTCCATGTGGTTCTGCGCACTGCCGTTTACGGCAGTGTTAATGGGTGTGCGTGTTACCCCCACCCCCTATCCCTATAGTCCCTTTCCCCCTACGGCAGAGGGCAGAGGCTCATCGGCTGTCACCGGTGGAAGGTCTTTGCATGGTGGTTCCTCATCGTGTTCGACGTACCGTCCGATGCGTCCGCACCACCTGCCGTTGATGGAGTTCCATGCCGCTCCGCATTCGAGGCATTTCCTCGGTGTTGTACTTTTGTGTGACATCGTCGTTACTCCCTTGTTACTTCCATTTTTCATTTCTTTTGCCGTACCACCGCATTATCTTGGCTTGTTCCCTGGAATGGCATTTCTCTTTGTCGAGTTCTTTCTTGGATCGAATTAATTGCTCGATATTCTTCCTACGCATGACGCTGTTGTCAATAACCGTGTCGTCGAGGCTGCACGCCATCGTCACCCACCGGCTTCTTTGCTGCTTGAGGATGCACCGGGCGCCTGCCGATGGCAATGGCGGCAGTGGGTATTCGTTTCTGTCAACACAGACCTGCGTGACTTTTGTCCCATCCTCAGCGAGGACGGCTGTCAGATAGCATCGTTTCGGTTCATTCTCTTTCATCTCTGCTGCCTCCTTCTCCGTCTTCCTGTTTCTGCATGTTGTCCTTGATTTCCCACAAATGATAGCAGTTTTCGTGGACGTTTACGAATTCCTCCCTTGGTGGGAAAATTTGCGCTACCTGTATTCCGTCTGGCAGGAACATGTAGCGGATTTTCTTGATCTCGTAATAGCCGAGAGGATGGTTTGTGGCAATCGACAGATGCCACCTTCCTGCATCTATGGTGATTAGAATTTCACATCCGTGGTATCTGAACAATCCGGTTGAATAGCAGCCGTATTCGTCATTTGCCATTGTTAGCCGGGTGTCGAGGATTCCCTGCAAGCCCTGTGGCTCTTCCTCGACTATGTATTTTCTGCGTTCTTGCTCTGTCATAATCTCTTTGTCTTGAATTCCCCATCCGGGTTGGCGTGCTGTCCCGGTTTGAACATGCCGTCGTTGCGGTGGATCTTGTTGATGTACTTCATCATCGTTAGCCGTTCTTTGTTCATGCGCTTCATCCATGCTTCGTCTTTCTGCAGTCCGAGTTCCCTTGCCTTGCGGATCATCGTACGAAGACTCACACCGAGGCGGTCTGTGATATCCTCGTTCCTGGTGTCTGGGAACATCCTGCGCAGGTCGTCGATCATCTGTGGTGACCAGTATATCCGCCTTGACATGCCGTGATGCTCGTAGATGCGCCCGTCCTTGGAGTCGAGTCTTATGCCGTCGGGTTTCTTCCTGTTCCGTCTGTATTCCTCACGCTTGTAAGCCCTTGCGCACGCCTTGCAAATCCTGCCCGGGTGCCTGGAACCGTCTCGCCATGTCACATTCCAAAACTCGGTTATCGGCTGGATGATGCCGCACTTGCTGCACTTGCGCATCTCGATGCGGCCGGCCTCGTTGGTGTCATTCATGGCTGTCCGAGCTTTTGCCTTCCTTGTCGGCAGGCTTGCCAATGACTTCGGATGCTTTGTTGATAAGTGGGTGCCGGACGTATCGGTGCGACAGCTCCTGCTGGATGTCCGCACAATCCATCGTGATCCGTCTCCACTTTTCCGGATCATTCTTGCATGTGTCGATGAAGTCTTTCGCCGACTGGCAGATGATTGCCGCCATCTTGCTGTCGTGCAGCATCGTGGTGTAGAGGATGTCGGCCAGCTGGATGGTGCTGCCTTTCCAGTGGATGCCGCATTGTCCTCCCTCGTTGAGGGTGAGTGTGATGTGAGCCATGTTCTTGGCTCCGGTAAAGTCTTTTCTGTTGTCGTAGTTGTTGTTCATGTCTGTTGTCTCGTTATTCTGTTTGCCTGTTCTGTCTTGAAATCTATTTTGCCGGGGTTCCGGAATGTGCCGACGCTGCCTGGGCTGTTGAGATGCGCTTGATGTCTGCGTCGAGGTCTCCCGGCCAGTCGCCTCCCTGCCATCGCTTGTCGATGTATTCGGCTCGCAGCTGGCGGAGCCAGCGCATAGTATCGCAGGTGTTACCGTCCTGGATGAGTCTCACGGCTATGCCGTCTACCATGAGCGCAAGGCTGGCGTTGCCGTATTTGTCGATGTACTCTCCGATCTTGATTCTCCGAAGGCTTTCGGCCACCGTTTGGTTGTTTGCGTTGCGTGCGCTGCGTTTGCGTGCCATCTCCCGGAGCAGTGCCACCGGGTTGGCGATTCTGATTTTCGTTGTGCTCATAACTTCTTCGCTTCCTCCTTCAAGCGGTTTATTTCCATGTTGAGAACACTGCTGATGTTGAAGTTCATGCTGTGCGGCAGCTCGACGGTGACGGTGGTCTCGATGTCCACTACCTCCACTTTCGTGGTGTCTCCCATCTCGCTGAGCATCTTCCTTGCTTTTTCAAGTCTTGGGAGCTCATCCGCAATCTGTGCGGCTCGGTCTAAATTCTTAATCTCCATTGCTTTTTAATTTTTGATTTTTGTTGATATGCTGTTTTGCCGTTTTTACGGCCTACAATCGCTTATTTTATTTCCGGTGGGTAATTTATCCACCGAGTGGGTAATAATGCGCTCACGGCCTTTTCTGTGGCCTCCTTGACGGTTTCTTTGCATTTTGTTGGCTGGCGTTTTTGTTAGAATGCATCTTCACCCTGTGTCTCGAACTCTTTGTAAAGCCTGGCGACACCCTCCCTGGTGAGCATTCCGGTGTGGCACATGCCGCTGGCCTGGCAGAAGACTTCTATCCCTCGCTGGCCACCTCCGAGGCTGTCCACCTCGCTGTGAACGTATTCGCGTAGTGCCCGTTTGCCTGTGTTGCCGCTGTAGAAGGTCTGTGCCGATGGCTGCTGCGGCTCATATCCTCTTTTGGTCGCTGCCCACGGTCCGAACTTATCCTTGAAGCCCTTGATGATGTCGTTGTAGTCGAACGTCGACCAGGTCGTGCGGAAGTCCGAGCCGAAGTTGGCGAAGAAGACCATCATGTCGTACATCGTGCAGGTGCGGCCGTACTTGGCCACAAACCTCCCGGCTGTCATGGCCACCATCTGTTCGTCGGGCTGGTACTTGGAGCCGCTCATGCCGTACACGGTTCTGATGTGCTGCTTGACCAGCTGCTCTGCCAGCTCTGGTTTATCGTATGCCCTCTCCAGCTCTCCGATGCGGATGCACGGCTTGCTGAGGTACCTTTCCTGCGTGGCTTCGTCCATGAAGTACTTGCAGTTGCCAGGGTCGAAGGCTCGGATCACGTTGTCGGCTGTCGGATACCGCTGCTTAAAACTCGAAATCACTGCCGAACGTTGTTGGCTCCGGGTCGGGGTCGAGCCCCATTGCGATTCTGTCCCTGCGGTTCGCCTCCCGGATTGCTCTGTCCTTTGGGCTGAGGCCATCATATCCGTGGCCTTGCCCACTGCGTGTGCTATCGTTTCCATTGCTCTGTCCTTTCTGTTTTTGGTTCTTTATTTCTATCGTGTGTCCGTCCTGGTCTATCTCGTTGGCTGCGATGTGTGCCCGGATCCAGTCGTAGGCGTGCCGTCTGTAGTCCTGGTAACCGAGGTAGGCTGTTCCTTTGGCAAGCTGCTCTGCCGTGAAGTCCCGGATGAGCCCTTGGTATTGCCTTGCCGTGATGCGGAGCGTCATGCAGGTCTGCTCTATGGCGAGCTGGCTTCTCAAAATCTCGTTCTGAAAGCATAACACCCGTTTTTCTTCCTCACTGGCTTCTTCTTCAAAATCCGAGTTTTCGTCTCGCGTACGCGCGCACGTCACAGCATCATCAAATTCTTTATATTCTTTATTATTCTTTATTCCGGGTTCATTTTCGTGCCAGCCTGTGGGTTCGTCTGTGGGTTCACTTTTGTAATTAGCTTGCTTTTTATCTTTTGATATACAGTTACTTACAGAGTTTTTCTGTGGGTTCACTTTCGTGTCAGTCTGTGGGTTCGTCTGTGGCCCCATATTCCCCTCTGTGGGTTCGTCTGCTTGATATCTATCGTAATTAATAATTGATATACAGCCAGTTGCGTGTTTCGTCTGTGGGTTCGTTTTCGTGACAATTCTTTGCCGTTCAATTAACCACTCTATAAAACGCTCCACTTTCCGCTTGCTCCACTGCCATCTTTCGGCCAGCCATCTGTGAGAGTGCCACACCTCGCCTCTCTTGCCGTGGATGAGAATGCCTCTGTATTCAAAGTCCGTGTCTTTGTATAGGGCAAGATAAAGCAAGTCGTGCCAAGCCTGCCATTTTGTGAAAGGCTCCTTGAAGTAAAACTCATCTTCCTCAGTCGGCCTCCAGCTCTTTATATATCCTCGTTCCTTGCCCATCTTAGCGTTCTCCGAATGTGAATGAAAAGACGCAGAACTGACCCAGTGCTAACCGTTCAAAGGGCGGCCTCACAGCCATTAAGCTGCAAGCTGGGGGTTCTGCGTGCGTGAATGCCGTTTGTCCTTCCATATGTCTTTGAATATTTAGCAGTTGCAAATTTAATCAAAATGTTTGTAATCCAATCAATATGTTGAAAGAAATAAGTTTCTTTAGCAAGCCCCGGCCTGGTGGCGTTAGGTTCGCCCGGTGCCTGGCCGGGATTCTGCTGTTGCTTATCGCTCGATTATCAGAAGTTCCGGGCACTCCTTCTCAATCCGGCTCAGCTCTTCGTCGATGATGTTGTCCCGGCTGGTGCGGATAATGTCGTTGGCCTCCGGGCTGGTGAGCGTGCAGGAGAGGTCTGAAGGGTTGACCTCTACCTCGACCTCGAAGGTGATTGGCTCCATGCCCTTGAAGATGGGGACGGTGACCTTCAAGCTCTCGGGCAGGTTGCTCTCCACAATTTGGCTCTTGCGGAAGTTCACGTTGCCGCGCTTGTCATCGCTCAGCTCCATCTCTCGCTCTATCTTGGCCTTGAAATTGCGCAGCTCTGATACCAGGCGCATGGCTGCGTCCCGGCTCTCGAAGAGTGTACGCAGCTTCTTGATGCGCTCTGCGAGATCGAAGTTAGAGACGTACTCTCCGTCGTTTACTCCCAGTGTTTTGAAATTCTGGGAAAGGGTAAGGTATCCGGACACCCGGTCTGCGTATGCGCTGTGTTCGTCGTTGACCAGCTCGATGTTCATCTCATCCCGGTTGACCTCGACGTGCGCCTCGTGTACCAGGATGTCATCCTTGCGCTGGTGCAGGAAACGGTAGGGGGAGTCGATGTTGCCACGGATGTTGAGTCCGTGTGGCTCCTTCACGTCGTTGGCTTTACCCTCTCGGACGACAATCTGTATTGGCTCTGCGCCATCTGCTGTCTCAAATGCTTTGTGTGCTGCCTCTGCGAGGAGGGAAATCTTTTGCTGTTCGTTCATGTTTCTGAAATTTTAAAGGGTTATTTGCTTTGTTGGGGTGCTCCCTGTGGTGGATCGGTGTTTATTGGCTGATGCGGCTTGGCCAGGTTACTTATCCTCTGTCCCGGTTAGTTGTTTGGTTCGCATTGCGCTTGAAAAGCATGGGCTGCAGTTCATCCTGCCGTGCAGGACGTTCATAGACCAGCATGCCTTCCTTGTTGTAGTAACCTGCCATCTTCTCGTCTTCGTCGATCAGCTTGTAGCATGGCTCGCTCACGTACTCCGACTTGCTCTTGAGCTTGCCGCTGGTGTCGTTGATGATGCCTTTCAGCTCCTTGAGCTCGGAATTATAGGCGGCGTCCGATGCCTTCTTCTGTTCGGCGATGTCGTTGTGCTGGATGCATGCGTCTGCCAGCTTCTCCTTGAGCTTGTCAATCTCTGCGCTGCTCAATGGCTTGCTGTAGCCTATGTTCTCCACAGCCTCTGCGTTGTCCTTGATGAAGAGCTCTCTTTCCTTGAGGCTCTCGATGTCCTGTCCGATGAATTTTTCCATTAGTTCAAAATAATTTTGGGTTCTGTAAAATTTCTTTTGCTCGTTGTATCTCTTTGTCGACCTGTCTTTCAAGGTCTTTTGACCTGGTGAGCGATTCCGAGCTGCGTGTCTTGAAGTATTCCTTCTGCGCTTTTCTCATCTCGCTCACCAAATCAAAGAATGCCCTGGCTCTCTCTTTGCTCATCGTCTTGCCGTCTCATCGAATTCTCGCCAAGGCTTTGCATCCTTGGCTCGCTCCCCGATAAAAAATCGGGCGTATATGTCTACGAATTGCTGCCCTGCGTAATCCGCCAGCGTTTCCGTTTTATAAACGAGGCGAGAGCCGAAGCTCGCATCCATATATGCCAAGCCGGCGTCCGAGTACGAAAAGCCGCAGTACGACCCATGGATGGCGGAACCGTCCCAAAGCAGGAGCATGCTTGTGTCCTTTTCTTCGTCGCTTATGTTGTAGAGTCCGTCCTGCGTCCAAGGGATGAAGTACGGGCGCCACTTTTGTTCGTCTTCCTTTAATTCCGGCTCCCATCCCTCGTTGAGTGCCGAGGTGATGATTCGAAGCTGAAGGTATGTGACCAGGTCGGTACTCGCCTTGCTGGTGTCGACAGCGTTGTATTCTTCAATCAGCCGCCGGGCCTTGTCATCTCCCTTGTCTGCACGGCTCTCCAGCTCTTTCTGGGCGTCGTAGAGAGTCTTCACCCTCTCGGTGATGTCTTTCGGCTTCACTTCCTCCGCCTGTTCTTTGTCCACGAACTGGAGTATTCCTTGCTCGTTCCACATGGCTTTCTTCCCCTCGGGGATTGCCACCTGTACAAATCGTTTCCCTTTTTTCATAATTTTTGAATGTTTTTTGTTGTTTTAGAATGTTGGTGTAATGTTGTACTGTATTCTCAGCCCTGCGTGCGCTGCAAACACCCGTTTCCCCGTCGCCTTGCGCATCTCCCGGATGAACTTGCGGTCGTCGGCGTTACCGTCCGATAGGTGGATAAGGAGTATCTCCCTGGTTGAGTGGAGGTCTACCCGTTTGGCCACCTTCAGGCAATTGCGGAGGCTCATGTGGCTGCGCCTTATGCGTTCCTTCAGCCTGTCGTCGAGGTGGCTGCGGTTAAGGATGAAGTCATCGTAGTTCGCCTCCATCATCCAGTGGCTCACGTTCGGGAAATCGTAGGGTATGTACCTCAGCCCGTCGTCTGTCTGCACCTCCCGGGTGAAGCTCTCGCAGTCGGTGAAGAAACAGATACGGCCTGCGTACGGGTGCGTTATAAGAAATCCGCAGTTCGGGCATCGTGTGCCGTCGGTGTTGTAGTGGATAAGGGGGAAGGGCAGAATCTTAAAGTCACCCACCTTGACCCCTTTCCCCGGCGTGAGCGCCTTGCCCATCCTGCCGATTCCTCGCAGCTGCAGCACCTCGGGAAGGGCGAGCACCGGAATTCCTGCGGCCTCATATTGCTTGGCGTAGGCGGAGTGGTCTCCGTGCTGGTGGCTGCATACCAGTGCTTTCACTTTGCTGGTGTTCCATCCGAGGGCTTCCTTCACTTCCTTACCGAAGGGTAGCCCTGCTTCAAGGATGATGGCTTCCTGCTCGTTCTGCAAGATGTAGCAGTTCCCTGCGCTGCCGCTTCCTATGACGGTCATTGTCATTTCCATGTTCGCTCTTCCTTTAGTGTCGTTGTTTTAGATTGGGCATTCTCTTACCTTCTTGCCGGGTGCTTTGTCGGGTGCCTGGTTCTGTAGGCCGCTGCTTTGCAGCGGCTGTGCATCTGCTGCCTCGCTGCCTGTCACGTCCTCGTATTCGGCTCCGTCCTCAAAGTCATCATGGTGTGCCTTGTGGATGGGCTCCTCGGATGTCCCGTTGGCGATGTCCCGTTCCTGCCCGGCTGTCGGTGGCACCATCGAGTCTTCTTCTTCTCCGTCCGATGTGCTGTCCAGGGCGACCTTGCAGGCTCGGCTGATGATCGTCTTCTTGCACATTTGGTCGGTGAAGTTCGTGTGTGCGCCGCTATTGCCACGGGCAGCGCCCTGTCCCCATGCCTTGCGGATCATGTCCATCGTCATGATCTCGAGGTGGCGGCTGCCGTCCTTGTTGACCACGACTGCGTAAGCCCCCTTGATCTTGTTGATGTCCATGTTCTCTATCGAGGTCTCATGCTTAACGAGCTGGTAGTCTCCGTTCTCGTCGACGGTATAAACGAAGTTGTCACCGTCGTAGATCACCTGGGCGTGCACGCTCTGGATGTTCGTGTCCCGTTTGGCCCGCATCAGCTTGCCCGTGTACCGCTCCCAAAACTCCAGGCTGTTGCCGCAGGGGATGAAGTAGCAGTGGGTTCCGCAATGCTCGCCCTTGATGACCATCTGGAGGAGGGCGTTGGCGATGCTGTTCTTGGTGCATACGTCGATGGCCTTTTGGTGGGTCTTCGTCTCGATCGTCTGAAGGTAGAGCCATGCGCTGTTGAGGGCGTTGCCTGCCTCATAGCCTTTCGGAAGTACGAGCTCTCCGGCCTTCTGCTTGGCGGCTACCCTCTCGAGTACCTGGGTTGTGATGTTCTCACCTGCCCTGCGTATTGCAGTGGCGTTCTGTGATGTCAGCTGCGTGCTGGCTCCGGCCTGCTGCTGTGCAGCTGCCGTGTTGTTGTTCTCTGCCATAATTCTGAAAAATTAAAGGTTTGTTGTTAATGTTTCTTCGATGCTCCAACCTCTTTTAAGCCTTCCGCAAATTGTCGCCTCTGAGATATTGATTTGCTCGGCCCATTCGCAAATGGTTTTGCATACTCCATTAAAAGCGAGTATTGTGTTGCTCCTTTTGTTACGGTTCTGCTCTTTGTATGTTGCCCATCTGCAATTTTCCGGTGAATATCCTTTGTTGTTGTCTATTCTGTCGATTGTGAGACTTTCCTTGTATCCATTAGCTATTGCCCAGTTATGGAATGCTTTGAAACCTTTCTCTCTCCACTCCTTGCAAATATGGATGCCTCTTCCTCCGTATTCTTTATACGCCTTGTCATTTGGGTTGTTACATCTTGTATTCATTCCAGCCCATATTCTATAGCCTTGTTTTCTTTCCGTTGACTTTTGATAGTCCATGGGTTTTCAAGACTTTTCTTCCGATGGCTTTAGCAATTTCTTTCTGTAAGCACCCACAGCTTCTCGTGTTTCCACTTACAAGTTGGTTTACTGCTCGCAAAGATGATGTTCCCGCAATCGCATTGACATTCCCAAATTCTTTGCTTGTTCTTGTTGGAATGGGAGTACCGTAAAACGGCAAGCCTGCCAAATCTTTCCCCTGTCAGTTCGTACCCATTCATACTATAATTGTTAGTTCTTTGTCTGTAGATACAAAGAGTAGTATTAACTGGCTGTCGTAAGGTGGAAAGTCATTTACCGCTTCTGCATTGTCGATGATGAGTGGCGCGTATGTACCAGTATGTCGGCTCATCGCCTGTGTGCATTCCATTCCGGCAAGTATCTTCTCGCTGTTGCTCAAGTCCTGGTAAGGCACTCCGTGCATGGTGAGGACGCAGGTCGGCTTCGTGCTGCCGTTGAGCATGGTGGTGAACATCTGAAACCTCACCATCTTGAAGAGCTTGTTAACTCTCGTCTCGAGGTCTTCTATCGTGGCGTGCTCCAGGCTCTCTGCCCATGCGTCTTCCTGCTCGAGGTCGGTGAGCTGCTGGTTCAGCTGCGTCAGCTTTTCCTCCAGCTCCTTGATGCGCTGCTTCCTGTCGGCTATCTGTCCTTCCTTTGCCAGCTCGTCACGGAGGCTGTCACGTGTGGTCATCAGCTGCTGTTTCGATGCCTCGATGCGCTTGCTGTCTTCTTCGGCTGACTGGTTGGCTGCGCTCTGCCGCTCCGTCATTTGGTCGAGCTTCGCCTGCTCATCACGCTCATCCTGGCTGGCCTGCTGCCATGCCTCGTCATCCTCGACCTTCAGCTCTGTTGGCTCTACCGTCGTGGCTCCGGCGAGGTACTCCTTGGCCTTGGACAGCTTCGTCTCCAGCTGCTGTTTGATGTTCTTGGCCGATGCGATGAGTGCCTCGGTGTCGTTCTTGTCTTTCTTCAGCTCCGTAGCACGGCTGTCGAGCTCATCCTGCGCTGCCATGTGCCTGGTGTCGAAGTCCCGACGTGCCTTCTCCCGTATCTCCTTGATCTGATCCTGGGGCAGACGCTGGCCGCAGGTGGGGCAGGTCACCTTATCCTCGGTTTCGTCCCATGTGAACGCTTCGCCTTCTACCCGAGCCCAGTCGTCTCTGAACGCTGCCATCTTCTTCTCGAGCTTCTCCATCCTCCGGGTGTAGTCCTGGATGTCGGTGTCGGTGTCGGCCATCTGTCTTTCGAGGCTGTTGACGGTGCGCTGGCTCTCGGCCACCTCGTTGTCATGCTCGATCCTGGCCTGGCGGTTCTTGCGCTCCACGGCCTCGGCTGCTTCCTGCTTACGGGTGCGTGCCTCGAGCACCTTCTTGCGCTGCTCCATGCGCTCGTCGTAGTCGGTGTTGAGCTTGGCGGTGGCATCCTTGAGCTGCTCATCACAGTTGGCGATGCCTTTCTCTATCTTTTCGATGCGACGCTTGATGAAGCCAAAGTCCGTGGAAGGGTTGAGCTTCTGAAGGACATCAGTGTTTTCCTCGATGCGGAAGGGAATGGCATCGAGGTCCTTCTTTATCTCCTTCATCCGGTAGCTCAAGTGCTGGCGGTACTCTTTCAAGTCCTGCCCTCCCATCTTCTTGAGCAACTCTTCGAATTTCTCGAACTGTTCGCAGTCCTTAGCCACCTCTTCAAGGCTGCGCTCGCCCACCATCTTCACCAGCAGCAGTCGTTGGTCGTCTGCCTTCAAGCTCGGGAAGTAGGCCGGGTTGGTGATGGCTCTGAACAAGGCCTCGGGGATGAGCTCAGCAATCTTGGCCGTGTAGTCCTTGATGGTGTACTTGTCTCCGTCGATGTAGCAGTCCGTCGTGTGGCTGTCCAGCACCTCTTCGTCGTGGCCTTTGGGCTTGATCCAGTTCTCTCTGCGCACCTTCTTCAAGGTCAACTCACGGCTGTCGGCTGTCATCTCTAACTCCACGCTGTTCTCCAAGTGGTGGATGATGTTGTTGTTCTCATCCTTAGGGTCAATGCCAAAGACCGTGGCTCCGTCGCTGTTCTTGCCGAAGAGCACCCAGTGGATGGCATCCGCTGTCGTTGTCTTGCCAGTGTGGTTGGCTCCCAAGATCTCGGTGATGGTGCCGTTGAACTCAATGGTGATGTCCTTCACACCTTTGAAGTTCTTGATTGTCACTTTTCTGAATGATATTCTCATAATGCTTGAAATTAATGGGTTGTTATTCTTTCTCGTACCAGGGGCAGTCCCTGGCTGTTCCGCTGCTTATCGTGCCTTTGAACACGCAGGTTCCTTTGCTACCCCCCTAATTGCTGGAAGTAGAAGCAGCTGCGGCATGTCTTCTCTGATGCCTTCTTTCCCTTCGGGGTTCCTGCCTGGCTCACTCTCTTCTCTGTTGTCATATCGTCTGTATCCAAAACTTGGTGATGTCCATCCCCTTGTAGAACTTGCTCCGTGTGGCTTTCCTGTAGTGGGCTGTGATGTCGCCCTTCTTCGTGTGGTTCAGAAGGGTGTTGCGGTGGATGCCCAATAACTTGCAGGTGTCGTTCACGCTGTATCGTCCTGCCGGGTTCACTTTCGGCTGGTCTGTTGTCATATGTCGAGGTTCTCGATAAATGAGGTGAGGATGGTGATCATCGGGAATGCCACCGCCATTCCTATGTGTGCTGCCAGCACCTCTCCGTTAGTGAACGTGTCTTCTCCGCATCCCAGTTTGGTTGTGAAGAACTTGTTTTCTTTGCCGCACCAGTTCTTGAAGTTTTCATGCAATCTCTTCAAGGCCTGCCGTGCTTGTTTCGTCTTGTTCATGTCCGTACCTCCTATTTCTCGTTTTCCTTGTTTCCCTCGTTCTCATCCTCGCCCTCCGTGAGCTCGGACAGATTGTTAATCACTCCCTCCTTGGTGAGCACGAACCTCACCCCGGCCGCAGTCATCCCGTAACGCTTGGCCAGGATGCAGAGGGTGCGGTAAGGCTTGAAGCCCTTGGCCATCATTTCCGGGTTCATCTTCTTGAAGTCGGCGATGAGGTGCTTGTTGCGCTCGTATCGCTTCTTCTCTGTCGCTGTCAAAATCTCTTCGCTTGCCATTGTCTTTGGTCTCCTATTCGTTTCTTCTTTCGTTGTCTCGTTGTCTCAGTGTCTCAGCGTCTCTTAGAACACCTTGTCCCCCTGCAGCAGGGAGAAGCGCACCTTCAGCGTGTTCTTGCCGTTGCCCTCTACGTTGATCGTCGACTTGTCCATGGCAAAAATCCGTCTGAGCCACTTCATCCCGTCCTCATCCACAGGCAAGTCCACCGACTTGTTGAGATAACCCTTGATGGCCGTGATGCGAAGCGTCCGCACCCTTATGCCCTCGTTGCTGCTCGCTGTCTGAGGAGCCTGCTGCACATTCCCCTGCTCCTGCGTCTCCGTGTTGCTCACTGCGTTCCCGCTCACTGTATTCATGCTGTTGTAGTTGTTGTTCTCTTCCATGTCTTTATGTCTTTGTGGGGCGGTGGTTGCCCGCCCCGTTACCTTGGTTTGTTCCTTCTTCTATGCCTCCATTGCCGTCTCTATGCGGCACTGGATGTCGTTCGTGTCGCCAAGGTCAAGCACCTCCTGCGAGTTGCCAATCTGCAAATCAAGCCCCGTGTGGCCGAAAGAAAGGCAGCGCGCCTTGGCGTAACGCCTCGAGGCCGTCTTGTTGAAAACTCGCCATGTCAGACCTGCTGCCATGACCTCCGTCGACCTGTTCATGCCGTGTTTGTAAATCGTTGTCTCCATAACTTTTTCTCCTATTTGATTTTGTTCTTTCCGCTTTTTATCTTACTTTTGTATCGGGTAACGTTACCCGTTTCGTGTTTCTGTGTGCAAAGATAAACAGAAATGTTTGTATCACCAAGTATTTTGTTTGTTTTCTTTGCAAAATAATGTTAATGCAAACAAAAGTGTTGGCGTATGGACGGCAAGGTCGTTAAGGAAAAATTAAAGAAGTGTGGCATTCCTCTTTCTGAAATCGCCACAAGGTTGGGTTATGAAAATGACCAGCGTCTGCATTCGCAATTAAAATCTGAGGATGTGAAAACTGGACTCTTGGAGAAAATCTGTGAGGCCATTGGCGTTGACATGTCCTTTTTCTACCCATCTACTTCTACTTCGGTTGTGCAAAATAATAGTACTGGAGCCAATGTTCAAGGCCAATCTGTGCAGGTTCTCGGTGGGCAGGATATGGCTTCTATCTTGAACAAAAAGGATGAGCAAATCGACCGTCTCCTTTCCATCATCGAAAAATCAAACAAGTAAAAATGGGCATGGACAAAGTGTTTTCTCGTACTTCCAGTTGTGGCTTAAAGGTGATGTTTGCCGCTCTGCAAATCCTTTCGGAGCAGGACGGTTCCTCCCGTGTTGCTGACTTACGTTCTGCCATCGCCCAGCGTGTCGAGCTCTCCGGCTGGGAGATGGAGCAGGTCAACGGCTCGCCAAGGTGGTTCACTTTCCTCTCCTATTACTCCACCACCTATTCCGTCGCAGGTTTCATCCGCAAATCACGTGGCACCTGGTATCTCACCGATGAAGGCAGGGACGCTCTCTCGAAGTCTCCCGAGGACGTGTTCCTTGCTGCCATCGATGCCTACCAAAAATCAAAGGCAGGGGAGAATGCTGGCGGTGCCGCTGGCGACGGCTCTTCATCCTCAAATACCGATGTCTCGGTGTCGGCTCTGTCTCATGAGCTCTCCTTGGAGGATATAAAGGAAAAAGCCGACGACGGCATCCGTCGCTTCCTTGCCTCACGCTCGCCCTACCAGTTCCAGGATCTCGTTGCCGCCCTGCTCCGTGCCATGGGCTTCTTTACTCCTTTCGTCGCTCCCAAGGGCAAGGATGGCGGTGTCGATGTGCTTGCCTTCCATGATCCCCTCGGTACCTCCAATCCCCGTGTAAAAGTGCAGGTGAAGCACTATCCGGCTGGCACCGTCGGTGTGGATGTCGTGCGCCAACTGGTGGGTCTCCTCAATAGGGACGGAGATGTCGGTGTCGTCGTCACCTCCGGCCTCTTCACCTCCGAGGCGCAGCGTGCCGCCCGTGAGAGCCATCGTTCCATCCGGCTCATCGATGGTGATGAGTTCATCTCCCTTTGGGAGGCCTACTACGCCAAAATGCCCGAGGACGACAAATCCCTGCTACGTATCACCCCCGTCTTCTTCCTCTCCGATAAAAATTGAATAAAAAAAGAATTGCTATATGTCTGCCAGTAATCCCGTTTCTCCACCCGTTTTTCCACCAGTCAGTGGTGGTGATGGTGTTAGTAGTGGTGGTGTTGATGTCGTTGGTGGTACTGATTATGTCGGTGCTGCTGGTGGTGATCCTGTCACCGCTGCCATCGTTGGTCGCTTCTTCGAGGCTCTCGACCTTTTGAAGCAACGTCGCACCATCCGTGGTAAAAAGACGTTTTGCGACCGCTACGGCATCAACCGTTGGAACATGAACACCTGCCTTACCCATCCCGACTCCGGCATGTTCAAGCTCTCGTGGCTCACCTACCTCGCCCGTGACTATGGCGTTTCCTCCGACTGGCTGCTCCTTGGTCATGGCGATCCGTTGCCGCCTTTGGAGGGTGCGGCTCTCGAAAAGGCCGAGCTCTACCGTCGCCGCAAGGCCACCCGTTCCTCTTTCCGATCATCTCCGGAAGGTGCTAAAAACCGCCCAAAAACTGCAATGAAACTGCAAGGCGAAAAGCACGATTTTATAAATCAGTGATATTCACTTAGTTAAATCATAATAATATAACTCCTGGAAAGCGTGTAAACGCCTAAAGCGTTTCGGGGGTTCGAATCCCCCTCTTTCCGCAAACAAGAATGGATCACGACTCATGGTTGAGGGTCGTGTTTTTTTATGCTTTTTCTTTTTTTGTTCTTTAGTTCTGCATACTTTGCCATCATCCTTATGACTGTTTGATTTGCTTTTTTGTGGCAGGCGGAAAACACTTTTTCGTTGTAAGTATTAAAAAAGTTTTTTCTTTCATCTCTATGTGCTTCAAAAGTAGTATCTTTGCACACACATAGAAAAATAGTTAGCATAGATAGACCAATACATTTAAAGGAGATGAACAAATTAATACAGCGTCTCATTATTCTCGTGTCATTTATATTCTGTTGCAGCCTGTCGCAGGCACAAAAGAAAGCATCGACCCAGGCAAAACCGGCTGCACGGCAGGGGTCAGTATCCACGGACAGTGCGTCCTCAAATGCTGATGACGCAGACCTCGACAGTGCTACTGCCGAGAGCATGTTGGATCAGGCAGCAGCTTCCGGCGGCGGCGACGATGCCTCAACGGACAATGGAGGCTTCTATAAAGCCTTGAAAACCAAGTTCATTGAAGGTAATGCCGGATTTATGTCGTTGGTGGCTTTGGCCTTGGTACTCGGCTTGGCCTTTTGTGTGGAGCGCGTCATCTATCTGAGCCTCTCGGAGATCAATGCCAAGAAACTCATGAAGGATGTCGATGGTAAGTTGATGGCGGGTGATGTAGAAGGAGCAAAGACGCTTTGCCGCAATACGCGCGGACCGGTAGCTTCCATCTGTTATCAAGGTTTGGAACGCATCGAAGAGCCGATCGAAGACATTGAACGTTCCGTAGCCAGCTATGGTTCCGTGCAGAGTTCTAACTTAGAGAAGGGGTGCTCATGGATTACCTTGTTCATTGCCATGGCTCCCTCGCTCGGTTTCTTGGGCACAGTGATCGGTATGGTGATGGCTTTCGACCAGATACAGACAGCGGGTGACATCAGTCCGACGATCGTCGCTGCCGGTATGAAGGTGGCTCTGATCACTACTATCTTTGGTATCATCGTGGCGCTGATCCTTCAGATCTTCTACAACTATATCCTTTCGAAGATAGAGCATCTCACCTCGCAGATGGAGGAGAGTGCTATCTCCCTATTGGATTCAGTAGTGAAATATAAGTTGAAGAAATGAAACGGTTGAATGTTCATCAGCTTCGGAACTGGCCGACAGAGAAGATCTCCTCGCATGCGCTCTACCTGCTTGTAGGCATTGCGATGATTGTCTTCGTGCTGTTCTGGCTTGTCGGTTACAACCGTCCGTTCGAAGAAGATCCTAACTTCAATGCACCCTTGTTCACCAATGTTTTGTTGGTGCTCATGATGCTCTATCTGTTGCTGGGTATTGGCTTCTCTATTTGGTCAGTAGTCTGTTTGCTGAAGAAGCGGGGCAAGACCGAGGCTGTGGAGAATGGAATCCCCGTGAAGAAGATTGGCTACTTGGTTACTGGTGGCGTCGCCGTCGTGCTGTTGCTGACCTTTGCTTTGGGCAGTACCGCACCGATGAAGATCAATGGTGCCACCTACGCCAGCAGTTTTTGGCTCAGAACATCCGATATGTTCATTGCCACATCGCTGGTGATGATGCTCATAGCGGTAGCCGCTGTCATCTACGGTGCCACAAAATATAATCGAAAGTTATGATGAATTTCCATCATCGCAGGCGCAGTGTACCTCAGCTGAACACGACCTCGACGGCCGACATCTCGTTTATGCTGCTCATCTTCTTCCTCGTCACCACCAATATGGACGTGGATAAGGGTATCACGCGCCAGTTGCCGCCACAGGGACAACAACAGAGTGAGCAGTCCTTCGTGGAGAAAAATACGGTGCTGGATTTGCAGATCACGGCTGACAACCGGTTACTTGTCGACGGCAAACCGTTTGTGGTGAACCGTCTGCAACAGCGTGTCGAGGCTTTTGTTACGCAGCTTGGCAAGCGTCATCTTATCAAGGTCAGCGTGGATCCGCAGGCCAGTTACGACATCTATTTCCATATGCAGAATCAGCTCATCGACGCTTATCGTGACTTGCGCGATCGTCGGGCTATGAAGCAGTTTGGACGCCGCTATGCCGAGTTGTCACAAAATCAGCGCGACAAGGTGAAAGACGAAATCCCGCAGCGCATTGCGGAACAGTATAATGTTCGTCAGGATGCGACGCAACCAACACAGAAAGGAGGGCAGCCATGAGCATGTTTCGTCGTAGAGAACACACGGTTCCGGGACTCAACACAGCTTCGTTGCCGGACTTGATCTTCAGTGTGCTGTTCTTCTTTATGATTGTCACGCACATGCAGAAGGTGGCCGTGAAGGTGCAGTATCGTACCCCGCAAGGCACGGAGCTGACCCGACTGACGAAGAAGACTGCCGTCACCTATATATATATAGGTAAGGCTGCCGGCACGATGGGGCAGGCCGCTCACGGCCGTATCATGATACAGTTAAACGATAAATTCGGTTCTCCAGCTGACGTGACAGACTATGTCTCGCAAGAGAAGGGCAGGATGTCACCGGAAGACCAACAGCAGATGACTGTGTCGATCAAAGCAGACCGTCACACGCCAATGGGGATTATCACCGACGTGAAGCAAGCACTGCGTCAGGCAAAGGCCCTCAAGATCAGTTATTCGGCCACTCCGGTAGAAAAAGGCATGTCTAAGCATTGATATATCATCCGTTGCAGATCAATTTTTGAGCTAAAAGTATCATTTAATAATTATTTTTGTTATAAATGTTGTGTGTTTAAAGAATAATGTGTAACTTTGTGCACAAATTAATAGAAACAATGGCTAGACACAAATTAGATGCTTTAGACAGAAAGATTCTACAGCTTATTTCATCGGACGCACGCATTGCCTTTTTGGAGGTGGCACGCGCCTGCAATGTCAGTGGAGCTGCTATTCATCAGCGTATTCAAAAACTTACTCAACTCGGAATCCTCAAGGGATCACAGTTCATCGTTGATCCTGAAAAGATCGGCTACGAGACGTGTGCATATATCGGTCTCTATCTGAAGGATCCAACTACATTTGACGATGTGGTGGAGAAGCTGAAGAAGATTCCGGAGGTCACCGAATGCAACATCACTACTGGTGGTTATGACATGTTCATCAAGCTGTATGCGCGCAACAACCATCATCTGATGAACATCATCCATGATAAACTCCAGCCGCTTGGCTTGTCACGCAGTGAGACCATCGTCAACTTCAATGCTGTCATCGACCGGCAGTTGCCGATTCCAAATGACGAAGATGACGACGGGGAGGAAGATGATTCTGAGCCTGAGATCAACGACAATGTAGATTAATCCTGAGGGTTACAGTCTCTCAAGGAGTAAGAAGGAGAAGCCAGTGTGCTTCTCTTTTTCTGTTATCTGCCATTTGCTCATGTCTATTTTCGGAAACCAGGCATCAGCCTCCTTGGGTTCCTGTTCGACGAGGGTAGCGTAGATCCTGTCGGCCAAAGGCAACGCTTGACGATAGATGCTTTCCCCGCCGATGATGAAAATCTCCTGATCCTTAGCTTCCTGCTTGAGCGCTTCCGCCAGAGAATCGTAGAGCACGCAACCATGAAAACGTTCTTTCATGGTCTCACTCTTCCGTGTGATGACCACGTTGCGGCGGTGGGGGAGGACGCCGTTGGGTAGAGACTCAAAGGTCCTGCGTCCCATGATGATAGTATGCCCAGTGGTGAGCGCCTTGAAATGTACCATGTCTTCAGGCAGATGCCACGGCAGACGGTTGCGGAAGCCGATGGCCCGTTGAGGCGACATGGCCACGATGATGCTGATCATAGCGTGATCTTGATTTTCCATTCTTTGGGATAGAGGTTGTTGGCACGGGAACCTAAGTTCTTCACAAAACCAAGTGGATGTCCATGATAAGTGACGAGCACGTAGCCTTTAGGCATCTCCGTGGGCAGGGCAACAGCCTCGCGGCGAAGATATTGCAGTGCTTCGTGATAGTCTGCCTCCCATCTTGGAAAGGTCTCAGTGCTGAGAGCTGTGGAGAGAGCCAGACTTTCGTCGGGCACCAAGTCCTTGCCTTTTGCCGTGCCGATGGTGATGCCTGCCTGAAGAATATGCAGCCCCTTGGTTGCCAGAAGGTAATATGCGTCCCACTGTTGTGGCATGGCAACCAGCCGGTCTGCCACCCAGTGGAAGTTTACCGGCTCTTTCAGCCATTGCTGATAAACTGTGGTGGGCAGTTGATGGTCTTGTTTTCCTTTTTCCTTCTTTTTTTGTTTTGTTTCCCGTACTTTGTTTTCTTTCGTTTCTTCTTTCCCTCCCCGTTTTCTGAGCACAGCCATGAACAGGCCTTCGCCCATGGTATAGCCGGGAAGGAAACGGCAGACGGGATAGTCGCCGACCAGTGGGCCGGTGATGTTCCAATGGTCGTCGACGGGTACTTTCAGTACGTCGGCGTCTAATGTCTCCGCGATCCAAGCGATGTTCTCCTCGTCTTCTTTCGCATTGTAGGTGCATGTACTGTAGATGAGGAGGCCACCCGCGTTGAGGCAGGGCCATATCGTCTCGATGATTTCCCGTTGCAGGTCACGGCATTTCTCCACATTCTGTGGACTCCAAAGTCTGACGGCATCCTCGTCTTTGCGGAACATGCCTTCACCCGAACAAGGCACATCGGCTAAAATCACGTCAAAGCGGAGTCCTGAGTAGGCATAGTCTTTGGGATAGTTGTTGGTGACGATGACCTCAGGATGCCCAAACTTCTGCATGTTCTCTGCCAGGACATTTGCCCTCAGCTTGACGGGCTCGTTGCAGAAGAGCAGGCTGCCTTTGGGCAATGCGGCTCTCACGGCTGTCGTCTTGCCGCCGGGAGCAGCACAGAGGTCAAGTATTCTCACAGGTCCCGTGACATACGTTCGGATGACATGGTCGATGAACATCGACGAAGCCTCCTGCACATAGTAAGCACCGGCATGGAGGAGTGGGTCGAGGGTGAAAGCCGGACGACACGCAAGATAGCGCCCTTCCTCGCACCAGGAGACCTTATCTGTTTGTTCGATTCTTTCTCCGTCATGTCCGGGAAATGTCATGCTATGCCGTTCCTTATCTGTCGTTTTGAACGGGTTGAAACGGATGCTGACCGGTGAAGGGGTGTCGAGCGCCTGACACAAACGGGTGAAGCGTTCAGCTCCCATGAGCTGTCGGGTATAATCTTCAAAAGACTTTGGAAGTGTCATGTGGTTGGAATGTTGAAGGTGGAATAATGCACAGCCGGTTAAATGGCGGGCTTGACGGGGAACAGGTAGAACTGTCGGTCACGGTCATAGTCCAGCATCCATTGGTCGACGATGATGCCGTCGTCAAGCGCCTGAATGGTCAGTGTGTGCGTGCCGGAGGAGAGTCGCACGTCGTCGGTGCGGATGGCTTGCCCCCGCAGCACGTTGACCTTCCAGCGCTCAGAGGTGCCTTGCTCATTCAGAGAATAGGTAAACGTGGTGTCGCTGTCGAGCGTTACCCGATAGCGTAACTGCTCTTTCTTGCAGGGTAGTGTGGGTATTAAAGCCGTGCGAAGGGCTGCGTCACCCTCCGGAGCATAGAACCGGAACGAAATCGAGGCACCCTTGGGCAGCAACACCGCCTTCATAGAGTGCCCCAGCATCTCGATGGTGCTGACATTTTTTGAGGCCAAAGTGTAGTCGCAAGCGTTTTTGACGACACATCCGTCGTCGTCTATTGGAGCGTCAATGCCGTCATAGCCGTCGTATTTCTTCAGTTCTCCGGTTGTCAGATTGTCGATGAATGTGGGAGCAAGGAAGACCTGAAGACCACGTGGTGCCATGTTCATCAGTCCATTCCACTTGCCGTTGGCCATTTTCCCATTGTAGTAGTTGGTCAGTTGGATGATGTCTTGGTAAGCTTTCCAACTTCTGACAGCCGACTCGAGTGCTTCGTCATCGTGATGAAAGCTCTCTTTGCGACCGATGGTTCTTGCTTCCTGGGCCTGTAATTGCTTAGTGGCCATGTCGGCAGCTACACAGACGGGATATTTCACGGCGGCGAAGAAGGCATCACGCAGTTGTGAGGGAATCGTAGCTTCTGCACGGTTGATGTCGCCCTTGATTTCTTGATAGTCATTGAGAAATCGCTCCAGCTCATTGCCAAATTGTTCGGCATTGAGTTCAGAGACCTGCACCGGCTGCTCATCCGCTCCATGTCCCTTCTCGCTCAGTCCCGTTTGGTTCCATCCCATAAATTCCGGCCGACGGAGTCCACAGAGCCAATAGAACTTTGTCATCGGCTTGGCCAGTCGCTCACCGGCTTCTTGTCCGAACTGCTGAACAAGCCAGTCTGCGAGGTGCTTCTTGAGGGCGTCGGGCCCCGTGGCGTTGATGTTCCAGGCCGTATCCATGAAGAGAGAGAGCGGGTAGGCTGCCACTTTGGGGTCGTGGATGACGGCGATCCATTGCTGCCGGATGTCTTTGTCCCAGCAGTTGCGAAGAGATTCGTAGACCAGTCCCGGTTGGGTTGTGGACAACCAAAGGTAGTCGTGTGGCGTGCCCTGGTAGCTGAGATGATACAAGAGTTTGCCGTTGTCACGTCCGTCTTGCTGATCATTGCCGGGCATTCCTTGCAGATAGCCATAGCCGTCGTCGGAGTATACGTGCCCTTTCTGGTGGTTGATGATGTTGATGTCGAAGGAGTCGGCCACCTCATTGCCGCTCTTGATATGTAGATGAGACCTTGATGACGTGGCTGTACCTGTGTATAAAGTGTTGGCGCGCAGTCTGAGCATGAGTTCGAAGAGCTGGTGATAATACACAGGCCCTAATGCATCCTGCCGGAAATGCTTGTCGAGTTGCTGATGATCCCAGACGAGCGCAGACCACTGTGTGCCTTGCAGGCTGATGCCCCGCTCGGGCACAGACGGACTCTGCATGGTCTCGTAGCGGTCGCTGAGCGTCAGCCGGTTCTTACGTTCCGGCGTCACATCGCCCCACCAGATCCATGGAGACACACCGGCAAGACGCGACAGCTCCAAGATACCGTAGGCTGTGCCGCGCCCGTTACTGCCCACGATGGTGATTCTGTTTTGGCGCACACCGATCCAGAAAGCGTCTTCACGGGTGATGAAACTCATGAAGGGCACGCTGAGGTCTTGCAGTCGTTGCATATCCTTGTTGCTGGCACGGTCGAGCTGATAGATGTCGATGATCCCACTACCATCCCGTTCTGCTTTCTTGCCTGTGACTGCTTTCATATCAGCGGAGAACATGTCCAGCGCCTTGTCCACCACGCAGTCGTATTTCTTCTGTATGGAGTAGGTGACGTGACCCTTGCCGCTGAACCAGACGATGTTGCCGGCAAGGAGTTGACCGGGCAAAGAGGTGAGGGTAATCAACAGACATAATATAATAAGGTGTATGCGCTTCATGTGAATTGTCTTTTCGTTTTGTGTATCAAACAAAGATAGCTATTTTCTGCAAGGTAGCGCCGCTGCTTTTGGCTAATTTTTCTTTTTTTGAGATGAGCTAACATAAATAATAAAAAAAATTTGTCCTTTCCATAAAATATAACTACATTTGTAGGAGACAACATATTAGACATACAAATGACATTATATCCTAAACTGATAGAGCAAGCCCTGGCTACTGTCATCTATCCAGGCACGAAGAAGAATCTCATTGAGAGTGGTATGCTTGCCGATACGCCGAGCATCAACGGCATAAAGGTGAGAATCATTCTGGTCTTTCCCCGCAATACCGATCCGTTCTTGAATTCGACAGTGAAGGCTGCCGAGGCTGCTATCCATTATCACATCAGTCCCGAGGTCGAGGTGACGATTCAGACCGAGTTCAAGTCTGCGCCCCGCCCGACAGTAGATAAGCTGCTGCCGCGGGTGAAGAACATCATCGCCGTCAGCTCCGGCAAAGGTGGCGTGGGCAAGAGCACCGTTGCTGCCAACCTTGCCATCGCCTTGACAAAGCTTGGCTATAAGGTGGGACTGCTCGACACTGACATCTTCGGCCCCTCTGTGCCTAAGATGTTTGGTGTTGAAGACGCGCGCCCCAACGCAGTGGAAAAGGATGGTCGTGACTTGATCGAGCCGATCGTGAAATATGGTGTGAAGATTCTGAGCATTGGATTCTTTGTGGATCCCGACAAGGCAACGCTGTGGCGGGGTGGCATGGCAACCTCAGCGCTGAAGCAGCTCATTGCTGATGCCGACTGGGGTGACCTCGATTATTTCGTACTCGACACGCCACCGGGGACTTCCGACATCCATTTGACACTGTTGCAGACGCTCGCCATCACGGGTGCGGTGATTGTCTCCACTCCGCAGAAGGTTGCGCTGGCCGATGCCCGGAAGGGTATTGACATGTATCGCAACGACAAAGTCAACGTGCCCATCCTCGGTCTCGTGGAGAACATGGCATGGTTTACGCCGGCTGAACTGCCCGAGAACAAATACTATATCTTTGGTAAGGACGGTTGCAAGAACCTCGCCAAGGAGATGGGTTGCCCGTTGCTGGCACAGATACCTGTCGTGCAAAGCATCTGCGAGAGCGGCGATGCCGGTGAGCCGGCTGCCGTGAAAGTAGACTCCATCGTGGGGCAGGCCTTCCTGAATCTGGCACAAGCTGTGGTCACAACCGTCAACGTGCGCAACAAGAAGCTGCCGAAGACCAAGATAGTACAAGTCAACAACGGCAAAGAGTAACTTTACTCCTTATCCTCTGAAATATCAAAGCCCAACCGTCTGTGTTGGGCTTTTTTGTGCCCCTACATGCCAAGATCAAGGCTAAAATAGCTATTTATCAGTGTTGATTCTGATGAAAACATACTTTTCAGAAAGAAAAACTTATGCTTTGTTACTCTGTTATCATAATTGGTTGTGACTTTGCATTATCTTTCGAGAAAAGATAATAGATTGTTATAAGACAAAAACGTCTTATGGTTAAATCGTTAGTATCGTTTTCAGGATGGCTGGCAAAGAATGCTACAGCCTTTGTGATTGGTATCGCTGTGTTTACTTTCTTCTTCCCCACACTGCAAGGACTGATGCCCGGACTGAGTGTCACGTGTCTGGCTGTCATTGTTGGTGGTGTGATCAGCCGCTCACGCTCTTGCCTTGCGCTATCAGTTGTGCTTGGCACAGCATCTCCGGTACGATTCTGGCCGGACTCTATCTGCGTTGGGACCTGCGCCATCCGGCAGCAGTTAAGGCCGCTGAGGCTGAGCGGGCAGCTCTGGTTTCCGAGTCCGTGAGTTCCGAGGCTGTTGAGGCAGAGGCCGTCGCGACGAAGTAGAAGTAGAGGAGTCGTTTGACGCTTTGTGAGGCAATATATCAGTGTCTTTTTCGTTACTTAGGTAATGAAGAAGACACTCTTTTTTTTTATGATATTATGGTTGGTTACTTCCTGTGGTGCTGACCGCAATCTTCACCGGGGCGAGAAATATCTCGCTCTCGGTGAGTACTATGATGCAGCCAATGAGTTCCGGCAAGCTTATCAAAAGACTCCGGCCAAGGAGCGGACGAAGCGTGGGCAGATAGCGCGCAAGATGGCGATGTGCTATGACAAGAGTTTGCAGTCGGCACGCGCGCTGGCGGCATGGCGCAATGCCATACGCTATCAGCAGGCCGACACAGCGGACCGTCTGGCTTTCGCGCAGACGCTGATGAAAAACGGCAATTACCGCGAGGCTGAAGAGCAGTTCCAGTTGGTGTTGGACTCACTTCCCAATGACAAGCTGGCACGTGATGGACTCTTCGCTGCCCGCAAGGCTCCAGACATCAAACAGTTGGGTAGCCGGTACACGGTCAAGCGCATGGAGGTGTTCAACTCCCGTCGGGCCGACTATTGTCCTGTGCTGTTTGGTGACGAATTTGACCAGCTCTATTTCACTTCTACCCGCAACGAGGCCCAGGGTGACGAGCTCAGTGGCATCACCGGTACGAAGCAGGGCGATATTTTCTATTCTCAGAAGGATGACAAAGGTAAGTGGTCAAAGCCCGAGGATGTCAGTGGCGGCGTAAACACGGCCTATGACGAGGGTGCCTGCTGCTTTTCCGTTGACGGTCGCGAGATGTATCTCACGCAGTGCGTCACGGATCCTTCCTATCCCCGCTATGCTCAGATTGTGAAGTCCAACCGCTCCGACGCTGCCTGGAGCAAGGCTACGGAGGTGAAGCTGACCGGCGACACGCTGTCGAGCTATGCCCATCCGGCGATCTCGCCCGACGGTGAATGGCTCTATTTCTCGAGTGACATGCCGGGCGGAAAGGGCGGTCTCGACATCTGGCGCGTGCGTATCACACCGGCTGGATACGGTGGCGTGGAAAACCTTGGAGAGCCAATCAACACGGCGGGCGACGAAGCTTTTCCGACCTTCCGCCCGAATGGTGACCTCTATTTCTCCAGTAATGGTCATCCCGGGCTTGGTGGTCTTGACATCTTCATCGCCAAGGTGGGTAAGGACGGACGCTATCATCTCTCCCATCCGGGCTATCCGCTCAACTCCCAAGGCGACGATTTCGGCATGACTTTCGAAGGGCCTTACAACCGTGGCTTCTTCTCCAGCAACCGTGGCGACGCCCGCGGTTGGGATCATATCTACTCGTTTGTCAGCCCCGAAATCATGCAGACGGTCAAGGGGTGGGTCTACGAGATGGATGGCTATGAGCTTCCTGCCGCCCAGGTTTATGTCGTCGGTGATGACGGTACCAATGAGAAGATGAGTGTGCACAGCGACGGATCGTTCACGAAAGTATTGGATCCCGGTGTCAGCTATCTCTTCCTGGCTACTTGCAAGGGCTACCTCAACCATCAGGAACAGGTCAAGGCGCTGGTCAATCCCAAGGAAAGCCGCGACACGACCCTGCAGTTTGCCTTGGCGAATATCTCTGCGCCGACGCTCATCGACAACATTTTCTACGATTTCGACAAGGCTACGCTACGAGACTCTTCAAAGACAGCACTCGACAAGCTCGTGGCGCTGCTCAAGGAAAATCCTCACGTGACCATCGAGCTCAGTGCCCACTGCGACTACAAGGGTTCCGCGGAGTACAACAAACGACTGTCGCAGCGGCGCGCCGAGGCTGTGGTGGCTTATCTCATCGCCCATGGTATCGCTGCCGACCGACTCACACCGGTAGGCTATGGAAAAGAGCGCCCGAAGAAGATCAAGAAAAAAATGACCGAGAAATATAAGTGGTTGAAAGAGGGGAATGTCCTCACCGAGGACTTCATCAAGGCTTTGAAGGACAAGAAGAAAGAGGAGATCTGCAACCAGCTCAACCGACGTACCGAGTTCTCCGTGCTGCGCACCACCTATGGACTTTTCGATAAGAATGGCAAGCTCAGGGAGACACCGCAGCCCAAAAAGACGGAGAATAAGCAAGACGACGGTGGTGTGTACTTCGACTTGCAGTGATATATAGGTGAGGAGATCGGCTATTTCATCTATGTCCAAGCAATTGTCATCGCAAGAGCCAAACCTTATATTGTCAGTACTGCGGTCGAATTACTCCAGTACTTCACCCAAATTACCGCAGTACAAAGTCGGAATTACTCCAGTACTTCGCCGCAATACTCCGTCGGCACCACTGAAGTGCACCGCCAAAAAGCTTGAAACTGTATGTCTTAAGCAGTATTAAGTCAGATGTTTTAACATGCAGTCTCTTTGCTGCTACGTTTACTTCTGTGGTAGCTACGGTATTCGTCGAGCGGAATCTCTACATCGGGCTCTACGAGTGTGCCTTGTTTGGGCAGATGGAAACGTAGGTAGCGGATATTCAGTCCACGCTCCATCCACATCTTCTCATAGTAAGTCTGGATAGTGAGCAGTAGGGTGCCTACGAGAGCAGAGGGAGTAGCGTGGTAGAGATCCTCTGTGCACATCTCCACGGTCAGTTGGTTTTTCTCAACCATCAGTCGCGTGTAGGTGAAGAGGAAGTTGGAGTCAGTTTTCAGATGCACCAATCCACCGTCGACGAGGAAGTGGCGGTAGCGCTCCATGAAATAGGTAGAGGTGAGTCGCTTGCGTGGATTTTTCATCTGAGGGTCAGAGAATGTCAGCCATATCTCCTGCACCTCATCCTCAGCGAAGAAGCGGTCGATGATCTCTATGCTCGTACGGAGGAATGCCACATTGGTCATTCCTTCCTCCAAGGCCAGTTTGGCTCCTGTCCACATGCGTGCGCCCTTGATGTCCACACCGATGAAATTCATGTCGGGAAAGAGCTTTCCCAGTCCCACGGTATACTCTCCCTTGCCGCAGCCAAGCTCCAGTACTATGGGATTGTCGTTGTGGAAATACTGCTCACGCCAATGGCCTTTCATGTCGAAGGGCACATTGTCGATGACGGAGAATGGATACTCGAAGACGTTGCTCATCGTCTTCATCTCTGCAAACTTGGCTAACTTACCTTTTCCCATATTTTGGAATACTCCAGTTTCTTGTTTCTTGATATAAAAGGAAGAGCTTGTTTGGCTCTTCCTGTGATAGTTTATCGTCTTACTATTTGCAAATATACGGTATTTCCCTGAGATAAGCAAGAAGAGCCATGGAATTTTGTCTTATAGGGGATGAGGAATTCTCTTTTTTCAAAATTCTTGATAAAAGAATAGAAGGTGTTGAAACAAAAAAACCGGGCAAGAAACTTGCCCGGTTCATATATGAATGAAATCTACTTGATGCTTACTCGATGACAACAGTCGTCCAACCGTGCTTGTCCTCCACGGTGCCGTACTGAATGCCGCGCAGCGTATTGTATAGTTTGGTAGACCATGGTCCCGGCTTGTCACCGAAGACATATTTCTTGCCCGTGTCGAGGTCGTCTAGCTCTGAGATCGGTGAGATCACGGCGGCTGTACCGCAGGCGCCGGCCTCCTCAAAGGTAGGCAGCTCTTCCTCGGTAACCGGGCGACGCTCCACCTTCAAGCCCATGTCCTCAGCAATCTGCATCAGACTCTTGTTGGTGATAGACGGAAGGATAGACGTGCTTTTTGGCGTAACGTAGGTACCATTCTTGATGCCAAAGAAGTTGGCGGCGCCACACTCGTCGACGTATTTCTTCTCCTTGGCGTCGAGATAGAACTCACTGCCATAGCCCCTACCGGCTGCGTACATGTGAGCACGCAGAGAAGCGGCGTAGTTGCCACCGACTTTGTACCGGCCTGTACCCAAAGGTGCGGCACGGTCGTAGTCGCGGACGATAGCGTATTTATTGCAGACGAAGCCACCCTTGAAGTAAGGTCCTACCGGCGTGACGAAGATCATGAACAGATACTCCTCGGAGGGATGCACACCCACTTGTGCGCTTGTACCGATGAGCAGCGGGCGGATATAGAGTGTCGCTCCGCTCTCATAGGTAGGAATATATTCTTGATTGAGGCGTACTACTTTCTTGACCATCTCTTCAAACAGCTCTGTCGGCACCTTCGGCATGACGATTCCCTCGCAGGTGCTCTGCAGGCGCTCGGCGTTATCCTTGACGCGGAAGATACGTACCTTTCCGTCGGGGCAACGGTAAGCTTTCAGTCCCTCGAAAGCCTCCTGGCCATAGTGCAGGCAGGTGGCTGCCATGTGAAGCTTCAGGAATTCGTCGGAGCAGACCTCTATCTCGCCCCACTTACCATCACGATAGTAACAACGAACATTGTAGTCTGTCTTCATGTAACCAAATGACAGATTACCCCAATCTAAATCTTTCATACACAATACGTTTAAAATTGCTTTCTTATAATTTAGTGCAAAATTACATATAATAGTTGTAATTTGCAACTTTCTATCCTATTATTTTGAACAGATAATGAAGATTTATGCGTTTGGTGCGTCTTTTGCTTCCGCTTGTATCTTCTGTATCTCTTCGTCGGTCTTGGTGAGTCGGTCGCGGCAGAGCTTGAGCAACTGTTGCGCGCGCTTCAAGGCCTCGGGCATCTCGTCGATGTCCAACTCATTGTTTTCCAGTTTCTCTACGATGTCTTCCAACTGTCGGATGGCATCCTCATATTTAATTGTTTTCATGGTTTATGCGTGATGGTTTTGCTGATGTGATTGAACGATAGAGGAAACAGCGCCTTTGGCAAAACGAGTCACGATGACGTCGCCCTCTTTGATCATCGAGGCCTCGCGGATGGTCTTGCCATGAAGTGTTGTCAGACTGTAGCCGCGTTGCAGGATAATCTGCGGATCCACGGCTTTCAGCCTCAGGTCGTACTGTTCGAGGCGGTGCTTTTCTGTGTTGAGTTTCTGCGTGAGGGCAGGCAGCGTGCGTCCATGGAGCAACTCGAGACGGTAACGCACCTGAGAGAGCTGTTGCCGCATGAGTGAGAGGATTTGTTGTTCCAGCCGGTCGATGACTGCTCCTTGACGCGTCTTGACAAGGGAGAAAAGCATTGGAATGCGGTGGGCAAGGTGGTTGAGGCGGCTGTGCTCCTGTTGCATGCGTGTGTTGACATACGCCACGACGCGCTGCCCGAGTATTTGTAGATGGCTTTCGGCCTCCGCGAGATGGTCAATGAGAAAGGCTGCTGCTGCCGTCGGCGTCTTCACCCGTTGAAACGAGATCATGTCGAGGATGCTTTCGTCGCGCTCATGCCCGATGCCCGTGATGATGGGCAGGGGGAAGTTGGCCACGTTCTCGGCGAGTGCCAGCGTGTCGAAGCCGCTCATGTCGGCAGTGGCTCCGCCGCCACGGATGATCACCACGGCATCGAAATCATCGGCTCGGTCAAAGATGTCGTTCAGTGCCTGGATGATGCTGCTTTCGACCTGCTCACCCTGCATGACGGCAGGAAAGAGCGTGTAGGAGAAGTAGAAACCGTGGTCGTTGTTGTCGAGTTGGTTGCAGAAATCGCCGAATCCGGCAGCCTGCTCACTGGAGATGACCGCGATGTGCTGGGCGAAAAACGGGAGTCCCAACTGCCGTTGCAGGTCGAAGACGCCTTCTTCCTTGAGCTGACGGATGATCTCCTGCCGCTTGCGGGCCATGTCGCCCATCGTATAGGTGGGATCGATGTCCTGAACAATCCATGAGAAACCGTAGGCCTCGTGGAAATTGGCTGTGACCAGCAACAGCACTTTCATGCCTGCGTGAAGCGTCTGCCCCGTGACCTGTTCGAAGTGTGTTTTGAGTCTCATCCATACATTGTGCCAGCATTTCGCCGACGCACGAGCCACCGGCGTGGCGGAGTACTCGTCTTTCTGTACCAATTCCATGTAGCAGTGCCCACGCACCTCTCGTGACTCAGACAGTTCGGCTTCGACCCAATAAGGTCTGTCGAGTGTAGCCTCGATGACACCTCTGACGAGATTGTTGAGCTCGTAAAGCGTTAATGCTTTCATTGTCGGGGCATGGGTATGGTTGTACGTTGGCTTTCCAAGATATGGTTAAAGTCCGGAATGCCGTAGCCGAAGATGTTGTCAGGATGGCGGTAGCGGTTGCCGGCTCTCTTGACCATGTCGATGATCTCGTAAGCTGTCTTGTTAGGCATGGCCTGCCAAAGACATGCCACCATGCCACAGAGGATGGGCGAGGCAAACGAAGTGCCGTTGGCATGGATGATCTTCCCGGATCCGTTGACGACCGTGGCTCCCACGCCGAGGGCTGCCACGTCAGGTTTCACACGCCCGTCGATGGAGGGACCAAGTGAGGAGAAGAGCGCGTTGACACTGTCGTCGGAGAGAGCTGCCACCGAGAGAATGTCGAAAGCGTCGGCGGGACAGCCGATGCGCTTCCAAAACTTCATGCCCTCGTTGCCTGCGCTGCACACGAGCACCATGCCCCGGCTGGCCAGCGTGGAAGCTGAGCGGGAGATGAGTTGCGTCTTGCCGTCCTGATCGCGATACTGGATGCTTGTGTTTTCGTCGTCAAAGATGGTGTATCCGAGCGATGAGTTGATGATGTCGGCACCGGCGGAGTCAGCGTATTCCGCCGCCTGCGCCCAGTAGTCTTCCTCCACAAGCTGCTCGCTGCGCCCGTCCTCACTGCGCAGAAGCAAATAGGAGGCATCGGGAGCTGTGCCGATGAACACACTGTCGGCATTGGAAGCCATGGTGGAAAGCACCATCGTGCCGTGGCTCAGCAGATGGTAGACATTGTCGTCGTAAGGCCACACGCAGTCGTGCTGCCCGACGATATTGAAGTGGTAATGACGTGCGAGTTTGTCGGTATTCATATATCCGCCGTCGATGACCGCGACGAGGATACCCTTGCCCCGAAAGCCAGCCTGATGGACTTTACGGCCGTTGAGCATGTCGAGCTGGATAGCTCCTCGGCCATAGAGGTCGCCGGAAGCTTTCTGCCCGAGAGCCTCTTTATCGATGTCGTCGGGGAGCATCACGGTAGTGGAGTCGGGAGCCTTGAATACGCGAATGGAACTTTTGACGTAGGGGAGGGCGCGCAGACGGGTCATGATCGTGGTGTCCTTGGTGCGGACGAGTACGGTATTGTTCCATTTGCTACCACCGATGACCTGTGCTCCTTCACTTCTGAGTCCGTTGAGATAGACAGACGACAATGGCAGGTCGAGGGAGTCGACGGCTATATGCTGGCGCTGGCGGCGGAGAAGTGCTTTTTCGGAGAGATACTTATTGGGATTAGTAAGCGTACCGGGAGAACCCTTCTTGTCGGTTAAAGAAAGACGGTAGATATAGAATTTGCCACCAGGATAGGCAATACGGCCCTTTACCGCATAAGCGCAGACGCTTTGCAGTAAAAAAAAGACAATGATGGCTACGACGTTGTGCATAAAACTAAAAAACTGTTGTTTAGATTTGCAAAAGTACGTGGAAAAAGGCAAAACTCCAAATATTTTTCGTACTTTTGCAATTATATGGAAGCAGATAATAAGAAAGAGACATTGGCGTTGGGCACAAGACCCGTAGGGCATCTGTTGATGCAGTATGCATTGCCGGCAATGGTAGCAATGACTGCGGCTTCGCTCTACAACATCATCGACCGTGTGTTCATCGGTCAAGTGGTGGGTCCAATGGCTATCTCCGGTCTTGCCATCACCTTTCCTTTCATGAATCTTGGTGCCGCTTTCGGCGCAGCGGTAGGTGTTGGCTCGTCAACGTCTATTTCTGTGAAGCTTGGACAACGTGATTATCAAACGGCGGAACAGCTTCTCGGAAACACGGTGACGCTCAACCTCATCATTGGTATTGCTTTCTCCGTGGTCAGCCTTCTCTTCCTCGATCCCATCCTCCGCTTCTTTGGCGCAAGCGACCATACACTCCCTTATGCGCGCGCCTTCATGCAGATCATCCTGCTGGGCAACGTCGTCTCGCACATGTATTATGGTATGAATGCTGTGCTGCGTGCGGTAAGTAAGCCACGCGAGGCGATGATTGCCACCATACTTTCCGTGGGACTGAACATTATTTTTGATTTTGTCTTCATCTATTGGTGGCGTTGGGGCATACGGGGAGCAGCCTTAGGTACTGTTGTCGCCCAAAGCATTGCGCTGACATGGCAGATGAGATTCTTTGCCGACAAGCGTCAGTTGCTCCATCTCAAGCGTGGCATCTATCGTTTGAAAGGCAGTCTGGTGAAGTTGATCCTGAGCATTGGCGTGTCGCCTTTCCTGATGAACGCCACAGCCTGCATCATTGTCATCTTTATGAACAACCAGTTGGTGCGCTATGGCGGAGACCTTTCTGTTGGCGCTTATGGGGTAGCCAATGCATTGGCTGTGGTGTTTATGATGTTTGTCATGGGACTTAACCAGGGTATGCAGCCTATCGCAGGTTATAACTATGGTAGTCAGCAATTCGACCGTCTGCGCCGTGTGGTGGACATCTCCATCATCGCGGGTGTGTGTATCATGACGGTGGGCTGGCTGGTAGCTATGTTTTTGCCGAATGCTGTTGCCCGTCTGTTTACGAGCGATCCACAACTGACAAGGCTGTCGGTGAAGGCCATCCGCATCAACATGCTGATGTTTCCCTTGGTAGGCGCTCAGATGGTGATCACCACTTTCTTTCAGTGCATCGGCAAGGTGAAGCTCAGCATCTTCCTCTCTCTTTCACGTCAGCTCATCATTTTGTTGCCGCTGTTGCTGTTGCTGCCACTGTTCTTTGGCATTGACGGCGTGTGGTATTCACTGCCGTCGTCGGACTTTCTCGCGGCTGTCATTGCTGCTGTGACGATGATGTTGTTTACCCGGAAACTCAATAAGGAAATTCAATTGACTCAACATGGAGGACAAGAAGATAATCATTAACATCGGCCGGCAGATAGGTTCCGGCGGCCGGGTCATCGCCCGGCAGTTGGCAGAGCAGTTTAACTGTAAGTTCTATGATAAGGAACTTCTCAACTTAGCTGCCAAGGAAAGTGGGTTCTGCGAGAAGTTCTTTGAGCAGAACGATGAGCACAAGGGCTTCCTACGCTCTCTCTTCCATATCCACGGCTCCCTCTTCGGCGAGAGCCCTTACTATAAAAATGAGTTTTCGCAGGAAAGTCTCTACCAGTTTCAGAGCGATGCCATCCGCAAGGCTGCTGAGGAGAGCAGTTGCGTGTTCGTGGGACGTACTGCCGACTATGTGCTTCGGGATATGAAAAATACGGTGAACATCTTTATTTCCGCAAATATCGATCAACGGTTGCAGCGCGTTTGCAAACGACATGGCTTTGACAGGGCTACCGGTCGGAAATATATCCACAAGCAAGAGGAGGAGCGCGCTTCCTATTACAATTACTATACAGGCAAGACTTGGGGAGCGGCGGAGAGCTATGACTTGTGCGTCAACTCCAGTGTGCTGGGATTGGAAGGGACATTGGACTTTATCGCCCAATTCATCCGTAAGTGCTTTGATTTGCAGCAACACGATATTCACTCTGAGATTCAACCTTAACGCCGACAATCTATGAAAAGAATAGCGATCATCAGTGATACTCACGGCTTCTGGGATGAGAAATATGTCACCTATATGGCTGACTGCGATGAGATCTGGCATGCAGGAGATATTGGCAGTCTGTCGCTGGCCAATGCTTTCGAGGATATGCGCCCGCGGTTCCGGGCTGTCTATGGCAACATTGATGATGTGGATGTGCGTGCCCGCTACCCCGAGATTCTACGCTTCAAATGTGAGGATGTCGATGTGTTGATGAAGCACATTGGCGGTTATCCCGGCCATTACGATCCTTCGGTCAGGGAGATGCTGCGACGCAATCCGCCACAGCTCTTCGTTGACGGTCACTCTCATATACTGAGAATCATGCCGGATAAGAAACTCGATCTCCTGCACATCAATCCGGGTGCTGCGGGAATGTCGGGATGGCAACTGGAACGGACCATCGTCAGACTGACGATCGACGGCGACGACTTTCGTGATTGCGAAGTCGTGAAGTTAGGCTCGCGATAGACACCTATATATATAATAAGGTGTAGTAATGATGAAATTAGAAAAAATTAAAACGGATATAATATGAAAACTTATCTTGTGACAGGAGCCGCCGGATTCATCGGCTCAAACTTTATCAAGTATCTGCTCCACAAAAAGTATGTGAAAGACGACATTAAGGTCATCATCCTCGATGCATTGACTTATGCCGGAAACCTTGGTACCATCAAGGACGACATCGACAACAAGCGTTGCTTCTTTGTCAAGGGTGACATACGCGACCGTGAGTTGGCTGATAAGCTGTTTGCGGAGAATGATATCGACTATGTGGTGAACTTCGCCGCAGAGAGCCATGTAGACCGTTCGATTGAGGATCCACAGCTCTTCTTGAGCGTGAACATCCTTGGTACACAGAACTTGATGGATGCCGCACGGCGTGCTTGGGTGACGGGTAAGGACACACAGGGCTATCCTACTTGGAAGCCGGGTAAGCGCTATCACCAGGTGTCCACTGACGAGGTCTACGGTGCACTGGGGCAGACAGGCTATTTCACGGAAACAACACCACTCTGTCCACATAGTCCTTACTCGGCCAGCAAGGCGAGCGCTGACTTCTTCGTACAGGCTTATCGCGACACCTATCACATGCCGGTGAGCATCACACGATGCTCTAACAACTATGGCCCATACCACTTCCCTGAGAAGCTTATCCCGCTGATCATCAACAATATTCTGCATGGAAAGAAACTGCCGGTCTATGGCGAGGGACTTAACGTACGTGACTGGCTCTATGTCGAAGACCATTGCAAAGCCATTGATCTGGTTGTGCGTGAGGGCAGAACCGGTGAGGTATATAATGTAGGCGGACATAACGAGATGAAGAACATCGACATTGTGAAGCTCACCATCAAGACGATCCACGATATGATGGCTGCAGACAAGAACCTACGTCATGTATTGAAGAAACAGGTCAAGGATGCCAACGGTGACATTGATATCAGCTGGATCAATGACTCTCTCATCGAGCATGTCGCTGACCGCCTTGGTCATGATGCGCGTTATGCCATCGATCCGACAAAGATCAAGACAGAGCTTGGATGGTATCCCGAGACAAAGTTCGCCGACGGTATTGTCAAGACGATCAAATGGAATTTGGAGAATCAGAAGTGGATAGAAGAGGTTACATCGGGCGACTACCAGAAGTACTACGATATCATGTACGGAAAGGAGCGTCATGGACGCACTTTCTAATCGTTTAGCCGCTTTTCTGCGGTTGATGTGTTCCTCGGCTCTGCTCATCACAGATGGTGACAGAGCCAACATGGATGTATTGCTCACAATGCTTGGTGCCCTTGACAAGGATATTGTTGAAAGCTATTTCGGACTGGGAAACGAGGAACCTCAGAGCGTGGAGCAGTTGGCTGCCAGGCATCATGTCAGCGTTGAGCAAATGCAGCATATCATTGACACGGACTTGCGTCGCATCGCCATCTCGCCAGAGTGGCAGATGATGTGGCGCAAGCTGCCTGAGTTGGTAAAGAAGCGTGCTGAGGCTATGAAACTATGATCAGCTGATCATTCATCATTCATCATTCATCATTCATCATTCGTTATCGTTCAACATTCAGAATTATGAAAAAGATATTGTTGTTGGGTTCCGGTGAGCTGGGCAAGGAGTTCACCATTGCTGCCAAGCGTGCGGGGCAGTATGTTATCGCTTGCGACAAGTACGACAATGCACCGGCTATGCAGGTAGCCGATGAGCGTGAGGTGTTCTCTATGCTCGACGGCGACGCACTCACGGCTGTGGCGGAGAAACATCATCCCGATCTCATCGTGCCGGAGATTGAGGCTATCCGTACGGAGCGTCTCTTCGACTTTGAGAAGGAGGGCATTCAGGTGGTGCCGTCGGCTCGCGCTGTCAACTATACGATGAATCGTCGGGCCATCCGCGACTTGGCAGCAAAGGAGTTAGGACTGCGTACAGCCAAGTATTTCTATGCCAAGACTTTCGCCGAGTTCAAACATGCAGCTGACGAGATTGGCTTTCCCTGTGTAGTCAAGCCGTTGATGTCCTCGTCGGGTCACGGACAGAGCTATGTCCACAACGACGATGAGCTGAAAGAGGCTTTTCGCGATGCCATGGAGGAAGGACGTGGCGATGTGAAGGAGGTGATCATCGAAGAGTTCATCGATTTCCAGTCTGAGTTCACTTTGCTGACCGTTACCCAAAAGCATGGGCCAACAATCTTCTGTCCGCCTATCGGTCACGTACAGAAAGGCGGTGACTATCGCGAGAGCTGGATGCCTTATGCTATTAGTGATGAGGCGTTGAAGCAGGCTCAGCACATCGCTGCCGAGGTGACGAAGGCGCTCACGGGTTATGGTATCTGGGGTGTGGAGTTTTTCCTCACCAAGCAGGGTGAGGTGATCTTCTCTGAACTCAGTCCCCGTCCGCATGATACGGGCATGGTGACGTTGAGTCATTGCACCAACCTCAGTGAGTTTGAACTGCACTTCCGTGCTGTGATGGGACTGGGCATCCCAGCCATCCACCTTGAGCACAGCGGCGCCTCGGCTGTGGTACTTTCACCCGTAGACAGCGATAAGCCGCTAAGCTACAACTTGGAGGATGTCTGTCGTGAGGATCACGCCCGTGTGCGCATCTTCGGTAAACCTGTGGCACATGTTGGTCGCCGCATGGGTGTCGTGGTCTGTTACGACAAGGTCGGCTGCGACATGGATGCATTGCGCGACAAGACCAAGCGCCTGGCAAAGACAGTGCTTGGCACGGACCCGTACATGAAGAAATAGAAGTTAAGCTTAGAAAAAAATAGTATGAACCGGTTGGCTTTGCGTTTCTGCGCAAGGTCACCGGTCATCTGTTCCATAGCCTTTTCAGAGAAAAAGGCAATGAGATACTTATCGGTGTTCTCTGTTCTTATCTGCCTGAACGCACAGGGATATTGTTGTAGGTGCGAGTGTCCCTTATACGCTTATGGTTGCATAATCTACTCATTTTCCTTGGATTTTCAAAACATTGAGGAACCCTTTTTGTCTTTTGAGCCTTATTTTCTCATCTTCAATACTTTCTCTTTCAATTTCTCCCATAGCCGTGCCTTGCTTCTAAGAATCCGTAGGGAGGCAAAGAGACTGAGCATACACAGTGTGATGCCGACTAACCAGTAGATCACAGGCTGGTGAATGAATGTGGTGGCGTAGGCGCCCATGCCGATGGGTAATTGGCATACAGTGATGCGGGTCACGCCTTTTGACAGGCGGTAGCCATAACGCCGACGCATACAGACAGCGAGGAGGAAGAAATCGAAAATAGCCACAGACAGTAAGGCAAGACCCATGCCTACAAGACCCATCCAGCAGAAGAAGATTACAGAAAGCGCTACAAAGACGATGGCATAGATGCCCTCCATGAGCAAATAGAACCGGGAGTCGCCGCGGGACAGCGGTAGGTAGGCGATAGGAAGCTTGATGGCGCGAAGGTACATCGCCAACACGGTGAGCTGAGCCATACCGAGTACGGGTAGAAAAGCACGGGAATAGAGTAGAGGGATGATGATGGGAAGTCCGATGATAAAGGCCGATAGCAAGGGTGAGACGAGTAGGAGGGACACCTCGATCTGTTTGTTTACCACGTCGTTGAGTGCGCTGCCTATTGTCTGGACGGCGGACAGACGTGGAAAGTAGTCTGTTTCCATGGCTGAGAAGACCATGCCGGCATAGGTGAACGCCATCATGTAGCCGGCATTGTAGAGACCGAGAATTTCCTGCGAGCCAGCGTTGTTGAGGTACGACCGGACGAGAAACTCGCTGCCACTGCCAAAAATTCCCACAAAAAGAAAGGCCGTGCCGAGTTTCACCATACTGATGCCCTTGCGGAGTACTGACCGGCGAAGCGAGAAGCGGGGCGGATGACTGCGGAAGGAGAAATGGATGGTGATGAGCATCTGCGCGAGTGCCATCAGTATCAACGATGGGACGATAGCCGCTGCGCGCCATATATAATAAATAGGTATAGACACAATGAGAGCGGCAATGATGCTGTAAATCGACTGCCGTGCAAGGTTGCCGAGCTCACGGGTGCCCTTCATGATGGCGAGCTCGCCGCTCGTGAGTGCCGTCAATGCTACCACGGGTGACAGTAGGGCAAAGTGCAGCGTGTGGTTGCCCCAGCCGAATGTCCACTTGCTGAGCAGTGGGCTGAGCACTATACATAGCAACATGCCCATCAAAGCTGTCAGGAGACTCCATGAGCGCACCACCTTGATAGATCGTTCCAGCGCTGCACGGTCTTGCTGCTCATAGGCGGTGGATATGTTTTTTACAGCACTCATACCGAGTCCAAGATTGGTGGAGTCACCAAGAAAGCGGATGGTGGAGTTGAACAGCGAGAGCAGTCCCATGCCATAGGGACCGAGGAAGAGTGCTACGAACTTGTTGCGTACAAGGGCGATCAAAATGTTCAGTCCTTGCACACCGCCGAAGATACTGATGTATTTCAGTATATGCGTATAGGTGTTTTGCGTTTTCTCGTTGTCCATTGCTTAGTTTTTAACGCTGTTGTCCGTCTTTTATTGTTTGAGCGTCAACAATGCCCGACTATATTGGCTCTTTGCCAAAATAAAACAAAAGGAACAGCGTTAAAGAAATATGAAACCATTAGGAAAGATCATATCGCTTAGAAAGATAGCCGATCCGCGCGGCAATCTCACGGTGGTGGAACAAGCAAAGGATATTCCTTTCAATGTCAGCAGGGTCTATTGGACATACGACATCCCCACCGACGCAGAGCGAGGAGGCCATGCCCATATCCACTGCCGTGAGCTGATCGTCTCGGTGAGTGGTGCTTTCACCGTGATGCTCGACGATGGATGCAGAAGGCAACAGTATATGCTCACTAAACCTTACGAAGGTCTCCTTGTAGATACGGGCATTTGGCGCACGTTGGAGAAGTTCTCGTCGGGAGCTGTATGCCTCGTGCTGGCTGAAGATCCTTTCGATGAGAGCGACTATATCTATGATTATCAAGATTTTCTCACTTATAAAACAAACAATCCATGAACAAAGAGTATACCTCTAAGAACGACATCTTCATTTTTATCGTTATTTGTATGATTGGCGCCTCGGTAGCTTCCATCAAAGCTGCTATGGAAAGTGGAGCCCTTTTGTCATGGCTGACTGCCCTATTGGTCGTGGTTATTTGTGTGGCTGTGTTTCTTTCGCTTTATCCTACCAGATACATCATCGACGGTGACGACCTCCTCATCCGTTATGGCTTTCAGCGTAAGCGTATCTCTATCTCGCAGATTATCTATGTGCGGCGCAGCCACAATGGGTTGGCTTCTCCTGCCTTGTCGCTCGACCGATTGGAGATCATCTTCAATGGAAAGTCTACAGACAGCATTCTGATTTCGCCGCGCAACAGAAAAGATTTTGTGGAAGACCTTAAGGCGATAAATCCTAATATCGATATATCCAAGGCTTTGTAAATGTTTGACATCAGACGATACACCGACAACGACAGTACGGTATGGAACGACTTTGTAGCGCAGTCGAAGCAGGGCACTTTTCTCTTCGACAGGCGGTACATGGACTACCACCGCGACCGTTTTGCCAACTACTCACTGCTCTTCTATAAGAAAGATAAGCTCTATGCCTTGTTGCCAGCAAATATCAATGGCGACACGCTTTGGTCACATCAGGGACTGACCTACGGTGGATTGATCACCGATAAGCATGCTACGACAGCCGAAGTGTGTACCCTCTTTGCGGAACTCAATACCTATCTTTATGACCACGGAATCCGCCACGTGGTCTATAAGGCTATGCCGTGGATCTATCAGCAGTTGCCGGCGGAAGAGGATCTCTATGCACTCTTCAACCGCTGTCATGCTCAGCTGATGGTGCGCAATGTGTCATCGACAGTTGTGCAGGAGCATCCGCTCAAGTGGCATCGCGACCGGCACTATGGAGCAAACAAGGCTCACACTGACGGGATTGTTGTAAAGCAGGACGACAAAGCCTATTCTGACTTTTGGCAGGTGCTTGAAGATAATCTGCAAGCTACTTATCAGGCTCATCCGGTTCATAGCTTAAAAGAAATAGTCAGGCTCCATTCAGCCTTCCCCGATCAGATCAAGTTATATGTGGCACGTCTCAATGGCAAGGTTGTTGGAGGCTCGCTCTTGTACGTCACGCCACAGGTGGTGCATTCACAATATATCTCGGCAACACCCGAAGGTAAGCATCTCCATGCTATCGATGCGATATTCCGCAAAGTGTTGGGTGAGGATTATAGGAATTGTCGATACTTCGACTTTGGTACATCTAATGAGGATCGTGGCCATTATCTCAATGAGGGTCTTATCTATCAAAAGGAAGGTTTTGGTGGCCGTGCCGTATGCTACGATTGGTATTCATGGAATGTTGAGCGAAGAATGTCGAGTGATGAATATTGAATGATGACTTGTTTGGATGCACAATGATAAGTTACGAATGATGAATGTTAAATGCGTAGAATTTAATCAAAGTGAGCAGATGCATATCCCTTACCTATCTTTGCAAAAGGTCACGGCGCAGCATCAGGACGAGATAGAGGCGGCTGTGAAGCAGGTCATCGAAAGTGGCTGGTATCTCCGGGGTGAGGCGATACGACGATTCGAGAACGAATATGCCCGGTATATCGGCACACGATATTGTGTGAGTTGCAGCAATGGACTCGATGCGCTGACGCTTATCTTTCGTGCTTATAAAGAATTAGGTAAGTTACGGGATGGTGATGAAGTCATCGTGCCGGCCAATACCTATATAGCTTCTATCCTCTCCATCACTGAAAACGGATTGAAACCTGTACTCGTGGAACCACGAATTGATACGCTTGAGCTTGATGACAGCCAGCTTGAGAATCATATCGGTGACCGCACGCATGCTGTGTTGCTGGTGCATCTCTATGGCCGTTGTGCTATGACGCATCAGATTGCCGACTTCTGTCATCGTCATCATCTGTTACTCATTGAAGATAACGCACAGGCACATGGATGTATGTTCGGCGGGCATCGTACGGGCTCTTTGGGGGATGTTGCGGCGCATAGCTTCTATCCTGGCAAGAATCTTGGTGCCTTAGGTGACGCAGGAGCTATCACCACCGATGATGCTTCTTTGGCTGATCTCTGTCGGGCTTTGGGCAATTACGGTTCTTCGCGCAAGTATGTCTTCCCCTATAAAGGCCGTAACAGCCGCATGGATGAGATACAGGCAGCCGTGCTCTCCGTGAAGTTGCACTACCTGGATGCTGACAATCGACGACGTAAGCAGATTGCCACTTATTATGCCCAGCATATATCCAACCCTAAGGTCATGTTTCCCGGTGCTGAGGCTTGGCTACGTGGAGACGTGGATCATGTTTTCCACATCTTTCCCGTGCTCTGTGCTTGTCGTAATGAGTTGCAGGAATATTTGAAACAAAAGGGTATTGGCACGATGATTCATTATCCCATTCCGCCACATCAGCAAGACTGCTACCCGGAGTGGCATACGCTCTCATTGCCCATTACGGAACGTATTCATCGTGAGGAGCTGAGCATTCCATGCAATCAGACGATGACGGATGAGGAAGTCCGCTATGTGGTGGAGGCCATCAATTTCTTTCTTATGACTGCGTAACTATGGTCTACTGTGCCATAAACCGATTTGCTGATATACCAAGTCATCAGTTTAGCGATTCGGTTGATGAGTGGGACAATACGGTTTAGATCCGGTGAAGCGTGCCGATAGTCTTCTATCAGGTCAATGCCTTTAACAGAATCCCTAAGGTCGAGAGAAAGGAGGCAACGTTCATTTCTTTTGTAAATAGTTCAAAAAGAGCAGGAAGGAAGCCCTTCCTGCTCTTTTTTGCTTAGCTCAGCACCAACACGGTGACACCACGGGCAGCCTGTGCCCCCATGACGAGCGCCTGCTCTATATCGGCTGTCTTTGACGGTCCGCTGATAAACGTACCGAAGTTATAGCGCGGATCCATCTCGATGCGATGGTATGCTTCGTGCATGTTGTTGACGATATTTTGCTTGTCGAGGATGATGACGAGATATTCCGAGATGAAGCAAACGGCTTTCTCCTTCATCGTTTGTGGCACCCAGATGCAAGCATTCTCGGCCACGCCGAGTTGTCCTTCGACGATACCCACGTCGGTGCCGTTGAGATCCCGAGCTTCTGCCACAGTGTCGGGATTGTGCTGGGCGATGGAGATGTAAGGCAGGTTGCTGGCAAATATCTTGGCATTAGGGTAGAGGTTGCGGATGATCTGATTGAGATCGTCGGTCTTTCGTGCCTCCACGATGCGGCCACCTACAGTCTTGGTCATCTCGGCAAACTGCTGATAAGGGTCAGCATAGGTGATGCTGTGGAGATCGTCCATGGCAGGCATATCGTATTGCACCTTGGTGTTGGCGCGTAGTTTCTGGAGCAATTCTTCTTTTCTCATTGCTTGTCGTAACTTTGATAACTGTTATTCCGAGTCGTTTGACATCATTGTCAATTTATTACTAATCGCTTGACGTCGTAGACTATTTCTTCTTTTTTTGCTGCTCTTTCCACCAGCTATGAAACGACTGGTTGGCAAACTTTGGCTTGGCGTGCCCCAGCCCCCATGGATTGAGGTGGCTGTAGTGGGTGAGCATCTCCGGCACGAAGTTGGCCAGTGGTGACAACTTCAGCGCATCGGTGTAGAGCGTTGGATGGTCGAAGAGCAGTTCCATGCCTTCCGACATGAACTTCTTGAGGTGATCAGCCTTGCCAATGCTGTCGAGGCTTTGTCGCCAGAGGTAGATTTGTGAGCCGGGTTTTACCTCAGCCGGGCACACATTGTCGCAGCTCAGGCAGAGCGAGCAGGCCGATACGTTGTCGCTGTAGCGGCGTGCATTAGCCAGCATACCCAAGTCGACACCGATAGGACCCGGAATGAAATAGGTGTAGCTCGCACCGGTAGAGCGGCGATAGACCGGACACGTGTTCATGCAGGCACCGCAACGGATGCATTTCAGTGTCTCCCAGTGCTCGGGATTGGCCAGTGCGTCGCTGCGCCAATTGTCAAGAAGCACCACGTGCATCTCGGCGCCGGGACGTGCCTGACGGAAGTGTGACGTGAAGCCGGTGGTTGGCTGTCCTGTGGCACTGCGGCAGAGCAGACGCTGGAACACAGCCAGACTCTCATAGTCGGGCACAAGTTTTTCAATGCCCATCGTCACGATATGCAGTTTCGGCATAGACGTCGTCATGTCGGCATTGCCCTCATTGGTGCAGACGACGATGTCACCTGTCTTAGCTACGCCAAAGTTGCAACCGGTCAGACCGGCGCCTGCTTCCATGAACTCATGGCGCAGGCTCTTGCGGGCGCAGTAGGTGAGATAGGTCGGGTCGGTATTTCCTTTGTCTGTGGATATGCCTTTGGCCTCAAAGGTGTGAGCCACCTCTTCCTTCGTGATGTGCATGGCCGGTACCACGATATGTGCCGGAGCACGGTGCATCAGTTGCAGGATGCGCTCGCCGAGGTCGGTCTCCACCACGTCAATGCCGCGCTGCTCGAGGTAGGCGTTGAGTCCGCATTCCTCGGTGAGCATTGACTTCGACTTCACCATCTTCGTCACTTTATGCGATTCAAGGATGCCGTAGACCATCTCGTTGAGTTCGTTGGCGTCTTTGGCCCAATGGACGATAACGCCACGGCTTTCGAGCTGACTGCTGAACTGCTCCAAGTAGTCGGCCAGATGGGTGAGGGTATGGCGCTTGATGGCTGAGGCATGGTCGCGCAGGCTCTCCCATTCCGGCAGACCCTTGGCCATCTTGTCACGGCCTTGTCGCAACTGCCAGAAAGTAGCGTCATGGTGATTGACTTTGTCGCGCTGCTTCAATATTTCGTGTGCTCTTTCTGAATGTATAGTGCTCATAATGCTTAGATACCGTTAGCTAATATTTGTGCGACATGGATAAACTTGATAGGCTTCTTCTCTCGCCGTGCGATGCCTTCCATGTGCATCAGGCAGGAAGAGTCGGGACCGGTGATATACTCGGCTCCTGTGGCCATGTGGCGTTCGATCTTGTTTTCGCCCATGCGCACCGACACGTCAGGCTCTTCCACGGAGAACATGCCGCCGAAGCCGCAGCACTCGTCTACGCGCTCCGGTTCTTTGATGGTGATGCCCTCTTTGAGTTGCAGCAGGTCTATGATCTTATTGTATTTGGGGATGTTACGTTCTGACGGTGACGACAGTCCCAGCTCACGCACTCCGTGACAACTGTTGTGCACGCTGACTACATGGGGAAAGCTGCCAGGAAGGCTCTTCACCTTCGCGATGTCGTGCAGAAACTCCACGATGTCCACAGTGTTCTTCGGCGTGACACATGGGTGGTCTTGAGGCAACAGCCGTGGATAGTTGACGCGCACAAAGGCGGCGCAGGAGGCTGAAGGAGCGACTACATAGTCGAATCTTGAAAACATCTCCTCAAAGCTGTTGGCAAGGTGCCTGGCCATCGGCTCAAAGCCGGCATTAGCCATCGGCTGGCCGCAACAAGTCTGTCGTTCGGGATAGGTCACGTCCAGTCCAAGATGGCACAATAGTTTATATGTAGCCTTTCCTACCTCAGGATACAAAGCGTCTACATAGCAGGGTATAAACAATCCTATTTCCATTTCTCACTTAATTCTAACCCTACAAAATTAATTATTTTTTTCTAACTTACCATTGCTTTGCACAACTTTAACCATATAATTTTTGCATTCATCCTTTGCCCGAAGTCTGATCTTTATTTTAGACTGTGTTCAAATAGCAAGCAGAGCTGTATGCAAGTCTGACATGACTCTAAATTTCTTATGTTTTTTTCTCAGTTCGGAGATTATTTCGTACTTTTGTATTTCAAATAGACATACCACTGAATATATGATCGTTTGTACAGCGGAGAAACCGAGCGTAGCAAAAGACATCGCGCGCATCTTGGGTGCCAACGTACCTAAGAATGGCTATATGGAAGGCAACGGCTACCAGGTGACATGGACTTTCGGACATCTGTGTGAGCTGAAGGAGCCCAATGACTATCAGGTGAACTGGCGTTATTGGACGCTGGCCGCCCTGCCGATGATTCCGTCGCGCTTTGGCATCAAGCTCATCCCTGAGGAAACGATCAAACGGCAGTTCGATGTGATAGCCTCCTTGTATAGCAAGGCCGACGAGATTGTCAACTGCGGTGATGCCGGACAGGAAGGTGAGCTTATCCAGCGTTGGGTGATGCAGCTCGCCGGAGTGAAGTGCCCGGTCAAGCGGCTGTGGATTTCGTCTATGACCGATGAGGCCATCCGCGAAGGTTTTCAAAACTTGAAAGAGCAGAAGGACTACGAGAGCCTTTACATGGCAGGATTGAGCCGGGCCATCGGCGACTGGCTGCTGGGGATGAACTGTACGCGTCTCTATACTTGCATGTACGGCCGCAACCATCAAGTGCTCTCCATCGGTCGAGTACAGACGCCGACCTTGGCTTTGATTGTCAACCGGCAGAAGGAGATCGACAATTTCAAGCCGGAGCCCTATTGGGTGCTCTCCACGGTCTATCGCGACACGCTGTTCACTGCCACGGCAGGCAAATATACCAGTAAGGAAGAAGGTGAGCTGGCCTTCTCGCTTATCCAGGATAAACCTTTTGAAGTCACCGATGTGCAGAAGAAGCAGGGTAAGGAGGCACCGCGACAACTCTATGACCTCACATCGTTGCAGGTCGACTGCAACCGTAAGTTCGGCTTCTCTGCTGAGATGACGCTCAACCTCATACAGGCCCTCTATGAGAAGAAGTTAACCACCTATCCGCGTGTTGACACGCAATATCTGTCCGATGACATCTATCCGAAATGCCCGGGAATACTCAATGGTGTCAGTCAGATGACCAAAGCCGGACAGAGGCCTTATCTGCAAATCATCAAGGACTTGGCTGCCTTCAGCAAGAAGCTGCCGAAGTCGAAGCGAGTCTTTGACACTTCCAAGGTCACCGACCACCATGCCATCATCCCTACAGGCCAGGTCCCGAGCGGACTGAGCGATGCCGAGATGAAAGTCTACGATCTCATTGCCCGTCGTTTCATAGCCGTGTTTTACCCTGACTGTAAGTTCGCTACGACCACGGTTAAGGGTAAGGTCGACAAGGTGGAGTTCAAGACCAGCGGTAAGGAGATCCTCTCGCCGGGCTGGCGTGCCGTGTATGCCAAGGACGAACTGGCACAGACGTCGGAAGACGGTAAACCCTCGGACGAGGAGAAGACGTTGCCAGCCTTTGTCAAAGGAGAGTCGGGATCTCATAAGCCTACACTGACGGAAAAGATGACGCAGCCGCCGAAACACTATACCGAAGCCTCGCTGCTGCGTGCCATGGAAACCGCCGGCAAGTTTGTCGACGACGAGGAACTGCGTGCGGCGATGAAGGAAAACGGCATCGGGCGGCCTTCGTCGCGTGCCGGCATCATCGAAACGCTGTTCAAGCGGCACTATATCCGTCGTGAGCGTAAGAATCTCGTGGCTACCCCCACGGGCATCCAGCTTATCGACACCATCCATGAGAAACTGCTCACCAGTTGCGAGCTCACGGGTATTTGGGAGAAGAAACTCCGAGACATCGAGCACCGCGAATACTCGCCACAGCTCTTCATCGACGGACTGAAGGAGCAGGTGACAAAGATCGTACAGGACGTGCTGCACGATAACAGTAACCGACAGATAGCAAGTGGAGAGCCGGAGTCCGCTCCTAAACCATCCGGACCGAAGAAGGGTGGGGCGGGATCTGCCAAGCAGAGCACTAAAAGATCGGCAGAAGCTCGTAAAAAGGCCGCGCCGTCTGCTGCAGCCTCGACTTCTGCCGCTGCTACTCTTACTTCTGTTTCCGTGCTCACCAAAGGCAAACTCAAAGTCGGTGACCCTTGCCCCAAATGCCATCAGGGCCATATCATCCAGGGCAAGACCGCTCTCGGTTGCTCAAGGTGGCGTGAAGGCTGTGACTTCCGCCAGCCTTTGTGAATTTAAAGAGGCATCATGTCAACTTGGACATGAGCTGATAACTGTCTAATTTAAGTGTTGAGGCCAAGCTCCCGCTACTTAGCCTGGCTGCTCAACTTCTTTTGTTTTGCCAATTCGATCTTGGTTCTCATAGCTTGCATGTGATCGAAGGCGCGCTTGCGGGTTGCTGCAATCTGGTAGCGATAGACCATGCACGTGGTGAGGAAATAGACAAAAGCCTGGATCCACAGTGCATGATACTCCACGCTGATGTCCTGCAGTGTGGCTCCCATTGAAGAAATACGCAGAAATCCCCTCACGCCAAACGTTGAGGGCACAATGCACGCTACTCCCTGCCAAAAGCCGGGGATGTTGGACTGTGGCCAGCTGACACCGGTCATAAACAAGAAGGGTACAGAGGTGAAGACCACCAACAGCATCACATTCTCACGGTAGCGCACCATACACGACAGCGTCATCCCGAAGAAGATGCACGACAGCAGATAGGGTACCATCAGACCGAGTATTGTCCAAGGTGTCACCAACGAAATGTAGTGAAACAGGCGCGGCACGACCAGACTGATGTAAGCGGCCATGACCATGTACACCATGAAGTAGCACCACGATTTACCGAGTACAATACGGAAGATACCATTGTAGTGCTTTGAGATGGGCACAAGATCTTGGTAGCGGTTGTTCTCACGGGCTGTACCGGCAGCGAGTCCTATGCCCAAGAGCAGCGTCTGTTGCAGGATGAGCATCAGCACGCCTGGGATGATCGCGTTGCCGTACCCGTCGGTGATATTGAAGATCGGCACTTCGTCGAAGTCCAGTGGCTTGGTGGTGATTTTGTCATCGCGGTTGGTGAAGCTGTTGCTCTGCTTGAGCTGTATGCGGCTGTTCATCTCCCCTGCCACAGCCATGGCGGTCTGATAGATCGCCTTGTAGTGGAGCATCAGGCTCATGTCACAATATAGGCTTACAGTGGACTGCTCGCCGCGTCCCAGTCTGCGCTCGAAATCCTCGGGGAAATAGAGTGCGCCATGTACCTGCTGTTTGCCAATGAGCTCTTTGGCATCGTCAAGCGAGTTGCACATATAGGCCACCTTCACGTCAGAACCTGCATCGTAGTGACGGATGAACTCGCGTGAGGCTGCGGAGTGCGACAAGTCCACGACAGCCACCGGCACGTCTCTGACCACCTCGTTGTTGTAGATCCACGAATAGAGTAGGGGATAGAACAGCGGCACGAGGACGCAGAAGATCAGCACGCCTTCATCGGTGACGAGGCCGCGCATCTCCTTTACACAGATATAGCAGGTGTCAAGGAGTCCTTGCTTGACTTGACTGAAAAAGCTCTCGTTTTGCATGGCTTAGGGGATATATACGTATACCAGCATTGCCCTCTTGATATTTCTTATCGTGAAGATGGGCAGCACTGCTATCATCAACAGGAACATAATGTTGAACCAAGCGTAAGACAGCGGGTAGCCGTTGAACTCGCACATCTGGTACAACATGAAATAATGGCGCAGTGGGAACATCTGTGCGATGGACTGTATCTCGGGATCCATGGCCGACAGCGGATAGGTAGCACCGGCCACAGAGAAACTCAGCACGGACCACAGGGCGCTGATCGAGATGGACATACGCAAGGACGGCATCAGTCCGAAGGCGAAGATGCCAAATCCCTGACAAGCCAGGACGCTGAGAAGTCCCATCAACAGCAGGGGTACGACACCGCCCGGATGCGGAAAGTCCAGCGTGTGGAAGATGTAGAACTCGAAGCCATACATCATCGTGAGAAAGAGCAGCGTCATTGGCAGCATCTTGCCCGCGATGGCGATATAGATGTTGTTGCCCGCCATCTTCATCAGTTGGCGTGAGCGTTTGAATTTCAGCTCTGTGCCGATGGTGTAAGGCGTGAGCAGGAAGATGAAGACCATGAGCACGCCCGGTGTCATACTGGTGGTCAGATAGATGTTATAGCTCAACCATGGATTGTTGATCAGATGGGTGTCTACGTTGATGGGCTGCAAAAATGTGCGCACCTCATCGTTGGTCTTTCCGACAGCCTGTAGTTTTGTCTTTCCTACAGCCGCCGAGCCCAGCGAGCAGATTGTCTTTAAGTCTTTGAAAAGCATATTGCCCGCCACGAGCGTCACATTGCTGTAATAGAACGAGACCTTAGGCTGAGTGCTTGTCATCAGTCCGCTCGTCGTTCCTTTCGGGATATAGAGAAAGGCAAAGATCTCGTTACGTTGGATAGCCTCACGGGCCGCGTTGACGTTAGGATAATAGCCGACGACCTTCGACGACTGGAAAGCGTCGAGTTGTCGCACCATTGCGCGCGTGGTAGTGGTGTTGTCCTGATCCACGATGCCGACAGGCATGTCAGTAGGCTGACCGCCTGCCATCAGCGAGGTGAAGAAGATGATGACGAGGATGGGAAAGACCACCGTGCAGAATCCGTAAATAGGATTTCTGCGCATGATCCCCACCTCCCGCAGTGAGATGTGATAGATGCGGGAGAGTACCTCGTGGAGCGACATGCTCTTGGGGCGATAGGTGTTGAGGCGATTCTCTTTCAATCTATTGCGTTATTTCTTGGTGTTCTTGATGATCAGCGACATGCCGGGGCGCAACCCGTCGAACTTGTTGACGAAGTGGGCCTTCACCTCGAAGGTCTTCAGGTCGTACTGTCCGTTGCTCTTTGTGGCTTTCCAGACAGCATAGGAACCCTCGTCCTTGATGTCGTAGACTTTCATCTTTACGTTTTTGTTGAAAGCCGGAGAGAAAGCCGTGAACTCGTCGCCGGCCTTCAAGCCTTTCAGTTGATCTTCACGCACGTTGAAGGTTCCCCACATGTCCGACATGATGTTGATGTTCATGATCGGGGAGCCCATACCGACCAATTCCCCCACTTTTGGATAGACATCGCTGACCTCGCCTTCCACGGGAGAGATCTGTACGGTCTCTCTGAGGATCGACTTCACGACATCGACAGCACTCTTGGCGGCCTGGGTGTTCTTGGCGGCGGCGATCTTCTCCTGCTTGCGTGCACCACTCTTGGCCAACTCATACTGGCTTTGTGTGACCTTCACCTGCGCTTCTGCGGCTTTGAAGGCTGCCAGCGCCTCATCGCGCTTCTGTGCACTCATCACGCCCTCGTTGTAGAGATTCTGCATACGGGTGTAGGTCTTTCGTGCGATGTCCTCAGCGGCCATTGCCTGCTGCATTAGGTCATAGGCACTTTGTATCTGTTCCTTGCGCGCGCCCTCATCGGTCAGATCTCTGATAGCCTGAGTGGCACCCTCGGTGGCTTCCGCCACTCTCTGCTGAGCGTTGGCCTCAGGAATCTGCAGGATGGCAAGCGTGTCGCCGACATGCACGTAGTCGCCTTCCTTGACACGCAGTTCCTCTATGCGCGCCGGCAACTTGCAACTGACACGATAGTCGCCGACTTCCACCTCGCCCTGAATGATCTCATCGGTCTTGCCGAAAGCGAAGAAACCGATCACGCCTACGATGGCCACTGCTGCCGCAAATCCGAGTACGGCGAGAAGTATGTTGTTGTGTTGTGATTTTGCTGACATCTCTTTATATTTTTCTTCTTTGGTTCGTTGATGGTTTATTCGAGGATACCCAATGCTTTCTCCAGATTCACCTCGCTGACGCGCAGGTCTACTTCTGCGTCAATCTTGTCGCTGTGGGCTTTCTGCCATGCCGTCTGTGCAGCCATGACATCGGTGGAGGGAATGACACCCTCGCGGAATCCCACCTGTGCGCAGCGAAGGTTTTCCTCAGCGCTTTTGACATTGTTGTTGGCCATGACCAGACGCTTGCGGGCTTCTTTCACCTTGAAGCGACTTTGGGTTACCTGCAGGTTGATCTTCTCCTGCACATCGCTCAGTTCCATGCGTGCCATGCTGGTGACAGCGCGGGAAGCCCTGACCTTGTAGCGCCCCTCAAACCAGTTCCACACCGGAACTTGTACGGTTACGCCTACGTTCCACACGCCGGAGAAACGCTTCTGAAATCCGTTGTAGACGTTGGGATTGGTAATCATATATCCACCTGTCAATGCTACATGAGGCAGATATTCGGCCTGGATGATCTTGGTGCCTTGCTCGCTCAGATCCACCGCATTTTGAAGCAGACGTACCTCTGGACGATTTGAGAAAGTAGAGTCGGGCTGATAGTCAGTGAATTTCACGTTGCTCGTTTCCAGCCCATTGCCAACTTCGTCGGCCAGAGTGATCTTGTCGGTCATCGGTATGCCGCAAAGTTGGCAGAGCAGCATCTTGGCCAGTGTCACACCATCGTCGACACGCGTGATGTCCATGTCGGCCTCGTTGACCTTCACGTCCACTTTCAAACCGTCGGCCTTGGTAGCCACTCCCTGGCGGATCATTTTGTTGACATCGTCGTCGAGTTTTTTCACCAAGTCACGATAGCTGTAAGCCAGTTTCTGCTTATGCTTGAGGGAGACAACAGTCCAGTAAACTTTGTCGATATCATAGATTGTGCTCTGCGTCTTCAGGCTCTCGTCGTTGTCGGCCATCTCTTCCGTGATGTCTGCAATGGCGTTGGCTGCCTTGATGGCGCCACCCATGAAGATCGGCTGACGCAGGATGACAGCACCGCCGAAAACGTTTTTCGTGTCGGTGCGGAAGGCATCGACAATCTGCTGTCCTATCGTGTTGCCGATACCGGCAGCGTACTGTCCGATTGGTGCTCCCGCCTGCTGTATCATGGATCCGATTTGTTGGGCCTGCTGCATGCTGATGGCACCTTGCTTTACCAGTTCAGTCATTTTCTCTGAAATACCTTTTTGCAAGTCTCCTCCGACTTGTGTGCCGAGGTTGGTGCCCATGTTGTTGAGCATGTTCTTCTGTTTGTTGCTCAGCAAGTTGATGTTGCGGCTTGTAAACTCATAGCCGGCCAGGACATCCACTTTAGGCAGGTATTTCGTACGGGCTGCCTTGCGGGTGTTCATTGCCACCTCCTTGCTCAGACGTGAGACATTGATCTGTTTGTTGTTGCGGAGCGCCAGGGTCCGGCAACTGTCCAGTGTCAGCACGGTCTGTCCGTGAACAGCCAGAACGCATCCTGAAAGTAAGATGGCGAAAGTGAACTTTCTCATATCTGATTACTGTCGTTTATCTTTATCCCTTAGAAAGATACTTTACGGTGTCTATTCCAACGTGAAGCTATGTGAGCCGATCATGTTGCCGTCAGCAAAGATGCTCACGCGGTAGGTGCCGCCTTCCAGCGCCTGACCGATGTTGTAGAAGAGGGTGACGGGTGTCTCGTTGCCGTTGTATTCCACCGAGCGTTTCATGGTGCAGGGGAGTGTACGGTTCTCGTAGTTAAACGAGCCTCCGCCTGAGAGTAGTGCCCCTGTGGGCGTGTTGATGCAGACATAGACGGTTTTCATGCCACTGGCTGCCGTAACGTTCTTTGCAATCGAGAAGGAGACCTGCAAGGCCTTGGCTTTTTTGATTTTCTTGGTGCCCTTGCCATGTTTGTTCATGGCCGTAAGGCTGATGCCAGTGGCATCTAACTGTGCAGCGATGGCGACTTTCTCTGCCAGTCCGGCTTTCTCGTTGTTGAGTCCGGCGATCTGCTGGGTGGCTTGGTCATATTGTCCTTTTATGCGTGTATTTTCCGCTGTGAGGTGCTCGTTGGCGCGGTTGAGCGAGTCGATCTGAATGACATAGCTGCGCAGCACGGCCCTCACCGTAGCCAGCTCCCGTTTGAGGCGTGCAATCTCATGGGCATCCGTACTCTTGGTGTTGCGAAGTTCTTGCAATAACTTTTGTGTACGCTCCTGCTCATGAGTCAGCTGGGCGATGATGGAGTCATTGTTGATCTGTGTCTTCATCTCGCCGTACTGATTGGCGAATTGTTGGTATTCATTCTCCATCTCTTTCTTGTCGAGGTCGGCGAGCTGTACCATTTCCTTGTTCTCTTCCTTTTGCTTGTTCAGACTGGTATAGAGCCAGACGATGCCTCCCAACAGCAATAATACGACTATGACGAGCGGAAAGATGATCTTCTTCATGTTCTTTGTTCTCTTTTTTATACTAAGTTGTAAGGAGGTGGATTTCGATATCTTCTCCTCCTCATTGGAATTATGTAATCGCTTGCAAATTTAGGCTATTTATCTTAAACAGCAAAGTCTTTTCAGCCGGTTAAGCCTTTTAAATCTTAAAATTTAGTATTATTGAGGAAAAAAAGACCAAAATTATGCGAGGATTGTGTAATTTTACCACGTCAAATCAGATTTCTAATAAGTGACTATGAAGAAAATTGCATTGTTGTTGACACTCATGTTTTTCGCTGTGTCGGCGATATGGGCACAGGGAGAGACAAAGACTGATACCGTGCGCCATCAGGTGATGTTGCAGACGACAAAGGGCAACATCGTCGTGGAACTGTATAACGAGACGCCACACCACCGCGACAATTTCCTTAAGGTGGTCCGCTCTGGCTATTACAACGGTATTCTCTTCCACCGGGTCATCGCCGACTTCATGGTTCAGGCGGGCGACTCTACTTCACGCCATGCCCAACCGGGCGCACCGTTGGGCGATTGTGATCTGGGCTATACCGTGCCCGCGGAGTTTCGCTATCCTCTGTATTTCCACAAGCGGGGTGCGCTGGCTGCCGCGAGAGAGCCCGACAGCGTCAACCCGCAACGGGCTTCGGGGGGCGCTCATTTCTACATAGTTTGGGGACGAACCTATTCCGATGCTTCTCTTGACCGCATCCAGCATAAGACCGACTCGCTGACGCATGGCGCCGTGAAGTTTACGCCGGAGATTCGCGAGTATTACAAGACCGTTGGTGGCACGCCCCATCTCGATGGCATGTACACTGTTTTTGGACAGGTCATCCAAGGACTGGATGTAGTGGATGCCATCGATCATGTGGCCACCGACGAGCACGACCGTCCGTTGGAAGATGTGCGTATCATCAAGGCTGTCGTGTTGAAGTAGCGCTACACATATAATTAGGAGTAACAGTTCAATACATTTTAAGATATGAAATCACTCAGCCGAGTATTGCTCTTATACTTTTGCCTCGTGGCGGTATGGCTATGTGCCTTGCCTGCAGGAGCTAAGGTCTGGACAGCCGATGAGGTGCCGATGGTGCATCTGCAGGACCGCAACCGCTATGTCTGCGATCCAGAGGGACTCATGTCGCCTTCGATGCGTGACTCGGCTGATGTCTGTTTCCGTCGTTTGCAGACGGAGTGTGGCATACAGACGGTCTTTGTCGTGGTGAACCATGTCAAAGATGCTGACTGCTTCAGAATGGCTGAGGACATCGGCAACCATTATGGAGTGGGGACGAAGAAGGAGCGCCGCGGACTGGTCATCGTCCTGGCGGTCGGTGACCGGCGCTATTTCATCGCACCAGGCAAGGGATTGGAGGCTGACCTCACCGATGTGGAATGTGACGACATCGCACGGTCGTGTATCGTCAGAAACATGAAGGTCAACGATGTCGATGCCGCTGTGCTCTCTACGGCAAAGGCGCTCTATAGCAAGTTCAAGACGGGAAAGGCGGTGGTCGACGGCGAGGAAGTCGGTGAGGACGACGACGACGGCTCGTGGCTTGTCATGCTCATCATGTTGCTTGCCTGCTTTGGCTATCCCATCTATCAGCTCGTCTTACTGTTGCTGGAAAAGTTGGGACTGTATCACCCAAAGAAGAAACAACGCCGTCATCATCATGACGATGACTGGTTCCCGCCTTTCATCTTCGGAGGCGGTGGCGGCTTCGGTGGCGGTTCCGGCGGCAGCTTTGGGGGCGGCAGCTTCGGCGGCGGTGGTGCCGGTGGCGGCTGGTAATGCTGTCAACAAACGGATCTCAATGTGTAATCATCTTAATCAATTAGAATATGAAGAAAAGTACTTTAATCATGCTCATCATCGTTGCGGTGATAGTGTTGTTTGGTATTGGTGCTTGCAGTGCCTATAATGGTATGGTCGAGAAGCAAGAAACGGCTACGACAGCTTTGGCCGACGTACAGGCTACTTATCAGCGGCGTGCCGATCTCATCCCTAATCTCGCCAAGACGGTACAGGCCTACGCCAAGCATGAAAGCCAGACCTTTGAGGAGGTCACCAAGGCAAGGGCTTCAGTGGGACAGATGAAGCTCGATGTCAACAACCTCACGCCGGAGAAACTCAAACAGTTTGAGGCTGCGCAGGGTGAACTCTCCCAGGCTCTCGGCAAACTCATGGTGGTCGCTGAGCGCTATCCCGAACTGAAGGCGAATCAAAATTTCCATAGTCTGCAGATACAACTGGAGGGCACGGAGAACCGCATCAACGAGGCACGACAGAAATACAATGACGCTGTGCAGGACTACAACCAGGATGTGCGCACCTTCCCCAACGTGCTCTTTGCCGGCATGCTCGGCTTTAACCGCATGGAGAAGTTCGAGGCCGCAGCAGGTGCGGAAAAGGCTCCGGAACTTAACTTCAATGAGTGATTGGCTCGCTTGCCAGCCTTTTATATGTCTGGAATCATTGCGCCTGCTAAGCCACGATGGCTTTGAGTCTCTTCGTCGGTTCCAAACGGTGATCCTAAATCATTGTCAATAGGGAAAGGTCGAAAGCCGTGGTATTTAGGATCGGTGAAGTACGTTGCTACGACATTTGCAGCGTCAGGCTTTAACTTATACATACTTTAGAGGTTACTGCTTTGAAGACTGTAGACAAAAGTCTGTCCGCATTCACTCGTAAAATAGAGTGTGGCGGGCAGGCTTTTTTTTATCCAGACTCAACCCAAATAGATGTTTCCGCCTGATTCTTGCTCGGTGTGCGGCCCAAAAAGGAACTTTGATTTTTTCATCTCATTTGAATGATTCGATCAAACAACTGAGTGGACCTTGTCTTTTTAGTTGTTTGATAAGGTCATCTCAGTTGTTTTGTAGGCTGGACTATTGATTCTTGAACACGAAAAACAGTTGTTTTTATGCTTGTGGGAAGTAGTCTGTTTATAACAGATAGATAATCAGAACAAATTCTCTTCAATTCCCAGTGATGCGCAGGGAATTCCATCATTCTTAAATTATTGTTGAAAAGGAAAGTATCAACATTCAAGATCACCTTGGCAGATAATTGGTGTGAGTCAGTTATAGTTAGTTTGGGAAAGAGATTCCCTAAACAGCTACTGTTGCATGAGCTATTAAGACGATCTCTTAAAGTATATCTCCTTCTATCTTCTTTGTTGAGTAAATTGACATTTTTCCGCCCATTTCCTTGCGATTTTCTGAACCGACCTCTATATTCTCTCAATTTCGCGATTTTTGAGAGGTATTTTATAAATAGTTGATATATAGTACAATACAGACATGTGGCGTTTTTTCCTTCCAAGAAAACAGTAATTTCACAATGTAATTTCATCGATATTACCTATCAGAAAGCCTTTCTGATGCTATCATCTCGGTAAGATGACATGGTCAGAAAGGCACTTTGACCAGGTCAGAAAGCCTTTCTGATAGTATCAGGAAGGTACATTGACAGCATGAACCGGCAAAAAACAATGACTCATCTTCGCTTTTTCTCATTTTCAAGTTTCCTCGCTCTCTAGAACGCAACTCCGTGGTGATGTCATTTTGTAAAAATTCATATATTCAGAAAAATTCTTTCATGCTATCCTTTTTTTGAATCTTGCTCATGTTTCTCTTACGACTCTTGAAGCTCTGTGAGCTTTCTAAGACGAAGACTTCTTGGTGTCTCGGTGGCTCTGTATGAGATACATTCGCTGAACTGTTACGCCAATTAAGGTCTTGGTTAAAGATCATCGATTCTTAAGGCCTGCTTTTAGTCAGTCTGTCCAATAAGGACGCTGTTCATTAGTAGTCTATGAAAACTAACAAACGCCAGCTGGAGACTAATCCGGCTGGCGTTTGCTTTTACTCATACCCCTTTGGGGTTAGAAGTTGTAGTAGAACCCGAAGGTCACGTTGTTGCCATTGAGATCCACGCCCCAAGCATTGTTGTCGGGTGCATTGTCGTGGTCATACTTTGCATCCTTGTAGCCGAGGAAGCCTACGTGAGCCACAAAGCTGAACTTTGGGTTAAGGTTTATGGCCAAGCCTGGCTTGAGACCAACTTGCCACTCGTTGATGGACGAGCCGTGGTTCTCACCAGCGTGGTTGTAGTGGGTGTAGCCGAAACCGCCGTCTACGAATAAGTTCACATACTTGCTGTGGAAGAAAGTACCACGGACATAGGGTTGCACAGTAACGTAGTTTCTGCTTTCGCCCTCAATGTTCACGGGATTGCCCTTGCCAAAACCAGCAACGGTTCCGATGGCCCACGTGTTGTTGATGTTGTAGCCAATTTCAGGCAGGACGGCGTATGTTGTCACATTGTCGCCATCGTTCACCTTAGTGCTGGCAATACCTAAGTTACCACCCAGGTAAACCTGAGCGCTGGCACTCACTGTCATGAACAGTGCAGCTACCATTGAAAATAAGAACTTTTTCATAATCATGTACTGTTAAATACAAATAATTATAGTTTAAAAAATAGATAATAAATCTTTCCTCCCTTATTGGGCGCAAAGGTAAGCAAATATTTCGAAACTACCGTATCTTTTTGCGTTTTTAACACTAACAAAGACTTTGACAACTGACAACTGTGTAGAGACTCTCTTTGTAGCGTTTCTGCCTCTTGGGGACAGGTCTCAAACAAAATTGCAGTGTCTTTCCTGTCCTAAAAATAATCATTTGTCCTCTTATTCTCTTTCCTCCTCTTATTCTCACTCTTCTCTTCTCTCTTCTCTTTTTCTACTTCTCTTATCTCTTTCCTCTTCTTCCTTTTCATCTCTTTTCCTTTCTGTTCTTTGTCTGTCTCTCGGATGTTGCTATTGCAGAGGGTTGCCCCTTACGCCTTCCTCTTTGGGGAGAGTTTTCCTCTTGGGTGCAAGTGGGGGTAGATATGCGGGTCTATCTCTTAGACAGCCGGGTCTCCTATAGTATAATATAAATATGTGTTTTATAGTCTTTTTGTCAACCTTTTGGAAAACTTATATTTTTTCTTCAAAAAAGTATGGGAAAAGTTTGGAGGGTATTGAGAAAATCTGTACCTTTGCACTCGCTTTTCAGAACTACGGCGCACGCCTGATGCTGGGAGCAACGAGAAAAGAGTTCTTTGAGAGGATTACATACAACAGAGAGTAGTAC
>ERZ833963.267-NODE-267-length-82566-cov-9.052272_pt1 | contig 82566 bp, 73 predicted proteins | sample MGYA00519693_ERZ833963 | MGnify/ENA primary metagenome ERZ833963 (study PRJEB31850, sample SAMEA3708748) | human gut metagenome | biome: human gut; feature: human-associated habitat; material: faeces | place: China | collected 2014 ...
CCTCCTGTTAAATTCACACGGTTTTTCGCCGTGTTATGTAGAGGACTGCTGTTTTGCAAAACAAAAAGACCCGCACTCAATCCCGATGTGTAGTTGCATCGGTGATTATGTAAGTGCGAGTCTAAAACTCAAAATAAAAATATGTGTATTCAATTGTCGGTTGCTTTCTTTACTTGCAGTATAACATACCGGAAAAATTTTGTCAAGTTTTTCACTTTCGCAGTGTATATTCCGGCGCTTTTGCGGGAATACTGTTTTCTTTGTTTTCTGCGGTGCAGATTTTAACCGTGCTGTGTCGAACTGAAAATCGCAAGGCCAAACCGCGAAATCGGCTCGGCCTTGTTTCTGCTTATTCAATCCTCTGACGGTTTACACAACACTTCGGTCATGATTCTCGCCGCGAGCTTAAAGCCGCTGATAAACGCTTCGCGCTCATTCATACCGTGCAGTTCTGCCTCGCAGTCTTTGAGTTTTTCAAAGGTTTCTTTTTGCTGAGCCGTGAGCGTCGGTATCAAGCTGTCCTGATGCCGAATAACATAGCTCAACACTTCGCTGTAAGCACTCCCGCACTTAAAACTGTGTTCGTGCGGAACGATATTGCCGTAGTACAGATCTTCAAGCGTTGTCATTTTCATTCCACCTCACATAAGAAGAGGGCGGCGCGTCATCAGTCAAACCCGACACCGTGTCGCCCTCATTTTTCATTTTCTCTGCCGCAATCAGCGCGTGCTTGACAAGCAGCATTTCAAGCCAAGTACGCTCGTCGTATTCCGACGGACGCCCATTTTCGAAGAAGTCTTTCATAACTTCTCCCAAGATACCGTACTTTTCTCCCGCACTTTCTCCTCGGTACAATTTTTCTAAACTCATCTGTGCCATATCCGCACCTCCTTTGCAGTACACAACAGTACCACAGGACGGTGCAGAAGTCCAGAGAAAAAACTTTTTTATGATTCTTCACATAAAATATCTGAAATCATACGGTTTATCATATATGGCCTCATCCTGCTTTGACATGCGAGATAACACTTTTGCAAAATCAAGTGTTACAGGAAGGATCTTATAAAGGCTATCCCCGCTATTCCAATTCATCTTTGTTAGCATTAGTATTTCCTTTGCCAACACATCAGCATCTGCTTGTCCATAAAAACGCTTAACAAGAACAGGAGACGGGATTCCTCGTCCGCTCTTATAATAGTTTCGATTCCTGCCAGCCAATTCATCACTCATGACGCATCCATGTGTCCATAAGAGAAAACTTTCTTCGTTCAAAGATACAACCGTTCCTCGCTGAAGGGCAAAACCATATGCGTCTGCTTGCGCATAATCTCCGAATCTAATCCCGCGCCAAGAAGAATACTCTTGTATTTGAATCAGTTCTACATCCACACCTTCAAAAGCCTGAGTTATTCCTATAATCTCATCCTTCATAAACGGAGTTGTTTTATGTATTACAACCCGTCGTATTTTAGATGTAGGACAACAACGATAATACTTTTCTCTTAAAGCTGTCATCATCTTTCTAGCTTCATCTTTATCCATGTAAGGATTTCTCTTACCTGCATACAGTGGATTACTTATTTTTCGTAAAATCATCCGCACACCAGTTCCAGTTGAATCAAACAGTTGACTGCAACCAATGCAAATCCCCTTCTTTTCAGACTGGGCATATCCAATTCCAATGTATACAGTATCCTCATCTATCGCTTTTGGATGCCAAAGAACGCCTTGTGATTTTGCATATAGGCTAGTAGAAAGTCCCCACAACACCTTGCATGGGTCATACGAGTTTGTCGAGCGCTCCTCAATAAATTGTACAGAAACACCTTTTTCTGTTGCGTATAATTTTATCGCATCATGCAAATTAAAATCGGGAGAAATATCCGATGATTCGCGAAAACGAGAAAAAACCTTTGGAATATAAACAATCAAAACATCGAACTCAAATCTGCGTGCTGCAAAATTATTTATACCTCGCTTTAAAAAATCAACAAATTCACACGCCGGTTTTTTGTTAAAATAGGAACCCGGATAGGTTACGCAAAGCTCTGTATTATATTCACTTGGAACAATCAATTCTCTGCGATATACAGTTGAAAACCCCTCATAATCTGGCAAAAACGCGTCTCTTTTAGGATGTGCTTGTATATTTAGGCTATTTAAGTGCTTTAGTATATCGGATAAAGTTTCTTTTGGCGACAGCACCGTCTGTTTCAACAATTTCTGCAATCTTACCTTTTTCTCTAGCTTTTAAAATAAGATTCTCAACCCTTTGAGAAACATTTCCGTCCCTTATGACAGTCCAATACAAGCCTTTGGAAAGGAATGCCGGATCATCAATGTTATCCTCTATGAAATTCATAATTGAATTGTCATTGCCGGAATAACCTACAACAACGAGTCCTCTGCCCATCATAGATTGTTTCCAGTATTCATAAATCGCTTTTTCTAAAGCTTGCAACTCCTCATCCGTATTTTGGAGAGTGTCATATCGAAAATCACCATGTAATTTACATATGCAAGGGTGTTGAGGATTAAAATTTGGAATGCTCGTTGAGTTAGCAGAACTGCAAACTAACATATCCTTTTGTGGATCAATAATGTTTGTTGCGGTTTCTACTAAAGAATCGAAGTTTGTAGTCCATATATTTTTGATTTTATTTTTAGAAATCAACTCAGCAAGACATAAATACCCAAGAGATGGATTTTTATATGCTACTTGCTCATCTATAAATCTCTGTCTAGATATTGCAATAGGATAGCATTCCTGAAAATAGTAAGAGTATTCTTTGGGATCATTTTGGGGAGGATATGTTCCCTTTTTATCAAAATAATCTTGTAGCATATCTCTGGTCGAAGGCAAATAGAGATCTTTATATTTTTCAACAGAAACACGATTCTCATTACAATATATCAACCGTTTAAAGTACCAAACCAGATCTCCTCCTGAAGGGATTCCTGAATTAATAGAAGCACCGGCGCCTAAAAAGAAATCTATCTCTCCAGGGCTCATAACGCTTATGCTTCTTATCAATTGATCTTTTGTAATCATGTTTATTCCCACCCGTTTAAATTAATACTCCATTACAATGATCTACTTCATGCTGGATGACCTGCGCTGTCCAGCCGGTGTAGGTCTTAATTCGAGTTTGTAGTTCCAAAGTCTGATACTTCACCTTGATGGATTTATAACGTTTACACGGACGCGGACCACCGAGAAGAGACAGACATCCCTCCTCGGTGTTATACGCACCGTCTTTTTTGACAATCTCGGGATTGAGCATCACGGTACATGTAGGTGCTCGTCCACTCTCGTCAAGAAAAGCGATAATGCGTTTCTTGACGCCGATCATATTAGTTGCCATACCAACACAGCTATCCTTGTGTGCCATAAGCGTATCAAGCAAGTCCTGCACGATAGGCAGATCTTCTTTTGTCGCAACCTCCGACTTTCCAGCAAGAAATATCGGGTCATGAATTAATTCTTTTATCATAACAACTTCACTTAAAGTCAGGAGGTGTCCCTTTTATCCTTCCTTTGGATAGTTTATTTTTACAAGAGTCACACTTTTTGTTGTGTCCTATTTTAGTCGAAGAATATTTACATTTATAGCACTGGGACACTACTCTCTTAATTTCCTGTCTGTAGCTATTTCTCTTAGCTATTAATTCCTCAACATTCAATGTGGCTATCATAACAACATCAGTTTCGCCGCCTTTAACCTGCAAAATATTCTTTGCTTCTGTCTTGTAGGGAGCCGTTATTCGAGAATCCCCATAAGCAGATGTGTTTGCTTGTACAACGAAACAATGCAAATCTCTCGCGGTTGACTCGACTATTGCAGAAAAATAATTAGTATCCTTATTCAACTGTGGAACGAACAGCAATTCTATTTTTGATTTCATGGTCGCACGCGATGTTATATCAGTAAATTCATAGCATAAAATTGTCGAATATGTATATTTTCCGTTACTAACTCTATAGTAGTAAGGAATCTCCTGATCTCTGCATATATGCTTGATTCTACTAAGTTCAATTACCTCATCTGGAGCGTAGAAGTTCTTTTCCCTAAACAACATAAATCCGTTAACAAAGCGATGCCCGGTAACTGAAGGAACAAAGTTGCAAACCGTATTATAAGCTTGTCCGGCAACTGTTATATATTGCAGTCCGGTAATTATTGTTATATGATTTTTCAAGGCAAACATAGATATATCCAAAAGCCAAGGTAACGGGAAATAATACTCTGGAAATACTAAAATATCAACTTGTTAATTTCATTCCTTTGTGCAAGCACTAAGGTGCGTGCATTATCCTTTAATACGCTTTCCAAAGCGCAGTCATCATTCATTCGTTTTTCAATAACGTCTGCATATTGCCTTATGTCATTAAAATGCGTCCGAATATAGTTCTCGCTCATAACAAGGCAGAAAAACCTTATATTCTCAAGGTGATCGACGGAAAAATCCTTTTTCCAATCAAACGGAATGTAACAGCCTTCAATAATGAGGTTTTGGCCATTTTCTATTGCAGTTTTTATCATTTCCCTAACGATAGGCCATAGGTACTCGGTCAGTTCGGAATCATTGCTTAGCGGTGTAAGCTCTGTATTTCCGCTGCGTATCAGACCCATTTTTAAATGGTCTATTGATAAATAAGGATATTTGTATTTTTCAAGAAGCCTTTGCGCCAATAGGGTTTTACCTGTATGAGACGCACCGGCAATCAAAACAATCATAATTCTTTCTCCATAAGATAATTACCGCGCCAACCGATTTTTTCAGATTGATTATACCGCATTTAATTCCGAACATCAACCTTCTTCTGCAAATTAACAATATAAAAGCGATCGGGCAATCCGAAAACGGGTTGCCCGACGCAGTAAATAATTACGCAAAACGGCTTTTCGCCGCAATTATTCAGATTACTTATGTTACAGCTTTTTTAAATAAAAGCAGTTCATTGTGCCGTGCGGCGTTGAACAAGGCTTTTCAATTTGACGGAAGCCCATTTTTTCATAAAGCCTCAAAGCCGCCGAAAGATTCGTGTGGGTTTCAAGATAGAGACTTTTATAACCGGAAGACCTTGCCCAATCCTCCGCTATCCGCGTCAGTTCTTTTCCGTAACCGTTTCCTTTAGCGGAATCGTCTAAATAAAGCTTTTGAAGCTCGGCACAGTTTTCTATTCCGTTAAACTCTGCAATGCCTACGCCGCCGATAACCTGTCCCTCGGCGCCGATTGCAACAAAATAGGCTCGCTTAGACGGATTACTGTTATAATACGCGCTTAAATGATCCAATTCGGGGTCAAAGTATGCCGTTCCCGGAATATCCAATCCGAGCTTTTCCAAATTTGCACGAATAATTTCGGCAATTCTTTTATCATCTGCGGCTTCTATTCTTCTGTAATTCAGCATAACTGTCGTCTCCGTAACGTTGATTGTTAAAAGTAATTATATCACATAATTTGAAAACAGTCCGCCGCTTTATAAAAATCTCCAGGCGCCGCCGTATTATATTTTAACCTTTTTAAGGTAATTCTTATAGTCCTCGTCCCACCGCTTAAACTCTGCGTTGCCGCGGCGATCCTCTAACTTATAGTTTTGCTTTAAATATTCTCCCAAAAATACCGTGCATTTTCTGGCACCGCGGTTATTCAGATGATTGCCGCCGTCGCGCGTGTCGGTCTTCCAGTCAAAACCGAACCTGTCGCGTTCGATATTCATATCAATAAACTTAACGCCTAACTTATCGGAATATGCTTTTACCGCGTTATGCTTTTTATAATTCCACGAGCTTTGCGACGGAAGCTCTAAAAACAGCACCTCTATATTATTATTGCGGCAGACCCTTACAAACGCCTCGGCGGATTTTTTAACGCTTAGCGGAATTACCGCTTTTTCGTCCGTTTCCACCATATATTCCTTGCCGCGGCAGGGCTTAACGTCGTTACTGAGCCATTGACCCTTTGCGGCACAGTGCGCGGTATACCTCGGTTTTTTGAAAAGCTCGTTCGGCTTTACGTTTTTCCAGCGGTCGTGATACTGAAAAACAGAAAAAGAGGAACCGAGCGAGGCGTTAACCATTTTAGCCGTGCTTTCCACCAATTTTGATTTTGTAAAAAATCCGTCGGTTTCAAGTATTATAACCTTGGGCTTTTGCCCTTTAAGCAATTTATTAAGCATTGCATACGCCTGAGCCACCGTTTGCCTGCCCTCTCCGCTTACATATGAGGTATAACCGTAATTTTTCCACAGCTCCATAGGCGAAAAACCGCTGTATGCGTCCGAATTGCCTATAACCGCAACCTCTATTGAATTTTCAGGTTCTGAAAAAAAGCCGTGCGCGCTTGGGTTTACAATACCGCTTTGCTTTGTGTTATCCTTGGGCGCCAGCATATAAGAGGAGGAAACCGTAAGCAGCAGCAAAAGAGTTATAAAGCAAACCGAGCGTATTAAGTTTTTTAATCCTTTTTTCATATACTCACTTTCCTAAAACTGCCCGTAAATAAAATCTACCGCGTCGTAGCCTATACCGTATGCGCCGAAAATTATAACCGAAAGCACAAGACAGATGTAAACCGTCCACCTAACGGGTAAAACCTGCTTTGCCAATGTATCGCGCACATTTATTCCCTTTTCCTGCAAAATGCTTATAACAAGCATAACGGCGGCGCCTAAAATTACAATTAAAAAGTCCTGCTTATCCATTCCGCACAAAAGCGCGTCGTTTAAAAACGTGCCGCCGCCGAAGCCTGTAAACACTCTTTTTATCATACCGAGCCATATACCGACGGTCTCCGCCCTGAAAAGCGTCATTCCGCAAACCACCAATATAAGCGTTCTTAAAATTCTAAGCGCGTTAAGCGGTTTTGAATTTCTGTTAATATGCGCGGCATTAAAAGCACGCGCAAACAGCGGCTCCAAGTACATACCGAGCATCATTACGGCGTAATAATAAAGCCCGTAAATTATGTATTTTACGCCGGCTCCGTGCCAAAAGCCTATGCCGAACCACGTAAAAAACATTGCGAACGACGCGGGAATAAGCGAACCCAAAAATTCGTTCAAATGCTCCTTTGCAAAACGCGAAAGCTTCATAAACGGCTTTGAAAGCGAAACGGAATAGAATACATAGTCCCTAAGCCATGCGCCTAACGTTATGTGCCAGCGCCGCCAAAACTCCGCAACGGATTTTGAAAAAAACGGACGGCTGAAATTTTGAGACAGCGGCACGCCGAAAAGCTCGGCGCTGCCGGTTACTATGTCCATACAGCCCGAAAACTCAGCGTATATCTGCAATGTGTAAAGCACGCCGCCAAGCAAAATTATACTGCCGCTGTATTTTTGATAATCGCCGAAAACCTCGCTTACAAATATATTGGCGCGGTCGGCTATAACCATTTTTTTAAAAAGTCCCCACGCCATAAGCTGAAGACCCTTTGTAAAGCGGTCGTAATCGAACGAATGCCCGCTATAAAGCGGCTCCGCCAATAAATCGTATCTGCCTATCGGTCCCTCAACGATCTGCGGAAAAAAGCTTAAAAACAGCGCCAGCTTAAAAAAGTTATCGGTTGCGCGGTATTTGCCCCTGTAAACGTCTATAATATATCCAGCCGCCTGCAGGGTGTAATACGATATACCGAGCGGCAGCAAAAACTTAAATGTTTTAAAATGGGGTTTAAATCCGAAAATCCCTGCAAAAAATTCCGCAGCCGAAATAAAAAAGCCCGAATATTTAAGCACAAGCAAAATGCCGAAAATAAACAGCACCGCAGCGGTTACAACCGCCTTTTTCTGCCATAGAATATTCGCCTTAAGCTTTTTTCTGTCTTCCTTTTCAAGACCTTTTTTAGCAAGCGCAAAGCCGTCGTTTATTTTGTTTAAAAATATGCCTGCAAAATATATACTTACTGCGGTAAGCAATAAAAACACTATAAGCCTGCCGCTGTTAATAAGGTAAAAAACAGCGCTTGCCGATAAGAGCACCGTCCATTTATACTTTTTCGGAAATACTGTATACAGTATAAAGGTAATTCCCAAAAATATAAACAGATAATTATACGAGGTATAGCTCATACCGATTATTCATCCTCAAGCCTTTTTACCATTGCATAAATGGCTTCGGCGCTCTTAAAGTTTTCGGGAACAATATCTATCGGCGTTATTTCAATATCAAATTCATCGTTAAGCTCGCCTACAAGCTGAACTATTTTAAGCGAATCGAGAATTTTACCGCCTATAAGGTCGGTTTCCTTTAAATAATCAACTCCCGGTTTTATTTCTTCAAGTATTTTTATAACCTGTTCCATTTAATATTACCCCTGATCAAATATTTTTGTAATTGGCAGTAAGCCATTTACGGTCGGTTTTGCCGTTGGCGTTGATCGGCATTGCCTTTATACGTATTATGCGCTGCGGCAGCATATAATGCGGCAATCGGTTTTTAAGCGCCGTGCCCACCTCGTCGGTGTTTTTTTGCCTGCCCTCGTAAATAAGAATAATGCTGTCCTCGGTTTTATCATACACCGCCGCAGCCGAGGAAACGCCCTCTGCAGTGTATGCAGCCGCCTCAATTTCGCCGAGCTCTATACGGTAGCCCATATGCTTTATTTGAAAATCCTTGCGCGAAATATATATAATCTCGCCGTTTTCGTTTTGTTTTACAAGGTCGCCCGTTTTGTATACCGTTTCGGGATAGGCGCCATTTAACGGATTTTGCACAAACGCCGCAGCGGTTTTTTCGGGGTTATTGTAATACCCCATACTTAAAAAAGAACCTGCGGCGTAAAGCTCGCCCTCTTCCCCTGCCTTAGCCTCTTTGCCGTTTTCATTTAAAATGAACACCTTGCAGTTATCGCACGCTCTGCCTATCGGCAGGGTTTCGCCGTCCGAAAACGGGCGGTCAACTATATAATAGGTGCATATATCTGTAGTTTCGGTAGGCCCGAAAAGATTGGCAAAAAGCGCGTTCGGCAAATTTTTGCGCCAATAGTTAAGCGGCTTTACGGGCATAACCTCACCAGCAAAAAGCACCTTTTTAAGGTATTCGGGCTTTAAGTAATCAAATACCTTAAGCTTTGCAACGATCGAAAGCGCCGAGGGCACCCAGTAAATCGTATTGACCCTGCGCTCGTTCATAAGCTCTATAAGCTTTAAGGGAAACGAAAAAAGCGTTTTGGGTATTATATTAAGCGTTGCGCCGCTGTAAACGGTGCTGTATACATCGGATACCGACATACTGAAATAAAACGGAGTTTGACTGCCGAAAACGGTATCTTCGTCTATTTTAAACGTATCGGCGTACCATTTTATATATGCAAGCACGCTTCGGTGGTTTAAAACGGCACCCTTTGGAACGCCGGTTGAACCCGAAGTAAAAAGCACATACGCAGGATCGGTATCTGCCATACCGTCCCTTATTTTTTGCAGTACCTCTTTATTCGGCGCAAAGTGCGCAGCCTCATTATAATACAGCACCGCGCCCTTAAAATCAATCTCACAAATTTTGGATACGCAGCCCCCAGTAACCAATACCGCGGCGGGTTTAAGCGTTTCAAATATCGCCTTAATGCGCTCAGCCGGCATTTCTGCGTCTATTACGGTGTAAAAGCAGCCGCCTGCAAGCACCCCGAACATTGCGGCTAAATTTTCAACCGAACGCTCGGCTATTACCGCAACGGGGGCTTTATAAACCCCCGCCGCGGCTATTTTACTGCCTATGCTTTGCACCGTTTTTAAAAGCTCTACATAGGTTATGCTTTTGCTTTCATCGGCAAAAACGGTTTTTTGAGGAAAACGCTGCGCCGAATATTCAAGCATTTCAAGAATGTTTTTCATTTACCTGCCCCTTATAGCGTCTATCGGGCGTTTTGAAGCTATGCGCTTAACCGGCAAAAAGCTTGCGACAAACGCAACCAATATGCTTACAGCCAAAAGCAACGCCACCTGACGGACGCTGAAGCTCAGCACAGTTACAAGCACACCCGCCTCGTTGCGGATAAGGCTGTTTATAATAGTTGTTGCGGCAAAAACGCCGACAGAGGAAAGCACAAAGTTTATCATAGCAATTATAAAGCTTTCCGAGAAGAAAATTCTGAAAACATCGTTACTGCGCGAGCCTATGGCGCGTAAAATACCGATCTCCTGCTTTTTATAGGCGATACTTGTGCCGATAAAGTTTGAAAGCATTATAGCCGCAAACACCGCAAAGCCCACTCCTATCCAGAAGAAATACTTTGAAAGGGTCTTGAGCACGCTGTTTATTGAATCAAGCTCAAAGGTAACGGAGTTTTGTATGGCATAGCGCACGCCGGTATCCTCTCCGTAGCAATAGGAAACAAGCGACTGCACCGCGCTTTTTTCCTTCGGCATTGAGCCTACGGCAAAACCGTATATTTTATCGGTTCCCTCGGTAAGCTCGCTGTAAATACCGTCCGAGCAAACAACGGTGGATTTAAGCTTTGATTTATTGCCCTCAGAGCTGTTATCTATAACGCCCACTATTTTGCAGTCGCTTATATTCTCGTTATTATTATAGCCCTTGGCAAATACGTTTTTCCACATTGAAACGGTGTTTTTATTTTTAAGAAGCTTTGCGTAATCGATAACTTCGGTTTCGCCTTCCGCGTCTGTCTCGGCGCGTTTATCAGACTCCTCCGAATTGCTTGAAAGCGCGTCGACGGTTACTATTATTTCCTTATCGTCAAGCGTTTTTTTCTCGCCGTCTATCCATATTACCTTTTCGTTCTTTATATCAGAAAGGCGCGCAAGATAATTTGAGTCGGCACTGAAATTATCACCGTAGTAGGAAATATAGCCCTCAGTTATCGGCACCATTACGGGTCTTTCGGCAATCAGCTTATCAAGATAACCGTTGCCAACCATTGCAATTTCTGCATAACTGTAACTTACCGCCGTACCAAACTCATTTAAAAGAATCATATCCACCATTTGCTCGGCTCTGCTTTGGTGTACCTTTTTCTCGGTAAGCGAGGTATAGCGCGACATATCAAAGCCCGTATCTATAACGGCGGTAACGGTGTATTCCTTGTCGGCAAAGGTGAACTTTTTGCCTATCAGATCGGTGTAGGCGTTAATTTTTGTGTAAACAGGAGTTTTTGTGCCGTCCTTTGCGGTGTTAAAGGTCTTTCCGTCAAAATACTGCGCCTTTTTAAACACTTCAAAAATATAATCGCTTACGGCAATTTCGTCCTTGGCGCCGTCGGGCAGAGTGCCTGCCAATACCTTATAACCCATATCCTTTAAAACCGTATCGTTTACGGAGGCAAAGCCGTTAATAATAGGGTTATAAATATTGTAATCGGTCTCTGTAAGCTTTATATCGGGGTTTATGAAAGCAGATATATCGCCGTTAAATTTAATCGGACGATAAACGCCGTGCATTTTAACGTTCATACCCTCAGATATTTCGTTAAGCTCCTTTTCCGAAATACGGTAGCCGTAATCGCGCCAATAATCGCCGTTTTTCTTTGATTTTGCAACCGATACGGATTTAACGCCCGAATCAACAAGTGAATTCGTGCAGGTTTTAACGTGATTGTACGCCCCGAACGTATCCGAAAGCCCGAAAAGCCCGAACGCAATACAGGAAAGCAATATTGTAATCACAAGCCTTATTTTTTTGTGCTTAAGACCGCCGGCTCCTATTTTAAAAGCGTTTGAAAGCGGCAGCTTTGATTTTATGAGCTTAAAGCCCGAACCGTCGCCCGTTTTAATTTCAGAGGTATCGGTATTTTTAAATCTTTTGCCCGTATTTGCGCTTTCGCAGGCGGTCAGCTTCAGATCGCCCGATTTTAATTTATCTAAATAATCGTTTATTTCGGTTCTGTCTTCCTCGGTCAAATGATAACCGAACGGTATTAAAGCGGTGTTTCCGCAAAATTCGATACCTTTTTTGCTTTCCTCTGCCGCCAGCTCTCCGTCCAGCTCAACGTCGCTTATAACGCAGCCGTCCGAAAGCTCTATTATTCTGTCGGCATACTGTTCTGCAAACTCGCGGTCGTGCGATACCACAATTACAAGCTTTTCGGCAGATAGCTTTTTAAGCGTATCGAAAACCTGCTTTCCCGTAGCCGAATCAAGCGCGCCCGTAGGTTCGTCCGCCATTATAATTTCAGGCTTTTTAACAAGTGCGCGCGCTATTGCAACACGCTGCTTTTGTCCGCCAGACAGTTCGTTGGGCTTTCTTGCACCGAAGCCCTCTAAATCAACCTGCTTTAAAATATCGTTAATTTCGCTGTCGGAAGCCCGTCTTCCCTGCAGCTCGATTGCAAGGGCTATGTTTGCCCCCACCGAAAATTCGTCAAGCACGTTGTACTCCTGAAAAATAAAGCCCACATAGGTATTCCTGTAAGAATCGAAATGCTGCTGCTTAAAATTCTTTGAGGATACGCCCTTTATTATAATCTCGCCGCCGTCGTATTTATCAAGTCCTCCAAGCACGTTAAGCAGTGTCGATTTACCGCTGCCCGATTTGCCGAGCAGAAAAACCATTCCCTTTTCGGGAAATTTAAGGCTTATTTTGTTAAGCGCCGTTACCGGCACACCCTTTTTGGGTTTATAAATCTTTACAAGCTCTCTTGTTTCTAACATTTATTATCCTCCTGTGCCAATCGTACTAACTGTACTATCTTGAATAATACAGACGTATCATACCACACACAATTGCGTTTGTCAATATAGGTTACAATTTTTTAACCTTTAAGCTCTTTAAGCGCCGCGCCTATATCCTTTTTAAGCTTATTCCACGCGTCCTCGTGTTTAACGTAATATAAGGGACACTGCTTTTCGGTTATATCGTAATGCCGTATAACCGCGTTTTCATCAAGTCCCGTTTCACTTAAAAGCCACGCGGTAAGCTTTACTACGGATTTATATGTTTCATCGCCGAATTTTCCGCTCTCGTCGGGGTGGCATACCTCAATCGATACAGTATCGTTGTTTCTCCAGTTGCTTGCGGCTGATTTTTCCCACAACGGCACGCACTGTATAATTTCGCCGTCAAGCCCCACAAGAAAGTGGGAGCTTACCTCGGTTGAATCCTTATCAAAATAATCGCGGTTGTTTTGCGCGCTTGTGCCGGGGTTTCCCACATAGTGTATAACTATATTTTTAACCCCGTCAAGCGGCGTTCCCGTTCTTGCGGTGTTGTGCAGATGAATTATCTGCTTATCAACAAAGGCGGGTATTTCTATTGCCTTAAGCCTTTCTGTAACCTCGCTTTTTGATATTCCGCTTGCGGTTTCTTTTGAAGAAAGGTGCTTTTTTACGGCTGTTATGCCGCCTATTACCGCCGCGGCAAGCAATAAAAAGCAAACCGTTCTTTTTAAAATTATCCTTCTTTTGCGTTTTCTGCGCCTTTCGTAATACGCGCGGCGCTTTTTATAATTGTCCTCGTACATTAAACAGCGTCAAAGGTAAGGGTAACCTTAAACAGGTCGCCGTCCACCTCGATCCGCATTTCCCCCTTTTGCAGCTCGGTTAAGCTTCGCGCAATCGAAAGCCCTAAACCGCTCCCCTCGGTATTACGCGATTTATCGCCCCGTACAAAGCGCTCCATAAGCTCCTCGCCCGAAATATTAAGCTCGTATTTTGAAATGTTTTTAAAGGTTATAACCGCCTTGCCGTCTCTTTTTGCAAGCTCCATATAAACCCTTGTTCCGGGCATTGAATACTTGCACACGTTGCCCGTAAGGTTTTCAAACACGCGCCACAGGTGCCTGCCGTCCGCCATAATTTTCACAGGCTCTTCGGGAATGTTAAGCACCGGCGTAAGGCGTGCGTTTTTAAAGCGTTCGTCAAATTCGCCTACCGTTTGGCTTAAAAGCACCCCCGCCTCGCATTCGGCAAGATTTACGGTAAGGTTGCCCGTTGACGCCTTAGAGGCTTCCACCAAATCCTCAATAAGCTTTTTAAGCCTTACCGACTGGCGGTCGAGTACACCTATATATTCCTTTATCTTTTCGTTTTCGGGCTCTTCCTTTTTAATCAGATCCACATAATTTATTATAGAGGTAAGCGGGGTTTTAATATCGTGCGAAACGTTGGTAATAAGCTCTGTTCGCATACGCTCGCTTTTCATTTTTTCGTTAACGGCGTTTTGCATACCGCGGCTTATATTGTTAAGGCTTGCGCAAAAGCTCTTAAATTCGGGGTACATATACGCCGTATCTATTTTATAATCTATATCGCCGTCGGCTATTCTTTCTCCGCCCTTTTTAATTCTTTGCAGCTGTATTGCGGTAAATATTACTATAACGGTTACCGCAATCGCGTTAAAGATAACAAGAATCATAAACAGCCCGTAAACATAAACAGCGGCGCAGAAAAGCGTTGCAAAAAAATCAAAAACAAGCACTGCCGCGCAGATAAGCACGGTTTTTTTAACAAGCGAAAGATTTTTAAATATAAAGCCCGCAAACCGGAAAAGCTTTTTAAAGCCCTTACCTATTAGATTTAAAACCATATATATAATATTATTCTTTAACAGGGTTTTTGTTTTAAGCCGTGCCGCAAAAGAAAGTATTACGGCAAGCGCTATAAAATAATCAACGCTTAAAAGCCCTGCGGTAACCGCAAACATCAGCATAAACGAGCCGTAGGTTTCCCCTATTATTGTAATGCTGAAGCAAACGGTGCAAACTGCAAGGAACAGCAAAAGGTCAAACGGCACCTTATCGAGATAATTCGGCTTTATGCCGCCGTCTGCCCTATGCCCTGCCGCCGCGCACAGAAAAACAAACAGGCACACAAACGCAAGCGCCGAAATTATCGCCGCCGCTATAAGCAGGTAGCGGCACGAATACGCCGTTTCGTAAATTCTTAATTTCATACGCGCGTTGTCCGAAAGCGGAAAATCCTCATATGCATACACAGCTATATCAATACTTTGCTTTACTCCCTCAATATAAACCGGACTTTCGCCTACCTTTGTATATACCTCGCCGTATACTTCCATATTTTTTTGCTCGGCTTCGACTGAGGGTTCCTTACCGCTTGTATTGTCGAAAAGTACTTCGTCGGTATCGCTGTCGGTTATTTTGCAGGAAACCGACCGTTTTTCGCAAAGCTTTGCTATATCCTCACCCGAAATAAAGGCGTCATAAATTTCAGAGGAATAGCCGTAAAGCTTATCGTCGTAAATTTTATCCTTTATTTCGTCAAGGCTTTTTACATAAAATCCGTCCGACGCCATAAGTATGACCGCAAGCGTGCTTATAACGCATATAAACGCCGTAATAAACGAAAGAATAACCGCCGCGGTTTTTGCCGCAAGACTGCCTGTAAGCTTTTTCATTTTTGCTCCCCCTTTTCAAACTTATAGCCGTGCGCCCACACTACCTTTAAATAGCGCGGCTCGGCAGGATTTATTTCGATTTTTTCCCTTAAATGCCTTATATGCACCGCAACGGTGCTTTCACTGCCGTATCCGTCGCCGCCCCATACCTTTTCGTATATTTCCTTTGGGGAAAGCACGTCGCCCGCATTTTTCATAAGCAGCTTTAAAATCTCAAATTCGGTAGGTGTTAGCGAGACCTCGTTCCCTTCCGCCAAAACCTGCTTTGTTTTATCGTTAAGCTCTATTCCGCCTATCGTGTAGCCTGCGGTCTGCTCGCTTACCGCTCCGCCGCCGAGCTGCATATATCTTCTTAACTGCGAACGCACACGCGCCGTAACCTCTACCGGATTAAACGGCTTTGTTATGTAATCGTCTGCTCCTACGTTAAGACCTAAAATTTTATCGGTATCCTCACCCTTTGCGGTAAGCAGAATTACGGGTATATTTGAAATTTCGCGTATTTTGGTCATGGCTGTAATGCCGTCGCATTCGGGCATCATAATATCCATAAGCGCCAAATGCACCGCATTTTCCTTTACGGCGTTTACCGCCTCGTTTCCGTTATATGCCAAAACCGTGTTGTAGCCCTCGGCTTCCAAATATATTTTAAGCGCGGAAACAATATCGCGCTCATCATCGCAAATTAAAATGTTATACATTCTCTCCCGACCTTTCGTTATCATTATAGCAAACCGTTTTTTAAAATTAAAGGGGTGAATTTATTAAGATTTTCTTAAGACGGCTTGAAAGCCGGCCGAAAAAATGATATATTATCTATGTAATTTTTAAACGAGGTTTTTAAAATGAAGCTTGAAATTTTAAGCGAATGTCCCGACTTTCTGCGTGATTTTCTTACATATAACGAAACCATTAAGGGTAAATCCTCGCGTTCGGTAGAGGGGTATTATATCGATCTGCGCACTTTTTTAAGATATATGCTGCTGGTGCGCGGCAAAGTGCCTAAGGATACCGAATTTAAAAAGATAAATATTTCCGCCGCCGATACCGAGCTTATAAAAACCGTTACGATATCCGACCTGTACGGTTTTATGGTATACTGCAAGGAGGAGCTTGAAAACAACACCGCAACGCGCGCGCGAAAAACCTCAACCCTGCGGATCTTCTTTAAATATATGTCGGTTCAAACCCATAAAATCGAACACAATCCCGCCGAGCTGTTAGAGTCGCCGAAGGTTAAGCAATCGCTGCCTAAGCACCTTACGCTTGAAAACTCGCTTGAGCTTTTAAATTCGGTAGACGGCGCAAACGAAAGACGGGATTACTGCATACTTACCCTGTTTCTAAACTGCGGACTAAGACTTTCCGAGCTTTGCGGCCTTGACCTTTCGGATATATCGTCCGACGGGGTGATGACCGTAACCGGCAAGGGCAATAAGGAGCGCGCGGTATATCTTAACGATTCCTGCAAGGAGGCGATAAGGCGGTACATAGCGGTACGCCCTGCCGAGGGTATAGCTTATGATGACAGAAACGCGCTTTTTATAAGCCGCAACCACCGCCGTTTAAGCCCCAAAACCGTGCAGTATATTGTAAAGACCAATCTTAGCAAGGCGGGGCTTTCGGGTATGGGCTTTTCCACCCACAAGCTGCGCCACACCGCCGCAACCCTTATGTATCAGTACGGTAACGTGGATATAAGGGTATTAAAGGATATTTTGGGCCACGCGAACCTCGGAACCACGCAAATTTACACCCACGTTTCGGATAAACAGGTAAAGCAGGCTATCGATTCAAACCCCTTATCCGGCGTTAAAGATAAAAAATAGCCAAAAAAGCCGGTTCATATTTTGTTAAAAAAATATTGTATTTTATGGCTGTATGTGTTATTATTTACGCAGTGCCGTTTTAAAATTCCTTGGCGGCAGAATGGAGTTTACATATGAGAGCTGACGGAAAACGCCTGCGTAATACCGACCCTATGTATACGGTTGCGGCTTATGTTATGAACAAGCGCGTTGATTCAATGAATATGGTAACGCTTGATATACCCTACGACCCTATTCAGAATTATCTTAACGAAAAGCGCAAGCAGGGAATAGCCATAAGCCACTTAGGCGTTATAATTGCGGCATATCTTCGCACCGCGGCGGAATTTCCGCTGCTTAACCGTTTTATAATGAACTGCAAGCCTTATGCGCGAAATGAATTCTGCGTTGCAATGGTGGTGCTGAAATCGGGCGAAATGGATAACGGCACAATGTCTAAGATGTATTTTAAAATGACCGATACCATTTTTGATGTAAACGGCAAAATAAACGAATATGTCTCGGATAACCGCGAGGTGCCCGAAAAAAACGGCACCGAAAAAATGATAAAAATACTTTTGGGCGCGCCGGGCGTTTTAAGAGTAGGCGTGGGCCTTTTCAAGTTTATGGATAAGCACGGTCTGTTGCCCAAAAAGGTTATTGATATGTCGCCGTTTCACAACAGTCTTTGCATATCGAACCTTGCTTCTATAAGAACCAACCACATATATCACCACTGCTATGAATTCGGAACAACAAGCGTGTTTATTACTTTAGGCAATCTGCGCGAGGTAGCGAAACGCAAAGGCGGCGAGGTAGTGTTCGAGCGCTGCATACCCTTAGGCGTTGTTATGGACGAACGCATATGCTCAGGCAGTTATTTTGCCCTTGCTTTCAGAAGAATGCGCAAATATATGCGTAATCCGGAATTGCTTGAATTACCGCCTGAGGTAATAAATGAGGATCCCGATAAATAAACACTTGATTTTACGCCTGTTTTGGTATAAAATAAAGTTAGATAATTTTTTAACAACGGAGGAATCGTTATGTTAGTATCTGCAAAGGAAATGCTTACAAAGGCCAAGGCAGGCAAATATGCCGTAGGTCAGTTCAACATCAATAACCTTGAATGGACCAAGGCTATTCTTCAAACCGCCGAAGAGCTTAAATCGCCCGTTATTTTAGGCGTATCCGAGGGTGCCGGCAAATATATGTGCGGCTACAAGACCGTAGTAGGTATGGTAAACGGTATGCTTGAAGAAATGAACATCACCGTTCCCGTGGCTCTTCACCTTGACCACGGCAGCTATGAAGGCGCTAAAAAATGCATTGAAGCCGGTTTTTCTTCCATAATGTTCGACGGCTCGCACTACCCGATCGAAGAAAACATTGCAAAAACCAAAGAGCTTGTTGAAACCTGCAATAAGTTAGGTCTTTCGCTTGAAGCCGAGGTTGGCGCTATCGGCGGCGAGGAAGACGGCGTTATCGGCGGCGGCGAGGTTGCCGACCCGAAGGAATGCAAAATGATTGCCGATTTGGGCGTTACAATGTTAGCCGCAGGCATAGGCAATATTCACGGCAAATATCCTGCAAACTGGGCAGGTCTCCGTTTTGATACATTGGCTGAAATTCAAGAGCTCACAGGCACTATGCCCTTAGTTCTTCACGGCGGCACGGGCATTCCTGCCGATATGATTAAAAAGGCAATTTCCCTCGGCGTTTCAAAAATCAACGTTAACACCGAGTGCCAGCTGGCTTTCGCAGCCGCTACCCGCAAATACATTGAAGCCGGCAAGGACCTTGAGGGCAAGGGCTTTGACCCCCGCAAGCTTTTGGCAGACGGCGCACAAGCCATTAAGGATACCGTTAAGGAAAAAATGGAGCTTTTCGGTTCGGTTAACAAGGCATAATTTTAAAAAACAATATATAGCTGCTACCGAGTAGCTGAATGCAAAGCATTCGTTTACACATCGTTAGGTCTTAGAAGATGTGTATGCGAATGCTTTTTTTATCGGCTATGATTTAACATTCATAGCATATCCGGTTAATTTCTTGTCATTCCGAGTGACGTTGCTTTCGCTGCAGTGCTGGAAAAAGCGAGCAACGGCGGACGCCGCGGTGAAAAGTTGTTCGCGCTCCAAGCAAATAACAGCTTTTGGGCACCGCAAGAGTGGTAAGCGCGAAAGAATCCGTAATACCCTTAAAAAGGAAAACGGATTGCCACAGCCGTTTACATATCTCGCCTGCCGGCTCGGTCGGTGCTTCTGCTTTGCAGAGGTGTCCACCGGACACCCGCACCTTCGCAATGACGGGGAGCAGGGGAAAATAACAGTCCCCCTCCGCTTTGGCGGAGGGGGACTTTATATACCGTTTATTTATTTTTTAAAGCTATTGCCCGTTTAGCCTTTTGAGCGATATTTGCGGCGCGAAGACCGAATTCGTCAAGCAGCTTTACGGCGGGACCGGAGTGACCGAATGTATCGTTTACACCGAGCTTTACAACCGGAACGGGGCTTTCCTCGCACACGGTTTCGCTTACCGCTGCGCCGAGACCGCCTATTACCGAATGCTCCTCGGCGGTAACTATTGCGCCGGTTTCCCTTGCGGCTTTAAGCACGATTTCCTTATCAAGCGGCTTTATGGTGTGCATATTTATAATTCGGGCGCTTATACCCTCGCTTTTAAGAATTTCATAAGCCTCAAGCGCCTCGTTGACCATAAGACCGGTTGCTATAACGGTAACGTCTGTGCCGTCTTTAAGCTCTACGCCCTTGCCCACCTCAAAATTATAATCGTCGCCGAATATTACGGGAACGGCAAGCCTTCCGAAACGCATATAAACAGGACCGTCAAGCTCTAAGGCGGCTTTTACGGCCTTTTTAGCCTCGGTTTCGTCTGCAGGATTTATAATTGTCATACCGGGGATCGTGCGCATAAGCGCGATATCCTCGCAGCACTGGTGGGTGGCGCCGTCCTCGCCTACCGATATACCGGCGTGGGTAGCGCCGATTATTACGTTAAGGTGGGGGTAGCCTACCGAGTTTCTTACCTGCTCGAATGCTCTGCCCGCCGCGAACATTGCAAACGAGCTGCAAATAACCTTTTTGCCTGTTGCGGCTATACCTGCCGCTATCGATATCATATTACCCTCGGCAATGCCGCAATCGTAAAATCTTTCGGGGAAAGCCTTTTTAAACATTCCCGTTTGGGTGGCTGCCGCAAGATCTGCGTCAAGCACTAAAAAATCGTCTCTTTCGCTGCCTAATTCAACAAGCGCCTCGCCGTAGCCTACGCGCGTTGCAACCTTTTTAACCTCTGCCATTGTTTTGCCCCTCCTTACTGTAATTGCGCCAAAGCGGCGTTAAGCTCTGTCATAGCCTGCTCATACAGCTCGTCGTTCGGAGCGGCGCCGTGCCAGTTGACCGCGTTTTCCATATAAGAAACGCCCTTGCCCTTAACGGTTTTTGCAATTATTGCAACGGGCTTATCTACGGTTTTTGCCATATTAAGCGCGGACTCTATTTCGTCAAAATCGTTGCCGTTTATTGTGATAGTGTGCCAGCCGAACGCCTCAAACTTTTTATCGATAGGAGCGGCGGAGTTAACCTCTTCGATAGTTCCGTCTATCTGAAGATTGTTGTAATCAATAAACGCGGTGAGGTTTGAAAGGCCCTTATTGCCTGCAAACATAGCCGCTTCCCAAACCTGACCCTCTTCTATTTCACCGTCGCCCAAAACGGCGTATACCCTGTAGCTATCGCCGAAGTGCTTGGCGGAAAGCGCCATACCTACTGCCGCCGATATGCCCTGACCGAGCGAGCCTGTTGACATATCAACGCCGGGTATATGCTTCATATCGGGGTGACCCTGCAAAATACTGCCTATATGGCGAAGGGTGGTTAAAAGAGATTTGTCAAAATATCCGCGTTCCGCAAGCGCGGCGTAAAGCGCCGGCGCGGCGTGACCCTTTGAAAGTACAAAACGGTCTCTGTCCGCCTTTTTCGGATCCTTCGGGTCGATATTCATTTCTTTAAAATAAAGATAGGTTAGTATTTCCGCAATGGAAAGCGAGCCGCCCGGATGACCGGATTTTGCACTGTGCACCCCCTCGATAATTCCCATTCTGATTTTGCAGGCGGTTATTTCAAGTTGTTTTTTCTCCGCAGCGTCCATCAAATCATTCCTTTCTTTTTTGCAAGATAATCTATAAAATCGGCTACCGCGCCGTCTTCACAGCGCACCGTTTCATAATCGGCATATTGTCTGATATCGTCCGGCGTGCCAAGGGGAACCGCGCTGATATCCGCTTTTTTTATCATTTCAAGGTCGTTATAGTAGTCTCCCATTGCAAAAAGGCAGCCCTTTTTAACCTTTAAAATTTCACAAAGCCTATCAAGCGCCGAGGCCTTTGAAACGCCCTTCGGGAATTGCTCGTAATAATCCCGTTTTTTGCCGGCGATCACCGCCGAGGTATCTATAAAGTCCGAGCTTGTCCTTTGTTTTGCTATCATTCCCTTAACCGCGTCGCGGTCCGCAATATTCGAAAACAGCATTACAACCTTGTTCCAGCGATAGTTTTCGGCTTGTGTAAAGCTTATATCGGTGCTTTCAAGCCATTCGTATTTTTGGTGTATATCGGTCTCGGCTGTTCTGCAAAGGGTAAGCACTCTGTCGCCCGAATGAACCTCTATGCCTACGTCGAGCCCCATATCCATAACCTTTTTAACTATATAATAATCGCTTTTATCGATAAAAAGCTCGTTTAACACACGTTTATTTTCATAATCGTATATCATACTGCCGTTTGAAACTATCGAGGGCGAAATGTGCTTTATTTTTTCAAGCACGGGGCCCACCGCGCCGACGGTTCTGCCCGTTGAAAGCGAAAAACAGCCGCCCTCGCTTACGAAATATTCGATTTTTTCGATATTGCGCGGATTTATAATGCCGTTTATAAGCAGCGTGCCGTCAATATCGCAGGCAAAAAGACAGCCCGAAAAAACACCCATAGCTAAACAAACCTTTTTAAAAACTTAGTAAAATATTCGGGCAGGGGAGAGTCAAACTCCATATATTCGCCCGTTCTCGGATGAATAAACCCGATTTTTTTTGCGTGCAGGCACTGACCGCCAAGCTCGGTTATAACCTTTTTGGGGCCGTACACGTCGTCCCCCGCAACGGGGTGGCCGATATACGCCATATGCACGCGTATTTGGTGGGTTCTGCCGGTTTCAAGCTTTAACGCGGCGTGCGTAAAGCCCTCAAGCCGTTTTATAACGCGGTAATGGGTAACGGCGTCTCTGCCGCCTGCAACCACCGCCATTTGCTTGCGCTTTACGGGGTGCCTGCCTATCGGGGCGTTGACGGTGCCGCAGTCGTCTTTCAAATTGCCGTAAACCACCGCTTCGTATTCGCGGGTGAACGAATGCTCCTTTATCTGTTCGGCTAAACCGATATGCGCAAGATCGTTTTTGGCAACCATTAAAAGACCGCTTGTATTTTTATCTATACGGTGAACTATTCCGGGGCGCATAACGCCGTTTATACCCGAAAGACTGCCCCTGCAGTGAAACATAAGCGCGTTTACAAGCGTGCCGCTGTAATTGCCTGCCGCAGGGTGCACCACCATACCCTTCGGTTTGTTGACGACAAGCAGATCGCCGTCCTCGTACACAATATCAAGCGGAATATCCTCCGGCGTTATATCGTAAACCGCGGGGTCTTCCTTTATAATTTCAACCGCGTCGCCGTTTTTAACCTTACTGCTTTTCTGCGCTTTTTTACCGTTTATAAAAACGCAGCCGTTTTCAATAAGCCCTGCCGCGCGCGAACGGGTAATATCCGCCGCCTGCGCAACAAAAACGTCTGTACGAACGGGGGCTTCGCCGCCGAAGACAGTGTTAATTTTCTCCATTGCTTTTTTTCTGCTTTTCTTCTTTTACAAGGTCGAAAATAAAGTAAAGCGCCAAAAGCGCCGCGCCTGAAACTATTGCGCAGTCTGCTATATTAAACACGGGAAAGGAGGGGAAAAACTCGAAATGCAGAAAATCCACCACGCTGCCGCCGCGGAACACGCGGTCTATCATATTACCTATGCCGCCCGAAAGCACAAGGGTTAAAGCCCAGAGCATAAGGCGGCTTTTTTTGCCGTATTTAATAAATATTATAACGCAGATAACCATAACCGCAAGGGTTATTGCAAGCAGGGCATAGGTCTTGCCCGAAAGCATACCCCACGCCGCGCCCTCGTTATGAATATAGGTAAGGTCTATAAAGCCGTTTAAAAATTTACGCGTTTCGCCTATTACAAAGTGCGACGAAACGTAATATTTTGTAAACTGGTCTATGGCAAGCACGGCTATGCCGCAAAAGGCGGCCGCAATATACATAATCAAGCGTTTATTCCTCTTCCGGCTTTGCGGGTTCTTCCTCGGCAACCTTAAAGCCGTCTTCCTTTTTGGGTGCGGCAGGCTCCTCGCCCTCGATTTTTTTTACGTTGTTTTTAACCTCGGCGTCTTCAATAAAGCTTTCCGCAGCGGGCGCTTTATCAACCGACGCGGCTATAACCTCCGCCATATGCTTAGGATCCATAGGCGCGGTATCCGGCAGGGATTTAAGCATTTCAAGGTGCTCCTTGTATTTAGCCGAAACCGCCGCCTTAAACGCCGACATTTCCATTTTTACCTTATCGTAAAGCAGCTGCTGGCGCGCAACGCTGTCTTCGGAAGCCGCCTTAATGCTGTCTGCCTTTATCTGCGCGGTCTTAACCATATCGGCAAGCTCTTTTTCAAGCTTTTGCTTGCGCTCGTTTGCCTTAATGTCAAACGCGGTGGCAAGCTCCTTTTCCCTTGCGGTTATAATTTCTATGTTAGACTGCGCGTTGTTTATTATCTCGGCGCTTTTCTGCTTTGCCTCGTCCACCATTTGGTCGGCAAGCTTTTGCGCGTTTAAAAGCACGTTTTGAATACTGTTTTGCGAGGACCTGAGACTTTCCATTTCCTTGTTCATAGCGTCTGTTTTAGCCTTGTATTCCTTGATTGCGCGTTCAAACTGGGCGTAGTCGGCCTCGATTCTGTCAAGCAGAACGTCAACCTCCTCCTGTTTGTATCCGCCCATGGCTTTACTGAATTTTACGTTTCTTATTTCAGCGGCTGTAAGCATTTTAACTCCTCCTATACATATCTTTTATATTTTATTATTATTCTGTTCTTTTTAGTCCTGCCGTCAAGCGAAACCACGGTAAACCTGCCCTTTGTGCGAACCGAAATCACATCGCCTGCGGTTACCGCCCTTGTTTGCTTTAACGAGGCTTCCGAATTAAGCGTTACAAGCCCCGCGCCTATAAGCTCCTCGGATTTAGCGCGCGATATGCCGCAAATTGCCGATATAACGCAGTCGAGCCGTTCGGACGCGGCGGTAACGGAAAGCTCTTCTAACCTGTCTGACAGCGGCAGGGGAGGCACAAACCCCTCGCTTACCTTTACGCCCGCGCTGCCTATCTTTTCAACCTGACTCAGCACAAAGCCTTTTATTTCGTTTGTAACAAATATAACGGCTCTGCCCTCTTCGGTTAGTATATCGCCTACGGTTTCACGCTTTATGCCGAGCGCCATAAGCGCGCCCAAAAAATCCCTGTGGCGCAGAGTATCGCTTTTTCTGAAGGTAAATGTTACGGCGCTTACGGGGAAATTCCGAATTTCGTCCCAATCGGGAAAGCAGCCGAGCATAACACGCTCCGCTCCCTCGTATCCGCCGAAAAATTTTGTGCTGCAGCGGCGGTTATTTAAAAGCCGCCTGGCACACTCCGCTTCGTCTGCCGTTAAAAAGCCTAAAAATTTAGGTTTTTGGGCTTTTTCGCAAATATCGGCGGCGTCGTTTACTCTTGCCGCAAAAAGCGCGTTATCCATTAAAAGTAGGCTTTGTTATCGTCAAAGTCATCAAGCATAAGCTCGCCCATAACGTCAACGTCTGTGGGAACAATTATAAAGGTGCTGTTGGCAACCTTGCGGATATTGCCGCCGTTGGCATAGGCAACACCGCTTAAAAAGTCTATTATTCTGCGTGAAACATCGCGGTTTGCCGCCTCTAAATTAAGCACAACGGTTTTTTTGGCGTTAAGGTGATCGGCTATTGAGGTAACGTCTTCAAAGCGGTCGGGCTTTACAAGCACAACCTGCATTTGCGAGTGGTTAAAGTTTACGGTTTTTGATTTTCCGCCGCCTACTACGCGGGGAGAAGGCTCGCGGCGCGGAGCGGCGCTTTCGTAAGAGGGGGCGCGCTTAGGCTTTTCAGCCGGTTTTTCCTCCTCTATGTCTTCAATCTCCTCGTCAAAATCGTCCTCCTCAGGTATGCTCATAATATTTTTTATGCTGTCGAAAAGTCCCATTTTAATGCTCCTTTATTTTATATGTTATAATTGCGCTTTCCGAAAAGCGAGGTGCCTACCCTTACAAGCGTGGCGCCCTCGCTTACGGCAATATCAAAATCGTGCGACATTCCCATCGATAAAACGCTCATACTACTATTATCTATGTTTTTACCCCTTATGTCAAGAAACAGTTTATACATATTACGGAAATATTTTCGCGCGTCTTCGGGCACATCTGCCGCAGGCGGTATGCACATAAGCCCTTTTATGTGAATATTCGGCAGCTTTGCAATTTCTCTTACCGCGTTTTCGGCTGCGTTTGGGGCGAAGCCCGACTTTGTTTCTTCGTTTCCTATATTTATTTCAAGCAGCACGTCCATTTGCACCTTGGCTGCCGCCGCCTGCTTTGAAATTTCGTTTGCAAGCTTTAAGGAATGGACCGACTCGATCATTTCAACCTTATCGATAATGTCCTTGACCTTGTTGGTTTGCAGGTGACCTATAAAATGGCTGTGCACGGGCTTTAAAAGCTTATATTTTGAAAGCAGTTCCTGCACGCGGTTTTCGCCTACGTATTTTATGCCCTTGTCAATAGCGTAGTTTACGGTATCGGGGTCAACGGTTTTGGTTGCGGCAAGCAGCGTCACCTCGTCTTCCGATCTGCCCGATTTTTCAAGCGCCGCTTTAAGTCTTTTTTGCACCTCTTCAAGGTTGCGGTCAAATTCCTCAGCCGACAATTTTTCCATCATAAAGATTTTTCCCCTTTACTATAACCTCGTCGTACAGCCGTAATACCTTTTCGTCCTCGGTCTGCTTTTCGCATATCATATAGTCGTCGTCCGAGTATATAACGTTTACCTCAACAAATTTGACCTGCATACCCGTAAGCACGTATACGCCGCGCTTTGAGTTTACCACGCGCAGTGCGCTTTTAGGTATCTTAAGGCCGCTGTATTCCTTTTTGACCACCGTCATGGGGCCTGTCCGCATAGAGGCCAGTTCGCTGTTCATATCGTTGCAGGCAAAAATTACCGCCGCAGAAGAGGAATCGGACGAAATGTTGATCTTTTTAACCGTAACGGGCAGCTTGGGAAACGATTTTACCGAGGTATAAACCGTAAGCTCGTCCCCCTCCTTATAGCTCAGCGAATCGTTAACGGGTATGCTTGCGGCAATGTACCACTCGTAATCCGAAACCAATTTGCCCACAACGCCGTCTTCCACCGTTTGAGCCTTTATTCCGTTTAAAAATTCGGGAGTGATACTGTCTAAATCATCGCATTTAAGCACGTTTTCATAGCCGTCCGCCTTAGAAACAAAATAGCCGGATATGGGCGCTGTTATGCTGCTCTTTGCGGCGGGCAGGGAAGAGGAAAGCGTGGTTAATTCGCTTTTAAGCGCCGTAAGCTGGGCGGAAAAATCCGCCGTTTCGCCCATTGCCGCCTGTCTTCGGTTAAGCGCGGATAAAAGGCTTTCGGAATAATCGGAAATGCTTTGAAAATCGCCGCCCGAAGAGTTTATTATAAGATTGTTAAGGCAAAGCTTTATCTTGTTGTTTATCATATCAAGGTCCGCCGCCTCAAGGTCGTTATAACTTAACATTTCTTCAATATCGGCTATTTTGGCGTTTACCGAATCTATACGGCTTATGGTTACAGACGCCGATTCGCTGTCGTATATATTGGCGATAACGCCGTCCTTGGGGGCGCGGCTGCCGTCGCCCGTTACAAAATGCAGTACGCCCGAAGAAGGCGCCTTTATAAGCGTTTCGTTTCTTATAATAAGCCCCGTTATGTTAATTCCGTCCGCTGCCGTTGTGTATGCGGCGGTTTCGGTTTTGATCGGTTTATAAAGCGAGGATATTATTTGGTGTATTGCAAAAACCGATATTAAAGCAATTACAAGCGTTTTTAAAACGGTACTGCTTTTCAAATGCTAATCCTCCTCACTTAAAAATTTATTTATTAAAGCTGCCGCTGCGGCGAATATATCCGCGTTCTCGTCGGGGTACAGCCAGTGTATGCGTTCGTTCTTGTTAAACCAGGTAAGCTGGCGCTTGGCATAGCGGCGCGTTTGCATTTTAAGCCGCTTTGCCGCCTCGTCTAAGGTGCATTCGCCGTTTATATAGCCTGCGAGCTCTTTATGGCCTATTGCCTGAAAAGCGCCGCCGCCGCTGCGGTTAAGCGCCGCCTCGGCTTCGTTTAAAAGCCCGTTTTCAAGCATTTTGTCTACCCTTAAATTTATTCTGTCGTAAAGCCTTTGCCTGTCTTTATAGGTTATGCCTATAAAAAGCGGGTTAATTATTTTTTCGCCCGTTTTTGAAAGCTCGTTCTGCCGCGTTTTAGTCTCGCCCGTAAGGCTGTAAACCTCAAGAGCGCGCACTATCCGCTTGCGGTCGTTAGGGTGCAGCTTTGCGGCGGAAACAGGGTCTATGGCTTCAAGCTCCTTAAGCATTGCCGCGCCGCCTATACTGTCAAACCGCTTTTCAAGCCTGTCTCTTAACGTGACGTCGGCTTTTTCGGTTATAAAAACGGTGTTATCGGCAAGCGCGTTTATATAAAGCCCCGTGCCGCCGACAACTATCGGCAGCCTGCCGCGGGAATTTATATCCTTTATTATTTTGCGCGCCGCCTTGGTATAATCCGCCACCGAAAATTCGCTTTCGGGTTCTAAAAATTCAAGCATATGGTGCGGGACACCGCATTTTTCCTCTTCATCGGGAGCGGCTGAGGCTATGTGTATGCCCCTATATATCTGCATAGAATCCGCCGATACTATCTCGCCGCCGAATTCCTTTGCAAGCCTAACGCTGAGCGCTGTTTTGCCCGAAGCCGTGGGACCTGTTATAAAAACTGTTTTAATGCCGCTCATTGTATTCTGCCAAACTGCTTTTCAAGCTCGCGCCTTTTAATTTCAAAGGCTACGGGTCTGCCGTGGGGGCAGTACATAACGTCGTCGGAGCCAAGCACCCTTTCGGCTAATTTTTTCATTTCAAGCGGGGAAAGCCGGTTTCCCGCCTTTATTGCCGCCCTGCACGCTACGGTGTGGTAAATATCCTCAAGCCTTTCGATTTCCGGTCTTGAGGTTTTTAAAAGACTGCCAGCAAGCTCGGATACAAGCGCCTCGGTATCCTCCTTTGTAAGGGTTGCGGGAACGGCGTATACCCTGACGGACGTATTGCCGAAATCCTCTATTTCAAACCCTGCTTTAGAAAGTATTTCGGTGTTTTGGGTTACGGCGCCGTATTCTTCGGGCGTTAAGGTGACCGTAACGGGGGTAAGCAGAGCCTGCACCTCGGACGACTGCCTTTTTTTAAGCTCGTTAAACAGTATTCTTTCGTGGGCGGCGTGCTTATCTATCATATAAATGCTGCTGCCCGTTTCGGCTATTATGTAGGTTGAAAAGGCTTCGCCTATAATGCGTATTTCGGGCTTTTCTTCCGGCTCTTCACGCATTATGTCAACCGATACTCTTTCTTTAACCGCAGGCTTGTCTTCGGGTATTACAGGCGGTTTTATCGGTTCTTTCGGCGTGTTGTCGTATATAACCTTCGGCTTTTCGGGTGAAGAAAACGCAGGAGGAACAAAAGATTTATGTAAACTTATGCTTTCGCTGTATATTTTCTCGGCAACAGTGGGCTTTTCTATCGTCTGTTGGCGGTACTCTTCGGTTTTAAGGCGTTCAAACGGATTGAACACAGGCTGCTTTAACTTAATTTCCGGTCTTGTATCGCCCTTTGATATTGCGGTTTTCACGGCGTGATAAACCGCGTCGAATATTCTTTTTTCGTCTGAAAATCTAACCTCGGTCTTGGCGGGGTGAACGTTTACGTCCACCGTATCGAACGGTACGGTAAGGTAAAGCACAAAGCCGGGGAATTTGCCTATCATAGCGCTGTTTTTATATGCCTGCTCCGCCGCGGCGGATACCGTGCCCGAACGCACAAGCCTGCCGTTTAAAAACAAAAATTGGTAATTTCTTGTGGGTCTGCACGATATGGGCTTGCAGGTAAGCCCCTTTACGGTTATGCGGTCAAGCTCGCCGTTTACGGGTATAAGCGTTCCCGAAAATTCGCGCCCTAAAACGCTGTAAACGGCGCTTGTTATTTTGCCGTCTCCCGCGGTGTTAAGGGTTTGCTTGCCGTCTCTTATAAGCTTAAAGGCAATTTCGGGGTGGGAAAGGGCAATTCTGTCCGCCACGGCGGCTGCTGCATTAGCCTCGGAAACGTCCTTTTTTAAAAATTTCATACGCGCGGGCGTATTGTAAAAAAGGTCTCTTATTATAATTGTGGTGCCCGTGGGACAGCCCGTTTCCTCGTTTAAGGCCTCTTCGCCGCCCTCGATTTTATAGTGGGTGCCGAAATCCTCCTCCTTAACCCTTGTAAACATTTCAACACGGGATACCGAGGATACCGCGGCAAGCGCCTCGCCCCTGAAGCCGAGGGTTGCTATCGAGCCTAAATCAACGCCCGTTTTAATTTTGCTTGTGGCATGGCGTAAAAACGCCGTGGGCACGTCCTCGCGCGCGATACCGCAGCCGTTATCGGTAATACGGATATAGGTTATGCCGCCGTGCTGAATTTCAACGGTAATATCGTCGGCTCCTGCGTCTATCGAGTTTTCAATAAGCTCTTTTATTACAGACGCGGGGCGCTCTACCACCTCGCCTGCGGCTATAAGCTCGGCTACCTGTTTCGGAAGTAAATTTATTTTAGGCATTTTTACACCGTCCTTTCTGTACTATACGCTTTTTGCCTTATTGGCAAGGTCAAACAGTATTTGCATTGCTTCAATGGGGGTAAGGGTGTTAACGTCAAGCGTTTTAAGCTCGCCGAGCAGCTCCTCTGCCTGCTGCATTTCTATCGGCAGCTGCATATCGGGCGCGGGAGCGGTTTTGTAGGTTACAATGCCCTCTTCCTCGGTCTTTTTAAGCACCTGCTTTGCGCGCTTTATGACCTCTTCGGGTATGCCGCTCAGCTTTGCAACCTCTATGCCGTAGCTGTCGTCCGCGCCGCCGCGCACTATTCTGCGCAAAAATGTTATATCGTCGCCGCGCTTTTTAACGGCTATATTGTAGTTTTTAACGCCCGAAAGCTCGTTTTCCATTTCGGTAAGCTCGTGATAATGGGTGGCAAAAAGCGTTTTTGCGCCCAGCCTTTTCTTATCGTTTACAAATTCAAGCACCGCCCGCGCTATCGACATACCGTCAAAGGTAGAGGTTCCTCTTCCTATTTCGTCAAGAATAAGCAGGCTGCGGCGCGTTGCGTTTTTAAGTATATCGGCAACCTCGCTCATTTCCACCATAAAGGTCGACTGCCCCGCCGCAAGGTCGTCCGACGCGCCCACGCGCGTAAATATTGCGTCTAACAGCCCTATCTCGGCAGACTGCGCGGGAACAAAGCAGCCCGTTTGCGCCATAAGCGAAATTATGGCAACCTGCCGCATATAGGTGGATTTACCTGCCATATTAGGCCCTGTTATAACGGCGCAGCGGTTTTCCTGCATATCAAGCAGGGTATCGTTTGAAACAAAGGGAGTGCTTATAACCTGCTCTACAACGGGGTGCCTGCCGTTTATTATTTTAAGCGCGCCGCCGTCGTTTACAAGCGGTCTTGTATAGCGGTTGTTAACCGAAACCTCGGCAAACGAGCGCAGCACGTCTATTTTCGCAATAGCCGCCGCGGTTTGCTGAAAACGCTTAAGCTCGGCGGCGGTTTGCTTTCTTATACCGTCGAAAATTTCGTATTCAAGCTGAAACGCGCGGTCCTTAGCGGTAAGCACGCGCTGTTCTATGCCCTTAAGCTCTTCGGTTATAAAGCGTTCGCCGTTTGTAAGGGTTTGCTTTCTTATGTAATCCTCAGGCACCTTATCAAGAAATGAATTTGATACCTCTATATAATAGCCGAAGACCTTATTATATTTAACGTGCAGGCTTTTAATGCCGGTGCGCTCCTTTTCGCGCGCTTCGATCTCGGATAAAAAGTCGTTCCCGTTTTTCATATGACCGCGCAGAAGATCTATCTCTTCGTTATAGCCGTCCTTTATAATGCCGCCCTCGCGCACGGTTATGGGGGCTTTTTCGCTTATTGCCGCGTCTATAAGAGAGGAAATATCGTAAAGCGGATCTATACCCTCGTATATTTCGCGCAAAAGCCTGCATTTTGAATTTTCAAGCAGCTTTTTAATAACGGGGAATTTGTGGGCGGTCGCCGCTATGCTTAGTAAATCTCTCGCGCCTGCGGTTGCGTATACCGCCTTTGTCATAATGCGCTCAACGTCGCGCACGCCCGTAAGCGCTTCGGCAAGCTCGCCGCGCAGAACCGCGTCCGAGCAAAGCTCCTCTACGGCGTTTTGCCTTGCGTTTACGGCGGTTATGCTGTGCAGGGGCTTTTCTATCCACGAGCGTATAAGCCGCTTGCCCATAGGCGTTTTGGTTTTATCAAGCACCCACAAAAGCGAACCCTTTTTGGATTTTGTGCGCATGGTTTCGGTAAGCTCTAAATTTCTTATCGCGGTCATATCAAGGCGCATATACTGCTTGCTTGAGTATACGTCTATCTGATTGACCGATATATTGCGGCTTTTGCCGGTATCGTACAGGTATTCTATAACCGCGCCGAACGCCGCCGCCATTGCGCCGCCGCGCTCTATGCCTAAATTTTCAAGCTCGGAAACGCCGAAATGCTCGGAATATATCCGTTCGGTACGGCGCGTGTCAAAGCTTGCGGCGGGTCTTTCGGTTACGGCGCAATCAAGCTTTTTGGTTATAAAGTCCCAAAGCTCCTGCGAATTTGAACGCAGCTCTCCGCACACAAGCACCTCGCTCGGCGAAAAGCGCATAAGCTCGTCCTTAACCGCCGCCTCAAGACCGTCGGGCGGGATAAGGGTTACGTGGCAGTCGCCGGTTGATGCGTCGGTAAAGCAAAGCCCCGCGTTTCCCGAAACCATCGCCACGGCGGCAAGGTAATTGTTGCGGCTTTCTTCAAGCATAGAGTCTTCAATTACGGTGCCGGGCGTTATAACCCTTATAATATCGCGCTTTACAAGCCCCTTTGCGGTTGCGGGGTTTTCTACCTGCTCGCAGATAGCCACCTTGTGACCCTTTTCTATAAGCCGCGCTATATACGCTTCGCAGCTGTGGTAGGGCACGCCGCACATAGGCGCGCGCTCCTCCTGCCCGCAGTCCTTGCCCGTAAGGGTAAGATCAAGCTCTTCAGAGGCGGTTTTTGCGTCGTCAAAAAACATTTCGTAAAAATCGCCCACGCGGAAAAACAGTATGCTGTCTTTATTTTGCTCCTTAATATTAAGGTATTGCTTCATCATAGGGGATAATTCCGCCATTTTTCTACTTCACCGCTCTCTAACAGTCCTGTTTTTAAATTTAATGGCAGCCGCCGCAGGTAGAGCAGCTTCCAGTGCAGCCCGTGCTTGTATCGCAGGTATCGGGGTCTTCGCCGTCTACGCACTTTGAAATTATAACGTTTACTTCGTTTACCATACTGTCAAGCGCGGCTTTAGCCGTGTTGTATTCGGTCATTGCGGGGGTAGACATTATATCGCTGTAAATTTTACGCAGCTTTTCGTTAAGCTCGGTTACCTTAAGCTCGTCCTTATTGTCAGAGCCTATTTCCCTGTCAAGCTCCATACGGGTAAGGTTAAACTGACCTATCGCGTCCTGCAGCTCCTTATTGTCGTCGTTCGCAAGCCTTGCCTTGGCGTAGCGGATAAAACGCTCGTCCTGCTGAATAGCCCTTCCTAATTCTCTTGCCTTTTCAATGATATCCATAATAAAAATTCCTTTCAGATTATTTTTTAAATTATTCTTCCCTTAAGAGCGCCGTCAAAGCTTTCCGCCTTAACGTTTACAAACTGCCCTATAAGGCTTTTATCGCCCGAAAATTCAATTACCGCCGTACCGCGGGTGTGACCGCTTAAAACGCCGTTGCCGCAATCGGTATCGCACAGCACGCGGTAGGTTTTGCCCACAAGCCGCGGCGCGTTTTTCTGCGCAATTTCCTCCTGAACAGCCAAAAGCTCCGAAAACCATTTTCCCTTTTCCTCACGCGTTACGGGGTCTTCCATAACGGCGGCGGGCGTTCCCTCGCGCGGGGAATAAATAAAGGTGAAAAGCGAGGTAAACTCAACCTCCTTAACAAGGCTTAAGGTTTCCTTAAAGTCCTCATAGGTCTCGCCGGGAAAGCCCACTATTATATCGGAGGTAAGGCAGAGATCCGGTATCTGCTCTTTGGCGTAATTTACAAGTTCAAGGTATTTTGCCCTGTCGTAACGGCGGTTCATAAGCTTTAAAATTCTGTCGCTTCCGCTTTGGAACGGCAGGTGCAGGTGGGAGCTTACTTTTCCGCAGTCTCTTATGGTGTCTATAAGCTCTTTTGTGCAGTCCTTCGGGTGGGAGGTCATAAACCTTATTACAAAGTCTCCGTCAAGCGCGTTTATGCGGCGCAAAAGCCCTGCAAAGTTAACGCCGTGCGCTTCGCCCTTACCGTAGGAATTTACGTTTTGCCCCAAAAGCGTTATATCCTTATAGCCTGCGGCTATCATTTCCTCAGCCTCGGCTATTATTTTATTCGGCTCGCGGGAGCGCTCCCTGCCGCGCACGTAAGGCACAATGCAGTATGTGCAAAAGTTATTGCAGCCGTACATTACGGGCAGCCAGCCCTTAAACGTGCCGTCCCGCTTAACGGGAATATCCTCAGGTATTTCGCCGTTGTCAAGCGTCAGGTCAAATACCCGTTTTGAGCCGGAAAGCCTTTTGTAAATAAATTCGGGCAGGCGAAAGCCCGCCTGTGTGCCGAAAACCATATCCACGTAAGGGTAGCTTTTGCGAATTTTATCCGCCACGCTTTGCCTTTGCGCCATACAGCCGCACACCGCAACTATAATATCGGGATTGCTTTTTTTAAGCGCCTTTGTTGTGCCTATATTGCCGTAAACCCTGTCTTCGGCGTGCTCGCGCACCGCACAGGTGTTAAAAATTATAAACTGCGCGTCTTCAATATTATCGGTAATTTTGTACCCCATATTCGAAAGCTGACCTTTAAGCTTTTCGGAATCGCTTACGTTTTGCTGGCAGCCGAACGTGATAACGCACGCATTGGGCGTTTTACCGTATTTTTTAAGGGCTAAAGCCTTAACCCTTTCGGCGTAAGCGCGTTGCTCTGCAAAGCTTTCCGCCTTTAAAATAGCCTTTGTCAATTATACTTCTCCGTTCAATCAGTAATGAATTTATTGTACCATAAAAAGGCGTGCTTTTCAAGTGCGGCGGCGCTTAAATTATAACCGTTTTGTTAATTTTAAAACAGCTGCGGATTTTCCGCGGCTGTAAGCGTGCCGAAACGGCAAAAACCGACCCTGCCGAAAAGCCTTTGCCGTTGCAAGCGGCATTGGGCGCTGTAAGGTGCGCAGCGGTCTGTTTTCCCTTTTTAATTCCCTGTCTTATATAAATTTATAACCCTTTTACCCCTGTCCTCCGCCAAGGCTTTTTCAATAAGCTGTATCAATGTTTTCTTAAGCGCCGGCTGTATGCTGTCCGGTGTGTTTCTGTGTCCGAAAAATGTTACGGTCATAATTATTTCTCCTTATCTGATATACGCATATGCGTATATTATAACTTAAAAAGTAAAATTACGCAAGTGCGTATACGCTAAAGCGAATATTTTAATAATATATTCGTGGGTGATATTATGCTGATAAAAGAAGCTATTGTAAAACACTTGCAGGATATATGTAAAAAGAGAAATATTAAATATAACGAGCTTGCAACCCTTTCGGGAGTCACCCCGTCAACGGTTTACAGCCTTATGGATGAAAACCGTAAGGATCTATCGGTAATTACGCTTAAAAAGCTTTGTGACGGGCTTGATATATCAATATCCGATTTTTTTGACGATGATTTGTTCAGAGGGCTTGAACAGGAAATCAAGTAAGTATTTTAATTAAAGCAAAAACAGAAACTAAAACAAAAAAGCTTTAATACCCGTAAAGCATTGCGGATATTAAAGCTTTTTTATCGTAATGACAAGGGGGACGGATTGCCACAGCCGTTTGCACATCTCGCCTGCCGGCTCGGTCGGTGCTTCTGCTTCGCAGAGGTGTCCGCCGGACACCCGCACCGCAATGACTAAACGGTGCGTTGGTACAAGGACTGACCGTAAATCGGGTGCGGGTATCGGTTATATTATTATACGGGGCTGTATTCCCTTAATAAAAGGATTACAGCCCCGTAATATTAAAGCTTAAACAGCTTTCGGTTATTTTTTAACGCTCATTGCGCGCATAGCGTTAAGTATAGCAAGCACCGTAACGCCTACGTCGGCAAATATTGCAAGCCACATATTTGCGTGGCCTAACGCCGCCAAAATAAGAACCGCAGCCTTAACCGCAAGCGAAACGATTATGTTCTGCCAAACAATGCCCATGGTTTTTCGCGCTATCTTAACAGCTTCGGGCAGCTTTGAGGGCTTATCGTCCATAAGCACAACGTCCGCCGCCTCGATAGCCGCGTCGCTTCCCATAGCGCCCATCGCAATGCCTATATCGGCGCGGGCAAGCACGGGGGCGTCGTTTATTCCGTCGCCTACAAATGCAAGGGTTCCGCCCTCGGCTAAAAGCGATTCAACGTCGCGCACCTTGCCGTCCGGCATAAGCTCCGCGTGAACCTCGTCAAGCCCCAATTCACGGCCTACGGCTTCGGCAATTTCCCTGCGGTCGCCCGTAAGCATAACGGTTTTTGCAATGCCGAGCGCTTTAAGGTCGGCAATCGCTTCCTTTGAATCGGGCTTTACCTCGTCTGAAATTACAATGTGACCGAGGTAATCGCTCCCCTCTGAAATATGGATAACCGTGCCGTTTATATGGCAGTTGTGCCATTCTGCTCCCGCCTTATCCATAAGCCTGCCGTTGCCGGCAAAAATATCCCTGCCGTCTATTATCGCTTCAATGCCCATTCCGGCGTGCTCTGTAACCGTGCCTATACGCGAGGAGTCTATATGACCTTTATGCGCCGCTATTATGGATTCGGCTATCGGGTGGTTGGAATGGCTTTCGGCGGCGGCGGCAATATCAAGCAGCTCGTCTTCGCCCGATTTTTCGGGGTGAACGGCGGTAACCTTAAAGGTGCCCTTTGTAAGCGTTCCCGTTTTATCAAACACAACGGTGTTTAATTTTGAAAGCACCTCTATATAATTCGCGCCCTTTACAAGTACGCCGCGCTTTGAAGCACCGCCGATACCGCCGAAAAACGAAAGCGGAACCGAAATTACAAGCGCGCACGGGCAGGATACCACGAGGAATATAAGCGCGCGCTGTATCCATTTGCCCCATTCGCCCGTTATAAGCGGCGGAACAAACGCCAAAAGCAACGCTGAAATTACAACGCAGGGCGTGTAATACTTTGCAAATTTTGTTATAAAGTTTTCGGTTTTAGCCTTTTTAGCCGAGGAGTTTTCAACTAAATCAAGTATTTTGGCAACGGTGCTTTCGGCGTAAAGGCTTTCGGTTTTAACGGTTATAACGCCCGTAAGATTAACCGAGCCGCTTACTACCTTGCCGCCTGTTTCAACGTCGCGCGGTAGGCTTTCGCCCGTAAGCGCCGCAGTGTTTACCGTGGTGCTGCCGCTTAGTACAACGCCGTCAAGCGGTATTTTTTCGCCCGGCCTTACAATAATTGTTTCGCCTTTTTCCACTTCTTCGGGCGATACCTTTATTTCCTCGCCGTTTCTTATAACAACCGCGCTGTCGGGTCTTATATCCATAAGGCTTGCTATGCTTTTACGGCTTTTACCGACGGCAATTCCCTGAAACAGCTCGCCTATCTGGTAAAAGAGCATAACGGCAACCGCTTCTTTATACTCGCCCGTGCCGAAGGCGCCTATGGTTGCAAGCGCCATTAAAAACTGTTCGTCGAAAACCTGACCGTGAATTATATTGCGCACAGCCGACAGAACAACGTCCCACCCGATAACAAGATAGGGTATAAGGTATAAAAACAGCTTAATAATATTGCTTGCCGGCAAAAGTGTAACCGCAACAAGCAGTACCGCGGCAATAATAATGCGTATCAGCTTTTTTTTATGCTTGCGGCTCATAAGCCAACACCTCTTATTTAAGTATTATAGTGCAGTCCGGCTCGATCCTTTTACAAAGCTTTACCGCCTTTTTCATTACGGCGTCAAAGCTTTCGTCGTCTGCCTCAACGGTCATTTTCTGGGTTAAAAAATTAACGTCGGCATAGGTTACGCCCTCAATTCCTCTTATAGCCTCTGCCATTTTTGCGGCACAGTTTGCACAGTCAAGATCTTCAAGCTCAAATACTTTTTTCATTTTTATTTTTCCTTTCTTCAATTAAATGGTCAAAGCCCTGACCGATTATGGTCCGCACGTGATCGTCCGCAAGGAAATAATATATTGTTTTGCCCTCGCGGCGGCAGGCGATAAGGTTGCTTTGCTTAAGCACCTTAAGCTGGTGCGATATTGCCGATTGCGTCATACCGAGCAGCTCTGCAATGGCGCACACGCACATTTCGGATTCAAAAAGCGAAAACAAAATGCGCATACGCGTGGTATCGCCGAACAGCTTGAACAGATCCGCAAGGTCGCACAGCATTTCCTCGCGCGGCAGCTCGTGCCGTACTAAGTCAAGCAAAGCCGTGTGGTTGTGCTGACAGCTCATCATTTGAACCTCCGTTCATATGAATTTCTGTTCATATGATAGCACGCTCATATGTTTTTGTCAAGCATTTTTTAAAATAAAAACTATTGCCGCATTATTACTTGACTGCAAGCTTTAATTTGGTGTATAATGTACTTTGAGTTATTATAATAAGGAGAGATACGTCTAATGGCGAAAACCACCGCGGAATACGGCAACGACAGTATAAAAAAGCTTGAAGGCCCCGACAGGGTGCGAAAGCGCCCCGGCGTTATTTTCGGATCGGACGGGCTTGACGGCTGCGAGCATTCGGTTTTTGAAATAATTTCAAACTCGATAGACGAGGCGCGCGAGGGCTACGGGCAGAAGATAGTTGTTACAAAATATGCCGACGGCTCTATTGAGGTGCAGGATTTCGGGCGCGGCGCACCTGTTGATTTTAATAATAAAGAGCAGTGCTTTAACTGGGAGCTTTTATACTGCGAGTTATATGCCGGCGGCAAATACAACACGAACGACGGCGCAAACTATGAGTATTCGGTAGGCTTAAACGGTTTGGGTCTTTGTTCTACGCAGTATTCCTCGGAATATATGGACGTTGAAATAAAGCGCGACGGGTTTAAATATAACCTGCACTTTGAAAAAGGCTACAATGTGGGCGGTCTTAAAAAAGAGCCTTACGACGGCAAGGACACAGGCACCAAAACCCGCTGGAAGCCCGATATTGAGGTTTTTACCGACGTTAATATTCCCACCGAGTATTTTCTTGATACCCTTAAAAGGCAGGCAATTGTAAACGACGGGCTGCTGTTTATTTTTAAAGAGCAGCAGGGCGCGCGCTTTGTGCAGCAGGAAATTGTTTATAAAAACGGTATTAAGGACTATGTAAATGAGACGGTAGGGGAGGAAAAGCTTTCCTCCGTTCAGTTCTGGCAGACCGAAAGAAAGGGCAGAGACCGCGAGGACAAGCCCGAATACAAGGTTAAAATAAACACGGCGCTTTGCTTTTCAAACCGCCACACCTTAAAGGAGTATTACCATAATTCAAGCTGGCTTGAATACGGCGGCGTGCCCGAAAAGGCTACGCGCAGCGCCTTTGTTTCGCAGATAGACGCATATATAAAGCAAAGCGGCAAATATAAATCGAACGAAAGCAAAATCACCTTTTCGGATATTGAAGAGTGTTTGGTGCTGGTTATTTCCTCGTTTTCAACCGTAACCTCATACGAAAATCAGACCAAAAAGGCTATTACCAATAAATTTATATACGAGGCTATGACCGATTTTCTGCGGCATCAGCTTGAAGTATATTTTATTGAAAATAAAGCCGAGGCGGATAAAATAGCCGACCAGGTGCTTGTAAACAAGCGCAGCCGCGAGCGCAGCGAAAGGGAGCGCATTAACCTTAAAAAAACCCTGCAATCCTCAAACTCTATGCTTGACAGGGTGGATAAATTTGTAGACTGCCGCTCAAAGGACGTAGAGCAGCGCGAGGTATTTATAGTTGAGGGCGATTCGGCTTTAGGCTCCTGCAAATTAGCGCGAAACGCCGAATTTCAGGCAATAATACCCGTAAGGGGCAAAATTTTAAACTGCCTTAAGGCCGATTATGAAAAGGTGTTTAAAAGCGAGATTATAACCAATCTTATTAAGGTGTTAGGCTGCGGGGTTGAGGTAAAGTCCAAGGCAAACAAGGGGCTTGCAACCTTCGATCTTTCGGCGCTGCGGTGGAATAAGGTTATAATCTGTACCGACGCGGACGTGGACGGCTTTCAGATCCGCACCCTTATTCTTACAATGATATACAGGCTTATGCCCACCCTTATAAACGAGGGGAAAATTTATATTGCCGAAACCCCGCTTTACGAAATAGGCACAAAGGATATGACCTACTTTGCCTATGACGAAAAGGAAAAGATTGATATTCTTGATAAAATAGGGGATAGCAAGTACACCATTCAGCGCTCAAAGGGACTTGGCGAAAACCAGCCCGATATGATGAACCTTACCACAATGAACCCCGAAACGCGCCGTCTTATAAAGGTTATGCCGCAGGACGCCGAGCGTACCTCGCAGATGTTTGATCTGTTGCTTGGGGACGATTTGCAGGGCAGAAAGGACTTTATAGCCGAAAACGGCTATATGTATCTTGACGAGGCAGACTTATCTTAATTCGTAATTCGGAATTAGGAATGCGGAATTAAGGGGACAAAATGGAGAACGTAATCGTTACAAAAAGTAAGGATTTTGCCGTAAGGATTATTCGGGCATATAAATACCTTACTTCCGAGAAAAGTGAATATATTATGTCAAAGCAGCTTTTAAGGAGCGGCACAAGTATAGGCGCAAATGTAAAAGAGGCAATAAGGGGTCAGTCAAAGCCCGATTTTTACGCAAAACTTAATATAGCGCTTAAAGAAGCCAGCGAAGCCGAATATTGGCTTGAAATTCTTTATGAAACAGATTATATAGATAAGAAATTATACGAAAGCATAAATTCGGATTGTGAAGAAATTATAAAGCTCTTAGTTTCGATAACTAAAACTCAGCAAAAATAATTCCGCATTACGCATTCCGAATTCCGAATTAAAATGAGGAAGTGAAGTTTGTGGCGACTAAAAAGAAGAAAGAGCCGAAATCGGTAAAGCCTAAAATAAACGCTTACATTGCCGGCGCGGGGCTTACGGTAGAGCAGCCGATAACCGACACGCTTGAAACCAACTATATGCCCTATGCCATGAGCGTTATAGTATCCCGTGCGATACCTGAAATAGACGGCTTTAAGCCCTCGCACAGAAAGCTTTTATATACAATGTATAATATGGGGCTTTTAAAGGGCGGCACAATAAAATCGGCTAATATTGTGGGGCGCACCATGCAGTTAAACCCCCACGGAGACGCAGCCATTTATGAAACTATGGTGCGTTTGTCCGAAGGGTATCAGGCGCTTTTGCACCCGTATGTTGCCTCTAAGGGCTCGTTCGGTAAAGCGTACTCGCGCGATATGGCATACGCCGCCTCGCGTTATACCGAGGCAAAGCTATCCCCCATTGCATCAGAGCTTTTTGCCGATATAGATAAAGACACGGTAGATTTTGTGGATAACTACGACGCTACCATGAAAGAGCCTACTCTGTTCCCCGTCACATTTCCCTCGGTGCTTGTAAACGCAAATACGGGTATTGCCGTAGGTATGGCAAGCTCAATTTGCCCGTTTAACCTGCGCGAGGTTTGCGAAACCACGATAAGCTATATAAGGGATAACGATATAAACGTTGCAGACACCCTTTTAGCCCCCGATTTTCCGATAGGCGGCAAGCTTTTGTACGACCGTGCGGCAATGGAAAGGATTTACGAAACGGGGCGCGGCAGCTTTAAGGTAAGGGGCGTATACGCTTACGATAAATCGCAGAACTGCATAGACATTACCGAAATACCGCCAACTACCACAAGCGAGGCGATTATAGAAAAGGTAATAGAGCTTGCAAAGCTTAAAAAAATAACCGAAATTAACGATATTCGCGATGAAACAGACTTAAACGGTCTTAAAATTACAATAGATTTAAAGCGCGGGGCAGACCCCGAAAAGCTTATGAAAAAGGTTATGAAAATGACCCCGCTTGAAGACAGCTTTTCCTGCAACTTCAATATTTTAATTGCAGGCTCGCCGCGCGTTATGGGCGTTAAGGAAATTATTTCCGAGTGGGTGGCGTTCAGGGAGGAATGTGTGCGCCGCCGCGTTTACTTCAAGCTATCAAAGGCAAAGGACAGGCTGCACCTTTTAAAGGGTCTTGAAAAAATACTGCTTGATATTGATAAGGCTATCAAAATCGTGCGCGAGACCGACGAGGAAGCGCAGGTTGTGCCGAACCTGATGATAGGCTTCGGAATAGACGAAATTCAGGCGGAATACGTTGCGGAAATAAAGCTGCGCCACTTAAACCGCGAATATATTTTAAAGCGCACGGCGGATATTGAAGATTTAATGAAGGAAATCGCCGAGATGGAGGGGGTTTTAAACTCCCGCTCAAAGCTTTTAAATATAATAATTAAGGAATTAAAGGAAGTTGCCGAAAAATACGGGCAGGACAGAAAGACCGAGATTATAAGCGCGGCGGAGGAAGGCGGCGAGGACGAGCCTATAGAGCTTGATACCTCACCCGTGACCCTTTTCTTTACCAAGGACGGATATTTCAAGAAAATAACCCCGCAGTCACTCAGAATGAGCGGCGAGCAAAAGCTTAAAGAGGGGGACGAAATAACGCAGACGGTAGAGTCCACCAATGCAGAGGAGCTTTTGTTCTTTACAAATAAATCGCAGGTCTATAAATCCCGTACGTCTGAATTTGCCGACGGCAAGGCGAGCGTGCTCGGCGATTATGTACCCTCAAGGCTTGAATTTGACGAGGCGGAAAACGCCGTTTATATGGTGGCAACCGCCGATTATAAGGGTTATATGCTTTTTGTGTTTGATAACGGCAGAATAGCAAAGGTTCCGCTTTCCTCTTACCAAACAAAGACCAACCGCAAAAAGCTTATAAAGGCATATTGTGATAAATTTACTCTGCACAGCATTTTCTTTATAAAAGAGGATACCGAGCTGCTCTTAAAATCCACAAACGGGCGTATGCTTATAGTAAACACCGCATCTGTTCCCGCAAAGACCACAAAGGATAACGGCGGCATAGCCGTTATGACACAAAAGCGCGGGCAAAGGCTTTCGGAAGTAGTCTTTTACGAAAAGGACAGTTTGGACGGCGACCACCGCTACCGCACGCGCAACCTGCCTGCGGCGGGCAGTAAAAAGCCTGTCGGCACTGCCGAGCAGGAGCAGATGATACTGTAAAACAAAAAAGAGCGTCGGTTATTACCGGCGCCCTGCGTCGGCGCCGGTGCAAACGCTTTATCCGTCGCTGACAAGTATAATATACCCTTTAATTTTTTTAATATTCATTTTTTACGGACGGAGAGAAATCTTAATGGCAAGAGAACTATCAAAACAGTACGACCCGAAAGAGGTTGAAGACAGAATTTATAAAATGTGGCTTAACGGCAGGTACTTCCACGCAAAATGCGAGGAAAATAAGCCTACCTACACAATAGTTATTCCGCCACCGAATATTACGGGTCAGCTCCATATGGGGCACGCGCTCGACAATACGCTGCAGGACATACTTATCCGCTTTAAGCGTATGCAGGGGTACGATACCTTATGGGTGCCGGGAACCGACCACGCCTCTATTGCGACCGAGGCGAAAATTGTTGAAAAAATGCGGCAGGAGGGGCTTACCAAGGAGGACGTCGGCAGAGACGGCTTTTTGGAGCGCGCCTGGGAATGGAAAAAGCAGTACGGCGGCAGAATTATAGAGCAGCTTAAAAAAATGGGCTCCTCGTGCGACTGGGAAAGAGAGCGCTTTACTCTTGACGAGGGGTGCAGCAAGGCGGTTAAAGAGGTTTTCGTCCGTCTTTACGAAAAGGGACTTATTTACAGGGGCGAAAGAATTATTAACTGGTGCCCCCACTGCAAAACCTCCATTTCGGACGCCGAGGTTGAATATGAGGAGCAGGCAGGGCATTTTTGGCATTTGCGCTACCCGTTTAAGGACGGCAGCGGCTATTTGGAGCTTGCAACTACCCGCCCCGAAACTCTGCTCGGCGATACCGCCGTTGCGGTTAACCCGAATGATGAAAGATATAAGGATTTAGTGGGCAAGACCCTTATTTTGCCGCTTGTTCACCGTGAAATTCCCGTTATTGCCGACGATTACGTTGAAACCGATTTCGGAACGGGCGTTGTTAAAATTACCCCCGCGCACGATCCGAACGACTTTGAAGTAGGTCTTCGCCACAACTTAGAGGTTATAAACGTTTTAACCGACGACGCAAGGATTGTAGCCGATTACCCGAAATATGCGGGAATGGACCGCTACGAGGCGCGCAAGGCTATTGTTGCCGACCTTGAAGCGGAGGGCGCGCTTGTAAAGATTGAGGAACACGTTCACAACGTGGGCACCTGCTACCGCTGCGGCACAACGGTTGAGCCACGCGTTTCAAAGCAGTGGTTCGTTAAAATGAAGCCCCTTGCCGAGCCTGCTATTGAGGCGGTTAAAAATGGCGAGACAAAGTTTGTTCCCCAGCGCTTTGAAAAAATTTATTTCCACTGGCTTGAAAATATACGCGATTGGTGCATATCCCGCCAGCTTTGGTGGGGTCACCGCATACCTGCCTGGTACTGCGCGGATTGCGGCGAAATAACCGTTTCAAAGGAAGACGCGCACTGCTGTGCGCACTGCGGCAGCAAGAATATCACGCAGGATCCCGATACGCTTGATACCTGGTTCTCCTCTGCCTTATGGCCGTTTTCAACCCTCGGCTGGCCCGAAGAAACCGCCGACTTTAAGCATTATTACCCCACAAACACCCTTGTTACGGGCTATGATATAATTCCCTTCTGGGTAATGCGTATGATGTTCTCAGGAATTGAGCAGACAGGCGAGGTTCCGTTTGATACGGTGCTTATTCACGGTCTTGTGCGCGATTCGCAGGGCAGAAAAATGTCAAAATCGCTCGGAAACGGCGTAGACCCGCTTGAGGTAATCGATAAATTCGGCGCGGACGCGCTGCGTTTCTCGCTTGCAACCGGCAACAGCCCCGGAAACGATATGCGTTATATTGAAGAGCGCGTTGAATCAAGCCGCAACTTTGCAAACAAGCTTTGGAACGCCGCAAGATTTATTCTTATGAATTTAAAATCGGACGAGGTTCTGCCGCTTGAACCCGATAACTTTGCGCTTGAGGATAAGTGGATATTATCAAAATACAACGCGGTTGTAAGGGACGTTACCGAAAATCTTGAGAAATATGAGCTTGGTATGGCGGTTCAAAAGCTTTACGACTTTATTTGGGACGTTTTCTGCGATTGGTATATTGAAATCTGCAAATCCCGCTTAAACGGCGCGGACGAAAAAGCCGCCGAAACTGCAAGAGCCGTGCTTATATATGTGTTTACGGGTACTTTAGCGCTCTTGCACCCCTTTATGCCCTTTATAACCGAGGAAATTTGGCAGTCCCTGCCGCATAAGGGCGAGGCGCTTATGGTGACCGATTGGCCGAGGTTTGACGCCGCGCTTGAATTTGCCGCCGAGGAAGAGGACTTTGAAAAAATTATGGCGGTAATAAAGGCGGTAAGAAACCGCCGCGCCGAAATGAACGTTCCCCCATCAAAAAAGGCAAAGGTTTGCATTGCAACCAAATTTAAGGACACCTTCTCGCGCGGAACGGCGTATATCTGCCGCTTAGCCTATGCGTCTGATGTGGAAATAGGCGACAGCTTTGAAAGCGAGGGAGCGGTGCGCGTTATTACCGACGCCGCCACCGTGTTTATGCCCATGCGCGAGCTTGTGGACTTTACCGCCGAGCTTGAAAGGCTTAAAAAGGAGCTTAAAAAGGCTAACGACGATAAGGAGTTTTTTGAGAAAAAGCTCAATAATCAGGGCTTTGTTGCCAAAGCGCCCGCGGCGGTTGTTGAGCAGCAGCGCGAGAGCCTTAAAAAGGTGCTTGAAAAAATCACAATGCTTGAAAACAGCATAGCCGAAACAGAAAAATCTATGTAAGGCTCCGCCGGCGCGCGTATATTCGCGTACCGGCGCTTTTTAATTTACAAATTCTTAATAAAAATAATAAATATTTCGCTTATATTAAAATCAGAAAACGGGGGGACTTTTATGGAAAAGAAAAAAATACTTATAGCGGACGACGAGGAGCGCATAGTAAAGCTTGTGTCCGACTTTTTAAATGCGGCAGGGTATGAAACCGTAAGCGCGGCGGACGGCAGAGAGGCGCTTGAGGTCTTTTCCGCCAATCCCGATATAAAGCTTGCCGTGATAGATATTATGATGCCAGAAATCGACGGCTGGGAGGTAACCCGCGAAATAAGAAAGCAAAGCAATATACCCGTTATTATGCTTTCGGCAAGGGCGGAGGAATTCGACCTGCTTACGGGCTTTGAATCGGGTATAGACGAATACGTTACAAAGCCGTTTTCTCCCGCGGTGCTTGTAAAGCGCGTCGACGCGCTTTTAAAACGCAGCTCCGGTCAGCCGCTTAGCGGCGAGGAGGTAAAACGCGGGCTTGTGATAGATAACGACGCGTTTACGGCGTATATAGACGGCACCGCGTTAGAGCTTACGCTTAAAGAATTTGAGCTGCTTTCCTATCTTTACGAAAACGCCGGCAGAGTGCTTACAAGGGATCAGCTTTTAAACGCTATCTGGGGCTACGATTATTTGGGCGACTCGCGAACCGTCGATTCCCACATAGCGCGCCTTAGAACAAAGCTCGGCGATTACGGCGTTTCGCACCTTAAAACAATATACGGAATGGGGTATAAGCTTGATATTTAAAGAGCTTAAAAACCGTCTGTGGTTTAATATTTTTATACGCTTGGCGGCGGTTTTTGCCGCATTTGTGCTTGTGCTTTGCTTTTCGGACGTGGCGCTGCTTATACGTTTTTTCAGCTTAAAGGAAAAAAAGGAGCTTAAAGAGCAGATATACGCCGTAAGCCGCCTTGACCTTGACGACGCAAACACGGTTATAAAGGCGCTTTCGGATATAAATGAAAAATATAATTTCGACGTTGAAATTTATAATACCTCAGGCAGAATACTTTACACCACGCACGGCAGCCAGATGATGGATTATTTTTCGCTTAAAAACGATAAATTTGTTATGGCGCACGAGGAAATGACCGCGGTTAAAAGCGAACAGCTATCTGACGGGATAGTGTTTGAAACGGCGGTAAGGCGGTTCGATAAGCAGGAATTTCTGCTTTGCACAAAGCAGCTTGATAACGGGCTTACAGCCGAGGTAAGGGTGCAAAAGCAGCTTATTTCAAACTCCGCCGCGGTTGCAAACGAGTTTATTGCAATAGTATCGGTTATTTGCTTTTTGGTTTCGGTAATATGGGTGCTTTTGCTTTCGAGGCAGATATCAAAGCCTATATCCGAAATGAACGAAATAACAAGAGATATGGCAAGGCTTAACTTTAAGCGCAAGCTTAAAATTAACCGCAGTGATGAAATAGGTCAGCTGGCGGCTTCGGTAAACGAGCTTTCGGCGTCGCTTGATACGGCGCTTACGGACCTTAAGGCAACCAACGAAAAGCTTAAAAGCGATATTGAGCTTGAACGTCAGCTTGACGTAATGCGCCGCGGCTTTGTGGCTAACGTTTCGCACGAGCTTAAAACGCCGATTGCGATAATAAGCGGCTATGCCGAGGGGCTTAAGCTTAATATAAACGCCGAATCAAGAGAGGAATACTGCAACACCATAATTGATGAAAGCCGCCGTATGAACAAGCTGGTACTGAGCATACTGGAGCTTTCGCGTTATGAATCGGGGCAGATACCCCTTAATATAGAAAGCTTTGATGTATCGCAGCTTTGCGACGATATGATAAGCCGCATTTTTAAGGCAAAAAAAATAACCGCCGAAAACTTAATACCTAAAGGAACCTTTATTTCGGCCGATCCGCTGCAAACAGAGCAGGTTTTAAAGGCATATCTTGAAAACGCGGCGGCGCACACCCCCGAAAACGGCACTGTTAAAACCGAATGTAAAGCCGAAAACGGCATAATCCGCATATCGGTATTCAACAGCGGCAGCCATATAGACGAAAAGGATATGCCGCAGATATGGCAAAGCTTTTACAGGGGGGATACCTCGCACAAGCGCGACAGCAGCCGCTTCGGGTTAGGGCTTTCAATAGTATCCGCCATAATGAAGCTGCACGGGCATAAATGCGGCGTTTATAATACCGAGGACGGCGTTTGCTTTTGGTTTGAAGCAGACAGCGGCGAAAAATAAATTACGGGGCTGTTGCGTTAAAACAGCCCCGTTGTCATTTAAAGGCGAAAGCGGAGCGCGGTGATCCGTAATCTCCTTAAAAGGGGAAGGATTGCCGCGCACCTTGCGGTGCTCGCAATGACGATAGGAAAAAACGAACTGCGTATACTCGATACGTGCGATGAAAGGAAAAACAAATAACAGCCGAAACGCATTTGTGCGTTTCGGCTGTTATTGTTATTCGATCTCAAGCCGTTTTGTTTCGGGCAGAGCGTCTGCTTTTTTAGGCATTGTAAGCTTTAATACGCCGTTTTCGTATTTGGCTTTAATGCCTTCGGTATTAACACCGGATACGTCAAACTCACGGCTGTACGTGCCGTAAGAACGCTCGCAGCGTACATATTTGCCTTTCTTATCCTTTTCCTCGTGCTCCGAATGTCTTTCGGCGCTTACGGTAAGGGTATCGCCGTTTACATCAAGGTGAATATCCTTTTTGTCAAAGCCGGGCAAATCAGCCTCCAGTTCGTAACGGTCGCCCTCGTCCTTTACATCGGTCTTGAACTCGTCAAGCACTCCGTTTTCAAAAAAGCCGAACGGCGAAGCAAAAAACCTCTTTTCAAATTCGTCCATATCGCGGAACGGATTATAAAGGGAATTATTCTTTTTAGCATAAGGTCTCATTTCAAACATATAAAAGCCTCCAAATTATTAAGCGTTATTTTTTATTTTTGTGTTTCCGATTTTTCTGTTCATCGGTATCATCTTCTTTTTTCTTTTTACGCTTATTATTATACTCGCGGGGCTTGAAATTTCAACGGTACGGCGGTATAATAATCTTGAGATTATTTATGCTGTAAGCACAAAGAGGTATTGTTATGTCTAAAGAGAAAATTTTGACGGCTTTTTTGGAAAGTACCGATTTTTCGGAATTTATAAGCAATATAAGCGAAATATGGGGAAGCCCCACCGTAATTGTGGATTGTGCTTTCCGTATAGCAGCAAGCTTTGCACCCGTTGACTACGGGCAATCGGAATATACCCGTGCCGTTTTGCACGGCGAGCTTTCGTTTGAGGCGGGCGCCGCCCTAAGCCGTGCCGCGCAAACGGCTGAAAAAGAATACTTTACGTTTGAAACCGGCAGCCTTAAATGCTTAGCTTATACCCTATCCGACGCCGGTGCGGTAATAGGTTATATGATATGCATAATAAAGGACGGCGGAGAAGCCCTGCTTAAAAACGGGGAGTTAAGCTTTGCGGCTGCGCTTGTTTCAAAGCAGTTTTATTTTGAGCGGCGGCAGATAGTTAAAAGCACCGCCGAGGAAATTTTAACAGAGCTGCTTGACGGAGAGTTTTCAGACGAGGCGCGCTTTAAGCTGCGCGCGGCTTCTACATATCTTTCAAGCTTTAACCCCGAAAGACTTGCGGTTATAGATATAAGCAATTACGGCGGCAGTACCGAGGCGGACGGTTTTTTAAGAAAAACCCTTGAAAACGAATTTCACGCGTCGCACCCGTTTATTTACAAAAATAAAATCGTTATGTTTATCCACCGCGACCACGATATAAGCCGCCTTGCCGAAATTGCAAAAGGCGAAAATCTTAAAATAGCGATGTCGGATGTGTTCGGCGGTATATTTGCGGTTAAATCCGCCTTTGACTTTGCTTTAGAAACGCTTGATTATTTAACGCTTTGCGGCAAAAACGGTTTTTGTGAAGACAGTGAAAAATACGCCGTAATAATAACCCTTAAAAAGCTTGCCGGCAAAAAGGAGCTTATAAAAGGCGACATATTAAGCCTTGCGGAATACGATAAGGAAAACAGCGGCGCGCTGTGCGAAACGCTTTATACATACCTTTGCTGCCACCACTCGTTAATGGAGACCTGCAATAGGCTTTTCACCCACCGAAACACCGTGCTTTACCGCATAAATAAAATTAAAGAGGATTTTAATATAAATACCGAAGACCCGAAAAAGCATTTTTCCTACCTTATTTCCCTTGCGATTATACTTGCGGAAAACAAAAAAGATAAATTTTTTATTTAAAATGTTGTAATTACAACATACTTTTATAAAAAGCGAGGTTATAATGGGCACATAACAAAAAACGGAGGAATAACAAATGTTAAGAAAAATAATACAAATAGACGAAGAAAAGTGCAACGGCTGCGGCGCCTGCGCGGCGGCGTGTCACGAGGGTGCGATAGGTATGGTAAACGGCAAGGCAAAGCTTATGCGCGACGATTACTGCGACGGCTTAGGCGACTGTCTGCCTGCGTGTCCAACGGGCGCCATAACCTTCACCGTGCGCGAGGCGGCGGCATACAACGAGGCGGCTGTGGCTGAAAACAAGGCAAAAAAGGAAAATGATAAAAAGGAATGTCATTCAAACGGCGCGCTTCCGTGCGGCTGCCCCGGCTCGAATTCAAAGCGCATTGTAAGGGAGGAAAAGGCGGAATGCAATAATATTCCGGCAGCCGAAAGCCGACTTTCGCAGTGGCCTGTGCAGATAAAATTAGTGCCTGTTAACGCACCGTATTTTGACGGCGCAAAGCTGCTTATAGCGGCAGACTGCACGGCATACGCATACGCCGCATTTCACGAAAGATTTATAAAAGGTCACATAACGCTTGTGGGTTGCCCTAAGCTTGATAATGCAGATTATTCCGAAAAGCTTACCGAGATTATTAAAAACAACGATATTAAAAGCGTTACGGTGGTACGTATGGAGGTGCCCTGCTGCGGCGGACTTGAACACGCGGCGGTAACCGCTCTTAAAAACAGCGGTAAATTTATACCGTGGAACGTTGTAACCGTTTCTACCGACGGAAGAATACTTGATTAGACGAGATGTTAAGCTTTTTTAAAAAACACAAGGCTGAAAACAGAGCCTTGTGTTTTTATTTTGCGTTTTAATAAATAAGGCTTTCGCAATAACTAAACGGTTTGTCATTTTGAACGCGGAGCGTGAAAGAATCCGTAATACCCTTAAGAAAGAAGCGGATTGCCACAGCCGTTTACACATCTCGCCTGCCGGCTCGGTCGGTGCTTCTGCTTCTCAGAGGTGTCCACCGGACACCCGCACCTTCGCAATGACGAGGAGGGGGAAAAGCGGATTGCCGCACGCTTTACGGCGTATGACGGCAGGGTTATATCGGCTATTTCACAAAAGCCTTTAAAATTTCGTCTAAACGTGATAATATTTGCAATATATAATGATAATTTCAACAATTTTATTACTAAAGTGCTTAATGTATAATGATAGTGAAAGTGGGGGAAAGCACTTGAATAATAATTATTTGCTTAAAACAGAAGAGGCACGGGAGATATATTCGAAAATAAAGGACCTGCCTATTGTTGATTATCACTGCCACCTGTCCCCGAAAGAGATTTTCGAGGATAAGCCGTTTGATAATATCGGCGAAATGTGGCTTGGCGGCGACCATTACAAATGGCGGCTTATGCGCACCGCGGGCATAGACGAAAGGTACATTACAGGCAATACCGACTGGCGCGAAAAATTTATTAAATACGCCGCCGCTTTGGAGCTTGCCGCGGGTAATCCGCTTTATCATTGGTCGCATATGGAATTATCAATGTTTTTCGGCATTGATAAGCCGCTAAAAAGCGATAATGCCGCCGAAATATACGACGAGGCAAACGCCTTTATTGCAAAAAACAAGCTGTCGCCGAGAAAGCTTATAGAGCAATCGAAAGTAGAAACCCTTTGCACTACCGACGATATTATTGATACGCTTGAATACCATAAAAAAATAAGGGAAGACAAAAGCTTTAAAACAAAAGTTCTGCCCTCGTTCAGAACGGATAATCTGCTGCTTGTACGGAGCACAGGCTACCCCGATTACATAAAAAAATTAGCCGAGGTATCGGGCGCCGAAATAACAGACCTTGAAGGTCTTAAAGCCGCGGTTATTAAAAGGCTCGATTTCTTTTGCCTTAACGGCTGCCGTTTTACCGACGTGGGTATTCCGTATTTCCCCGACAGAATTGCAGATGAGCCTTCGGCAGACGATACATTTAAAAAGGCGCTTGCGGGCGCAGAAATTTCCGATACCGAATATTTAGGGTTTATAGGCAATATGTACCTTTTCTTGGCGGCGGAATATAAAAAGCGAAACCTTGTTATGCAAATGCACTTAGCCGTTTACCGCAACGCAAACAGCAATTTGTTCGCCGCCTTGGGTGCGGATTGCGGCGTAGACTGCGTGGGAGACGAAATAAGCGGCACGGCGCTTATACATATGCTTGACGCGATAAATAAAAACAGCGGTATGCCGCAAACGGTTATTTACACCCTTAATTCCGCAAACGCGGCGCAGATAGCCTCTGTCGCGGGGGCGTTCCCGAACGTACGCTGCGGCGCGGCTTGGTGGTTCTGCGACCACAAGCGCGGTATACGCGAGGAAATGGAAATTATAGCCGAAAATTCGGCGCTCGGCTCATTCCTCGGTATGCTTACCGATTCGCGCAGCTTTCTTTCTTACGCGCGGCACGATTATTTCCGCAGAATTGCGGCGGATATTTTAGGCGAGTGGGTAAACGGCGGGGAATACGATAAGGAAAGCGCCGTAAGGCTTGCCGAGAAAATCAGTTATTACAATATAAAGGAGCTGACAGAGCAATGAAAATGTCCTTCAGGTGGTACGGGGAAACCGACCCGATCTCACTTAAATACATAAGGCAGATACCGAATATGCGCTCGGTTGTGACTGCGGTTTACGATGTAAAGCCGGGTGAGGTTTGGCCCGAAGAAAGCCTTAAAAAATTAAAGGAGCGGGCAGAGGAAAACGGGCTTATATTTGATATTGTAGAGTCAGTGCCGGTGCCTGAGGAAATAAAGCTCGGCACCGAAAAGGCGGACGAATATACCGAGGTTTACTGCGAGAACATTCGCCGCTGCGCAAAATACGGTGTAAAATGCATTACATATAATTTTATGCCGGTGTTCGACTGGACAAGAACCCAGCTTGACAAAGAGGCGGCGGACGGCTCAACAAGCCTTGTTATGTATATGGATCAGCTTAAAAGCCTTGATCCGCTTAAAGACGATATTCACCTGCCCGGCTGGGACGCAAGCTACACACAGGCAGAGGTGCGGGATCTGATAAAAGCCTACTCCGCTTTAGGCGAGGAGGGGCTGTGGCGCAACCTTGAAAAATTCCTTAAAAAGATAATTCCCGTGGCGGAAAGCTGCGGAGTTATCATGGCGATACACCCCGACGACCCGCCGTACCCTATCTTCGGTATTCCGAGAATTATAACAAACGAGCGGAATATCGACCGAATGTTAAATATAGTAAACAGCCCTGCCAACAGCCTTTGCTTCTGCACGGGCAGTCTCGGCTGTGCGGCGTTTAACGATATTCCGAAAATGGTTCGCAAGTACAGTGAAATGGGCAAAATTGCGTTTATGCATATCCGCCAGGTAAAGCTGTTAGAGGACGGCAGCTTTGAAGAGCGCGGGCATTTATCGAAAGACGGCAGCCTTGATATGTACGAAATAGTAAAGGCGCTGGTAGATACGGGCTTTGACGGATACGTTCGCCCCGACCACGGCAGAATGATATGGGGAGAGAGCGGAAAACCCGGCTACGGGCTTTTTGACAGGGCGCTTGGAGCGGCATATATAAACGGACTTTTTGAGGCCGTAGAAAAGGAGAAAAAATAATGGAAAAGGTAATCGTAATAACAGGCGCGGGCGGCGTTTTATGCTCCGGCTTTGCCGAGTTTTTGGCTGGCAAGGGCAATAAGGCGGCACTGCTTGATTTAAACGAAGAGGCGGCGCAAAGGGTAGCCGACAAAATCACCGCGGCTGGCGGAGTAGCTAAAGCCTACAAGTGCAACGTGCTTGATAAGGCAAATATCGAAGAGGTGCACGGAAAGGTGCTTGAAGACCTCGGAAAATGCGATATACTTATAAACGGCGCGGGCGGCAACAACCCGAAATGCACTACCGCGCACGAGGAATACGAAAAGGGCGACGAGCAGGCAAGCGATTTCTTAACCTTCTTCAACATTGACGAAAAGGGCTTTGATTTTGTGTTTGACCTTAATATTAAGGGTGTGCTTTTGCCGAGTCAGGTATTTATGGCGGATATGATAGGCAGAAAAGGCTGCTCGGTGCTTAATATTTCCTCAATGAACGCATACCGTCCGCTTACTAAAATACCCGCGTATTCGGCGGCAAAGGCGGCGGTTACAAACTTTACGGAATGGCTTGCGGTGCATTTTGCAAAGGAAAATATACGCGTAAACGCCATAGCTCCGGGATTTTTTGTTACAAACCAGAACCGCGCGCTGTTATTTAACGAGGACGGCACCGCAACGCCGAGGACGGACAAAATACTGCGTTCAACGCCTATGGGCAGGTTCGGCGAGGCAGAGGAGCTTTTAGGAGCGGTTGAATGGCTGCTTGATGAAAGCAAGGCAGGCTTTGTAACGGGAGTAACCATACCGATAGACGGCGGTTTCTCGGCTTATTCGGGGGTATAAAAAATGAAAATTTACGCATTTGCAGACGAGGCAAGCGCCAATATTGACGAACAGATAAAGGCGATGAAGGAAAACAAGCTTGACGGGCTTGAAATAAGAAATGTTGACGGCGTTAATATTTCAAGAATAACAAAGGAAAAAGCGAAAGAAGTAAGAAAAAAGCTTGACGACGCCGGTCTTCGCGTGTGGACGATCGGCTCGCCGATAGGTAAAATTGACATTGAAAAGGACGATTTTGCGCTTCACACCGAAAAATTCAGGCATACGCTTGAATTAGCCGATATTTTGGGCGCTGAAAATATAAGGCTGTTTTCTTTCTTTACGCCGGCGGAAAACCGCGGCAGCTATAAGGATAAGGTAATAGAGCGTTTAGGCGCCTTTTGCGAAATTGCAAAGGGCAGCGGCATAACCCTTTGCCACGAAAACGAAAAGGGAATTTACGGCGATATACCTGAGCGCTGCCTTGAAATTCATAAGGCACTGCCCGAAATGAAAGCAATATTCGACCCCGCGAATTACGTTCAGTGCGAGGTTGACACCTTAAAAGCGTGGGAAATGATAAAGCCTTACGTTAAGTATCTGCATATCAAGGACGCGCTTGCAGACGGAAAGGTTGTTCCCGCAGGCAAGGGAATAGGAAATGTTAAATTTATTTTAGACGATTATATAAGGAACGGCGGCGACAGCGTAACGGTAGAGCCGCACCTTACGGTATTTGACGGGCTGAAGGCTCTTGAAAAAGAGGGAGACACAAGCGTTGTGGGCGAGGTTTACAAGTATTCCTCAAATACCGAGGCGTTCTCAGCGGCGGTAAGCGCTCTGCGCGAGCTTATATGAGGTGAAAAATATGGAAATAGGCGCACAGTTTTATACAGTAAGAGAGCTTTGCAAGAATATAAACGGCTTTGCGGACACGCTTAAAAGGGTGGCTGATATAGGCTATAAAACCGTTCAGATTTCGGGCACCTGCGGATTTGACCCCGAATGGCTCAAAGCGGAGCTTAATAAAAACGGGCTTAAATGCGTTCTTACGCACACCCCTGCCGATAAGCTTAAAGCCGATCCCGCAGGCGTTGCGCGCGACCATGATATTTTCGGCTGCAAATATGTAGGGCTTGGCTGGTTCGGCTTTAACGACAGCGATAAAAAGACCTGCGATGATTTTACCGCAGAGTACGGACCCGTAATTAAGGAATTAAAGAAAAACGGCAAGTATTTTATGTACCATAATCACGATCAGGAGTTTAAAAAAGAAAACGGTAAGCTTATAATCGAGCGTCTTGCCGAAATAACCGCGCCCGACGAAATGGGCTTTACGCTTGATACCTTTTGGGTACAGGCAGGCGGCGGAGATCCCGCACAGTGGCTCGAAAAGCTTTCGGGCAGGGTGCCGTGCATACATTTAAAGGACTACGCCTACGGCAGAAAAATGGCGGTAATAGGCGAGGGCAACATAAATTTTGACCGTGTTTTTGAAAAGGCCGAGTCGGCGGGTACGGAATATATGCTTGTTGAGCAGGACGATTGCAACGGTGAGGATCCGCTTGACTGCCTTAAGCGCAGTTATAAATATTTACATTCTTTAGGCTTTAAATAAGGGAGGAAACCGAAATGAGTGAAAAAATCAAGCTTGGAATTATAGGTATAGGCAATATGGGTTCGGGACATGCAAAGTGCGTTGTAGGCGGAGAATGCCCCGATTTTGAGCTTGTTGCCGCAGCGGATATTAAGCCGCAAAGGCTTGAATGGGCAAAAAAGGAGCTGTCACCCGATATTAACTGCTTTGATACAGCGGAAAAAATGCTTGACAGCGGGCTTATAAACGCCTGTATGATATGCGTTCCGCACTATGACCACCCTAAATATACAATTGAGTGCCTTAAGCGCGGAATACACGTTATGACCGAAAAGCCTGCGGGAGTTTACACAAAGCAGGTAAGGGAAATGAACGAAGAGGCGAAAAAGCACCCCGACGTTGTTTTCGGTATGATGTTTAATCAGCGTACAAACTGCATTTACCGCAAAATGCGCGAGCTTGTGCAAAGCGGTGTGTACGGAAATATCCGCCGCACTAACTGGATAATAACAAACTGGTACCGTCCGCAGGCATATTACGATTCGGGCGATTGGCGCGCCACATGGTCTGGCGAGGGCGGAGGAGTGCTTTTAAACCAGTGCCCCCATCAGCTTGATTTATGGCAGTGGATATGCGGTATGCCGAAAAAGGTAGAGGCGCATCTGCATTACGGAATGTGGCATAATATCGAGGTTGAGGATGACGTTACCACCTATGTTGAGTATGAAAACGGCGCTACGGGCGTGTTTATTACCTCAACGGGCGACGCGCACGGTACAAACCGCTTTGAGATTCAGCTTGATAAGGCTAAAATAGTAGCCGAGGGCGACCGTCTTACCGTGCTTGAATACGATATGACAGAGCAGGAGTTTTCAAAAACAAATACCAAGCCGTTCGGAATGGTAGGCGCGCATGAGGTTGACCCTCAGCTTGACGGGGAAAATCCCCAGCACAAGGGCGTTATAAACGCGTGGGGCGGCGCAATACTTCGCGGCGAACCGCTTATAGCAGGCGGAGAAGAGGGCATAAACGGACTTACCCTTTCAAACGCAATGCATCTGTCTTCGTGGCTTGGCAAGGAAATAACTCTTCCCTTTGATGAAGATTTGTATTATAATGAGCTTATGAAGCGCGTAGCAACCTCAAAACGTAAAACAGACGTTAAAGAAGTGGTTGCGGATACAAGCAACACATACGCGGGAAGCAAATAAAAGGTTAAGAGAGCAGGGCTTATTATGAACGGGGTAAAGGTAGGAATTATCGGCATCGGGAATATGGGCTCTGCTCATTTGCGTATGATTACGGGCGGTAATATTCCGGATATGACGGTTACCGCCGTTTGCGATATTGATACCAAAAAGCTTAATTCGGCAAGGAACACGTATCCTGCTTTGAGAGTATTTGAGGATTATACCGACCTTTTAAAAAATTCGGATACAAATGCGGTAATAATAGCTGTGCCGCACCCGCTGCACGCGAAAATTGCAATTGAAGCCTTTAAATACGGCAAGCACGTGCTTGTTGAAAAGCCTCTTGATATTACCGTTTCGGCAGCCGAGGATTTATGTGCGGCGGCTGAAAAAAGCGGTAAGGTATTCGCAATAATGTTCAATCAGCGCACAAACGGGCTTTTCCGCAAGGCGCGCGAAATTGTAAAGAGCGGCGAATTGGGGGAAATAAAGCGCTCGGTTTGGATTATAACAAACTGGTACAGAACCCAAAGCTATTACGATTCGGGCACATGGCGCGCCACCTGGCGCGGAGAGGGCGGCGGCGTGCTTTTAAATCAGGCGCCGCACAACCTTGATATCTGGCAGTGGATATGCGGCAGGCCCACTGCGGTTACCGCGTTTTGCAACGCGGGTAAATTCCATAATATTGAGGTAGAGGACGAAGCGACGATATACGCCGAGTACGAAAACGGCGCTACAGGGGTATTCATTACTTCAACAGGGGATTGTCCCGGCACAAACAGGCTTGAGATAACCGGTACGCGCGGTAAAACGGTGCTTGAAAACGGAACGCTAAAATTATGGAAATTAAGCGAAGACGAGCGCGATATATGCAAAAACGCGACCGAGGGCTTTGTAAGCCCCGAAACCGAATACAGCGAATTTACCGCCGAAAGGGAAGACGCGCACGCCGGCATACTTAAAAACTTTACGGGTGCGATACTTTACGGCGAAGAGCTTTTATCACCGGGATATGACGGCATAAACGAGCTTATGATATCAAACGCGGCATATTTATCGCAGTGGACGGGAAACAGCCGTATACCGCTGCCGTTTGATACCGCCTTGTTTGACAGTGAGCTTTCAAAAAAACAGCAGAACTCGGTAATTAAAGAAAGCGCCGCCGTAAGCACAAACGATAAAAGCTGCGGCGGACGCTGGCAGGTTAAATGGTAGTTTGATAAGCTGTACGGATTTTCTGTTATCCGTTTTCCGAACCCCTCGTCATTTCGGTGCGGGTGTCCGGTGGACACCTCTGCGAAGCAGAAGCACCCCGACCGAGCCGGCAGGCGTGCGGCAATCCGTTCTCTTTAAAAATTATATACTTAATAAAAAACAGCGGTCTGTGATATCTGTCACAGACCGCCTTTTTATCAATCAAGACCTAAATAAGAAATCGGATTTACACGGTTATCGTTTACAAGCACCTCTATATGCAGATGATTGCCTGTTGACTGACCTGTATTACCTACAAGTGCTATCACATCGCCCTGCTCAACCCTGGCGCCCACGCTTACCTTAAGAACGCTTGCATGGCCGTAACGTGTCTTAAGACCGTTGCCGTGATTTATCACAACGCAGTTGCCGTATGCACCGTCGTACTTGGCAAGCGCTACCGTGCCTGCGGCGGCGGCGTAAATAGGCGTACCCTTATCGGCAGCCAAATCCATACCCTTGTGACCTCTGCCGTCTCCGTAATAAGAGGAGATGGTAAAGCTGCCCCTATCAAGCGGGCAGATAAATCCTGCGCTGCGCTCGCTTGAACGCTGCTTTGCCGAAGCGGTGGTTTTGGCAGTTCCTATAAGCGTTATTTGCGTTACAGGCTGCTTTATAACCTCGCTTGAAAGCTCTGCGGACGACACAACCTCGCCGTTTATAAGCTCCTTAGTTTCGGTTTTGCGCCTTATGCCGTTTTGACCTGCGGTTGTAACCGCCGAATAGCCTATAAGCTCGGTTGAGGTCTTTTCGGTTGTTTTTGAAAACGGAATTTCCTCTTCGCTTGTAATAACCGCCGTGTTTTTAACGTTAAGCGCGTCGGTTACGGCCTTTATCTCTCCGGGGGTGGCTACTTCCTTTGCAAGGTAATAGCCCTCTTCGATTTCAAGCTTATCGGTAAATTGGGGATCGTTTTCGGCATCCTCTATATTAAAGCTGTTAAGGCGCGCGTTAAGGTAAGCGTTAAGCTGTTCCTTTTCGCCGCATACAGCAGCTTCCCCGTTTACGGTAAGCGCCGCAGCCTCTACAATATCGTCGGTGTTTTCAATAATCGCGTCGGCAACCTTAAAGGCGCTGTCGAGCCGATTTGAGACCGTAAGAGTCATTTTAAAGCTCGGACGTTTAATGGCGCTGTCTGCATTGCTGCTTGAAATATGGTTAACGGCAATATCCTTAGCGGCGTCAAACACGCCTGAATTTTTAACCGTGGCTATAAACGAGCCTGCATAATTAACCTTAAAGCCTAAGGTGATCCCAACGGTAACAACCGTTACGCCCACCGCCAGCATACCTATAAGACAAAGGGAGCATATTTTCATAGGAATTCTGTTGGATTTTAAAAACGCAAAAAGCTTTTTGAAAATATTATACTGCGATAACATTTCCTTTAAAACACCCTTTTTCAGAATATCCATAAAATAGCTTCACCTCTTTCAAAAGTTACAATTTGTAATCAGCATAATGCTATTATAACAAAAAGGTTACAAAATTGCAACCTTTTTATACACAAATAATTATTTAATTTTTTGTGAAAACTGCACAATCGTTTAAAAAACGAGCTGCACAAGCAGCATATAGCATACCGTTCCGCCCGCTACCCAGTAAAGCTGATTTAAAAGCGTTACAAAAAACATAAACCAGCCGCGGTCAACGCCCTTTGGCACATCGGTAATGTAATTTACCGAAAAGGTCTCGTCGCACATACCGTAAATAAGGTACAGCTTTTTAAGACCGGTTCCCTTATATTTTCCAAGCATTGAAATGCCGTAAAACAGGTGCCGCGCCTGAATCATCAGGCTTACAATAAACACCTGAAGCGGCGCAAAAGGGGAAAGCAGCATTGAAACGATTAAAAATTCCAGCGAGCCGCCGAAAATAACTATGCTCATAACCATAGGGTAAACAAAGCTGAAGCCCGAAACATTCATATAAACGCCGTAGGAAAATCCCAAAAACAAAAACCCCGCCAAAATAGGAATCGTTTTAGGGAATGCGGCTTTAAAAGCGCTTTTTAACATTATTGTCCTTTATTTTTAACGCACATCGGTTAAATTTTCACTGTACCAGCGTTTTTTGTTTTCGTACATATATTTGTCTGCCTTTGCAAGCAGCTCCGGCCACGAAATGCCGGGGAAGTCGCACGAGAGCGCATAACCGCAGGCAAAGTATATTTCAGGTGTTTTTCCCGATCGGTTGTAGGCGGCAACCGCGTTATTTACGGCTGAAATATATTCCTCGGTTTTTTCGCGGTCTGCGTTTCGCACAAATACCGTAAATTCATCGCCGCCCCAACGGCACAAAAGCTCTTTTGAGCCGAGCTCGTTTTTAAGAATAGAGGAAAATTCAGATATCATTTTATCGCCCGTATTGTGACCTAACGTATCGTTTGTGTGCTTAAGGCTGTTAAGGTCAAACATAATCATGGCGGTTTGCTCGTCGGCAGAGAAGACCTCTTTAACCAAATCCTCCCAATACGCCTTATTTAAAAGCTTTGTTTTTGAGTCTATGGATGCTTTTTTATTGGTGTTTAAAAGGCTTACAACAAACTCGTATACCGTGTAAATTAAAAAAGCCACCATTGTAATTATCATACCCGAAGAGGAGCCCTTGATATAAAATATAATTATATCTAAAACTCCGCCCGATACAAGAAGCGCCGTGAAAATAACGGCTTCGGTATCTCTTTTGCCGCCCGTGTTGTAAAACACAGCCGAGGAAATTATAACGAGAATATCCACAATAAGCATTATATGGCAGACAATAAGAATTCGGCGCAGCTCAACAATTGAAAGGAACTGGCAAATAAGCGCGACGGCACAGATGACAGAGCTTGCAATTGAGGCAATATCAAGCACAATATAGCTCTTTTCCTTGTATTGCTTATCGGTATACAGCAATACGGGGGCTGCCAATGTAAAAAGCGCCGCCAGCGTTATATATCCTATCGGCATAGTATGGTTTTTAAAAATTAAGGCGGAAAAGCGCGTATCGGTTATACGCCATATACCGAGCAGCATAGAAAAATTTCCGAGGAAAAATATATTCCACGCGGCAGTGCGCTTTTTGAATATAAGGTAAAGCTGCACGGTAATAATCAGAGCGCCCATAACAATACAAAGCGAAGAAAGCACCAGCTGCGGCAGGTCGGCTTTAAGCTGTTTCATAAACAGCGCATAGCTTGACCCTATCATAAAGCTGATTTTTCTGTTTTTGGCGCTTTTAAATACGGGGGTTACGGTAACCGTAACGGTTTTGTCCTTATCAAGCTGGGAAACCGGTATAACCACCCAATAGCTTGATGGGGTGGAGCCGATACGGTTGCTTTTACCTGCGCTTGTGCTGTAAAGCAGGGTATCGTCAAGCTTTACGTCAATATAGCTGTGAACCACGTAAAACATAAGGCTTGTATCGCCCGAAGATATTTTATCTGTTTTAAAGCGGTATTCTTTTTTTATTCCTATCGGAGCGTCGGGCGCGGAAATTTCAGATTTTGTGTAATCCTTTATTTCTTCGAACGAGGGCTCACCGCGCGAGTTGAATGTGACGGTTTTTTCAAAGCAAAGCATATAAACAGAGAATATAACAAACAAAACCGCAGCAACGGCATACGCCGCATATGCTGTTTTTTTAAGGCTTATTCCTTGCTTCATAATAATAAATCACCACCGGTTAAAACATAGATATCTGGTTAGTGTCGGGCAGGTCGTTCATAGCGCCTAAGTCCGCCAAATTCTGAATAATGGTTTTTGAAACGCCCGCCTCGATTTGGAAGTCCTCGCGCGATACAAAGTCACCCTTCTGCGCCGCCTCGTAGATAGAGTATGCCGCTTTTTCGCCCACGCCCGAAAGCGCGCCGAACGGCAGTCTCATCTTGCCGTTTTCGGGCAGATATTTCATAGCGTGCGAGTGCTTAATATCAATCGGCAAAACCTCTATTCCGCGGGACATCATTTCGTTGAATATAAGCATATTGTTGTAAACGTCAAGCTCTTTTTTGCTGGCTTCCTTGCCCTTTGCCTTGATGTTCTGTAAATACTGCCTTACCGCCTGCTTGCCGTTCATTATGGTAGGGACGTCCACGTCTTCGGGGCGGGCGGTAAAGTAAGCGCAGTAAAATTCAAGCGGGCGGTGCACCTTGTACCAGGCAAGGCGCAAAGCCGAAATAACATAAGCCGCCGCGTGAGCCTTCGGGAACATATACTTTATTTTGTGGCAGCTTTCAATGTACCATTCGGGCACGCCGTGCGAGCGCATATCGTCCTCCATAGCGCTCCAGTCCTCTGCCGAAACCTTGCCCTTTGCCACAAGGCCCTTACGCACGGTCTCGGTTATTTTAAAGGCTCTGCCTTCTTCAAGGCCTTTATGAATCAGGTACACCATTATGTTGTCACGCGTTCCTATAACCTCGGAAATCGTGCAGGTGCCGTTATCAATAAGGTCCTTTGCGTTGCCGAGCCAAACGTCCGTACCGTGGGAAAGACCCGAAATCTGCAATAAATCGGAAAAGTTTTTGGGCTGGCAGTCAATAAGCATTTCGCGCACGAATTTTGTGCCGAACTCAGGCAGGCAGTAGGTGCCTGTTCTTGAATCTATTTCCTCCGGCTCAACGCCGAGCGCCTTGGTTGAGGTAAACAGGCTGTAAACCTCGGGGTCGCTCATTGATACGTTGTTTACGGGTATACCGGTATACTCTTCAAGATATTTATATGTAGTAGGCACAACGTGACCTAATTCGTCAAGCTTTAAAATGGTATCGTGAATTGAGTGGAAGTCGAAGTGTGTGGTTATAATATCGGAATTAACGTCGTCCGCCGGGTGCTGTATGGGGCAGAAATCGTAAATTGTGTTGGTTTTGGGCACAATTATCATACCCGCAGGGTGCTGACCGGTGGTTTGCTTTATCTGCGCCTTTTCCACAAGCGATGCAAGGCGGTTTAATTCCGCGTTGCTTAAGGTAATGCCCTTTTTCTCGGCATATGCCTTTGCAAAGCCGTAGGCGGTCTTTTCGGCAACCGTTGAAATAGTACCTGCCTTAAACACGTTTTCACTGCCGAACAGCGTTTCGGTGTATTTCTGCACCGAGTTTTGAAATTCATCGGAAAAGTTAAGGTCTATATCGGGCACCTTATCGCCCTTAAAGCCCAAAAACGTTTCAAACGGAATATCGTGGCCGTTGCGGTTAAGCTGTGCGCCGCATTTAGGGCACTTTTTTTCGGGCAGGTCAAAGCCGGAGCCCACCTCGCCGTGTAAGAAAAACTCGCTGTACCGGCACTCTGGGCAAACATAGTGCGGCGGCAGGGGATTAACCTCGGAAATACCCGCCATGGTAGCGGCAAAGGAAGAGCCTACCGAACCACGCGAGCCAACTAAATATCCGTTTTCCTCGCTGTATGCCACAAGCTTCTGCGCCGAAATATACATTATTGAAAACCCGTTGTTGATAATGGAGTTAAGCTCCTTTTCAAGGCGCTTTTCAACCACCTCGGGCAGATTTTCGCCGTAGGTTCTGTGGGCGGTGTCCCAGCAGATATCGTGCAGCAGCTCGTCCGACCCCTCAATTACAGGCGGATAGTTGCCGTCGGGCACGGGGATCACGTCTCCGTCTACCATATCGGCGATTTTATTCGGGTTATCAATTACAAATTCGCGCGCTCGCTCGCCGAAGTAATCGAAATCGGCAAGCATTTCATCGGTCGTTTTAAGGTACAGGGGCGCCTGATTGTCAAAATCGTCAAAGCCCTGACCTGCCATAAGTATTTTGCGGATTATATCGTCGCTCTTTTTAAGAAAATGCACGTCCCCCGTGGCTACAACGGGCTTGCCTAACTTATCCGCCAATTCGACAACCTTGCGGTTAAAGCTTTTTATAACCTCAAAATCGGTAACCTTTTTAAAGCGGTTTGGTATAACTGCTCCCGTTTTCTTATCCTTTTTATCGGGATATGAAGACTCGCGCACCATAAACGCGTTATTGCCTAAGGGCTGAATTTCAAGGTAATCGTAATAATCGGCAATTCTTAAAAGCTCCTCTTCGGGCTTTTCATCGATTATCGCGCGGTATAATTCGCCCTGCTCGCAGGCGCTGCCTAAAATAAGCCCCTCGCGCAGCTTATCCAATTTACTGCGCATGGTCAGCGGCTTACCGCGAAAATCGTGCAAATGCGCTTCGGACACTAATTTATAAAGGTTTTTAAGCCCCGTAAGGTTTTTAACAAGTATAATTTGGTGATAGCGGTATTTCGCCGTTTGCTTTGCGTTTAAATCCCTTACGTCGTTATTAACGTCGTCCACAAAATAAGACTCAACGCCGTAAATAACCTTAAAATCGCCGCCCGCTTTGCGTATTGCCTTAACCGCGCCTGCGGCGGCGGGGTATGCCTGAACAACGCCGTGGTCGGTAATGGCTATCGCCTTGTGACCCCACTCGTAGGCTTGTCTTACAATTGCGTCGGCAGAGGAAACCGCGTCCTTTGCGGACATATTGGTGTGGCAGTGCAGCTCAACGCGCTTTTCTCCCTCGTGCTCGTCCTTTTCGGTGTATTTCTGCAAAAGCGCCATGGCGCGCGGCTTTACAACGAAATCCTTTTTGTAATTATCAAATTCATACGAGCCGTTTACAAGGATAAAAGCGCCGTCCTTTAAGGGGGCAATATCGCCCATACGGTGGGTATCTATAAACAGCGAGGCGTTAAGCGAGTTTGTGTGGTCGCTAAACGAGAAGTTGACTATTGTCATATCCGTTCCGCGCTTGGTTTTTATATCGCGGGTCTCAAGCCCGAAAACCTCGCCCCAGCAGGCTATTTCGGTGTCGTCGCCGGTAATGCTTATCATATCGCGGGTATGGTTCGAAATACCGCCCCTGCCGTAAAACTGCTGCGGATTATCAAGGTAGACTATGCCGTTATCGGGTATGCCTTCTCTTTTTTCAAACTTAATTTCCTTTTTGGGCGCAGCGGGGCGCGCGGGCGCGTTCTGCTTTTGGGGAGCGGCTTGCCTTTCGGCTTTTTCTGCGGGCTTCGGCGGCTCTGCGGGCGGCAGCTCAATTTCCACCTTTTCAAGCTGACCGTCAAACGAAACGGTAATATCCCGCCCGAAACGATCCTTTATAATGCGCTTAAAGGCGTTTTCAAAGCCGCAGTCGGTTATTGTATCATACCCGCCGTATTTAAGCGTAATATTAACGTTGTTATCATTAAATTTAAATTCTGCGCCGTTGAAATAGCCGTTTAGCGCGGCGTTTTTAACCTTTAATTCCGCCGCAATATCGGCGCAGGCGGCAGGGATTAAAGCGTCCTCTGAAAAAATGCAGGAAATATGGCATTCATTTAGTTTGAGCGCGCTTTTAAGCTGATTTATAAGCTCGTTTCGGCTTTCGACGGATATGTATTTTTCTGCCCTTAACACTGCATTTAAAGCGCGTTCTTCTGTATCAAGCGAGCATTTTTCTATAACGGTGCCGCCGAATATTTCCGAAATATTATGCGAAACCGCTGTATCGAATATTTGAGAAAACAATGCCTTGCCCACTTTTTTACACTCCGTTTATAATTTTTCTATTTCCGCCAAAAGCTCGTCAAGCAGTGCGCTTTCGGGCACCTTTTTTATTATTTCGCCGTTTTTAAAAAGCACGCCGCAATTATCGCCGCCGGCAATGCCTATGTCGGCTTCTCTTGCCTCGCCCGGTCCGTTTACAACGCAGCCCATTATGGCTACGGTTATATTTTTATCGCAGTCCTTAAGGCGCTGTTCCGCCTCGTTTGCAATTTTTATAAGGTCGATTTTCGTTCTGCCGCAGGTGGGGCAGGAAACAAATTTAACGCCGCCCGTGCGAAGACCTATCGCCTTTAAAAGCCGCTTGCCCGTTTCAACCTCGCGCACGGGGTCGTCTGTTAATGAAACGCGAATTGTATCGCCTATTCCGCGCAGTAAAAGACCGCCTATGCCGGCGGCGGACTTAACCGTGCCGTTTGCCGCGGTGCCTGCCTCGGTTACGCCCAAATGCAGCGGATAGCGGCATTTTTTCGCCGCCAAAACATATGCGTTATACATTGTAACTACATTCGAGCTTTTAAGGGAAAGCACAATATCGTCAAAATCAAATTTTTCAAGCAGTGATATATGGTAAAGCCCGCTTTCCACCATAGCGTCGGGCGTGGGCGCGCCGTATTTTGCCAAAATATTTTTTTCAAGCGAGCCTGAATTTACCCCTATTCTTATAGGCACGCCCGCCGCCTTGCAGGCATTTGCAACGGCTTTTACCCTATCGTCCGCACCGATATTGCCGGGGTTTATTCTTATTTTATCCGCCCCTGCCGCAACGCTTTCAAGCGCGAGCCTGTAATCAAAATGAATATCGGCCACAACGGGTATTGATATATTGCTTTTAAGCGCCGCCAGCGTTTTAACGCTCTCTTTATCGGGCACGGAAACGCGTATAATATCGCACCCTGCCTTTTCAAGCGCCTTTGCCTGCTTTACATTCCCATCGGTATCGTGCGCGGGGATATTAAGCATTGATTGCACCGTAACGGGCGCGCCGCCGCCTATCTGAACACCGCCTGCAAATACCTTTTTTGTTTTATACTCCTGCATTTTAAGTCACCCTGCTATAAGCGTCCAAATATCCTTTGCGGTTATAAGCAGCATAAAGCCTATAAGCAGCGCAAAGCCCACGGCGTGAACTACCGCCTCGTACTTTTGCGGCACGGGCTTTTTAAAAATCATTTCTATTAAAATAAAGAGCAGTCTGCCGCCGTCGAGCGCGGGTATGGGCAACAGGTTAAATATACCGAGATTTATTGTTATAAGCGCCATAATGGGCAGCAGATTTTCAAGGCTTTGCTTTGCGGCGGAGCCTATCGCCGCGGTAACGCCCACGGGGCCTGAAACCGCGCTTATGCCGTATTTTCCGCTTATAAGGTCTATAAGCGACCGCCACACAACAGCGCAGTATGACGCGGCTGTGGCAAAGGTCTGCTTAATATATGAACCGAAGGTTTTTCTTATGCCGTAAACATAAAAATCAACGGCTAAATAGCTTATTCCGTTTTCTTCGGAAGAATCGAACTTAACGTCTTTAAGCTCAACCTTTTCGCCGTCGCGCTTTACAACCATATCTATTTTGCCGCCCTTAACATTTGTAAAGGCGTAGCTTAAATCGTAGGTGGAGAAAATTTTTCTGCCCTCCACCTCAATTATTTTATCGTCAACTTTCAGTCCCGACTGCTCGCTTACCGCGTTTTCCTTAAACTCCGCCACAACGGTTGAGTTAAAGGATTTTTGCGGTGCTAAGGTAACGGCGACTATTATAAGCCCCAAAATCAGGTTAAAGGTAGCGCCCATTGCCACTATTATAAAGCGCCGCCACGGTTTTTTATTGCAAAAAGCGCGCTCGTCGCCGCTTTCCTCGTCCTCGCCCTCCATAGCGCAGTAGCCGCCTAAGGGCACAAGGTTTACGGAATATTTTGTTTCCTTGCCCTGTTTTGAAAAAAGCTTGGGACCGAAGCCCACCGCAAACTCGTTAACGCGAACGCCCAAAAGCTTTGCGGCAATAAAATGCCCGAATTCGTGTATTACAATTAAAATCAAAAACAGCGCAATAGCCACCAAATACGGCCACACATTGCTCCAAACATTAAGTAAAGCCGAAATAACAACCACCCGATTCTAAAAAATACTGTCTCTTACAAGCTTTCTTGCCGCTTTATCAGTCTCAAAAATATCCTCTAATGTAAAATCCCTTTTGTTTTTAACTTCCTCAAGCGCTTTTTCTACCAAATCGGCTATCTGCAAAAACCTGATTTTACCCTGTAAAAACAGCGCGACCGCTTCTTCATTTGCTCCGTTTACCGCGGTTGGCGCCAGCCCACCCTCGTTTATCGCCTTAATGCAAAGCGGCAGGCACTTAAAGGTTTCGGTATCGGGCTTTTCGAAGGTTAGGGTGCCGATATCGGTAAGGCTTAGCCGCCGGAACGCATTGTCGGCGCGTTCGGGGTAGGTTAGCGCATACTGTATCGGCAGGCGCATATCGGGCGTGCCTAACTGCGCTATAACCGCGCCGTCGCAAAGCTCAACCGCCGAGTGCAAAATGCTCTGCCTGTGCACCAAAACCTCAATTTTATCCGCCGTAACGCCGAATAAATGCACCGCCTCTATAACCTCAAGCCCCTTATTCATAAGGCTTGCGGAGTCCACGGTTATTTTAGCGCCCATCGACCAGTTAGGGTGATTAAGCGCGTCCTTAACCGTTACGTTTTCAAGGTCTTTGCGTTTTCTGCCGTAAAACGGCCCGCCCGACGCTGTAAGCAATATTTTTTTAAGCGAATTTTCGGGCGCGCCCTGCAGGGATTGGAAAATTGCGGAATGCTCGCTGTCTACCGGCAAAAGCTTAACGCCGGTTTCCTTTAGCCTGCGGTTTACAATTTCCCCGCCTGTTACAAGCGTTTCCTTATTTGCAAGGGCAACGGTAGTGCCCTTGTTTATCGCCGCCAAAGTAGGTTTCAGTCCCGCAATACCCACAACCGAATTAAGCACGGTATCGCAATCGCTTTCCGCTACGGCTTTAACGCCCTCTTCGCCCGAATACACCTTGATATCGGTATCGGCAAGCTTTATTTTAAGCTCGTCTGCGGCGGCTTTATCGAACATTGCAACAAACAGGGGCTTAAATTCTCTTGCCTGTGCTTCGGCAAGCCTTACGTTTCTGCCTGCCGCCAGCGCCGTTATTTGCCAATTGTTTTTTTTGCAGGTCTCAAGCGCCTGCGTACCGATTGAGCCGGTAGAGCCTAAAACAGAAAGCCTTTTCATTATATTACCCCTAAAGCTATAAACAAATACAAAAGCGGCGCGGTCATAATTATGCTGTCAAACCTATCAAGTATTCCGCCGTGACCGGGTATTAAATTTCCGTAATCCTTAATTCCCGCCGCGCGCTTTATGGCAGAGGCGAAGAGGTCGCCCACCATACCTAAAACGCAGAACGGAATTGTTAAAATTACCGCGTTTGTAAGGTTTTTTTCAAACGAAAAGGAAAAGCCTAAAATATAGGTTACAATTATGCTTGATACTATTCCGCCCACAGCGCCCTCAATCGTTTTGTGCGGGCTTATATTCGGGCAAAGCTTATGCTTACCCAACGTGCTGCCCACAAAATACGCGCCTGCGTCGCACACGCTTGAAAAGTTGAGCAGCATAAAAAGGTAATAAAGCCCGTGCTCGTGGTTTATTACCACGCCGAGCGAGCTGAACGCAAACGCCACGGGTATAGGCATACCGCAAAGAAAGGCAATATGCGAAAGCTCAAAGGTCTTGTGGTTTTTAAGCGTTACCGCCGCCGAATATATAAAGTAAATAACGCTGAGCGCTAAAGTAAAGGTTAATTTTATATACGCCTTGTGGGTGCCGTTAAGAGTTTCCTGCAGCTTTGCCCCCGTGCTGCCGTCTATTGCAAAGACCATAAGCACAACATAAGTGCAGGCGCCGATCAACGCCGCTTTAGACTCGATTTTTGCGGCGTTGTGTAAAAGCTCGTAAATTCCCACCGCGGCAATAAACGCAATACAGGCGGTTATAAAAAGCGGGCTTACCGTCATACCAAGCGTTATTACCGCCGCCGCTATGATTACCATAACCGCGCCTGAGATAATTCGGGTCTTCATATATTTTACACTCCTTTACACACCGCCGAAACGGCGGCTGCGGTGATTAAAGTCTTCTATTGCTTTATCAAGGTGGCGGGGCTTAAAATCGGGCCACAGTATATCCGAAAACCAATATTCCGCATAAGCCGACTGCCACAAAAGGTAATTAGAGGTTCGGTATTCGCCGCTGGGTCTTATAATAAAATCGGGATCGGGCATACCCGCGGTATATAAATTATCGGATATAAGCTGTTCGGTAATATCGCTTTCGGGCGTGCCGCTGTTGATTATTTTTTTAACCGCGTGTACTATTTCATCGCGCCCGCCGTAGTTTATCGCTATATTAAGCTTAAGCCCCGTGGCGTTTTTTGAGCCGTCCTCGTTTTTAAGCATCAGCGCCTTAATATCGTCGGCAAGGGGGGTTCTGTCGCCCAAAAAACGAACCTTAATGTTTTCGTCCTTGAAATTTTCCGCGTCCTTTAAATAGTCGCGCAAAAGGTTCATAATGCCGTCGATCTCTTCACGAGGGCGCTTCCAGTTTTCGGTTGAAAAGGCGTAAACGGTTAAATATTCAAGCCCTATTTTATTGCAGTAGCGCGCTATTGTTTTAAAGGTTTTAGCCCCTGCAACATGACCTGCCGAACGCGGCAGACCGCGCTTTTTCGCCCATCTGCCGTTGCCGTCCATAACAATTGCGATATGGCGCGGCAGCGTGCGCGCCGTATTTGCTTTTTTGCCGAAAAGACTCAATTTTCCACCTGCTTTAAAAGCGGGCATTTAAAATATGCCCGCAAGTTTTTTATATTTCCATTATTTCCTTTTCTTTAAGAGAAGCTAAATCGTCGATTTCCTTGCAGAATTTATCGGTTAAATTCTGTATCTTCTTTTCGCCGTCCGTAACGTCGTCCTCGGTTATTGTATTCGCTTTTTTAAGAGCTTTAAGCTTTTCAATCGCGTCGCGGCGGGTGTTGCGTATCGCAACCTTGTTTTCCTCTGCCGCCTTGCGAACCTCTTTAACAATATCCTTGCGGCGCTCCTCTGTAAGCGGGGGGAATGAAAGGCGGATAACCCTGCCGTCGTTTTGCGGATTTATGCCTATATCCGAGGTTAAAATTGCCTTTTCAATCTCTTTAAGGGTGGTGGCGTCCCACGGCTGAATCATTAAAATGCGCGGCTCCGGCACGGAAACCGCCGCCATTTGCTGTATCGGCGTCGGGCAGCCGTAATAATCCACCGTAATACGGTCAAGCACCGCAATGTTGGCTCTGCCTGCTCTTATGGACTTATAATCCCTTTCAAGCACGGCAACGGTTTTATTCATTTTTTCTTCGGTATTTTTAAGCAGCTCTTTCATAAACAAAATCTCCTTTATAATTATATTATTTAACTATTGTTCCGATATGCTCGCCCGTTATCGCTTTTACTATATTTTTCGGATCGTTAAGATTGAAAACAAGTATTTCAATGCCGTTATCCATACAAAGCGAGGCGGCGGTGCTGTCCATAACGTGAAGCCCGTCTTTAAGTACATCTATATGCGAGAGGGTATCGTACTTTTTGGCGTTCGGGTTGAGCTTCGGATCGCTGTCGTACACGCCGTCAACGTTGGTGGCTTTAAATATAACGTCCGCTCCTATTTCAGCGGCGCGCAGAGCCGCGGCGGTATCGGTTGAGAAGAACGGGTTGCCCGTTCCGCAGCCGAAAATTACAACTCTGCCTTTTTCAAGATGCCTTACGGCCTTGTTGCGAATATAAGGCTCGGCTATCTGGCGCATTTCAATAGCAGTTTGAACGCGCGCGGTAACGCCTAACTGCTCAAGCGCGTCGGCAAGAGCCAGCGCGTTTATAGAGGTTGCAAGCATACCCATATGGTCGGCTCTGGTTCGGTCCATTTTGCCGCTGGAACGGCCGCGCCAGAAGTTTCCGCCGCCGACAACAATGGCAACCTGTACCCCCATATCCGCACATTCCTTAACGCTTGCGCACACCTCAAGCACCTTGTCAAAATCAATTCCCACGCCCTTTTCACCGGCAAGCACCTCGCCGCTGAGCTTTAAAAGTATACGATTATAAACAGGCTTCATTTTTTATTAACTCCGTTCCGCCGTACGGCTTTATATTATCAGTTTATATTTTACAATAAACGCGCCTTAAAGTCAATTGCGAAAACGGGATTTTGTCTTTACGGCGCAAAATATAATTAACGGGACCGCCGTAAGGCAGTCCCGCGGTATATTTTAAATGTTATTATTTCAAACAGTGCCTGTTGTACGGCGCGGCAATCCACCCCATATGTCATTGCGAAGCCGCGTAAGCGGCTGTGGCAATCCGTTTTTCTTTTAGTTTTTAGCTTTCGGCTGTAAAAACCGCATATGTTTTGGGGCTTAACGTAAGCTTTCCGCCCTGCGGCTTTTCTCCGAAAGCGGTTTTTATGTCTTTAAGCTCCGGCGGAAGGTCGGTTACGGCGGTGCTGTCACCCGAATTTACGGCGATAAACGCCGTGCTGCCGCCCTTTTTGCGCAAAAATGCAAATACGCCGGACTCTGCCCTTATCGGTACAAACTCGCCCGAAGCAAACGCGGGCGAGGAACGCCTTAAAGCGCCCAATGCCCTGTAAAAGCTTAAAAGCTCGGTGTTTTCGCGCCCCCAGGGGTATGCGGCGCGGCAAAACGGATCGCCGTAGCCTGTAAGACCTGCCTCGTCCCCGTAATAAATCGAGGGAACGCCCGGCAGCGTGAACTGAAGCACCGCCGCCAGCTTTAAAAGCCCTACGCCGCGGTTATATTCTTCGGCGGATAAAACGCGCTCGGACTGCCACTTGCGGTCGCCCACATATCCGTCGTGTGCGCCCAAAACGGTTATCGCCCTTGGGGTGTCGTGCGTGCCGATGTGGTTCATTAAAAGCTTTACCGCCTGCGGAGGATAGTTTTCAAGTATATTAAGCACGGTGTTTAAAAGCTTTTCGGCGCTTCCGCCCTTAACATAATCGGTAACGGCGTTTGCAAACGGGTAGTTCATAACCGAATCAAGCTGTCTGCCGCGCAAAAAACGGCGGCGGCTGCCGTAGCTTATTTTGTTTGTGGCGTCTTCCCAGACCTCGCCTAACAGGTAATTGTCTTCCCCCTCGGCTTTAACCGCAAGGCGGATCTTATCAAGAAATTCGTCGGGCAGCTCGTCTGCAACGTCAAGCCGCCAGCCGCGTATTCCCTTTTTCAGCCAATACCGTATAACGCCGTTTTCTCCGGTTATAAAGCTTGAAAAGGAAAGGTCGTTTTCCTCTGTTTCGGGCAGGGAGGGAACGCCCCACCAGCAGGCGTAGCCTGTGGGGTAATTACCGAATTTATACCAGCTTCGGTAATAGGAATCGGGCGAGTTATCCGCTCCCACCGTATCATAGCGGTGCTTTGAGTTGAAATACCTGCTGTCGTCCCCCGTGTGGGAAAAAACGCCGTCGAGCAGGATATAGATACCGCGCTTTTTCGCCGATTTTATAAGTGAAACAAGGTCTTCCTCGGTTCCGAGCGAGGGGTCTACCCTTAAATAGTCCGCCGTGTTGTAGCGGTGGTTAGAGTGCGCCTCGAATATCGGGTTTAAATATATGCAGGTAACGCCTAATTTTTCAAGATAGGGCAGCTTTTGTTCAATACCCTTAAAATCTCCGCCGTAATAATCGTTGCCCAAGGTGCATTTTTCGTTTATTTGGCGGTATTCGGGCTGCTTGTACCAATCGGTGCAGATATACCTGTCTTCGGGTACGTTTTTCTTTTTCGTACCGGAATTATAAAAACGATCGGGGAATATTTGGTAAATAATGCCGCCGTCTAACCAATCGGGCGTGGTGTAATCGCGGCAGTATACAGTTTGCTGCCACCAATCGCCGCCGCCCGACACTATACCGAGCGAGGTTTCGGTCTTTGTTACGCAAAATTCGCCGTAATCGCTTGTGTAACGGAACTGATACCAGTAAAGCCCTTCGCTTAAGGTAATTTCACATTCGTAAAAGCGGTAATCCTCAAGCCGGCCGCCGGGCTGCATACGCAGCTCTCTTATATTTTCGCTGTTATCGTTTCTAAGCTTTAAATATGCGTTATGTACGCGGGCGTTATTATGCAGTAACAGCTTTAGCCGAAGGGTGTCACCTTCGGCTAAAGCTCCTAATTTACTTCTGTATAGAATTTTTCTTGAATCGAAAGGATAATACTGCATAGTTTATTTTACTTTGTTTAAATGCCAGATATTCTTTGCATATTCCTCAATTGAGCGGTCGGCAGAGAATATACCGGATTTTGCAATATTGGTAAGCGACATTTTGTTCCAAGTATCGCGGTCGCGGTAAAGCGCGCTTGCCTTTTGCTGGGCGTTTCTGTAATCCGCAAAATCCGCAAGAGCCATATAGGTGTCGTGCGTTTTAAGGGTGGTGTAAATGTTGTCAAACGGCTGACCTGCAATTCCCTTGCCTATAAAGTCAAGCGCTTCGCGCAGCTCTGTGTTGTTGTTATAATACTGCATCGGCGAATAGCCGTTTTTCTGCAGCGCCAAAACTTCGGGCGTCTGCATACCGAAGATTATAATGTTATCGTCGCCTACCGCTTCGTGTATCTCAACGTTTGCGCCGTCCTCCGTTCCGAGGGTTATCGCGCCGTTCATCATAAGCTTCATATTGCCCGTGCCGCTCGCCTCGGTAGAGGCAAGAGAGATCTGCTCGCTTATATCGGCAGAGGGGATCATAAGCTCCGCCATGGTTACCCTGTAATCCTCAAGGAACAGGATCTTAAGCTTGTCGTTAACCGTGCGGTCATTATCAATAACGGTTGAAAGCTTGTAGATCATCTGTATAATTTCCTTTGCAAACAGATAGCCTGCCGCCGCCTTTGCGCCGAATATATAGGTCTTGGGCGTGAAATCGGCGTTCGGGTTGCTCTTTAAATACAGATATTCCGAAATTATATTAAGCGCGTTAAGGTGCTGACGCTTATATTCGTGCAGGCGCTTTACCTGCATATCGAATATAGAATCGGGATCAAGCGCAATCGAGGTGCTTTCCTTAACGTAATCGGCAAAGCGAACCTTGTTTTCGCGCTTTATTTCCTCTAACCTTGTAAGCACGGTCTTATCGTCTTTATAAGCCATAAGCTTTTCAAGCTCTTCGGCGTTCTTAACAAAGCCGCCGCCTATAAGCTCGGTAAGGTATTCGGTAAGCGCGGGGTTAGCCTGGCAAAGCCAGCGGCGGTGCGCAATACCGTTTGTTACGTTGGTAAACTTTTCGGGGGTCATTTTTGCGTAATCGGTAAAAAGCTCGTTTACAAGTATTTCGCTGTGCAGCTTTGAAACGCCGTTTACGGTATGGCAGGCGGCAACGCACAAATTAGCCATACGAATAATTCCGCTTTGGATTATTGCGGTGCGCTCAACCACAAGCGGATCGCCCGTTTTTGAAAGCACCTCGCCCCTGAAGCGGCGGTCTATCTCTTTAATAATCTGGTAAATTCGCGGAATACGCTCCTTAATAAGCTCAACCGACCAGCACTCAAGCGCTTCTGGCATAACGGTGTGGTTGGTGTATGCCACCGTGCGCGTTACAATATCCCACGCTTTGTCCCAGCCGTAGCCGCATTCGTCAAGCAGAAAGCGCATAAGTTCGGGTATTGAAAGGGTGGGGTGGGTATCGTTAATGTGAATTGCAACCTTATCGGGCAGATTATCAAGCGTGTTGTACTTTCTTAAATGGCGGTTAAGAATATCCTGAACAGAGGCGGAAACCAAGAAATACTGCTGGCGCAGGCGCAGCGATTTACCCTCTATATGGTTATCTTCGGGGTACAGCACCTTAGAAATAGTCTCTGTCATAGCGCGCTGTTCAAGCGCCCTTACGTAGTCGCCCTGATTAAAGGCGGACATATCGAAATCCTGACACTCTGCGCTCCAAAGCCTTAGCAAGTTAACGGTTTTGCCGTCCTTTCCCGCAACCATAAGGTCGTAAGGAACGGCGTGAACGGTGTGGTAGCCCGTATGCTCTATATGATGGTAGCTGCCGTCCCACCATTCGTTTATTTTACCGTCAAAATGAACGTCAACCGCAGAGGTCGGGCGCTGTTCAAGCCATACGCCGCCGCCGGGCAGCCAAAAATCGGGCATTTCGGTCTGCCAGCCGTCTACCAGCTTTTGGCGGAATATGCCGAGCTCGTAGCGTATGCAGTAGCCCATAGCGGGGTAGCTGCCGGTTGAAAGCGCGTCTAAAAAGCAGGCGGCAAGACGGCCGAGACCGCCGTTGCCGAGCCCTGCGTCCGGCTCGAAATCGTAAAGCTTATCAAGCTTTACCTTGAATTTTGCAAGCGCCTTGCGCATAGTTTCGGTAAGGTCAAGATTAAAAAGGGTGTTTTTAAGAGAACGCCCCATAAGAAATTCCATACTTAAATAATAAACTGTTTTGGCTTCCTCGCCGTCTGCGGTCTTTTTAAATTCGGCGCGGCGCTCGTTCATAATTTCAAGCAGTACAAGCACGCATGCCTTGTAAAAAAGCTCGTCTGAAGCCTGTTCGGGCGTAACGCCGAAGTTGTGCGACAGCTTACGCTCTATCATAGAAGAAAGCGCGGTTATTGTATATTTAGTCATAAAAGCATCTCCTAACTAATCAAGGTTATTATTTACATTACAATAATACAATATTCATTAAGCTTTTTCAAGATGTAACTGCAACTATTATTAGCCGAATATTTGTATAAATCACATAAAAAAACAGTCAAAATTAAATAAAATAATTTTTTTTTGGTAATTTACTACAATAAAGGCGGCGTTTTCAAATTAAAGAGAACGCATTATTCTTCAAAATCAAAGCAAAGTCTCTGCGCGGTATACGGGCGTACGTATTTATCGGCGGCGGCATTGTGAAGCGGGCTTTTTTGGTAGCCCTTAAGGCTTTCTTCGTCTTTAAAAACGGTAATTAACATCATATCCGCGTTTGAAGAGGGCAGACCCTCTGTTTTAAGGTGTATTTCGCAAAGACCTTCTATTTTGCCGAAAAGCCCCTCAAGCGCGGCTTTGGCGGCGCTTTTAACGGTGGGTATTTCGGTTTTTTCCATATCCTCGCGCAGTTTCCATAAAATTATGTGTTTAACCATTTAAAATCAACTCCTTAATAAGTATTTTACCCTAAACTGTTTACACTGTCAATCGGGATAACGGAGCGGCGATATTTTTAAGAGGGAATTATATAAAAAATATTTAAGAACAGATAAATATTCGCCGTTGCGGCAAATTCCTTTATATGGTAAAATCAAAATAAAGGAAGTTTTTGGGGGAGCATATGAAAAAGAACGGAAAGAAAAAGGTTTCGGCAATAAAAAATAATTTCTATTTTTTAAAGCTCGTTTGGCAAATTTCTCCGGCGGCGGTAATACTCAATTTTTTCACAACCCTGCTGGGTTTTGCACAGTGGGTGTTTTATTCGGTATTTTTCCTGCAATATCTTTTCGGCGCGGCGGGTGCGCGCAAGTTTTCCGATATTCTCATTTTTATTTGGGCGGCGGCTGTTATAGATGTTCTTATAAGTATATACAACGCCTGGTTTTACCAAAGCTATATGTACAGGGAATATATTAAAATAGGCTATCGCCTTAATTTAAAGCTTTTTAAAAAGGCGCAAACTGCCGATATTTCCTGCTATGAAACTCCCGAGTTTTACAATATTTACACCAAGGCGGCTTCCGAGGCTGCCGCGCGCGCAATGTCGGTGCTTAATAATTGCTCCGCTGCCGTTTCCGCGCTCATATCCTCTGTAACCGTTATTGTTACAATGGCAAAAATAACTCCGCTTGCGCTTATATTTATAGCTCTGCCGCTTATAGGCAACCTGTTTTTCGGCAAAAAGTTAGGTCACGTAACCTTTGAGATAGACAGGGATTCAACCCCCGCGCGGCGGCAAAAGGATTATGTAAACCGTGTGCTGTATTTTCGCAAATACGCTGCCGAAATCAGAACCACCGGATTTTTCGGCGTGCTTAAAGAGGCATATGGGCTTGCCGCCAAAAGAACGGTTGAGGTGGCACGGCAATACGCGCTTAAAAAATCGCTTTATTCGGGGACAAAAAGCATTTTAATGTTTCTGCTCGGTTACGAGGGAATGTGGCTTTGCGCCGCAATACTCGGCATAAGCGGAAAATTAGGCGTTTCCGATTTAATAGTGCTTTTAAACGCGATAGTAAGCGTTTCTTGGATGCTTAACAATTTTGAACGGTCTGTTTCGGGGCTGTTTACCGACGCGGAGTTTATAGAAAATTTAAAGCAGTTTTTCGCGTATAAGCCTAAAATAGACGAGACGGCGGGCGGACTTAAAATGCCCGAACGTGTGGAAAGCATAGAATTTAAAAATGTATATTTTAAATATGACGGAGCGGAAAATTATGCGCTCGAAAATATAAGCCTTGTTTTAAACAGGGGCGACAGAAACGCGCTTGTGGGTATAAACGGCAGCGGCAAAAGCACCTTTTTAAAGCTGCTTTTGCGGTTTTACGACCCCAAAAAGGGCGAAATACTTTTAAACGGAGTTAATATAAAAAAATATGACGTTAATGAATACCGAAAGCATATAGGCGTTGCCTTTCAGGATTTTGCCATGTTTTCGGCAACCGTGGCGGAAAATGTGCTTTTGGATGAGGTGAAGACTGACGAAGACCGCGACCGAGTGACGGCAGCCCTTAAAAAGAGCGATATTTACGAGGATATTTTAAAGCTTAAAAACGGCATGGACACCGTGCTTACAAGAGAATTTGACGAAAACGGCGCAGAGCTTTCGGGCGGGCAGCGGCAGAAGATAGCCATTGCCCGCGCGGTGGCGAAAAACAGCGACGTAATACTGCTTGACGAGCCCTCAAGCGCGCTTGACCCGATTGCGGAATACAAAATGTTTGAAACTATGGCGGGGCTTTGCAAAAATAAAGACGTTTTATCCGTAATAGTATCGCACCGCCTTTCATCGGCTGCGGTGTGCGAGAAAATATTTGTTTTTGATAAGGGCAAATTGGTAGAGCAGGGCACCCATAAAAAGCTGCTTGAAAACGGCGGTGTATACGCCGAAATGTTTAAAAAGCAGGCGCGAAATTATTTGACGGAGGCGGCGTATGAATAAGAAAACTCCCAAAAAACACAGCACCCTGTCAAATACGCTTTTCGCGCTTAAGTGGCAGTTTGAAATTGCGCCCGGCTACACTGTGTTTACGCTTATGCAGACCGTGCTCGGCGATGTTGTAACGCTTTTTGAGCACACGTTTTTAACGGCGTATATTATAAACTGCGTTGAGCAGAAGAAAACGCTTACCGATGTGCTGTATTTTTTAATTCCGGTGGCAATAGCCGTGTTTATAAAGCTAATGCTTAACACCTTTTTCGACGCTTACATAGCGCCCGGCGAAAGGGAAAAAATACAAATGAAAATGCGTATGCGGCTTTATGAAAAAGCGGCTTCTTTAGAGCTTGCAAGGTATGACGACTCAGGATTTTATAACGACTTTGTTTGGGCAATGCAAAAAGCGCCCGACCACATAACGGGAGCAGTAGGGGCGTTTAATACGCTTTTAAGCCGAATTACGGTAAGCATTATTGCGGGTGCGTATATCGTTTCGGTTGACGCGTCCTCGCTTTTAATTTTAGTATTTTTAATGCCGTTTACATATTTTTCCAGGCGTGCGATAAATAAGCGCGCAATGAAAATGCAAGAGGAAATTGTGCCCGTGCAAAGGCGCAGCGACTATGTGAGCAGAATTTTTTACCTTGCCGATTATGTAAAAGATCTAAAAACCGGCAATATAAGCCCGAAATTGGAAAAGGATTTATCCGATTCTACCGAAGAAATGCGCGCAATAGTTAAAAAGCGCCAAAAACCCATAATCGCGCTGAATGTCGCAACAAACTCCGCAGCCGGTCTTATAATAAGCGGCGTATATCTTTCCTACCTGTTTTTTAAGGCTTTGGTGCTCGGCAAGTTCGGCTTAGGCTCGCTGCTCGGCGTTTATAATTCAACCCAAACTCTTAACGGAAAGGTTTTGACCGCCGTTTCAAATTTATCGGAATTTCAAAACCACAGCCTTTATATTGAAAAGCTGCGCCGCTTTTCGGAAACCGAAAACACTATGGAGGATAACGGGCGCTTAGCCTTACCTGCGGGCGGCGATATAGTTTTGCGTAATGTGGAATTTACATATCCCGGCAACAGTGAGCCGACCCTAAAGGACGTAAGCTGCTCCTTTAAAAGGGGAGAAAAGGTGGCGCTTGTGGGCTTTAACGGCGTGGGTAAATCTACGCTTATAAAGCTGCTTTTAAGGCTTTACGACCCAACGGGCGGAAAAATTAGCTACGGCGGGGAAAATATAAAAAACTACCGAATTGCGGATTACAGGGGTTGCTTCGGCGTTCTGTTTCAGGATTACGAGCTTATAGCAACCGACCTTGCACGAAACATATCGGCCGATAATAAACCGCTTGATATAAAAAAGGCTGACGAAGCGCTTAAAAAATCCGCGTTTTGGGAGAAGTTTAAAACTCTGCCGAACGGCTATGAAACACAGCTTACAAAGGAATTTGACGAGAGCGGCTTTAACCCCTCGGGCGGCGAAAAGCAGAAAATAGCGCTTGCGCGGGTGCTATATGCGGACTCGGATATTATAATACTTGATGAGCCTTCGGGCGCGCTTGACCCTATTGCGGAATATACCCTTAATAAAACCGTAACCGAGCTTTCAAGTGATAAAACGGTTATAATTATTTCTCACCGGCTTTCCACAACCCGCTTTGCCGATAAAATTTATATGCTGGCAAACGGTGAAATTATTGAAAGCGGCACTCACGAAAAGCTTATAAAACAAAACGGCAAATATGCCGAAATGTTCCGCTTGCAGGCGGAAAAGTACAGATAAGACCGGTATACGATAAAACAGCAAGAATAAACAGTTTTAAATGCGGTATCCGGAACCTGATAATTGGAATAATATTTTACTTGCTTTTTTTAAAAAATATGATACAATAAAAGCAACGAAGCTATGGAGGTGTTTTTGATGGCTTACAAAATTTCCGATTCTTGCATAAGCTGCGGAGCTTGCGCTGCCGGATGTCCCTGCGACGCTATTTCAGAGGGTGCAGAGCATTACGAGATCGACGCTGATAAATGCTGCAGCTGCGGAGCCTGCGCTGCCGGATGTCCGGTAGAGGCTATCGCCGAGGAATAATATTAAAAAACGTTTTACATAAAACGCTTAAAAAAGCAAACGCCTGTGTATTTTTGCACGGCGTTTGCTTTTTTGGTTTTTAAAATAATACAAATCTTGTACAGAGGGGAACGGATTGCCACAGCAGTTTACACGGCTTTGCAATGACAAAAGAGATGTCATTCTGAGCGCACAGCGCGAAAGAATCCGCGATACCCTTAAAAGGGAAAACGGATTGCCGCGCACCTTGCGGCGCTCGCAATGACATATCTTTAAGCAATTCTTTGGGAGCGGAATTTTCCGCTCCCGTTTTTTATTTTCTGTCCGCGTTATATAAATTTATAATTCTTTTGCCTTTGTCCTCCGCCGCGGCCTTTAAATTCCATGTGTTCCCCGGCATACAGGCATACATAACAACCGTATCCGCAAGCTTTAACATAATTTCGTTTCTTTTAGATACGGCGAATTTAAGGGGAGTTTTTAAAAGCTCATCGGGAAAAAGAGTATCGGCAGGCTCAACCGTATAATAATCGCTTTTCCGTTTTGTAAGATAAGCCAATACAACCTTGTATTCTATAAAGGGGTATATTTTCCTTAATTCTTTCAGCGTACCGTATACCATACGGTCGAAGCTCCCCTCGTTGCCGACATAAAAGGTATCTGCGTCCTCATTTACAATAAGCTGTATCAGCGTTTTTTTAAGTATCGGCTGTACGCTGTCAGGCGTGTTTCTGTGTCCGAAAAATGTTACGGTCATAATTCAACTTCTCCTTATAGGCTATGTATAGACTAACAGTATCATACATAGCCTACTTTTTGCAAGTGTTTATTGTAACATAACAAAAAGGAGTTGATAATATGGATACCATAACAGCTGTTAAAAACCGAATATTTAACTTATGTTACGAGCGAAATATATCAATAAATAGGCTTGCAACCGTATGCGCTTTACCGCCGTCATCACTTAAAAACATTCTATACGGCAAAAGTCAAAACCCAAAATTGCTTACAATTAAAATGATATGTGACGGTTTAGGTATAACTTTGGCAGATTTCTTTAATACAGATGAATTTAATAGTCTTGAACAGGAAATAAAATGAATCCGTAATACCCAAAAGAAAGAGGGCGGATTGCCGCACGCCTTGCGGCGGTCTCGCCTGCCGGCTCGGTCGGTGCTTCTGCTTCGCAGAGGT
>ERZ833963.292-NODE-292-length-78428-cov-35.757838_pt1 | contig 78428 bp, 91 predicted proteins | sample MGYA00519693_ERZ833963 | MGnify/ENA primary metagenome ERZ833963 (study PRJEB31850, sample SAMEA3708748) | human gut metagenome | biome: human gut; feature: human-associated habitat; material: faeces | place: China | collected 2014 ...
CCGATGATGTTGTAGATGAACGCCCAGAACAGGTTTTCGTGGATGTTGCGCAGGGCAGCGCGGCTCAGGCGGATGGCGGCGGGCACGTCCGACAGCTTGGAGTTCATCAGCACCACGTCCGCCGCGTCGATGGCAACGTCGGTGCCTGCGCCGATGGCGATGCCGGTGTCGGCACGGGTCAGGGCCGGGGCATCGTTGATGCCGTCGCCCACCATGGCCACCTTGCCGGATGCCTGCAGCTGGCGGATGACCGCTTCCTTGCCGTCGGGCAGCACGCCTGCGATCACCTCGTCCACACCGGCCTGCCTGCCAATGGCAGCAGCGGTGCGCTGGTTGTCACCGGTGAGCATGACCACGCGGATGCCCATGGCCTGCAGCTCCCGGATGGCGCGGGGGCTGTCCTCCTTGATGGTATCGGCCACCGCGATGATGCCCAGCAGGCGGCCTGCTCCGCCGAAGAACAGGGGCGTTTTGCCCTGTGCGGAGAGGGCCGCGGCCTTCTCCTGCAGCTGTGCGGGCACGGTGACTTTGGTGCCGATAAAGGACGCATTGCCGCCAAAGATCTCCACGCCGTCCAGCTTTGCGGCCAGACCGTTGCCCGGCAGGGCGGCAAAGCCGGATACCTCGGGGGCGGTGAGCTTCTGCGCGTCGGTGCAGGCCAGCACGGCCTTTGCCAGCGGGTGCTCGCTCTTGCGCTCCAGTGCGGCGGCAAGGGTGAGCAGCTCCGCCTCGGAAACGCCCTCGGCGGGCAGAATGTCGGTCACTTTTGGTTCACCGCTGGTGATGGTGCCGGTCTTGTCCAGCGCCACGATCTGGGTGCGGCCTGCAGCTTCCAGCGAAGCGGCGGTCTTGAACAGGATGCCGTTCTTTGCACCCAGACCGTTGCCCACCATGATGGCCACCGGCGTTGCCAGACCCAGCGCACAGGGGCAGCTGATGACCAGCACGGAGATGCCGCGGGCCAGTGCATAGCCCAGCTCCCGGCCCAGCAGCAGCCACACGATGGTGGTGACCACCGCGATGGTAATGACCGCAGGCACGAAGAAACCGGACACCGTATCGGCGATTTTTGCAATGGGGGCCTTGGTGGCGGCGGCATCGCTGACCATCCGGATGATCTGGGCAAGGGTGGTGTCCTCGCCCACGCGGGTGGCCCGGCACTGCAGGAAACCGGACTGGTTGGTGGTGGCAGCGCTCACCTTATCGCCCGCAGCCTTGTCCACGGGGATGCTCTCGCCGGTCAGGGCGCTCTCGTTCACGGCGCTGGTGCCTTCCAGCACGATGCCGTCCACGGGGATGTTCTCGCCCGGGCGCACCACAAAGATGTCCTCCTTCTGCACCTGCTCGATGGGCACGGTCACTTCGGCACCGTCCCGCAGCAGGGTGGCGGTCTTGGGGGCAAGCTTCATCAGGCTCTTGAGCGCGTCGGTGGTCTTGCCCTTGGAGCGGGCCTCCAGCATCTTGCCCACCGTGATGAGGGTCAAGATCATGGCGGCGGACTCAAAGTAGAACTCCATCATATAATGCATGACCAGCTCGCTGTTGCCGTCCACCTGCGCGCGGGTCATGGCGAACAGGGCGTAGGTGCTCCACACAAAGCTTGCCATGGAACCCATGGCCACCAGCGTGTCCATGTTGGGCGAGCCGTGGAGGAGCCCCTTGAAGCCGTTGATGAAGAACTTCTGGTTGATGACCATGACGATGCCCGCCAGCAGCAGCTGCACAAGGCCCATGGCGATGTGGTTGCCGTCGAACCAGCGGGGCAGGGGCCAGCCCCACATCATGTGGCCCATGGAGAAGTACATCAGCACCAGCAGAAAGCCCAGCGACGCAATGAACCGCCGCTTGAGCTTGGGGGTCTCGTGGTCGGCCAGCGCGTCAAGGTCGGCGCTGGTGGAGCTGGCAACCGCCGCGCCCGCACGCTTGGGGCTGGCACCGTAACCGGCATCCTGCACGGCCTTGATGATCTCGGCAGAGCTGGCGGTGCCCTCCACGCCCATGGAGTTGGTCAGCAGGCTCACCGAGCAGCTGGCAACGCCGGGCACCTTGCTCACGGCCTTCTCCACCCGGGCGGAGCAGGCTGCGCAGCTCATGCCGGTAACGTTGTATTGTTCCATAAAATATCACTCCTACGTTGAGTATGCACGGGAACGGGCTTCTTATTTCATGAGCTTGGGCAGCAGATTCACCAGCTCGTCCAGCTTTGCCTCGCTGCCCGCGCGCAGGTCGTCCGCCACGCAGGTGGAGATGTGCTGGGCCAGCAGCTCCTTGGAAAAGCTGTTCAGCGCCGAGTTCGCCGCCGCCACCTGCACAAGGATGTCCACGCAGTAGGCATCCTTTTCCAGCATGCCGCGGATGCCGCGCACCTGCCCCTCGATGCGGCTGAGCCGGTTCAGCAGGGCCTTGTGTTCCTCCGGGGTGCGGTCCTTGTGGCGGCAGCAGGAGGGGGTGACGCTTTCGGTGGGCACAGCGGATGCGTCAACGGCCGGAGCCGTGGCAGCTTCGGGCTGGGCGGGCGTGCCGCAACAGCAGCAGGGCTTTTTCTCGTTGTCCATAAAATATCTCCTTTACCCATAGGGGGTATGTGTCTTACAGCATGAGTATAGCACAGCAAACCCGATAAATCAAGTAGGGAATTGAAAAATACAAACAAAAAGAGGGAAGGCACTGCAAATGCCTTCCCTCTATCAAATCACTTTTACTTCTCCAGAATCCGCGGCACAAACAGGCCCAGCATCTTGCCCCACCAGTACCACTCGTGGGAGACATCGCCGCCCCAGATCTCGAGGTGGGCGGGCAGGCCCTGTGCGGCCAGCACATCGGCCAGCGCCTGCGTGTCGGCTTTGGCATCGTCCTCGTAGGCACCCTGACCGGCGCAGAGCATCAGGCTGTTCTCCTCGGCCTTGGCCAGAGCCAGCTTGTCGGCGATGCCGTTCTCGGCCAGATACTGCAGGGGAGAGCAGCGCAGCACCAGATCGTCGGCTTCACTGCCCCAGAAGCGGGCCAGATCGTAGATGCCGGAAAGGCCGATGGCACCGGCAAAGAGCTTGGGACGGCGCAGGCGGCAGTTGACGGCGTGCACAGCGCCAAGGTCGATGCCTACACACCACAGCTTGGCATCCTTTGCGGCACCGTTCAGGGCCAGCACCCGGGGAGCCAGCTCGGCGGTAAGGTAGACGAAGTACTTTTCCTCCATCTCGGCGCGGCGGCGCACCGGGATGTCGCCGTTCAGTACGGCCTCGCCGTCAATGCTGTCGGCGCAGAACAGCTGCACCTTGCCCTCGTTCAGCAGCGGGGCAATGGCATCGGGCATGCCGTTGTTCTCCCAATCATAAAAGCGGCCGCCGCGGGCAGGCAGGGCCAGCACCGGCACACCGGCGCTGCCGTATACCTTGAACTCCATCTCGCGGTTCAGCACGCTGCTCCACTCTTTGTAATAGGTACCCTGGATCATAAATCAAGCACTCCTTGTTTCTATATTCACCGGCCCGGGCGTAGTCGCTGCACGTCGGTGCCGGTCGTTAGCGATCAAAAGAAAGCTTTCTCTGGAAATATCACACGAACTGGTTGCGCTGGGCATCGTACTCGTAGCCCACGGCCCGGAGCTTTGCGCAAAGGTCGGCCTTGTCGGCATCCATGTCTTCGCACAGAGCATCGAGGTTTTTGTAAAAATCACGCAGCTTCAGGTTCACCACGCTCAGCAGCATGATGGGATCATTGGGCAGAGCCATGTGTTTTGCCTCCTTACAGCAACAAAAAAAGCCGGCCACTCGACAAAGTGACCGGCCACATACACCAAATTAGACAGCGCGGGTAACTTTGCCAGCGCGCAGGCAACGGGAGCATGCGTAGACGTACTTGGGAGAACCCTCAACGACCGCCTTGACACGACGGACATTCGGCTTCCAGGTACGGTTGGAACGACGATGAGAGTGAGAAACCTTGATACCAAAGGCAACACCCTTGCCGCAGCATTCACATTTAGCCATGGTACTTGCACCTCCTGCAGTGAAGTAAGGAATCAAAATAATCAGCTTGACTATTGTAGCAGATTACCGGGCAAAATGCAAGCCTTTTTTCAAAAAATCTTGCGGTTTTTTGGAAAACCAAACTCCTTCAGTCATCGCTGCGCGATGCCAGCTGTTCCCCTTCTGGCACTTTGTGCCACCTCCCCCGGCCGGGACAGATTCTCCCCGCGCCGGGGAGAAATGTCACCACAGGTGACAAAGAGAGGAACAGATGTCACGTAAGTGACAAAAGGGGGAACAGGGGGACCGCGTTAGCGGTGGAAGGAGTAATACCCCCTTGTCTAAAACCTCAAAAAATAGTATTATATATGGTATACTGAAAAAAGGCAGGAATATCGAATGACCTCTCAGGGCATCTATTATCTCATCCGCGCGCTGGTGGCGCTGGTGGCCATCCCCTTCCACGAGTGCGGCCACGCGCTGGCGGCATGGCTGCTGGGCGACGACACCGCAAAGCGGCAGGGGCGGCTTTCTCTGAACCCCCTTGCCCACTTTGACCTGCTGGGCACGCTGTGCATGGTGTTTGCGGGCGTGGGCTGGGCAAAGCCCGTCTCCACCGACCCCCGCAATTTCAAAAACCCCAAGTGGGGCATGGCCCTCACCGCGCTGGCTGGCCCTGCGGCAAACATGATCCTTGCCTATGTGGGCATGGTGGTGTGGAAGCTCATGTACTACTGGGCACCGGTGAACGATGCCACCATCTACATTGCCATGTTCCTGCAGTACCTTGTGCTGATGAACGTGAGCCTTGCCGTGTTCAACTTGATCCCGGTGCCGCCGCTGGACGGCAGCCGCATCCTGTTGGTGCTGCTGCCCCGGCGCATCTACTTTGGCCTGATGAAGTACGAGCGCTATATCATGATCGCCCTGCTGGCGGCAGTGTGGTTCGGCGCACTGGATACCCCCCTGTACTACCTGAACAACATTGTGTGGGAGCTGCTGGGCAAGGGCACCGGCTACATTGATAAGATCGCGTATTCCATCTACTATGCCGGCCTTGGGACGGTGGTGTGAGCGTGGCAGAAGAACTGACCTTCCATCTGGAAGATTTTGACGGCCCGCTGGAATTATTGCTGGCGCTTGTGGCCAAACATAAGATGGACCTGCACAACATCCCCATTCTGGAGCTGATCGATCAGTACACCGCCACGGTGGCGCGGGCCGACCCGGACCCGGAAGCCGCCAGCGCCTTCATCGAGATGGCCGCGCGGCTGGTGGAGATGAAAAGCTACCTGCTTTTGCCCCGCAGCGAAGAGGGCGAGCGCATGAAGCAGGAGTTCACCGGCCAGCTGATCGAGTACGACCAGTGCCGCCGCATGGCTGCGCTTTTGCGCCAAAAGGCCGAAGCTGCGCCGGTTTTTGTGCGTCCGCCCATGGAGATGGAGTTCGATAACACCTACGACCTGCACCATGCGCCGCAGGTGCTGGCGGATGACTGGGCCGTTCTTTCCGGCCGCACCAAGCTGCGCCGGGAGCCTACCCAGCAGCAGTTCGAGCCGCTGGTCACAGCGCCCATGGTGTCGGTGACGAGCCGGGTGGTGTACATTCTGCGGCACCTGATTGCCGGTACAGCGGCAAAAATAAGCCAGCTGTTCAGCCGTCAGCAGACCCGCAGCACCAACGTGGCCACCTTTCTGGCCTTGCTGGAGCTGGTGCGCGGCGGCCGCGTAAAGCTGGACGACGAGGGCCGGCTGACCATGCAGCGGGGCCGCATCCAACGTGATAAGGAGAAGGAATGAACCAGAAACAGATCCGTGCAGCCGTGGAAGCCATGCTGTTTGCCAGCGGCGACCCCATTGGTGCCGACAAGCTGGCCCAGGCGGTGCAGCTGCCGCAGCTCAGCGTGGAAGCCGCGCTGGAAGCCCTGCGGGAGCGCTACGCCCGGGAGGACAGCGGCCTGTTCCTGCTGCACCTGAACACCCGCTGGCAGCTTGCCACCAAGACCGAGTGGGCCGACTGTATCCGCCGCCTGCTGGACAGCCGCCGCGCAGTGCCCCTTGGCCCCGCCGCCATGGAGACCCTGACCGTGATCGCCTACAACCAGCCGGTGTCCCGCGCCTTCATCGAGCAGGTGCGCGGCGTGGATTCCTCGTCCAGCGTGTCGGGCCTGCTGGAAAAGGGCCTCATTGAGGAAGCCGGACGCCTTGACCTGCCGGGCAGGCCGGTGAGCTTCCGTACCACCGACACCTTTTTGCGGGTGTTCGGCCTTTCTTCTCTGGCCGACCTGCCGCCGGTGCATGGGCAGGAAACGGAAACGAACGCATCACCGACAGAAAGTGAGGGGTAACGCATGGGAGCATTCCTCGCCGCGCTGGGCGCAGTGCTGCTGTTCATCCTCCGGGTGATCGGCATTCTGCTGCTGGTGGTGCTGATCTTACTGGTGCTGTTGCTGCTGTGCCCCTTCTGCGCAGACCTGTGCTGGGAGCACGGCGTGCTCACCGTAAAGGCCGGTGCGCTGGGCATCACCTTCCCGGTGTTCCAGTACCCGAAGCCGGAGCCGCCGCCCGCACCGGAAAACCCGGAGCCGCCCAGGGGCTTTGGCAAGGTCAAGGCAAAGTTTGCCGCATGGCGGGCCGAGCGCAAGCGGAAAAAGGCAGAGGAGAAGGCCCGCAAAAAGGCCGCCGCCGCTGCCGCCAAGGCAAACGAGCCCGCCCAGCCGCGCAAAAAAGCAAAGATCACGCTGGAGATCCTCTGCACCATGCTCAAAGGTGCGGGCACTTTGACCAAAGCTGTGTTCGGTGTGCTGCGCATCACAAAAATACAGGTGCGCCTTGGTGTGCGCGGGGAGGACCCCGCCGCCGCTGCCCGCAGCTACGGCAAGCTGCAGGCGTGGCTGTACCCGGTGCTGGGCGTGCTGGACCGCTTTCTCTGGCTGCAGTTCGATGAGCTGCGCATCCTGCCGGACTTTGGCAGCGGGCAGCCCACCGTGGAGGACCGGGTGTCCTGCCGGGTGAGCGCACAGGCACTGTTCATCGTCCTTGCGGCGGTGCGGGTGCTGTACGAGTTCTGGCGCAAAAAAGTATTGGACATCTTCCTATAATGTGGTACACTATAAGTGTATCCGGATCTGCAGACAACGGGCCTTTGCCCGAATCAAACCGATAAAGGAGAGCTGTTTTATGGCTGAGCATCCCATTCAGGGCCTGATGAACGTTACCATGGAGAAGATCCACCAGATGGTGGACTCCAACACCATCATTGGCAAGCCCATCATCACCGAGGACGGCACCACCATCCTGCCGGTTTCCAAGGTGAGCTTTGGCTTTGCCTCCGGCGGCACCGACTTTGACGGCAAGAACGCCGCCAACAAGGACCTGTTCGGCGGCGGCTCCGGTGCGGGTGTGAACATTCAGCCGGTGGCCTTCCTCGTGGTAAAGGACGGCTGCGTGCGCACCATCCAGCTGTCGGACAACGCCGACACCATCAACCGTGCCCTGACCATGCTGCCGGAGCTGGTGGACAAGGTTGCCGCCCTCATCAAGAAGGACGAAAAGAAGGAAGAGCCTGCTGAGCAGTAAGTGGAGGGCTTGGCACCGGACACTCCGTCCCGCTGACTACCATCGCCGTAACTGTGAGCTTCCAACTCACAGTTTTGATACAGGCGCACCCGCACCCCAAAGCAGGGGAGAGGTGCGCGTTTTGAGCGCCGGGAGGCGCACAAGGAGTTTTATTATGGCAGAAGAACGTATTCAAAAGATCATGGCTGAACAGGGTCTGTGCTCCCGCCGTGCGGCAGAGCAGATCATTGCCGAGGGCCGCGTGAAGGTCAACGGCCACCCCGTCAAGGTGGGCGACAAGATGGACCCCAACCGCGATGTGCTGCACGTGGACGACGAGCGCATCTATATCCGCAAGGATCAGCAGATGTACTATCTGGCCCTGTACAAGCCCCGCGGCTATGTGACCACCGCCAGCGACGAGCTGGGCCGCAAGACCGTGATGGAGCTGGTGAGCGATATCCCCGCCCGCCTGTACCCGGTGGGCCGTCTGGATAAGGACAGCGAGGGCCTGCTGCTCATGACCAACGACGGCGCGTTTGCGCAGGCCGTCACCCATCCGTCGGGCGGCATCTCCAAGCTGTACCGCGTCACCGTGCAGCCCCGCGCCGATGAAAGCCAGATCCTGAAGCTGAGCAGCGGCGTTGTGCTGGACGACGGCACCAAGACCATGCCCTGCGCCATCAATGTTGTCACCGACGAGCCGGGCCGCACCGTGATGGAAATGACCCTGAAAGAGGGCAAGAACCGCGAGATCCGCCGCATGTGCGAGACCGTGGGCCTTGAGGTGGTGCGCCTGAAGCGCAATGCCGAGGGCGTGGTGAAGCTGGGAATGCTCAAGCCCGGCACCTACCGTGAGCTGACCAAGGCAGAGATCAACGGTCTGCGTGCCGCTGCCGCCAAGGGCCGCGCCCAGACCCGCAGCGCCGCAGTGCAGTCCAAGGCTGCCGAGCGCCGCCCCCGCGGCCCGGTGGGCAAGGGTAATGCCCCGAAGAAGCGCAAGTAAATACACCTGTAAAGGGGAGAAGTGTCCAAAGATGCTTCTCCCCTTTTTGCTGCTGGGTGGAAAGATGAATAACTGTCAGCTCTTCACCTTTCAGGTGAGAAAAATTGCAGCCTGCCGCAAATACACCGAAAACGGACGCACCTGCAACGAAAATTGCGGTACGACCCTGCGGCAGGACGGGCTGTGCACGCGGGAAAGACAAAGAACACTTTTGACAACAAAAGTTCATCTCACTGAAGCGCCCCTGTTCTTCGACCAAATTTGTGCTATAATACAAAAGCAACGCTTCGCCCGGCCCCGCAAAGGGCAGGGCAGAGCAGAACGGAAAACAAGGAGTTTGGAATCATGGAAAGAGAAAAACTGAAGTCCCGGCTGGGCTTCATTCTGCTTTCAGCGGGCTGTGCCATCGGCATTGGCAACGTGTGGAAGTTCCCTTATATTGCCGGTCAGGGCGGCGGCGGCGCGTTCGTGCTGTTCTACCTGATCTTCCTTATCATTCTGGGCCTGCCCATCATGACCATGGAGTTTGCGGTGGGCCGCGCTTCCCGCAAAAGCCCGGTGCGGGCTTATCAGGCACTGGAAAAGCCGGGCCAGAAGTGGCACATCCACGGCTACCTCACCCTCATTGGCTGCTATCTGCTCATGATGTTCTACACCACCGTGGCAGGCTGGATGCTGCACTATTTCTACATGACCGCCACCGGTAAGCTGGCAGGCCTGAACGCTGATCAGGTGGCTGGCAAGTTTACCGAAATGCTGGCAGACCCCGGCGTGATGACCTTCTGGATGGTGTTCGTGGTGGCACTGGGCATCTTTGTATGCGCCAAGGGCCTGCAGAACGGCCTTGAGCGCGTGACCAAGGTCATGATGATCGCCCTGCTGGTGATCATGGTGGTGCTGGCCGTCAACAGCCTGTTCATGCCCGGCGCAAAGGAAGGCCTGAGCTTCTTCCTCGTGCCCGACTTCGAGCGCATGAAAGAGGTGGGCGTGGTCAACACGCTGGTGTCCGCCATGAATCAGGCCTTCTTCACCCTGAGCCTTGGCATTGGCGCAATGTCCATCTTTGGCAGCTACATCGGCAAGGAGCACTCCCTGCTGGGCGAGTCCGCCCGCATCGTGGTGCTGGATACCTTCGTGGCCATCACCGCCGGTCTCATCATCTTCCCGGCCTGCTTCACCTACGGTGTGGACCAGACCAGCGGCCCCAGCCTGATCTTCATTACCCTGCCCAACATCTTTGCCAACATGGCCATGGGCCGGTTGTGGGGCTCCCTGTTCTTCCTGTTCATGGCCTTTGCAGCGCTTTCCACCGTGCTGGCCGTGTTCGAGAACATCATCTGCTGCGGCATGGAGCTGACCGGCTGCAGCCGCAAGAAGTCCAGTCTGGTGAACTTCGTGCTCATCACTCTGCTTTCGCTGCCCTGCGTGCTGGGCTACAACGTGTGGGCATGGGACGGCTTTGCCGTGTTCGGCGGCGCTGTGCTGGATCTGGAGGACTTCCTCGTGAGCAACCTGTTCCTGCCGCTGGGCAGCTTGGTGTACCTGCTGTTCTGCGTTACCAAGTACGGCTGGGGCTGGGACAATTATAAAAAGGAAGTCAACACCGGCAAGGGCCTCAAGATGCACGACTGGATGCGCGGCTACCTGACCTGCGTGCTGCCGGTGATCGTGCTGTTCATCTTTGCCTTTGGCCTCTACGATAAATTTTTTGCGTAAATAAATAACTTCTACCTCTCTGTAATCTTCGGTGACAACTCACCCAAAGGGAGAAGACCGGACGGAAAGATGCACTTTGCATGGACTGCCAAGGGCTCCCACTTTGGGGGAGCTGGCAAACCCGAAAGGGTTTGACTGAGAGGGCAAGCAGGTTAACGACAGGCTCCTCCTATTCCATCAATAAGAGGGGCCTTTTGCGGCAGAAAGGAACCTTCCATGCATATCCTGATCTGTGACGACGATGCGGCGTTCGGCGCGCGCATGGCAGAATATGTCACCGTCTACTTTACCGCCCGCAGCGTGCAGGTGCACACCGCCGTCTGCACCAGCGCAGCCGAGGTGCTTGCAACGCCGGGGCTGGAGCTGTATCAGCTGGCGTTTCTGGACGTGGACATGCCCGGTGCAAACGGCATGGTGCTGGGCCGTCAGCTCAAGCAGAAGTGCCCCGGCCTGATGCTGGTGTATGTTTCGGCCTATCTGGAATTTGCGCTGGAAGGCTACACGGTGAACGCCTACCGCTACCTGCTCAAGCGGGACATTGCGCGCACCCTGCCCAAGTGTCTGGACGACCTGCTTGCCGCCCTGACCGACCAGCGCAAGACCCTGACGGTGCACCACAACCGCACCGAAACGGAAATTCCGCTGGATCAGATCTATTATCTGGAAAGCGACCTGCGCCAGATCAACGTCTACGGCGACATTGCCCGCCGGCCCATCTGCACCTACTACGGCAAGATCGCCGACCTGCCGCCCATGCTCTACGAGAACGGCTTTTTGCAGGTGAGCCGCAGCGATGTGGTGAACATGAAATATGTGCGCAGCATCCGCAGTTACCGCGCCCTGCTGAAAAACGGGGTGGAGCTGAGCGTGAGCCGCGCAGGCTATGCGGCCATCCAGAACGCATATCTGGAATGGAAGGGGCAGTATGTGGATGAGTGATGCATTTGCGGAAATGATGCTGGGGCATCTGGTGTGTCTGGTCCAGGGGAACGCCTTTATTCTGGTGGAGTGGGCCTATCTGGGCAGGGGAAAACTGCGCTGGCCGGTTCTGTGGGCAGAGCTGCTGTGTATGGGGCAGCTGGGCCTGTCACTCGCAACAGGAATGTCATTTTTCAATGTGCAGAGCGTCCTGCTCAATGTGCTGTACCTTTTTGTTACGGCGCAGCTGTTTGGCGGAACCTTTGCCGATAAGCTCACCGCCTGCCTGATCAACGGCACCATGTGCCTGCTGGTGGAGAACACGGTCAACTATACCTACTCCTGGTTCACAGGAGTGCGCACCGGCGAAGCATGGCAGCACCCCGGCTGCCTGATCGCGCTGTGCGCCGCGAACCTTATCGTGGGTGCAGCAGTTGCGCATTCCCTGTACAGCTGGAACCAGAAGTGTGCTCTGCAGCCGCTGCAGGCGCTGGTGATGTCCTTTTTCCCCGGGGTGGCTGTGGTGCTGAACATCGTGCTGATGGTCACAGGGACCCAGCAGCCCGCTACCCGGATGACCATGCTGCTCACCTTTGGCATGAGCGTGGCGGTGCTGGTGCATATCGCCATCGTGCAGATGTTCAACGATCAGGTGGTGCAGCGGCAGAACTCCCGCTACCGTGCTCAGCTGGAACAGCAGCGTGCCGAAGCCCTGCTGGATTCCTACACGGAACAGCGCCGCCTGACCCACGAGTTCACCAACCACATGACAGCCCTTACCGCCCTGCTGGACCAGGGAGATCTGAAAGGCGCACAGGCCTACATTGCCAGCGTGAGCAAAACGGTGGCGGCGGGCACCACCATCATGGATACCCACAACCCGCTGCTGGATTCCATTCTGAGCAAAAAATACGAAGAAGCGGCAAAAGTTGGCGTGAACATTTACTTTGACCTGTGCGATCTCAAGCGGATGCCCTTCGACAGCATGGATATGGTCATCGTGCTCTCCAACCTTCTGGACAACGCCACCCGCGCCGCAGCGCAGGCCCTGCCGCCGGAGGTGCATGTGCGCATCCGCAAAACGCCGGAAGAATATCTGATCTCGGTGCGCAACCGCGTGCAGGAAGACCTGCTGCTGGAGGAGGGCAAGCTGCCCGGCACCACCAAAAAGGAGAGCGGCCACGGCATGGGCCTTGCCAACGTGCAGGACGTGCTGCGCAAGTACGGTGCCGAGTACACCGTGAGCTGCCGCGACCGGTGGTTCCGGTTTACCTGCGCCATCCCGTGCGCAGTTCATGACATGAGCACCGACAATTTATGACATGTTCTGTGCAACAGGCACGCAACAATGCTATACTAAGGCCAGTAAAGGTGACCTCCTGCCGGGGCAGGGCGGATTTGCGGCCAAAGGAAGACCTGGTGAAGCTTTGCCCCCTGTGCAGTGATCCGGGCAGCGGTGCGTGTTAAGCTGCTCTGTTTTCCCTTTGCTCTTCGCTGTGCAGTCCTCATGCGCTGCACAGCTCATCTGGCGGGGCTTTCAACGGCGAACTTTGGGGTTTGCTGCTGATAAAGTCACTCGGTACGTCGCATTTCTGTCCGGCAGGTGCTGCTTGTGGGAATGGAGCATCTGCCGCACAGGGCATTTGCGTCGGTGAGAGTTCCGTCAGATTTTTTATTGCAAAAAAAGAGCTGCTGTACGGCAAAATTGCCTGGTACAGCAGCTCTTTTTCTGTGTCGTTATTCCGGCTTTACCTGCAGCTCCTGCTCGCAGTAGATGCAGCGGTATTTGCCGTTGGAGCTCAGCTCAAAGATCTGGTCGCACTCTTCCTCAATGGAGGAGATGCAGCGGGGGTTGCGGCAGCGCACGATGTTCACCAGACGCTTGGGAGGCTTCGGCCGTTCCTTGCGCACAGGCTTGCCGTTCTCGATCACGGTCACGCTGATGTCCGGGTCAAGGTAGGCCAGCACATCCAGGTTCAGCCAGGAAGCATCGCCCTCCACCTTGATGATGTCCTTGCGGCCGCTGGCGGTCTTGCTGCTGCGTGCATTCTGGATCAGCGCCACGCTGGCGGTGCGGTTGCCCGCAATGCCCAGCAGGTCCATCAGGCCAATGGCGGTGCCTGCCTTGATGTGGTCGATCACGATTCCGTTCTGAATTTCATCGATGTTCAGCATATCAGTTTTCCTCCTTAGGTGCCTTGGGGTCGCGCAGGCCCAGCAGGGTCATGATCAGTGCCATACGCACATACACGCCGTTCTGCACCTGCTCAAAGTAGGCGGCGCGGGGATCGTCGTCCACGTCCAGTGCGATCTCGTTGACGCGGGGCAGGGGATGCAGCACAGCCATATCCGGCTTTGCAAGGCTCATCTTTTCCTTGGTGAGGATGTAGCTGTTCTTCAGGCGGATGTAGTCCTCCTCGTTGAAGAAGCGCTCCTTCTGCACGCGGGTCATGTACAGGATGTCCAGCTCCGACATGGATTCCTCCAGACTGCGGGTCTCCTGGTAGGGGATGCCGTTGGCCTCCAGCACGTCCTTTACGATGTAGTCCGGCACGCGCAGCTCTTCCGGGCTGATAAGCACGAACCGGATGTTCTTGCAGCGGGCCATGGTCTTGATGAGGGAGTGCACGGTGCGGCCGAATTTCAGGTCGCCGCACAGGCCGATGGTCAGGTCATCCAGCCGTCCCATGCGGCGGCGGATGGTCATGAGGTCCGTCAGGGTCTGGGTGGGGTGCTGGTGGCCGCCGTCGCCCGCGTTGATCACCGGGATGCGGGAGTAGCGGGAAGCGCGCAGCGGTGCGCCCTCTTTGGGGTGGCGCATGGCCACGATGTCCGCATAGCAGGACACCACGCGGATGGTGTCGGCAACGCTTTCGCCCTTGCTTGCGCTGGACACGTTCTCACTGGGGAAGCCCAGCACATGGCCGCCAAGGTTCAGCATGGCTGCCTCAAAGGAGAGGCGGGTGCGGGTGGAAGGCTCGTAGAACAGGGTAGCCAGCTTTTTATGCCGGGCCACCTCCTGATACGCGGCCGGGTCGTCATGGATGCGGTCGGCCAGATCAAGCAGCGTGGAGATTTCCTGTTGGGTAAAATCCAACGGGTCGATCAGATGTCGCATGGGTGCATACCTCCGTCAGTTTTTTGGTTTAGAGCAGCTTGCGTAAAATGGAAAAATCAAAGAAGTTTGTGTAGTAGCTCAGCGAACGCATCACCGGGCGGCACAAACGATTGAAACACACTTCGTCCAGCAGCAGCATGGCCTCGCCCGGAGCAAGGCGCATGGCGGAGCGGATGGCATCGTCGCCGCAGCTTGCCTTCAGGTGGGCGACGTTGGAGGAGATCTGCTGGTGGCACTCCCGTTCCAGAATATCGAACACACCGCCGGTCAGGTCGATGCGGGTGTAGTCTCTGGCACCGAACAGTGCTCTGGGCAGGTAGTCGATGGAGTAGATCACCGGGGTGGTATCGGCCAGAATGCGCTTTTTGATGCAGATCACGTCGTCGCCCGGCTCAATTTCCAGATCGCGGGCCAGCTCTTCACCGGCACGGATGGGAAATACCTGAATGCCGTCGGCGTGGGGATAGCTGCCAAAGCTGCGGATCAGCGGGTAGTATTCCAGCTTCTGGTCCAGCCGGCTGCGCAGGCTCAGCACAGCGCGGTTCACCACCGTGCCAATGCCGCGCACGCGCTCCACATAGCCTGCGCGCTCCATCTCGCTCAAAGCATCGCGGATGACGGTGCGGCTCACGCCCAGCTCAGCGGCAAGATCTACCTCGGCGGGCAGACGGTCGGCCCGGGCATAGCGCCCGGTGCGCAGCTCTTCCAGCAGACTGGCAACGATGCGGTCGCTGATCACAGCACCGCCCAATCGGTTGGAAGAGGTAAGTGCAGATTCCTTCATGGTTCGGTTCCTCCGTTCACGGGCAGGGGATGCGCCCCGCCGGGACTTGAAGCCTGCGCCGCACGGCACCTTTGTGACCACGCCATACGCCGCAAACCCCTTTATACTTTATTATAACATAAATTGACATTTATAAAAGCGGCATTTATACTGGAAACAGCGAAAAAGTATGATTTTATTTTGGAGGGAAACGCAAGATGGAAGTTTTTCTGCACAAGATCTGCGGCCAGCCGGTGCAGCCGCCGGTGTCCATGCAGCTGCGCCGCTGCACGCCGGAGCAGGCCCCGGCGGTGTACGCCTTGCAAAACGAGGTGCGCGCCGCCATGCCGGACCCGGAGCAGTTCGTGCCGGACACGCTGGAAAACATCACGGCCTATGTCCGCAATGACCTGTGCATCGGCGCATGGCAGGGCAGCCGCCTTGGCGGGTATCTCATCGTGCGCTTCTGCGGGCGCAGCGCACACAACTACGCGGCCTTCATGGATGTGCCGCGCACCGAGTGGGAGCACTGGGCCAATGCGGACAGCGCCATCGTCCACGCAGACTTTCGCGGCAACGGCCTGCAACGGCTCATGCTGGAAGCAGCGCTGCCGCTTTTCCCGAAAAAAATCACCCATATCGGTGCTACCGTCAGCCCGCAGAACCAGTACAGCCTGCACAACGCCCTTGCGTCCGGTTTTGCCATCGTCTCCCGGCGGGAAATGTACGGCGGCCACGACCGCTACCTGCTGGCAAAGGAGCTGTAAAAAGTTGTAATTCGTCAAAAAGTATGTTAAACTAAAAACGCCACCCCGAAGGGTGGCGTTAAGGTGCTATCTGCAAGCGCAGGTGGTCATGCTTCCTGCCCGTTATCGCTGCTCTTTCTACATAGAACGAAGCAGAGGTTCCGGGAGTGGAACTTTTTTGCAAAATGAAACTTCCCGGAGCCTTGAAGGCGAAGGGAGGGATATCCGGTGACTCTGTTGGAAACCCTCGCACTGCTCACCTTCATTCTCACACTGTTGGGTCTGATCGTGGACGTGATCCGTCTGGCCGTTGAGGTCATGACAATGTTTTCCAAGCACAAAGCCGATGATAGCAAAAAAGACTGACCGCCCAGCTACCAACTCGTGCGGTCAATCTTTTCTTGACTAAACGGGCAAGGAGCTGACCATTGCGGACAGCGCCTTTTCTGTTTGTAGTATAGTGCTTTTTTCAGGGATTGTCAAGGGCGCAGGGCTTCTCTTTACACCGCCTGTAGTGTCTGACCTCTCTGGCGCATCTTGTGCCGCACCACCAGCAGGCAGGCCAGATGCACGGCAGCCGTCAGCACCCAGCTGATGGGGTAGCTGATGTACAGCATGAACGGTGTGCGGTTCAGCTGGAAGATGGTGGCGATCCACACCAGCCGCAGCAGGCAGCTGCCCACAAGGCTCACCACCATGGGCAGCACGCTGTAGCCAAGGCCGCGCAGGCTGCTGGCCAGCGTATCCATGATGCCGCACAGCAGGTAGGTGCCGCAGATCACCCGCAGGCGCTCGTATCCGGCGGCGATCACCGCCGCATCCGAGGAGTAGAAGTGCAGCAGCTGGGTGCCTGCCAGCACCGCACCGCCGCCCAGCACCACGCCGGTCACGATGGCGCACAGCAGGCAGTTGAGGACAACACGGTTCAGGTTCTGGTACTTGCGCGCGCCCATGTTCTGGCTGGTAAAGGTGACGGCAGCCTGCGAAAAGGCGTTCATGGCGGTATAGACGAAGCCCTCCAGATTGGCGGAGGCCGAACTGCCTGCCACCACCGTGGAACCAAAGGAGTTGATGGCCGACTGGATGACCACGTTGGACAGGCTGAACACGGTGCTCTGCAGACCGGCAGGCAGGCCGATAAGCAAAATCTGCTTCAAGGCACCCATGTGGAAGCCCAGATGATGCAGATCCAGATGCAGCGCGCCCTCCTCCTTCATCAGCATCCGCGTCACCATGCAGGCGGAAACGGTCTGACTGATGATGGTAGCCAGCGCCACGCCTGCCACGCTCATGGAAAAGCCAATGACGAACACAAGGTTCAGCACCACGTTGATGAGACCGGCTGCTGCCAGACAGTACAGCGGGCGCTTGGTGTCGCCCACGGCGCGCAGCAGCGCACTGCTGAAGTTGTACAGCATGGTCATAGGCATCCCGATGAAATAAATTTTAAGGTACAGCGCAGAGAGGTCGATCACATCCTCCGGGCAGCTCATCAGCTCCAGCAGCCCCCGGGCTGCAAAGAACCCCACCACAGCCAGCAGCACGCCGCTGACAAGGCCCAGCGTCACCGAGGTCTGCACCGTGTCCTGTACGCCGCGGTCATCTTTTGCGCCAAAGCAGCGGGCCGCCACCACGTTTGCGCCCAGCGAAAGCCCTACGAACAGGTTCACCAGCAGGTTGATGAGGGAGCCGTTGGAGCCGACGGCGGCCAGTGCGGTGCTGCCCGCAAAGCGGCCCACGACCACTACGTCCGCAGCGTTGAACAGCAGCTGCAGAATGCTGGAAGCTGCCAGCGGGATGGAGAACAGGATGATCTTTTGGAGCATCGGGCCGCTGGTCAGGTCAGCGGAGCGGCTTGTCTGAGCCATGAGAAGAGTACCTCCTTTTTATCGTTTACGCGGAGAAGCCGTTTTCCGAAGCATTGCACACTGCTTAGGAGGACAGCATCTGAAATGTAAATTTTTCGTAAATAAAGGGAACCGAAGGCATATTATAACGCGCGGCGCAGAAAAATACAAGTGGCACCGCCGAAAAAAGACAGTTTTTTCCGGCAATGCCACAGGAAAACGGTTTTTCAGTTGGATTCAAGCACCTTCCAGTGCTCCGGTGCGGCAAAATCGCTCGTCTCGCCGTCATCGGTGTACATCCGGCAGCGGGCGCTGCCATTTTCGTCCGGGCAGGCCCACAGGGTCAGGGCGGTGTCGTCCAGCTGGGCGGTGCAGCTGGCGGGTCTTGCCACCGGCACCGCATGGCCCGGGCGGATGAACAGCAGCACTTCGTCCAATGCGCAGCGGACGTAGTGGTGCCCGGCGGGCAGAAGCTCGGTGTCGTAGTCGTCTACACTGCGGATGCGGTAGAGCTTCATTGCTTCCGGCAGGTAGACATGCCGTCCGCTGGCGTTCTGGGTGTAGACAGGCGCTACCATCACACCCTCGCCCAGCAGCAGCTGGTCCTGCACCTCGCGGGCATCCGGGTCAGCAGGGAAATCAAAGCCCAAGGGCCGGAAGTAACTGGTATTTTCCAATGCCGCCTTCATGAAGGTACTATAAAGGTAGGGCAGCAGGGCATACCGCAGCCGGAGCATCTTCCGCAGGGCAGGCAGCATATCCGCAAAGCGGTAGTATTCCTGCATCCGGGAGCCGTCGGTGGCGTGGTTGCGCATCAGCGGCGTGAACAGGCCGAACTCCAGCCAGCGCAGAGCCAGATCAGGCGTAGTATCGTAGGAAAAACCGCACAGGTCGGCACCGGTATAAAGAAAGCCGCACAGCTGCACGTTGGGCATCATCTGGATATTGGCCAGAAGCTGTGCCCATGTGGAAGCGTTGTCACCCAGCCAGATGCCGCCGTAGCGGTGGCTGCCGATGAAGCTGGAACGGCTGTAGAGCAGCGTGCGTCTGCCGGGCCGCAGGCGGGCAAAGGCTTCGCCTGCCGCACGGGTCATATTGCCGCCGTAGAGGTTGTGCACCCTGTCATGGCGCACCCGCTGGCCGTCCACATCGTGGTAGAAGCTGGCGTAGTCCTCCGGGGCGTTCATCAGGCCCAGCGCACCGCCCACCACCTTGCCAAAGAATTCATCCTGCACGATGTTGTCCTTCCGGCTCAGTTCGTCCATGCTCTCAAAGAAAGCCTTGAGCCGCTCGGGTGAGTAAAACAGCGCAGGCTCGTTCATATCGTTCCAGAAGCCCTCGATGCCGCAGTCGGTCAGTGCCTTGTACTGCCGGCCGAACCACTCCCGCACCTCCGGGCGCAGGAAGTCCGCAAAGTAAGCCTTGCCGGGCCACACCGCCGCCACAAAGGGGGTGCCGTCGGCTTTGGTGCAGAAGAAACCGTTTGCAAGGCCCTCGGCACAGACGGGGTTTTCCGGGTCGATGCGCACACCCGCATCGATGATGGGCACCAGCCGGATGCCCTGTGCTTTCAGTTCAGCGCTCAGGGCGGCAAGGTCCGGGAAGCGCTGCTTGTTTACGGTAAAATCCGCGTAGTCCTGCATGTAATCGATGTCCATGCAGATCATATCCAGCGGCAGATCGTTCTCTTTGTACTGGCGGGCCACCTCCCGCACGTCCTCAGTGGTCTTGTAGCCAAAGCGGCTCTGTGCCAGACCAAAGGCCCACTTGGGTGGGATATAGCTGCGGCCGATGAGCTGCCGGAACTGGCGGCTGATATCGTTCAGGTCGTCGCCGGTGATGATGTAAAGCTCATGATCCGGCTCTTCGGTGGCAAAGCGCAGGGCATCGTATTCGGTGTAGCCGATATCGTAACGCACTTTGCCCGGGAAATCGATGAACACACCAAAGCATTCACGGCCTGCGCCGCCGTCAATGAGCAGAAAATTGTGCGCACCATAGTAGGAAAGCTTATCCTCGCTGTGGCGGGCTTCATCGGTGTTGTTGGTCACGTAGTGCCAGCCGCGCTTGTTGATGCCGCGGGGCATTTCGCCCAGACCGTACACGATGGCATCCGGGGCCATCCGGTAGGCCCAGCCGTCTTCTTCGGCTGTGAGAAAGGGCACCGGCCCGGCGGAAACTGGGATCTCCTGCACCACACTGTCGGTGGGCAGGGGCTGGCCAAAACGGAAACGCTGGATCATAGGGGACCTCCTTGTAGCATCCTTGCCCTCTCCGTCACGCCTTTCGGCGTGCCACCTCTCTCAAAGTGAGAGGTTTTGCCAAAGGCTCCATCTCCGAGGGGACTGTCGAGCGAAAGCGAGACTGGGGGAGTGGACTTCTCATTTTCTTTATCTTACCCCGGGCCACGCTGCAAAACAAGAGACAAAACCGGCACTTTTTTGCCACAAAACCGGCAGAACGCAGCCAAAGCATAAAAATATCGGCGGCAGGCGGCGGATGCAATTGCAAATTCCGGCCCATACTGTTATACTGGAACTGCTACTTTGAATCGGAAAATGGAGGAAACCCATGTATCGCAATGGAATCAAGCGCCTGCTGGCGGTGGTGCTGTCGCTGTGCGGCATGATCTGCCTGTCCTGGCTTTTTCTCATTCTGGCCGTCGCCATCAAGCTGGACTCGCCCGGCCCAGTGTTCTTCAAACAGAAGCGTGTGGGCATTGGCAAAAAGCACTTTTACATTTTAAAGTTCCGCACCATGCGCATCGACACGCCCCACGATATGCCCACCCATCTGCTGCACGACCCGGACCAGTATATCACCCGCATGGGTCATTTCCTGCGCAAGACCAGTCTGGACGAGCTGCCCCAGCTGTGGAACATCTTTGTAGGTGATATGGCGGTCATCGGCCCGCGGCCTGCTTTGTGGAACCAGTATGATCTGCTGGCAGAGCGCGACAAGTACCATGCAAACGATGTGCGCCCGGGCCTGACCGGCTGGGCACAGATCCACGGCCGCGATGAGCTGGAAATTGCGGAGAAGGCCAAGCTGGACGGCTGGTATGTGGAGCATCTGAGCTTTGGGCTGGATGTGAAATGCTTCTTTGGCACCATTGCCGCGGTGCTTAAGCACGACGGCGTGGTGGAGGGCGGCACCGGCACTCTGCACGAAGAAACAGGCAAAGAGAACCATTAAGAATAGCCGCCGCGTGCCGCAACCCGAATATTTTCAGCGGAAAAAGATTTTATGTTTGCAGTTCTGGAAAATCTGCGGATTTTCCAGAACTGTTTTTTCACGGAGGGGCTGTGACCAGAAACTGCATTTTTTGCTGATTTGTCCTGATTTGTGAAAAGGTGCTTGGAGCGGCCCGCAGGCCGCGACAAACACAAAATAAAAATAATTCTTCCGCAGAAGATGGCCAGAGCGCAGCGGAGGCCATTCTAAATCGCCATATCTCTTGATTTATCCCCGGAAAAGCGTATAATAAAACAGTACACAAGACGTCAAAGGAGGATTCCTGTATTATGGAACGCACCTATATCAACGAGGCTCAAAAGGCCATCGGCGGCACGGTCAAGGTGCAGGGCTTTATCGAGAACCTGCGCAACAGCAAGTATATGGCCTTTATCGTGCTGAAGGATATTACCGGCAAGCTGCAGATCACGGTGGAAAAGGAAGATCACCCCGATCTGGTGGATACCATCGATCAGCTCACCCCGGATTCCGTCATCACTGTCACCGGCAAGGTGGTGGAGAACGACTACGTCAAGATGGGCGGCGTGGAGATGATCCCCGAGAGCATCGAGATCGAGAGCATCGCCAACGCTCTGCCCATCGTCCGCAAGGAGATCGCAGCCACCAAGAAAAAGAAGGCTGTGGAGCGCTCCAGCATCGACCAGCGCATCGATTACCGCTGGATCGACCTGCGCACCGACGAGAACCAGCTTATGTTCAAGGCACAGAGCTGCTTTGTGAACGCCATGCGCAAGTTCCTGCTGGACCGTAACTTCATCGAGATCCACACCCCCAAGCTGATCGCTGCTGCCAGCGAGAGCGGCTCTGAGGTGTTCAAGGTGGACTACTTTGACCGCAACGCCTATCTGGCACAGAGCCCTCAGTTCTACAAGCAGATGGCCATGGCTGCAGGCTTTGAGCGCATCTTCGAGACCGGCCCTGTGTTCCGCGCCGAGAAGAGCTACACCAACAAGCACTCCACCGAGTTCTCCGGCTTCGACCTGGAGTTCAGCTACATCACTTCCTATAAAGACGTGATGAAGATGGAAGAGGAGCTGCTGACTGCCGGTCTGCAGGCCGTCAAGGACAACTACGGCGACCAGATCAAGGAGATGTTCGGGCAGGAAGTGATCGTTCCCACCACTCCGTTCCCGGTGGTCAAGCTGGCTGACCTGTACAAGGGTCTGGAAGAAGAGTTCGGCTACACCGTCGATGAGAGCGAGAAGGGCGACCTGACCACCGAGGCCGAGCGCCTGAGCTATGAGTGGGTGAAGAAGCATTACGGCCACGAGTTCCTCTTCATCACCGATTATTCCGCCGAGAAGCGTGCGTTCTACCACATGCGGGACGAGAACGGTGTGCCCCAGGGCTACGACCTGATCTGGCGCGGTGTTGAGATCACCACCGGTGCCCAGCGCGAGCACCGCTACGAGGTGCTGAAGAAGCAGGCCGAGGAAAAGGGTCTGGCCGATGATGTCAAGTTCTATCTGGAGTTCTTCCAGTACGGCTGCCCGCCCCACGGCGGCTTCGGTCTGGGCATCGACCGCCTGACCATGCTGCTGTGCGGCCTGACCATCAAGGATGCCGAGTTCCTGTTCCGCGGCCCCAACCGTCTGACCCCGTAATTGTAAAAATGTTTGTAAAGGCTCCTGTGCTGCTGGCATGGGAGCCTTTTGTCATATCCGGCCTTTTCCCAACATACGATTACAACAAGCGGACCGGAATCCTGTCCGGTGCACAGCGCAAACGGGAAGGGGAGAGCAATTTGGCAAATCAGGAACAGAAGAGCATCTGCCGCGAGATCGGCGCACGCACCGGCGGAGATATCTACATTGGGGTGGTTGGCCCGGTGCGCAGCGGCAAATCCACCTTTATCAAGCGTTTCATGGAACAGCTGGTGCTGCCCGCCATCGGCCCGGCGGCTGCGCGGGAGCGTGCCCGGGACGAGCTGCCCCAGTCGGCAGCGGGCCGCACCATCATGACCACGGAACCAAAATTCATCCCGGAAGCAGCCGTGCCCCTGCAGTTGGAGGGCGGCGGCGAGTGCCGGGTGCGGCTCATCGACTGCGTGGGTTACATGGTGGAGGGGGCTATGGGCCACGAGGAGAACGACAAGCCCCGCATGGTCAAAAGCCCGTGGTTCGACCACGAGGTGCCCTTCGACCTTGCCGCCGAGACCGGCACCCGCAAGGTGATCTGCGAACATTCCACCATCGGCATCGTGGTCACCACCGACGGCTCTGTGAGCGACATCCCGCGGGAGGGCTATGCCAGAACCGAGAAGCGCATCGTGGAAGAACTGGATGCGCTGGGCAAGCCCTACATCATCCTGCTCAACAGCACCCACCCGGATGCGCCGGAGACGAAGCAGCTGGCCGAGGGCATGGCACGGGACTACGACCACACCGTGCTGCCGGTGAGCTGCGTGGATCTGGACGCGGAGGCACTCGGCAGCATTCTGCGGCAGGTGCTGTACGAGTTCCCGGTGCAGGAGCTGGATTTTGCCCTGCCGCGCTGGGTCACGATGCTGGAAAACGGCCACTGGCTGCAAACGCAGGTGTACGATGCGGCCATGCAGCTGGCGGCAAAGGTCTCCCGCATGAAGGATGTGCCCTCCGGAACAGACGCACCTGCGCTGGAATGTGACGCGGTGCAGCGCTCGGCCATCAGCGGCATCGACCTTGCAAACGGCAGTGTGCGCATCACGGTGGAGCTGAAGCCGGAAATTTTCTATCAGGTGCTGAGCGAGCAGACCGGCCTTGCCATTGGCGACGAAGCGGGCCTGATGCCCTGCATCATGGAGCTGGCAAAGGCCAAACGGGAGTACGAGAAGGTGCGCAGCGCCCTTGAGCAGGTGGAAGCCACCGGCTATGGCATCGTGATGCCCACGGTCAGCGAGCTGAAACTGGAACAGCCCCAGATCGTGCGGCAGGGCACGAACTACGGCGTGCGGCTGGAAGCCTGCGCGCCCTCCATCCAGATGATGAAGGCCACCATCCACACCGAGATCAGCCCCATCGTGGGCACCGAAAAGCAGAGCGAGGACCTTGCCCGCAGCCTGCTGGCCGGCTTTGAGGACGATCCGGAAAAGCTGTGGGAATCCAACATCTTTGGCAAGAGCCTGCACGAGCTGGTGAACGAAGGGCTGCAGAACAAGCTGCTGCACATGCCGCAGGAGGCCCGCACCCGCCTGCAGGAAACGCTGGAACGGGTCATCAATGAGGGCTGCACCGGGCTCATCTGCATCCTGATCTGACCGCTACAAAACAGAAGAGGGAAGCGCCGCGCGGGTGCCTCCCTCTTTATTTGTTCACTTTTCTTCTTCGGTCAGCTTATTGATGAGCATTTGGTAGATCTCGTTGCCCTTGAGGATGAACTGCTTTTTTACCAGCTCGGCGGTCAGCCGGTCCGGTGTGCCGAGATCCAGACAGAACAGCTCACTGTCCAGCCCTTTCACCGTGCAGCGGATGGTGCAGTGGCCGTCTTCTTTTTCGGTAATGCTGGCACTGTACTTGGCTTCCTTGCGGGCCCATGTCTGGCAGCGCAGCACAGCGGCCACAGCGCGTTCCCGCACACTGCGGGGCAGGTCGTAGGCAAGCTCCTGCGCCACTTTGCGGCCCTTCTCGGTGATGGTGTAGCTGCCCTTTGTCAGGGTGACGAGCTGCTGCCTGGTGATATCGTCCAGACACGAGCCGATCTCGAAATAGTTCACCAGCGCTTCTTCCATCAGGGCGTTTTCGATCTCCTGCCGGGTAATGGGTCCGGCATTTTTGACCAGATAGCACAGCAGCAGCCGGATCTCGGTGCTGCTGGTCAACCCGCCGGGACGTACACCGGCAGTAAAAGCATCATTGGCGGCCATCGTTCCATACATCCCCCTTGCATTCCTTTTCTTTTATAGTATAAAGGCTTTCACGCCGGATTGCAAGCCGCAGCGGCAAAATCTGTCTCAATGCGCTTGGGGCTTTCCGGCGTGGAGTACACCCAGTGGTCCAGATGGCCCTCGGTGATGAAATACTTCAGCTCGAACCGGTGGCGCTGGCTCAGGGCGTGGTTCACGATCACCAGCTTGATCTTCATTTTTTCCGGCAGAATGTTCTTGATGTAGACGCTCACCGCCTGCCCGGGCACAAGGTCGGTGCAGCTCTCGGCAAGGCCCGCGAGGTTGGGCGCGATCTCGATAAAGGTGCCGTATTCCTCCACACTGCGCACGATGCCCACCACGGTCTCACCCACGGTGAACCCGGCCGCATTTTCCTCCCATGTGCCCAGCAGTTCCCGGATGGTCAGCACAAAGCGGCCCTGTACATCCCGGTTCTTGACGGCGCACAAGATCTGCTGGCCCACGCTCACCCGGTCGGCGGGGGAGGAGATGCGGCTCACCGACATGCAGTCGATGGGCAGCAGGGCACTGATGCCGCAGCCCACATCACAGAACGCGCCAAACGGCTCGATATGGGTCACGGTGCAGGGCAGGATATCGCCGGGCTGCAGGGTGTCCAGATAGTCGGCCTTGCACATCTGCTGCGCCAGCGCGCGGGAGAGCCGGTAGAAGGGCTGACCGTTCTCGTCGGTGTCCAGCGCCTCGATCACAAAGCAGGTGGGACGGCCCACCCTCGTCAGCACCGCAATGTCCCGCACGGTGCCGTTTGCGGCACCATCGGCGCACTGGGCAAAGGGCATCACGGCCCTCACCCCGCCGATCTCGAACCGCAGCTGGCGCTGGGTATCAAAGGCCAGAGCAGTGGCCTGCAGGATCTCGCGGTTTGCCATGGCGGCGCGCAGTTCAGCGGGGGACAGGCGCGCAGCAGAACGGTAGTTGCCTTCGGTACGGTAAGCTTGCATCATCTTTCATTCCTCTTTCTCTGCTTTTTAGGCCGTGCTTGGAACGGCAGCGGCCTTTCTGTTAAAACTTATGCATCCGCATGGGCGGATATTTGCATTTTGTGCGGCTTTGCATTATACTATATCTGTATGCGCAGCAAACCGGCACGCCGGACTTTGCGCACACACCGCCTGCTGTTTTGGGCAGGCAGAAGGGAGAAGCAGAGCTATGGACATTGCTGTAGGCGATACCATCCTCACCCGCAAAAAGCACCCCTGCGGAGCGTCCAGCTTCGAGGTGCTGCGTGTCGGCATGGATTTTAAGATCCGGTGTACCGGCTGTGGGCGCGAGGTGATGCTGCCGCGTGCTAAAATTGAAAAGAACATCAAAAAGGTGGTAAAACCCGGGCAGGCCTAGCGCCCGGCGCAGCACGCATCCGGGGCGGAAAGGCCCCGGAGCCGTTCGGCTGCACGAACATGAATCTGAGTTTGTAAGGAGAACTGCCGGAATTATGCCGAACATGTTTACCCAGATGGATGCTGTCTGCCACCGCTTTGAAGAGCTTTCCATCCGCCTGAACCAGCCGGATACCGCCGCAGACCCTGCGCTTTTCCGCAGGCTGATGCGGGAGTACCACGATGCAGAACCTGTGGTGCAGGCCTACCGCGCGTGGCAGACCGCACAGGATCATCTGGCACAGGCCAAAGCTCTGCTGGAAGAACCGGGCGCACTTGACCCGGACTTCAAGCAGATGATACAGCAGGAAATCAGCGAAAAAAGTCAAGATGTGGAAAAGCTGGAAAATAATCTCAAAATTTTGCTGCTGCCCAAGGATGTGAACGATGGCAAAAATGTCATTGTGGAGATCCGCGGCGGCGCAGGAGGGGAGGAAGCTGCCCTGTTTGCCCACAGCCTGCTGCGCATGTACACCATGTATGTGCAAAGCAGGGGCTGGCAGCTGGAAATGCTCAACCTCAACGAGACGGAGCTTGGCGGCGTGAAGGAGGCCATCTTTTCGGTGGACGGTGCCGGGGCCTACAACCGCCTCAAGTACGAGAGCGGTGTGCACCGTGTGCAGCGCGTGCCGGAGACCGAGACGCAGGGCCGCATCCACACCTCCACGGCCACGGTGGCTGTGATGCCGCAGGCCGAAGAGGTGGACTTTGCGCTGGACATGAAGGACCTGCGCATCGACACCTTCCGCTCCTCCGGCGCGGGCGGTCAGCACATCAACAAAACCTCCAGCGCCATCCGTGTGACACATCTCCCCACCGGCATGGTGGTAGAATGCCAGAACGAGCGCAGCCAGTTCCAGAACAAGGACAAGGCGCTGGAGATCCTGCGCAGCCGCCTGCTGGCCCAGAAGCAGAAACAGCAGCAGGATGCCATCAACGCCAGCCGTCAGGGGCAGGTGGGCACCGGCGACCGCAGCGAAAAGATCCGCACCTACAACTTCCCGCAGGACCGCTGCACCGACCACCGCATCGGCCTGACCGTGCACAATCTTTCCAAGATCATGGACGGCAATCTGGACGAGGTGATTGACGCACTGGCCACCCGCGAACAGGCCGAAAAGCTGCAAAAGCTCAACGAACAGGGCTGAAATACGGCTTTGAAAATAAAACGATATACTGTCGATAAATGCTGAAAAGCATAAATACTTTACAGATAGAAAGAACGATGATCCGTATGGAAATGAAAACTGAAATTTTGCCCGCATCGGACGAAAAGAGCATTGAAAAAGCCGCTGCCCTGCTGCAGAACGGTGAGCTGGTGGCCCTGCCCACCGAGACGGTTTACGGCATTGCTGCCGATGCCCGCAACGGCGAGGCTGTGAAGAAGATCTTTGTGGCCAAGGGCCGCCCGCAGGACAATCCCCTGATCGTCCACGTCACCGGACCGGAAATGCTGCCCGGCCTTGTCAGCGAGGTGCCGGAGCGCGCCCAGCTGCTGATGGCTGCGTTCTGCCCCGGCCCGCTCACCATCATCATGCCCCGCGGCCCGGAGGTGGCAGCGGAGTGCTGTGCCGGTCTGGACACCGTGGGCATCCGGATGCCCAGCCACCCGGTGGCCCGCGCCGTCATTGAAAAGAGCGGCTGCGCCTTTGCTGCCCCCAGCGCCAATCTTTCCGGCAAGCCCAGCCCCACCAACGCGCAGGATGTGTTCACCGATATGGACGGCCGCCTGCCGCTGATTTTGGACGGCGGCGAGTGCGACGTGGGCGTAGAAAGCACTGTGGTGTCGGTGGTGGGCGAAAAGCCCACCCTGTTCCGCCCGGGCCACATCACGCTGGAGGACCTCGAGCGTGCCCTCGGCGAAGAGGTGGAAGTGTCCAAAGCCATCCTCGAAAAGCTGCCGGAGGGTGCTGTGGTGCGCAGCCCCGGCATGAAGTACAAGCACTACGCACCCAAGGCGGATGTGACCTTGCTGGAAGGCACCTTTGAGCAGTTCAAAGCCTATGTGGATGCCCACGCCGAGCAGAATCCCAGCTGCCTGTGCTTTACCGGCGAGGCGGAAAAGCTGGGTGTGCCCTGCGTGGAGTATGGCCGCGAGGGCGACGGTGCCGATCAGGCAAAGCACATCTTCCGCTGCCTGCGTGCGCTGGATGAGCAGGGCGATGCCGTGGTCTACGCCCGCTGCCCGCAGAAGGACGGCCTTTCCATGGCGGTGTACAACCGCCTGATCCGTGCTGCGGCCTTCCGGGTGATCAAGCTATGATCGCGCTTGGCATCACGGGCCGCAGCGGCTGCGGCAAATCCACGGTCACGGCGGTGTTTTCGGCCCACGGTGTGCCGCTGGCCGATGCCGACCAGATCAGCCGCGAGATTTTACTGCCCGGCTCGCCGCTGCTGCCCCGGCTGGCCCAGCGGTTCGGCGCAGACATTTTAAAAGCAGACGGCACATTGGACCGCCGCCTGCTGGCTGACCGCGCCTTTGCCACCCCGGAAGGCAAGGCGGCGCTGGACAGCCTGACCCACCCGGAGATCGTGCGCCGCATCCGTGCGGCAAAGCAGGCAGCACAGGATGCCGGTGCACCGCTGTTCGTGCTGGATGGCGCGGTCATCGTGGGGACTGCGGCGCAGGCCGAGTGTGACCGCCTGTGCGTGATCACGGCACCGTTTGAGACCAGTGTGGCCCGCATCGTGGCCCGGGACGGCATCTCGGCCGAGATGGCCGCCCGCCGCCTGAACGCCCAGACACCGGAAAGCACCCTCACCGCGCAGGCAGACTATGTGCTGCGCAACGATTCCAGCCTTGCACATCTGCAGGCTGCGGCAGAGCAGCTCTGCACAAAGCTTCTGGCAGAAGGAGGTGCGGGAAAAGAACTTTGAACAAACGATATAACGAACAAGATCCTGCACCGCAGTACGACCCGGAGACGGCCCGCATCCGCCGCGCTCTCCGCGCCCAGAAGGCACGCCGCCGCAAAAAAATGCGCAGCCGCAGGCTGTTCCTGCTGGGCATGGCGCTGATCCTGCTGTTTGTGCTGGTGCCCAACTTGTGGGGCAGGGCAGAACGGCTTTTATACCCCCGCAAGTACGAAGTGCTGGTGGACCAGTGGGCGGAGACTTACGGCCTTGACCCGCTTCTGGTGGATGCCTTCATCCGCACCGAAAGCGGCTTTGACCCGCAGGCCACCTCCACTGTGGATGCCCGGGGTCTGATGCAGATGACCGAAGAGACCTTTATCTGGCTGCGCAGCAAGATTGCACCGGACGAAGGACTGCTCTTTGCAAATCTCTACGACCCGGAGACCAGCATCCGGTTCGGATGCTATTACCTGCACCTGTGCATGGAGCGCTACAACGGCGATGTTGCCACTGCCGCTGCCGCTTATCACAGCGGGTGGGGCACGGTAGATGCTCTTTTACAGATGGAAGAGCACTCCGCAGACGGCGAAACGCTGCAGGGCTTTCCCTATAACCAGATGAACCACTACGTAAAAAAGATCACTTCCTGCTATGCGCGGTATCAGCGTATCTATGCAGAAAGCTGAGAGGAGATAAGGAACATGAGCGAGAAACTTACCGCAAAGCAGGCTGCCGAACAGCTGCTTTACAAGCCGGAGTACGCTGCCGACAAGAGCGCCGACGTGAAGGAGAAGGCTGCAGCCTTTGCCGAAGGCTACAAAGCCTTCCTGAACGCTGCCAAGACCGAGCGCGAAGCTGCCGCCGCCAGCGAAAAGCTGCTGCTGGAGGCCGGTTACGAAAAGTTTGAGCCGAAAAAGACCTATGCCCCCGGCCAGAAGATCTACTTTGTGCAGGAGCACAAGGCGGTGGTGGCCGCTACCATCGGCCGGAAATCTTTTGAGGAGGGCTTCCGTCTGGTGATCGCCCACATCGACAGCCCCCGTCTGGACCTGCGCCCGAACCCGCTGTACGAAGCAAACCACCTCAGCTACTTCAAGACCCACTATTACGGCGGCATCCGCAAGTACCAGTGGGGCACCATGCCGCTGGCCATCCACGGCGTGTTCACCCGTACTGATGGCTCCAGCGTGTCCTTTGCAGTGGGTGAGGACGAGAATGACCCCGTGTTCTGCATCACCGACCTGCTGCCCCATCTGGGTGCCGAGCAGAACGACCGCAAGCTCAGCGAGGGCATCAAGGCCGAAGAGCTGAACGTGCTCATCGGCTCCGACGCTGTGGAGGATGCCGACATCAAGGAGGCCGTCAAGCTGAACACCCTGATGCTGCTGCACGAAAAGTACGGCATCACCGAGCGGGACTTCACCCGCGCTGAGATCGAGGTGGTGCCCGCCCATAAGGCCCGGGACGTGGGCTTTGACCGCTCCATGGTGGGCGGCTACGGTCACGATGACCGTGTGGACGCATACCCCGCCCTTATGGCCGAGATCGAGACGAAAGATCCTGTGCACACCACCGTCTGCGTGCTGACCGATAAGGAAGAGATCGGCTCCGACGGTGTGACCGGTATGCAGAGCATGTATGTATTCCACTTTATGCAGCTGCTGTGCCGCGCCGCCGGTCAGGACGACATCCTTGCCTTCCAGAACAGCGTGTGTCTCTCCGCCGATGTGACCGCCGCCTACGACCCCTCCTGGGCAAATGCCTTCGAGCCGCAGAACGGTACTTACGCAGGCCGCGGCGTGGCCTTCTTCAAGTACACCGGCAGCCGCGGCAAGAGCTCTGCCAGCGATGCTTCCGCTGAGCTGGTAGGGGATATCACCCGCCTGCTGGATGCCAACGACGTGGCATGGCAGATCGGTGAGCTGGGCCGTCTGGATCTGGGCGGCGGCGGCACCATTGCCAAGTACGTGGCCAACCGGGGCATCCCGGTGCTGGACATCGGTGTACCGGTGCTGTCCATGCACTCGCCCTTCGAGGTCATCCACAAGACCGACCTGTACATGGCTTACCGCACCTTCTCGCTGTTCTGCCAGAACGCGGAATAAGATTTGGCCCCGGAATGCCCGCAGCAGCAGGTTTTCCGGGGCTTTTTTGAAAAAACTTGACCTTCAAGTGTCTTTAAGGTGTAATGTGAGTGCGGAGGTGAAGCAAATGAACATCAAACAGGCTTCGAAACAAAGCGGGGTGTCTGCCCCCAATATCCGCTTCTATGAAAAAGAAGGACTTCTGAATCCCGCCCGGCTGCCTGGCAACGACTACCGTGATTACACGGAACAGGACATCCGCACTCTCCGGTTCATCCGGATGCTGCGGATGCTGGATGTGCCGCTTCCGGTCATCCGATCCGTGCTTGCAGGCGATGCATCGCTGGGGAGTGTCCTGCGGGAGCAAAAGACCGCACTGGAACAGCGCGCAAAGCAGCTGGAAGGGGCGGCGCGTTTTTGTGCAGAACTGGCCCGGCAGGACCCGTCTGTGGCATCACTGGATGTGGACGCCTGCCTGTCCCGGATGGAGGACCCTGCGCAGCCGCAGAACTTTTTCTGCGGCTGGGTGCAGGATTACCGCACGCTGGCGCAGGTGCAGCACCAGAGGCATTTTTCCTTTATTCCGGAGGGCAGCATCAACACGCCGCAGGAGTTTGCCGCGGCCTTGCAGGCGTATGCAGAGGAACACGGGATGCAGCTCAGCCTGACAAAAGAAGGAATGTACCCGGAATTTTCGCTGGATGGGATCCTATACAAAGCCTACCGCAACCCGGGCAAGTACCGCGATGAGATCTGCTGTGATGCTGCATCTCCGGAACAGCTGAACACCGGGCTTCCCTCCCGGCGGGAAAAGCTGCTGCGCATCGCGCGTATCGTGCTGCCGCCGGTGTTCACCTTTGCCGCCATTCTGGCGGCAGGCTGGGTGGCGACCGGCGGAGCGGACTGGCTCTGGCTGGCAGCACTGGCAGCGGCAGGGGTCCTGCTTGGCCGCGGCTTTGAACACCGGCTGTAACTGGGCCAGTCTGCTCAGCTTAGCGGCAGAGCTTCGGCCACCGTCAGAAAGGTGTAGCCGTTGTCTGCATACCACCGGATGATGTCGGGCAGCGCCTCGGCGGTGGTGCGGGTGGTGGCGGAATCGTGCATCAGAACGATGCAGTTCGTCTGCTGCCCGGTCTCCCGCACCACATTGCGGTAAATGGTGTCCGCGCTTGGGTGCCCGCCCACGGCATCCTCGGCGCACACGTTCCAGTCCACCCAATGCCAGCCTTTCTGCTCTACTTCGGCTTTCAGCTGCTTCATCAGGCCTTTGCCGCCGTAGCGCCGACTGACGGTGTTGGTGCTGCCGCCCGGAAACCGTAGATACCGGATGCTCTCGGCATCCACATAGGGCGCAATGCGCTCCTTTAAAAGGGCAATGTCCTCCCAATAAGCGTCGCTGCTGCGGTAGATATCGCTGTACTCGTGGGAAGCAGAGTGCAGCGCGATCTGGTGCCCGGCGCTGACCGCTTCGGTGAGCAGGGGCAGATACTTCTCGTTGTAACCGGTAGCCACCACAAAAAATGTGGCGTGCACTCCGGCCGCGTTCAGCGCGCTGAGCACATCCGGTGTGGTCTTGCTGGGGCCGTCGTCAAAGGTCAGGCAGACCCACTTTTCCGGCAGCGGCTGGGCAGCAGGCTCCTGCTGCTCCTGTGCCAGAGCCGAAACGGCGGGGGAGAGCATCGAAGTGTCCGGTGCCGGGGTAAGATCCTGCGCCTGACATCCGGTGACGACCGGCGGCGCAGCAGATACAAACCCCATAATGAGGGCGAACAGCATCACGGCCGCAACTCTGGCCCGCCTGCGCCGTGCGAGATATTCTGTAAGCTTCAAGAGCAAAACCTCCTTTGTCTGTTTGGTTTGCTCTTATCAGAATATGAACGACGGCGGATTCTATGAAAAAAATCAGCCCACCCTCTGCCGTTTATCCAGCCGCATTTTATCCGCAATCATTGCAATGAACTCCGAGTTCGTTGGTTTTCCGCGCAGGTTATGGATGGTATAACCGAAGTAGCTGTTGAGGGTGTCCACATCACCCCGGTCCCATGCCACCTCGATGGCGTGGCGGATGGCGCGCTCCACCCGGCTGGCGGTGGTGCCGTTTTTCTTGGCGATTTCCGGGTAGAGGCGCTTGGTCACGGCGTTGATATACTCCGGCTCGTTCATGGTGAGCAGGATGGCATCCCGCAGGAACTGGTAGCCCTTGATATGGGCAGGGACGCCGATCTGATGCAGGATCTCGGTAACGGTCAGCTCATCGCTGTCCACACTGGTGTGCAGGATGTGCTTTTCCGGGCCAAGTGCCGCCTTGAGCACCCGTGCGGCAAGCACGGTCTCATCAAAGGGCTTTACAAAGTAGTAGGCAAAGCCTTCGTCCAGCAGCTCCTGTACCATCTCTTCGCTCTGGAAGGCACCGGTCACGAAGAAGGAGGTGTGCCGCTCACCGGCGGCATTGTAGCGCTGCTTTACCGCAAGGGCATCCAGACCGGGCATAAAAGCATCCAGCAGGACCACCTGCGGGCGCACGGTGAGCATTTTCTGCAGGACCTTGTTGCCGTCCTTTTCCACAACGGTCACGTCCACGCCCTTCTGCTCCAGCGCTTCGCGGCAGGCGGCAGTGAACGGGGCACCAGTATCCGACATCAAAAATCTAACTTTGTCCATGGTTGTTTCCTCCAATGTGTGCAGTTCCCTTAACACCATGGATTTTACCATAATTTTCCAGAACTTTCAACGGTTTATATTGGTAAATTTTGGCAAAGAAAATCGAAACCCGCAAATTATTTTGCGCTTTGGGTCTGCGTATGCGCTGTATCGTCTGTCTTTTCAACAGCGCGGGCCTGCTTGAGCATGGTCTGAGCAAAAATGCCATAGCCCCGCGTGGGGTCGTTTACCAGCACATGGGTCACTGCACCCACCAGTCTGCCGTTCTGCAGGATGGGACTGCCGCTCATGCCCTGCACGATGCCGCCGGTTTTGGCAAGCAGCTGCCGGTCGGTCACGCGCAGGATCATGTTGCGGTGGGGGTCTGCGTCGTTTACCTTTTCAATGCGGATGCGGTATGCCTTGGGCACCTCGCCGTCCACAGTCGTCCAGATCTCGGCATCGCCCGGCACCACCTCCTGCGCAAAAGCCATCTCCAGCTCCGGGCCGGAAAATGCAGCCCGTGTTCTGCCATAGACCCCGGTCTTGCTGTTGATGCAGATGCTGCCAAGCGCATGGGTGCTCAGAAAGCGGCCCTTCAGCTCACCGGGGCTGCCCACGGTGCCGCTGGTACACCCCACGATCTGGCAAGGGACGATCTCGCCGCTGCGCAGGGCCACGCTCTCACCGGTGTCGCTGTCGCTGATGGGGTGGCCAAGCCCGGCAAACACCCCGGCGGCATTGTCCACAAAGGTCATGGTGCCTACCCCGGCGGAAGAATCCCGCACCCACATCCCGGCGCGCCACTGCCCGGCGGTGCTGTCCCACACGGGGGTCAGCCGGGTCTGGAATTGCTCACCATTGCGGATATAGACCACCTGCACCGGTGCGCCTGCGGCCGTTTCCAGAGCATCGTGCACGGCGTCGTTCGTCTCGGTCAGGGTGTCGTCCATGCGCACCACCCGGTCGCCCAGCCGCAGCCCGGCCTTCTTGGCGGGGTTTGCGGTGCCGTCCGGGGTGTTCAGGTCGGAAAAGCCCACAATGAGCGCGCCCTCGGAGAACATCTTAACGCCGAAAGGCGTACCGCACACGGTTACCACCGGACGTGTTTCCACCAGAGCGCGCACAGTCTTGACGGGCAGCCACCCGCCAATGGACAAAGTGGCCTGATAGCTGCCCGCAGCCTGCGTGCTGGCCGCGTTGCGGGAGCCAGCGGTGCGCAGCGGCTGCACATAGGCAAAACGGGGCAGGGTAAGGGTCTGGCCGGGTTCCAGCAAAATTTCAGCAGGCAGACTGTGCCACAGCCAGCCCAGCACCGCCAGCGCGGCCACCAGAAGATAAGTTGCCGCAATGCTGCCAGCGCGGCGTAGTTTTGATCTGCGCATCGGCAAAAAGCCCCTTTCCGCCATGGAAAATGATACGATCGTCCGGCGATAGTATGCGCTGTGAAGGGCGGAAATATCAATGCAGTGATTGACTTTTTCCGCCGGAACTGATACTATATTAAGGCGGTTTGGCCGCAGCTGCAGAATAGAAGAATACGCGGGTATGGTGGAATTGGCAGACGCGCAGGATTTAGGTTCCTGTGCCGCAAGGCGTGTGGGTTCGACCCCCACTACCCGCATACAAAGAAATGCACGTTGATTCGTACAGAACCAGCGTGTTTTTTCTTATCATGGTAACACTTTTGGTAACACTATTAAGTTTTCAGACTGCTCTCACCAGCGCATTATACAGCATTTCAATGAACTGCACCGCGCTGGGCGCACCGGTCAGCGGATAGCCTGCCAGCTGCTGCACATACTCCGGGTTTGTGAGCCATGCACCTTTAGCTGCCCGGCGGACAGCGCTTTGAATCGCTTTTGGCTCACATCTTCTGCGGTCGGCGATAGGGGTATAGATATCTTTCTCCACGGCCTGCAGGCGGTATTCCTGCTCACAGACCAGCTCAAGACATTGGCACAGGATACTGTAGGCGCTCAGGTTACGTGTAATGCCCATCGGGCGCAGCAGATCATTGACTTGAGTGGACAATTCGGAAACGATCATAGTTGACACATCCTTTCTTTGCGTCAACTCTAACCGAAAAACACTTGAAATTTGTTAATTGCGTCGATATGCGTCGTAAAGCGTCGAAACACGCCAAACAAAAACAGCCCCGAGGAACCGTCAGGCTCACCGGGGCTGCTGCTATACTATAATTTTGTTGGCGTTAACATTTTCGTGATGCCGCGAAAACGTCACATATAGGTCTTCTGGCTGCGCACCTGCGCTTCGATCATCGGCTTCAGGTAGCTGTCGAGGTCGCCAAAGGTCTCCTTGATGAACGTGATGGTCTCCTGCGTCAGGGCTTTCTTCGCTGCAGCCAGTGCGCGGTTGTAGGCAATGCGCTGCGCAGCCTCGTCGAACTTGTCCTGTTCCTTCAGGGCATCAACGTAGGTCTGGTTGACGTACTGGACGGCGTTGAACACCGCGTTGGCGGCATTCTGGAGACAGGTCTGCGCAAACTTGTTGTTGATGTAGCCGTTTGCAATGCTGACACCTTTGTTCAGGCCCCAGCCGAAAATGACGGTCATTGCGGGGATGCAGGCAGTGAGTGCGACTTTCAGAAATTCATTCATAAGAGCTTATCCTTTCTGCTCGGTTTCCGAGCGCTGCTTTAAAATGTCCACGGCCTTGGTGATCGCTGCCGGGATTGGCAGTCCCATCAAGCCCGCGTTTTCGATGATGGAAATGGTCTCGTTGCAGATAAAGCCGATCACAACGGCATCCCGCACAAAGGTGGAACCCATCACGGCATCCAGCCTGCAGGCCACCAGCACGATCAGCAGTGTTTCGCCCTTGCGGCACAGGCCCTTCCAGCCTGCGCGGCTTTCCAGCGTGCCGCTTTTGGTCTTGGGGCTTGCATGGAACACTCCTGCCACGATCAGCCCGGTGATGTAGTCGATGGCCATAAAGATGATGAGCGTCTGCAGCGCTGCGTCCCACCCGCCAAACAGGCTGGCAAACGCAGCGCCCAGCGCACCCACGGCCATGCAGAAATAATCTTTCAAAACGTCACCCCCCCCTCACAGCGTCCACCGGCTCTTGTTCGGGCGGGTGTCTACGTGCACCCAGCCCTTGGCCCGGCCTGCCTTGACCGGGTAGCGGCCCACGCCGCCCCAGCCGGGCATCAGGCTCTCGGCGTAGGCGGCCACGGCCAGCGGGTCGGTATCCAGCACCTGAATGTCCGCGGCGCGGCCCAGCAGGTGCTGGCTGGATCTGGAGCCGCCCACCTTTGCGTTGTGGCTGGCCGTGCGGTAGCCGCTGGTAATGGTCACCGGCTTGCCGAAGTGCTCCCGGATGCACTGCAGCAGCACCACAAGACCCTCGTCAATGAGGATGGTGTCGGTGCCGTCGCGGCAGCGGAACTCCCGCACGCGGAAACCCGGTGCCAGCTGCCGGGTACCGTCCTTCTTCAGGCTGTACTGTTTGATCGCCATATGTATCACGTCCTTTCACGGCCCGGTCAGGCGCTGGTCTTTTCGGTCAGCATCTCGGTCAGCTCTGCGTACTGTTCATCGGTCAGCTTTCCGGCAGCGTAGAAAATATCCAGCTTCTTTGCCAGACCGCCGGTACGGCCGCGCTCGATCATGTGTTTGCAAGTGTTACAAAGTGTCATAGTGTCCATAGTGTTCCTTCCTTTCTGTTAGGTGGTTTCATCATCGGTCACGCCCAGCTCCAAAAGGGTCAGGCGATAAGCCTGATCCACGTTCATCTCGTCGGCGTCGGCCAGAGCGGATTGAATGGATGCTAACTGCTCTTTAAGTGTCGGCTCTGGTTCGGGCTGGTCCGCAGGGTCAGGCTTTACTCCGCCGTCCGTTACCTCGTAGCAGCCCGGTTTATCCGCGATGCTCCACAACGTATCGCCCACAGCGCAGGCGGCATTGTGGGCGTTTACTGCTTCCACCATAGCGGTGTATGCATCGCACTGCGCCTGTGTCTCCACAGGTTTTGTAAGGGCATATCCAATTTTGATTTCCATGCTGCACCTCCTTTACTTCCAGCGACCTATGACGACAATACTTCCTTCATAGTCACTGCGTACACATAATCCAGTAGTAGTACGGTCGAATACATTACATTCTACGTTGGTGCTGTAAGTTATGCTGGCGCCAAGAGTAAAACCGGCACCATAATTTGTGTTAGCAAATGGCACAGGAAACGGAAAATAGGGAGTGTAGCCCTTTCTAGACCAGCCGTCGAATTTGAGCCAGCAAATCTGTGTGCCATCGGCAAAACGGATATAGCCATCACCGGAAGCCGTAATGGATTTGGCGGAAGAAATCTTGTTGTCTACCTGCTCCTGCCATGCATTCAGCAACGCGTCCGTTTCAGCCTTATCGTAGAAGCTGCCCTTGTCCACCTTGTCGAGCTCGTCCCGCAGCTTCTGGATGAGCGTTGCCACCGGGATGCCGGTCACGCCGTCCCGCATCACGCCGCAGACGGTCTCATCCGCGCGGGTGTCGTAGATGTCGGCGACGGTAACGGCGGTGGAGCCTGCGGGGCGCTTGATCTCGGCAAGGCAGAGGTCGTAGATCAGCTCGGTGCGGGTGATGGCCGGGGCGGCAGGCCCGGCAGAATCCGGGACACCTTCCAGCACCTGCAGGCGGGTCTTTTTGGCGGCGGCATCGTAGCGCAGCACGATGCGGTCAATGCGGCTGCGCACAGGGTCCGCTGCGGTGAGCACCACGGTGGTGGGCTGCTCCATGATGATGCTGCGGCCCTTGAACCGCGCCGGGCGCACCCATGCCTGACCGGCGCTCACCTGCACGCTCAGGCCGCCCTGTGCTGTGACGGAGAAATCCTCCTCGGCGCTGTACACGCCGCTCAGGCGGGTGGAGAGGTAACCCGAAGCGTCGTCGGCATCGTAGGTAATGCCGTTTTCGGGGTAAGTAATGATATCGGCCATAAAGTCCTCCTTTCAGGTCTTGTGCCAGCTGGGCGTGCCCAGCCGGATTGTGCGGGTGGTGCCGCTGTCCTCGCTCTGGGTGATGATGTCGGCTACCCGCACCATGGCGGTGTAGCCCAGCTGCGGCAGGCTGGCGCTCAGCACGTCGCCCACCTGCAGGGTATCATCGTCCACGTCAAACTCGATGGACCCGGTGCGCAGCTGGCTCAGCAGCTTTTCGCCGCCCCGGTCAGCCAGCTTTTCCAGATAGCTCTGGCTGGTGCTGGTCTCACCGTCCTCCGGCTGCACATCCCGGGCATCGATGTACATTTCCCGCCGGCCGGAGCCGGTGGCGTTTACATCCCCCACCCAGACGGTGGCCCGCTCGTCGCCCTCGCCTGCGCCCTGCACAAGGGCCACGTTGGCGTAGTCGGTGTCGGCAAAGCTCCACCCGGCACCCCGCAGGTTGCCCCACTGGGGTGCAAATCGGTTGTTCGGGTCGAAGGTGGGCCGGAAGCACTCGAAGAGCAGCTTTTTCTTGCTGCCCTTGCCGTCCAGCACGATGCGGAACCCCAGATCACAGGCCTGCCCGATGGTCTTGCAGTAGTCGAACACCGTACCGCCGGAGGTCTGCTTTTCAAAGGTGGTGTCAAAGCCGTACTCGGTGCCCAGCGCAAGGCGGGGCCATGGCTTAGCGGCACTCACAAGGCTGCGCATGGCCGCTTCCGCATTTTGGCTCTTGATGCTCACCGCAGACACCCGCTTGGTCAGCAGCCACGTTGCCGGGTAGCCGGACACCACAAGGTTTGCGTCCGTGTTCTGGTTGGCGCGGGCGCAGATGCGCATGGGGATGCGGGGGCTTTCGTCGCTGCGCACCAGCCACCGGCCTTCCTGCAAAAGCTGCAGATTCTCGGCGGTCGGCCTTACCTCGAGGGTAAAGCCGCCCTCGGAGTAGTAGGGGCTGTCCCAGTAAAGGGACACCCACACGTCCACCCAGCCCACGCGGGCAAGGGTGTCCGCTTCCAAAACGTCCAGTCTCATACCGGCTCGGGCAGAATGCCCGCCTCCATCGGGTAAAAGCTGACGGATGCCTGCAGGTAGCCGGAGCCGTTCTCCGCCTGCATGGAGAGCACGTTATCGCCGGGCCGCAGCTCGGTGAGGGTGCTGTCCTCGTCCAGCTTTGCAAAAATGTTCTCAGTCACGCCTGCCCGGGTCAGGGTGCAGGCCAGCCGGTCGGATGTGCTGCGGTAGATCTCCAGCGTCTCGTCCGGCTGCAGGGTCAGGTCAAAGCCGATGAAGGCCCCGGTCTGCAGGTCCACCACCTTGGGGTGGGTCACCGGCATGTCACACCGCAGGGTGGCCGTGAAGGGCACCGGCAGGCTGCCCTCGTTGCGCAGCACTGCTGCCGTGCCATCCCGCTTGATGCCGTAGATGTGGCTGTCGTAGCACACTGGAAAGCGGAAGGCGGGCTCGTACCCGCCCAGCACGCTGCTGACGGCGTTGAGGTCGTACCAGTAAGGTTTCTCACTATAGAGCATCAGCTCACAGCGCGGGTCCGGTGTGTAGCTGGAAAAGTAAGGCAGTTTTTGCAGCACGAAGCGGGTGAAGTAGTGGTCGCCAAAGTACAGGGTACCCTTGGTGAAGTAGGGCAGCTTTTTGGTAAAAGCTCTTGCACGGGTCAACGCATCCCTGCCCCAGAACACGACCGACAGGGTGCGGGACACGCCGGAGACGCTCTGACCCTCCACCGTATCGCCCACCTGATTGACACCCTGCGCGGTCTGCAGATCCACATCCACCCCGTTCAGCGGGTCGAGAAAGTAGGGGATGTCGTAGTCCCAGCCCAGATGCAGGACGGCACCGGCATCTGTCACGATCTTGAGATGATCTTTAAAGAGCATAGTGTCCTCCTTTCATCGTTTGCGGGCCTTGGCCTTGTCGGCTTCCCAGCGGGCTTCCCGCTGCTGCGCGGCGGCGGTGTCGTGGCCGTTGTAGAAGTTCTGGGTGATGTTGGTATCGCCCTCGCGGTGGTAGCTGTTGGCAGCGGACACCACCTGTGCGGTGCCGGACGCAGCCACGGTGCTGCCCAGACGCATGTTGTCGGAAAGCACCAGACTGCCCGCCTGCCGGATCATGTCGGCGAGGGCAGAGTTTGTCTTTTCCAGCGCCTTGGTGTTGGCGTTGATGGCATCTTCCAGACTGCCGGTGCCGGTGGTGATATCCACGCTGCCCATGCTGCCGGAGCCGGAGGACCCGCCGGAAGAGCCGCCGCGCCCGGACGAGCCTTTCTTACTGAAAGAGCCGCCGATCGAGGCAACGATGCCCGCGATGACGGCAGCAAGGGCTACGCCCGCTGCGATCATCAGCAGAGCCTGCGGAGTGCCAAAGCCGGTAGGGAACAGCGCCGCAGCGATGGCATCCAGCATTGCTACGAACGCGCCGCCGATAGACCCGATCAGACTGCCCAAAGACGCAAGAATCTCCGGGAATGCAGAGATCAGGCCGCCTTTCATGCCCTGACTGATGGCAAGGGCCGCATTGCTCAGCGGTGTTTTCAGCCCGCCGAAGATCTCCATCAGGGTGGAGCCAAGGCCCTGCGCTTGCTGCCAGACCTCAGAGAAGCCGCTGGTCAGGCCGTTCACGATCTGCCCGCCCAGATCGATAGCTCCCTGCACCAGCTGATCGCGGGCACCGCCCAGCGCTTTGTTGAGCTTAGTCACGATGCCAAGGGCAAAATCATTGACCTGCTTTTTCTGGTCGGCAGTCAGGCCGCCGTAGATGGTGTTTGCGACCCACTTGCCGACGGAGAGCCAGTCCTGACTCTTGACGGCGGTGTACAGGTCATCGAAGGTGCCCAGAATGCCGGTATCTGCTTCGGTCTGCAGCTCCTTCCACAGGCCGTCAAAGGTGTCCGCGCTGGACTTTTTGATCTGCTTGGCCACCTGTACGGTGCCGTCAGCGGCGACGGTCTTGATCTTCTCCACCGTAACAAGGGCACCGTCCACGATGTCGTCGTAGACCTCGGTGATGACCTGCTTCTGGGTCTCGGTGCCGTCGGTCAGGGTCTCGGTGACGGTCTGGGTGGTGGTCTTGACCCCGTCTGCCAGCGTCTCAAAGGTGGAAGTGACCGTCTTGGCCGTTTCGCGGACGGTCTCCATGGTCTGCTTGACGGTCTCGGTGCCGTCGGCGGCAATGCTGGTGATGGTTTTCACATCCTTCAGCACACCATCCACCATCTGCCGGGAAGTCTCGGTGATGACCTGCTTTTGCTGGGTAGCGCCGTTCGCCATCCGTTCCGTGACGGTCTCCACGGTCTTGGCCACGCCATTGGTGAGGGTGGTGGCGCTGTCGGTTACGGACGCGACCACGGTTTTGGCTGCGTCCTTGACCTTCTTATTTCCACGATCGAGACCCTGCGCCAGACCGTTGCAAACCTGCACGCCGATCTCGTCAAAGACTTTGGACGGGGAGTGGATGCCCAGCCGCCCCTTGACCCCGGAGACAAGGCCGTTAATGCCGTTGCTGACCCACTTGGCCAGGCTGTTCCATGCGCCCTTGATACCGTTCAGCAGGCCGCTGACGATGTTCTCGCCGATATGGCCCCACTCGTCCATGCTGCCGTCCCACACGCCCACCAGCTTTGCCACGCAGGCGAGGGCGGCCTCCGCCAGATTCTCAAGACTGCAGACAATACCGTCCACCAGCGTGGTCAGCATAGCTGCACCGCACTTGAGGATGTCCGGCAGATGGGCGATCAGGGCAGCTGCCCAGTTGGCGATCAGGGCAGCTGCCGCCGTGATGAGCTGGGGCAGGTTATCGGTGATGCCGATGACGAGGCTCTCCAGCAGCTGCATACCGGTGTCCATGATCTCGTCTGCGTGGTCGCCGAGGTAGCCGATAAATCCGGCGATGACCTCAGCGGCGCTGGCGATCAGGTCCGGGATGCTGTCCACAAGCCCCTGTGCCAGAGCGCCCAGCACTTCGGCAGCTGTGTCAAGCATAGCCGGTGTAGCTTCTACAATGCCGGCCGCCAGCTGAGCGATGATCTCCACACCGGACTGCATCAGGCCGGGCAGCTGCTCGACAATGCTGCCCGCCAGATCGGAGATGATCTCTCCGGCAGCGGACAGCATAGCTTCCGGCCCACCCTCAGACAGGGCGGTGGTCAGCTGGGTGAGGCAGTCTGTGCCCCACTTGACCGCTTCAGTCAGGGTGGGTTCCAGCTCATCATAGACGGCCAGCTGCATCCCCTCGAACGCCGAGGACATGATGGTCATAGCGCCCTGCAGATTGTCGATCTGAGTTTCAGCCATCTGCCCCATGGCACCGTCGGCGTTATCAATCTGGGCGGCCAAGGTGTCCCACTGTTCGCCCTGCGCCGCCAGCAGGCCGTTGACGGCGGCGAGGTCGGTCTTGTTGAACAGCTGGTTGATGATGCTGTCCTTCTGGCCCTGCGTCATGCCGTTCATAGCACTGTTCAGGTCGCCCAGAATGTCATTCAGCCCGCGCATTTTGCCCTGCGAATCGTAGACAGAGAGCCCCAGCTTCTGCATCTTCTTGGCTGCTTCGTCGGTGGGGGACTGCAGCGACAGGATGATGTTGCGCAGGTGGGTACCGCCCTCCGCACCCTTGATGCCCACGTTTGCCAGAAGACCCAGCGCAGTGGTCAGCTCGGTGGTGCCGCCTTTCAGGTTTGCGGCGGTGCCGCCCACGGTCAGGATGGCTTCACCCAGCTGCGAAACGTTGGCATTGGCTTTGCTGGCCGCCATGGCCAGCTTGTTGCCGAAGTCGTCCACGTTCTGCTTGTTGGCCTCGATGTTCAGCGAGGCCATAGCATCGGTGACAAGGTCGGAGGCGTAGGCTAAGTCCATGCCGCCAGCAGCGGCCAGATTCAGCACGCTGGGAAGCACCTCTGCTGCTTTGTCTGCGTCGTAACCGGCCAGCGCCAGATAGTTCAGCGCGTCCGCTGCCTGTGTAGCGGTGAATTTGGTGGTGCTGCCCATCTCTTTGGCGACCTTGGTCAGATTGTCGATCTGATCCACCGTGGTGCCCATGGTGGCGGCTACCTGGGACATGGACGCATCAAAATTCATGCCGACGCTGACCGAGGATTTTGCTAGACCCGCCAGCTTGGTGGCGGCGGTCTTGGTCAGGTCGGAAATCAGATTACCGGCGGCAACCGTCATGCTGGATACGCCTTTGGTAAAGCCGCTGGTGTCCAGCTTGGTATCGCCGGTAATGCTGTAATCTGCCACGTGTGTCCACCTCTCAGTCGTGAGCGCGGGCACAAGGGCACAGGCTTAAAGTTTTATCTCGATTTCCCGCTTACAGGCGGGATTTTTGCATTTTAACCACACGCCGACAGCTGCGGCGTGTGGTTCTGCCCATACCGGCAGCGGTCTGCCGCAGTGCGGGCAGGGGATGGGGGCGCGTTCAGCGGCCACGGAAACGGGCAATGAAGCTTGCATTGTGCTCTTCGACGGTCTGCGCACGTACTGCACCCCCTCTCAGCTCAGCGGGCAGGGCAAAGCGTTCCCGCTGCTCTTCGTAGATGCGGCGCTTCTCCGGGTCCATGTCGGAAAGGTCTGCGGTGCGCCAGTCGATGATGCGGCTGAACATGCAGTCCTCGCCGATCACGCCCCGCAGCAGTGCCCGGAAGCGGAACCAGTGGACGTGCTCGGTCGTCAGGTCGATGCCGTACAGCCGCTGGAACGCCGCCACGATATACGGAGCGTCGCACTGGTAATCAAAGGGCAGTGTAGCTGGTGCTTCCGATTCACCGGAAGCGTCACCGCCGGATGCCGCCTTTTCACCTGCCTGATAAAATTCCAGCAGGTGCTGGTAGCCGTCAAAGAGCATCTGGTCGTCCGTCAGAAAGCAGTGCGGGTCCTTGTAAAAGCGCCAAATTGCGCTCCGGGCAAAGCCCACCGGGTCAGTGTTAACACTGCCCCGGACATAGGAGTTGACCAGCCAGACCATGGGCCGGAAATCCGGGACGATCTCGTGCCCGTGCCACCGGGTGGGCAACTCGTCCAGCAGCAGATCAGACATGGCGCTCTGCGGCGATCTGCAGTGCGTATGCCGCCAGCTGCTGCATGGCATCAGGATCGTCCCGCAGAGCGTCTACGGCCTGCCGAGCATCGATCAGCTGCTCGGTTTTCTGCTCGTCGGTCAGGGCGGGAACCACCACGTCGGGCTCGCCGCCGTAAGAGACCTCGGTCTGGCCACGGATGAAGGTGCTCTCGGTTGTAGTCTTGGGCGTAGAAATGACCTTGTAGGGGCCGGTCTTTTTCTGTTTGGCAACGGCACGGCGCTGCTCACGGTTCATGGGCATTGCGGCCGCCTGCTTTACGGTGGCCTGTTCTGCGGCGATGGATTCCTTGATGGCGTTCGTCACACGGACACATGCGCCGAAGTTGTTTCCGTCCAGACCCAGACGTTCTGATGCGCCCTCGCCCAGCAGCTCGTCGAAGTAGCCCATCATAAGGCGGCACTGGCCGCGCAGGATGTCGGCGGTGCCCGTATGCGCGCGCTTGCTCTCGCGGTCAGAAGCCGCCTGCATGTGCTGCTGTGCCGCGTCCATACGGTCGAGGTCGTTAGCGTTCAGCGCCGAAAATTCAAATTCCTGCCCACAGATGATCATGTATCTGTACCTCCTATAAAATGCGCCCCTGCCAGAGGTGACAGGGGCGATATTGGTTTTATGTTACGCGGTGACGTTAGTAAGGTAGTCGAAGGCTTTGGGAGTGCCCACCGCCTTGACATCCACCGCAAAAGTGGCGGGGGCGTTTGCGGAGCCGCCCACGTCGCTGGTGACGACCAGAGAAGCATTGCCCGTCTCGCCCTTACCGGTGCGGACGCTGAAGTAAACGTAGGATACGATCACGTCCTTACCGGTGCCGTACTTGATTTTGTGGCTCAGCACAAAATCCTGAAACGCGTCGCCTACGCAGCGGTTGCCGTTGACAGCAAGGGTGCGCTGGGTGCCGGTCTTGGTGGTGACGGTACCGGTGCGGATGAACGCCTCGTCCGTGGTGGAAGCGTTCAGGGTGCCGGAGTGCTCCTTCACGTGGTCGGCGCAGACGATCCATTCGGATTCTTTGGCCTGCTTGGTCTTATCAGTCTGAATGGCGAGGATGAAGTCGTCGGTGGTCTCCTCGCCTGCATAGTCGGCGCTGGGCTCGATGTCCTTTTCGGACTTGAGCGCAGCCAGAGTTTCAGCAACAGTCATAGATTATCTCCCTTTCTGGTAGTACTGGAGTTGAAGTTGGATCTGGAAGCGGCAGCTGCTGGCATCCTGACTCATGATGTATCCGGGGGACAGGCAGACCACCTTTTCGGCCTCTTTGCCGTCAGACAGCGCCGGAAGGTTCCGCCGTCCGGATTGTTTCTCTACCCACTCGGCAAATTCATCCCAGAACGCGCTGTTCGCGGCCTGCTGGACGGCCCCGGGCGAGTAGACCATGCGGGATGCCAGAACATAGTTCTTCGCCCGGCGGCTGCCGAGGAAGAACTGCTCCAGCACCATTGCCGTGGGTGTAGCTTCCAGTGAGAACTGCATCTGCTCGGTGTCGGCACCCAGATATTCGATGGAGAACACAACATCCCCGTCGTTGAGCGTCGTTGCCAGCGGGCAAGAGGCCAGCCAGTCCAGCATGGCTTTGATGTCTGCGGTCTGGCTCATTTGTTGACCTCCTTAGCACGGGTCTTGACAAACTGGATAAAGTCCTCTTTGTGGTCGTCTACGCAGCGCTCGCCCCAATGAGGCCCGCAGCCGTCCTCTCGGACACCCTGCCCACAGGGCAGACGGTAGTACTGCGCGGCTGCGTAGGGCGTGGTGTGCCGGATCAAGCCGCTGCCCAGCACCGTGCTGTCCTTGGCGCTGCCTCGCAGCGCCCCAGTGCGTACCGGGACATAGGGCGTGACCAGCCGGAGGAACTCGCCGTCCGCTTCCTTCTGCAGGCGCTGAAAGCCTGCCTCGGTGCGGTTCTGGAAGTTCGGGTCCCAGTGGATGCCGAGGTTGATCGGGCCGCTCATCCTGTCACCTCCACGTACCAGTGCGGGCAGCGCCCGTCCCGGTTGTCCTGTACACTGGTGACGGTGCCGACGCGCCCGCTGGGCAGTGTCACCTTGTCCTCCGGGGCCAGCGTCCAGTGACAGGCCCTTGCGGCTTCGTCTGCGGCCTTGAAGGCGGCAGGGTCGAGAAAGGCGCTTGCTGCGTCCAGCGGCGATTCTGCTGTGCTCTGCGGGGCTGCTGTGGAGTGACCCGGAAAAATGCAGATCTCGGAGCTGCTTTTCGGGGCAAAGCCGGAGCCTGCACCGGACTGTGCGCCGGTATCAGCTGCGGCCACCTCGCGGCAGCTCACGCCAGACAGCACCGTGGTGTAACTGGTGCTGCCAGTGCCCCGCCGGATGCAATGCACCAGCGTGACACTCTTTGTTGCGAGAAGAGGTTTGCGCATGGCGGGCCTCCTCTCAGCGTCTGCGGGGCGGGTGATACACGCCGCCCTGATACAGCATCCGTCGGGTAGACGGAGCAGAGAGCACCTCGTTCACGATCTGGCTCTGCCGTTTGCCCAGATACGCCTGCATATCCATGCCGCTGGCATAGCTCTCGGTGTAGCCGTGATTGCTCACGCTGGTCACACCGTCCCAGCTGGCGCTGACCTCTTCGGAGAGGGCCACCAGACGGGACTGACACTGTGCCAGAAGCGCCAGCTGTTCAGGCTCTTTGGCAAGGCTGGCGCGCCAGCGTGTAGCGCTCTCGATGAAGAATGCTGCGTCCACCGCCCGCGGGGTGAACTCTGTCTCGGTCAGCGCAGATCCGGGGTGCTGCGCGAGGTACTCAGGGTAGGTCAGCCAGCTGTCCATAGGTTACTCCTCGGCAAAGTTTGCCTTGGGGATGGTAATCTTGCCCATGCGCACGTTCTTGTGGTCGAACTTCAGCGCCCAGTTTGCCTTGTTGGTGAACTCGTCATCCGTCGGGGTGGGCTTGTTGATCTTATCGCCGTCAAAGGAGACACCGTTCGGGTGCAGAATGAAGGAGCGGTTATTGTACAGGATATCGGTGCCGCCTGCCTTGGCCGCGTCATACTCGGTGTAGTCCGGGGTGATGACTTTAGGATCGGCAGTCAGGACGGAGCCCTGGCCCAGCAGGAAGCTGTTGTAGTTGGTGCCGTCGTCGGTGCCGCGGTCATTCTCGACCACGACCAGACCGTTGATGGTGGGCAGGCTGACTTCCTTCTGCAGCACGTTGGTGATTACGTACTTGTTGTAGTTCAGCAGGCCCATCTTCTTGTATTCGGCCAGAATCTTGGAGTGCACCACCAGCAGACCAAACTTGCCGGAGAAGTCGCCCAGGGCGGACTGCTGCACATCGATCAGCTGGTTGGCGGTGACGCCGCCGGTCTTGACGGTCAGGGTATGGTTTGCTAGCCCGGACAGGCCCAGGACGGAATCCACCAGCTTGACCAGCAGGCTCTGCTTGTACATGCGCCAGTAGCGTCCGGTGTTGCGGGCAACAGCGGCCATAGGGTCGGCGGCAGTCAGCTCACGGGTCAGCTCGGTGGCCTTCCATGCCTTCATGCGGTCGATGCGGATCCAGGACTGCTTGCCGCCGGAGATCTCGGTGGGCACGTTATCATTGGTGCCATCACGGACCAGCGGGGCGTCGGTGTCAGGGTCCAGCGGGTTATAGAAACGGATGGTGCCCATCGGGCTACCGTTATCCAGAGAAGCGGCCAGACTCTGGTCGCTTGCCAGAATACCGGAGGCAAGGATGGAATCGGAGAAGGTGGCCTCCTGGTCCACGAAGCCCTGATAGACCTCGGGGTCAAACGGAAAACCACCAAAAGTGCCGGGAATAGGCATAGTTCAGTTACCTCGTTAGTGTCGTGCAGCTCTCACCAAAGCAGAGAGCTGCTGGAAAAGTGCCGGATTGCGGGTGCGCAGGGCCATGCGCTCGGCACCGGTCATCTGGAGAAACTCCTGCAGGGTGGGTTGTGCATTGCCGCCCTGGCTGCGGGGCTTCGGGACGATGATCGGGTTAGTAGGCTCCTGCGGCTCAGCGCCCGGCTGCGGGCCTGCGCCGTCCTGCGGGGCGGGGGCACCCTGCTGGAACAGGTACGGCTTGCGGGATTTGAGGTCAGCGAATGCCTGCTTGACATCCTCGGCCTGATTCTTGCTCTCGCACAGTGTAGCTCTGTTCGGCAGCAATGCGATAGCATCGTTCTCGTCCAGAGCACCGGCCTCGTGGGCCGCAGCGCGCAGCACGCCATTGAAGGCGAACTCTGCAGCCTGCTGGCTCAGCTGGTTGGTCAGGTTGGTGATCCGGCTGCGCAGATCATTGACGTCCACGCCGTCGAAGGCTGCCAGATCCTGCTGTGCAGTGGCCAGCTGCGCCTGCAGGCCCTGTACAGTGGCCTGATGGGCGGCTGCGTCCAGGCCATGCAGCCGCATCACTGCGTTGATCTGCTCCTCGGTCAGGCCCTCGATGGCTTTCAAATCCTCACGTTTCATGGTCTACCTCCCATTGGGCCTACAGCATTGTTGTCGCGCTGCTGTGCGCGGGCCCTCTGCACCTCTCTGACACCGGGTGCGCGGTGTAATCTGGTGCTATCGTATCACACTCCGGCGGGTAAAAACGTTATGACTTGAGCGCTCGCATACCTGAAACAAAGCATACCAAAATCCCCATAAACCCTACGCGTGCGGGCGTCAAGCGCGTTCTCGCGTGTGTATACTCTTCTTTTCTTCTGTTCAGGGTCAGGATAAGAGTTTGAGTATGTCTCTGTATGTTTTGCCCCAAAACCCGCATGAACACTTACTTTTTCGTGTCTACAAAGTTTGTATGCAACCTTTTGTTGCAACCGACAAGATTTTTGTTGCAACTGTATGCAAGCAAAACGCCCCGCGCTGGGAGGTTTGTCCTCTTCAGCGCGGGGCGTTTTGTGGTGTAGCGGTCACTTCTCGTCCGGGGCGAGGATAAGCTGGGAGCCATCCGGGAGGATGAATGCCAGCCTTGCGCCGCAGAGGGCGGCAGCCTTGGCGAGGTCTTTTGCCGACCAGCTGTCCCTGCGCAGCTTGTTGCTCATGGCCTGCGGGGTGGTCATGCCGAACGCTGCGGCAAAAGTGCTTTGGTCGGTGCTGGTCAGTTCCAGCAGGGCTTTCACTCTGGATGATGTGGTCATTTTGGGTCACTCCTTCCTGCCACAAGGATATGACTTGCCGGGGCAAAAGTCAACAACAAAAAGAAATTAAAAAATAAATCAAAAACAACTTGACTTTGTGTCTGCGCAGAGGTAACATACAGCCACCGGAAGGGTTTCTGGATAAAAAATAACGGAGGAAAACGAAAAATGGCAAATCCGAACGAGATGAGCAAGACCGAGATGCGGCTGGAAATCAACGCGGCCGAAGCAGTGGTGAACAATGGCGGTACCCTTTCGCAGGAGCAGTGGGACCGCGTGTTTAAGATGCTGCAGCTGGTCAAGGAGGGCTAAACCATGAAGAAGAAGGAACTGCGCGGCCATCTGGGGATGCTGGCGTTCAGTATGGACTCTCAGTGGTGCGTCATGCACCGGGAGGACCTGCCGGAGCCGACCCGGGTGTGCGCCGAGGGTCAGTACCAAGGGATGATCTTCACCCTCACCGTTCTGGGCGGCGACTGGGTACGGGATGCCAAGGGCAAGCACCGGGTGTTTCTGATGGGCGAATCCAGCCGTGACACCGACGAGTACACCAACAAGGAGGACTGAACCATGCGTGATCTGAGCATCGAAGAGATCAAGACCGCCGCCGATCCGGTGGCTGCCTGCAAGGAGCAGATTCGCCGCTGGAAGATTTCTTATTCCCGCTACTGCGGCTCCCGCCGCGGCGGTCTGTATTATGAGGATCATATCGCAGCACTGGAAAAGTTGCTGCGCGAGCTGAAGGAGGACTGAACCATGAAATTCTATTACAAAGGCCAGCTGGTGCGCACCAGCAAGACGCACACCTACAACTGGGCGATCCTCGAAGAGAAGGACGACGGCACTTTGAAGGTCTACAGCTGCCGGGCTGAACGGGCAGCAGCTGACACCGAGCTGACGCAGGTCATTCGCAGGGGACACCCCTACGCGCGGGTCGTCCCTCTGGACACCGAGCCGAACCCTCCGGCGCTGACCTTCGACCAGTTCATGGCTCTGGCCCGCGAGAACTACGGTAAGGGCGGCGACGGCTACGTCGAGTGCTGGGACGACCGTACCTTCGCCTATTTCGTGAAAGAGTTCGGGCCGATCACGAGGGCCAGCGCGCTGGATGCTTTTGCGCAGGCGCTGGATCAGGAGAACGAAGAGCGGGCAATCCGCAATGCTGCTGCGAAAGGAGAATGGTGATCATGAAGAAGCTGAACATCACTTACGACACCGCGGAGATCGAGAATGGCGAGAAGATCATCGGTGAGACCTGCTACTCCGTCAAGATGCAGGACGCGCTGGCAGAGCAACTGCTCCGCGACCCCGGCTCCTGCGGGGCCATCGATATGGCCCACCTCGAGTTTCTGCTCCAGAGCGTGGAGATCCTGCAGGGCCGGAAATTCGTGGACGGCAGCATCAAGCACTATGAACTGGTAAAGGAGGGATAATCTATGAAGAAGGTCAACTGGAAGGTCTACGGTGAGGCGCTGGACGCGCTTCAGGCGCAGTTCTCTGCGGAGGACGGCATCCAGATCCACAACTGCAACTTTGCTCGGCAGGGTACCCCGGTGAAGATGGGTGTCCAGTGGGCTTCCCTCGGAACCAAGAGCCCGGAGGAGGCTGCCGAGTATGCAAACCGAGTTCTGGACGCTGCCATGGCGGCAGAGAACTTCGTGTACAACGGCTATGTGGTGGACTACGGCGGAGGTGATCAGTGATGCGGGGATTCCGAACGGAAATGTGCGTGGACAGCCAGCTTTGGCACGAGGATAGCTTCGAGCTGAACGGCTCGGAGATTCGGTGGCAGGCCAAGGTCTGCGAGAAGCACAGCGAGTTTGGTATCGACGGCGGCAGGATCCTGAAGCTCTGGGTCAGTCAACTGCCGCCGGGCGATGTGCGTTACTGGCAGGAGGTTGCTTATTATGACCGTGGGTGGTGTACCCGACCGCTCACCCCGGAAGCGAAAGCCGCAGTTGAATATGTTGTTGATATGTTCCGGTGAATTGACCCAACAAGAAAAGCCCTGAAGGTGCATTCCTTCAGGGCTTTTGCTTTGCTCATTTGTCAGCTGATCTTTTCAATTTCGCCGGTTTCCTTGTCCACAAAATACTCGGCCAGAACGGTGCCGCTACCCAGAGTATTTGCGTCATGCTCCTCTTTGGGGACGTAGTCCTGCACGGTTACATCCAGTTGCCCGCCCATGTCCATGATCTTCGTGGTGGTGTTGTAGTTGAAGTTCACAATAAAGTGGATCTCGCTGTCGTCGGTGAAATACTGCTTGTAGTAGTCCAGCGCACACTCGCTCATGTCGATGTTCTCTGCAATCAGCGAAATACGCCAGTTGCCGGTGTTATCGTTGCGCACCTTGCTTACCGAGAACTTGATGCCGTCCAAAGGCGAAGATTCAGCGCTGACTGCGCTCTCCGGTGCAGCACTGGTGCTTTCCGGCTCGGCGCTGACGCTCTCGCTCACGGAACTGGCCGGCGCGCTGGATGCTGCGCTACTGGCGGTGCTGGAAGAGCTGCCGCCGCAGGCGGTCAAGCCGAGCGCGAGGGCGAGCAGCACAATACCCGCCCGGATTCGATTCTTGATCTTCATAGTGTGAAACCTCCTTTATTCTGGCCTGAATTATAGCACGGCCTTTTCAAGAAGTCCAGCACACTTATTTTCGTGCCTGCGCGGCTGCGCTGGCTGCTGCGCTGCGGCCAAAGCCGGGCACGCTCTCCCGCAGCTGGTACTGCTGCAGCCCGGTCTGGCTGAGGAAATCTTTCATCTTTGCACGAGAGGCCGCCAGCTTTGCCGCTGCGGCCTTTTCTGCGTCCTTCTGGCCGCTTTCCTTGGCAACCAGAAACGCCCGTTTGTCGGCTCTGATCTGGCGCTCCTGGGCACGCTGCATCTGGGTGGCCTTGTACCGTCCGATTTCCTTGCCGTTGTAGTTTACGGTAGCGGCATTGATCGCGGCCAGCCTCTCGGGGGTGTAGCTTCGCACACTGGCTCCCTCCCAGAACATGCTCCAGTTATGAGCACAGTTGGCACCCATGAACCCGCGCACGTCGCCGTAGCCGATATCGGAGAGGGACAGATATCCGTGCCGCCCGCTGCGGCTGACGATCTGGCCCTGCCACCAGCTGTGGTTGGTCAGGTCCTGCCCGCCGTCGCCGGTGCGGGCACCCACGTGGGCATCCAGCTCCATCAGATCGCATTCCAGTGCGTCTGCGTTGTGGCGGGTGATCTCTCCGGCAGTCTGGTTGATGCCGGTGCGGGTAGCCCGCAGCACCACTACGTCCAGCGTGTCCACGTGGCCGCTGGGGTAGGTGATAGCCCCCACACCTTTTGCTGCTAAAGCATTCAATGCTCGCTGTGCTGCATCGTCGGAGCTGAACGCGCCGCTGGCGGCATCCATGTGGGCCATGTCCAGATAATACGCCAGCTGCCGCTGAGTGGTCTCCACCATGTTCTGGTTGCCCATCACAGCGCGGCTCTGGGTCAGGTTGTATAGGGTGTTCATGGTGCGCCGGTAGCCGCTTTCCAGCAGCTGCTGCGCCTCCTCACTCTCGCCCAGAGGGGTCAGAGAGCGGCCTGCCGCGGCTGCATCCAGCATGTCCTTGGTGTATGCCTGTTTTATTGCCTGGGCAAACACAGCGGCTTCCTGGGGCCCCAGCTCCTGCACAATGGCCTGCATCTGCCGCAGAAGGTATGCCCGGCTCGCGCCCAGCGCCTGCGCCCGGAAGCTCTGCCACTCCGCTGTGGAGGTGATCTTGCCCGCCTTGACGATCCGGCGCACCATGTCCCGCAGGATACGTTCGTTCAGCTCGTCCCACGGGGCCGCCATAAGCCCAGCGTAGCCGTTAACTTCGTCCGGGGTCAGCATGGCGTTACCTCATGGTGCCCCTCGTGCATCTTCACCTGAAAGCCCAGCAGCTCGGTGATGTGCTTTGCTTCATAGTATCGCTCCCAGAGTGCAGGGCTGCGCAGGACGCGGGCGTTGTCGTGCAGCCAGTCCAGCCGCTTTGCGGTGCGCTCCGTCCGCAACTTTGTCTCTTTAGCCGTCGCCATTGTCGATCACTCCCTTCAGGATGTCATTGGCCCCAGCTTCCTGCTGAATGGCTTGCACTGCCCGTGTAGCGGTCTCTTCGTCCTCGCCAAAGAAGTGCATCCGGTACTCGGTCTTGCTGCGCAGGCCCATGCTGACCTCCTGCTGCCACTGGGCCATCTCGGACAGGCGGTCAAGGATGATGCTGTCATCCCACTTGAAGGAGATGTTCAGTTTGCCTTTGCCGGGTGCGCCGGGAATGTGATCTGCCCAGTAGTCCAGCGCATCGATCAGGCCGCGCAGAGCGTCCTCCAGTGCTGCCTGAAGGTCGGAGACCGTGGAGTACAGCTTCTGCTTGCTGCTGACGATCTCGGTGGCGGTCTTTTCCACGTCTGCCACCTGAGACAGCACACCGAAGCTCAGGCCCGCGTGGCTTTCCACATTGCGCAGATACTGGTTCAGACCGGACAGGTAGCTGCCGTCCCGCAGGGCGGGGGAGAACACCTGATAAAACGGGGCGCTGTCGGTGATACCGGTGTTGACGTTGATGCCGTGGAACAGCCGTTCTCTGTGGTGCGGTGCCGTGCTGTCGATGGCTTCCGGCGGCACGCCGTATTCCCTGAGCGCCTGCGCTTTGGACAACTGCTGCCCGGCGGCGCTGGGCTTGAGAAATTTCTCATCCGTGTCTACCGCCAGCTCTCCGCCCTCGTACTCCCAGTCCAGCCGTGTGTACTGTTCGTCGGCATCGATGATCTGCTTGCGGGCGGGTTCAAACATAGCCGCGCCCAGCTCACTGTCCGGATCGACGCTGTTAACAATAGGCGTAACAAAATATCCCACCGGGAGCTTTTCCAGCCCGGTCAGGTACGCTACCGGCTGGATGTCGTCCCACTCCGGGCGGATGCTCAGATCCTCCGGGCTGCCGAGACTGTCCTGTGTTGCGCTGCGGAAGGCCAGATTGACCACCTTGATGCAGGGGAACTGTGTGGGCGCTGCAAGGTCGTAATCTTCCAGCTGCGCCAGCTCTTCATCCCGCAGGTCTGCGCGGCTTTCCAGCACGTGCATCCACTCCGCGCGGTGGTAGTAGTTATCGTCATCCTGAATGCTGTCGATGAACACGCCCTCGGTCAGGCTTCCCTCCACGTCGTGGGCCACGGGGAAGTACCGGGACGCGTTGCAGAAGGAAATACCCAGCTTTTTGCCGCTCTGGTAGGGCTTCCAGATGCCGCTGCCAAGGGCCAGCGCTACCGTGAAGATGCGCCGTCTGCGGGGCGTGAGCACCCGCTGCAGCTGGGCGTTGATCCAGTCGGCACGGTCGCTGCCCTCCACCGTGGCTTCCAGCTCCAGCATGGTCAGCCGTGCCAGCTCTGCGCAGATCAGCGCGGGCAGGTCGAGGGTCAAAGTCTCCGGGTTCTTATCCAGCGGCAGGCCGTTGATGGCTGCACCGTACCAGTCCTCAATGGCCCGCTGCATCCGGCCGGTGACAAGGGTCTTGCAGCCGATGATGTTTTCAATGTCGGCGTGGTTTATCATGCGTTCTGTACACCTCTCTTTTGCCAGACGTCCTCAAGGGCGTATCTGGTCATGTCGATGCTGTGGTTTGCCGCATCGACAAAGCCCGGCATCACTTCGCCGGTCTTTTTGTCGAGGGCGTACTCATACTCTGAAAATTCTCGGGCCGTCCATGGGCAGCGCTGGGGGTCGATGACGATCTTTGCGCGGCTCTGCAGCCACTTCATGCCGTCGGTGACGGATGTGCCGCCGTGGGCGGCGTACTTCCGGCAGCCGCGCAGGCGGCTGAACCCCAGATCCCGCAGTGTAGCGATTGACCGGTTGGCCGCGCTGTCCGCGATGATCTCATCGTGGAGGTGCCGCTTGAGCACCTCGGCCAGCTGGGCATCGGTTTCTTTCTGGGCCCGGTGCTCCTCGTAGATGTAGACGGTCTGCCGGGCGTGGTCGTAGCTCATGCCGCCAAAATGGTTCGGGTCGGGGTACCAGCCGAAGTCCAGACCGTAATAGCGGCGGTCAAACCCGGCGATCTCCTCGCTGGTGATGGGCCGCAGCTCCAGATTCTCAAAGACGGCGGTGCCGCAGCCCACCACCTCGCCCAGATACTCGTGGGCATAGGCCACCGGGTCCCGCTGTTTGAGGGTTTCTGCATCGTCAAAGAAGCGGGGGCCCAGCCACTCGGGCGGGGTGGTCAGATAGGTGGTGTGGTGCCGGAACTGCTTCGGCTTTGCCTCCCGCTTGTACCGGTTGACCCAATGCCGCGCCATGGCGGGGGAGTTGAAGGTCTTGAAGGAAAAGCTGAAGGGGCCGCCACGGAACACCGACTGCTCCACGTTTCGTATCTCTTCGGGGCCATCGTACTGGTCGAACTCTTCAAAGTGCATCACGCCGAAGTAGCCGAACGGTACGGCGATGGATTTCAGCTTGCCGGGGTCGTCCAGACCGTAGAACTGGATGGTCTGCCCGGTGGGGATATAGGTCAGGGTATAGGGCTTCTTGGTCTGCTTCCACAAATGCCGGATGCCCATGCGGTCGATGACGCGGTTGTACTCCGGCCAGACACTGGTGGCGAGGGTGTTGCCCACCTTGCGCAGGACGACCGCGTGGATGTTCGGCACCCGCATCACCAGCAGCACCACCTCGGTGGCGGCAAACGTCGATTTGAGAGAGCCGCGCCCTCCGTCGCCCAGATACTCGTTGTACTCACCCGACCAGATGGCGGTGTGGGCGGCGTAGTATTCAGGGATGATCAGGCTGCTTAGTTTCAGCTGCTGCTTCAGCAGGTTTGGGGGCTGCCGTCTTTGGTATGTCATCCACAAACACCACCTTTCCGTCGTAACCTCTCAGCTCCGGGTGCTCGCTCCAATGCTCCGGGTCACGGTTTTTCAAGAAGAAGCACATTGCGCCCAGATCGCCGCTCTGGGCCTTTTTGAACAGGGCGTTCTCCACGCTGGCCAGTGCCGCCTCCGCGCCTACGCTGAGGGCCTGCTTGATGCGCGGGTCCTGCGTGCACCAGCGCCGGAAAGTGCGCACCGGCACGCCGATCTGCTCGCAGATCTCCGCCTGCGTCAGACCGTGCATCGCCAGCCGCTGCAATCGCAGCAGCCCGCTGGGGCTGTTCCACTTGCTGATTTGGGATTCTCGTGCCAAGGTTTCACCTCCGTATGAGAAAACGGCACGCACCGGCTCTGCTTCCAGAGCCCTGCGGGCGGAGGATGACCCGTGTGCGTGCCGTTTTGGCTATGAAAAATGCCGGGGCGGGAAAGGAGTAAAAACCTGCCCCGGCGGGGAATGGTTATTTCAGGCGGACGGCCTTTTCACCGGTGAAGTCCTCCCAGCGCTGGACGATCACGTCCACATAGCGCGGGTCATACTCCATGGTGTAGCACTTCCTGCTCAGCTGCTCGCAGGCGATCAGCGTAGAACCGCTGCCGCCGAACAGGTCCAGCACGGTCTGGCCGGGCAGGGAGCTGTTCTTGATCAGCCTGCCGCACAGCACCACTGGCTTCATGGTAGGGTGCTCTGCGTTGCGGGGCGGCTTGTCGCAGCGGATCACGCTGCTGGGCTTCTGGGTCAGCAGCGCCTGCGCCTTGATGGCCCAGTCCAGCAGCTGATCCTTCTTCATGTGCCGCAGGTCGTCCGGCTTTGCGTCGTCGATGACAGTGGTCTGGCTGCGGTCGTTGACAAAGTAGTGGTTTGCGCCGGGCTTCCAGCCGTACAGGCAGGGCTCGTGTTGCCACTGGTAGTCGCTGTGGCCGAGAACAAGACTGTTCTTGACCCAGACCAGACACCCGTGCAAACCCCAGCCCGCCTCCCGGAACATGGCCCGGAAGGCCTCACCCTCCGTGTCTGCGTGGAAGATGTACGCGCTGGCCCCAGTGCGGCAGGCATCGAAGGCCCGGCTGTATGCCTGAAGCAGGAATTGCCGGAACTGGCTCTCTGCCATGTTGTCGTTCTCGATCTTCTTGCCGTTCGAGCCCTGATAATTCACGTTATAGGGCGGGTCGGTGAGCAGCAGGTCAGCCAGCTGGCCGTCCATCAGCCGCTCCACGTCCTGCGGGCTGGTGCTGTCGCCGCACATGACCCGGTGGTCACCCAGCAGCCAGATGTCGCCGCGCTGGGTGATGGGCTGCTCCGGGGGCTCTGCGGTGAAGTCGTCCTCCTTGACCTCCTCGTCGATCTTGATCTGGAGGTTCAGGCCGAAGTCGGTCATGTCGTAGTCGATGCCGGTCAGCTCCTGCACCAGAAGCTGCAGGTCCCACTCGGCAACTTCGCCGGTGGAGTTGTCTGCGATGCGCAGGGCCTTGACCTTTTCCGGCTCAAGCTCTGCCGCTACGATCACCGGCACTTCCTGCAACTTGAGCCTCCGGGCGGCCTTGTACCGGGTGTGTCCGGCGATGATCACGCCGTCCCTGTCCACGATGATGGGGGACTGAAAGCCAAACTCTTTGATGCTGTTGGCGACGGCTTTTGCGGCCTCGTCATTGCGCCGGGGGTTATTGTCATAGGGGCGGATTTCGTCCAGCCGTTTGTACTCGATTTGGTGTTTCACGCTCTCCATGCAATCCCTCCGGGCAATAAAATAGGCTCTCTGGCAATTGTACCAGAGAGCCTAGGGTAAAAACGTTATGACTTACTTTTTGGCTTTCGCCTTGGTGGTCTTGGGCTTGGCCTTTGCGGCCTTGTCCAGCTTGGCGTAGGGGTCTTTCCAGCCGGGGTAGGGCTTCGGCCAGTCACCAACGTGGATGTGCCAGCAATCCACCGCATATTTGCGTGCATCCCTGCCGCATTTCTGGCCCGCCGGGCTGTTTTCAACCTGAGAAATCAAAGCTTCATTCCAATTGCGTTCTGCCATATTCTACTCCTTACCAGTTCGGGGTGTACCCGTTTGCATTTGCGATTGTTTTACTGCTCATGGTGAGTGCGCTACGGTCGAGTGTTACGACGTACTGGCGCGCGGACCGTTGCGTGCTGTTGCCCCAGTAGTTATCAAGAATAACATTTTTGCCTCTGGCTGCCGCGAGGATAGGGTACATCGTCTCAGGATTACCGCCATAGCTACCACGCTTTGCTATCGCAAGAGCGTTGTATAACTTGGGTTTTCTGCGACGAAGCTGCTGGAAATCCTGTTTGAGCTGATAGGTGGTTATCGGTCTAGCCTTTCCGTTGAGAAATGCCTTAACCTGATACTGCCCATATCCGCCAGACCCTCCGGCATCACTCTGCGCCCAGTAAGTGCCTGCACCGTGCACACCCTGCGAATAGTAGGCTTGCTTGCCGGACAAGAGCTGCTGGTTCATCTTTTTGCCTACTGCTGCACTGCTGGCGTTGTCAGCATGATACATGGATTCCTCACCGGCTTTTTGGCGGGCCTTTTCATAGGCCGCTTCACTAAGGACGGTTGGCTTGTTTGCGTCCCATCCGACCAGTGACATATAGCGCTGCACAAACGTGTCATTCTGCGTGCCGTCTTTAGCGATAGGCAGGTTGTCGATTGCCCTGACGGTATCTGCGGCATCCTGATCGCTCATCTGCATCAGGGCCGCCGGGTTGCCCTTGATCTGTGCCAGCAGCTGCTGTTCACGGGTCTGGGATGCTGCCGGTGCCGCTGCTTTCGCTGCACCTCCTGCACCACCGCCTCCGCCCATGCCGTGGCTGCCGCCCATACTTCCACCTCTGCCGCCCATGTGAATCCTCCCTTGACCGTGAATTTCTCGGTCAAGGGTAACATGAAAAGCGGGGGCAAAACGTTACGAATTACTTTTTCTTGGGTTTCGCCTTGGTGGTTTTCTTCTTGCTGGCGGGCTTCTCCATACCCAGATTAGGGAAGGGGTAGGGGGAAGCCGGAGTGTCGAGGGGCCGGAATTTCTGCTCTGCCGCTTCGATCTCTTTCAGCTTCTTTGCGGAAACCTTTGCTTTTGCCATAGTGAGATACCTCCAGATTGATTTTACCACACTTCGATTTCCAGTTCAATCACGCGCTTGCCGGAACCGTAGGTGCGGGACGGGCCGGTGTGGGTAGAACGGACACCGGTGATCTTGTGATGGGTGCCAACGGCAAGAACGGCCTCCGACTGACTGGGCTGGATGAATGCCGCCCGGGTGCTCTTGGCGGTGTGATACCGGATCAGCACCTCACGGTTGCCGGAAACGGAGCCGCCCTGCCCATGCTTGCCTGCACTGCGGCTGCCGCCGGGCTGCGGCCAGAAGGGGTTGTCACGGCTGTCGTAGGCGGTGGATTCCAGGCAGTCGTTCGTCCAGGTCTTGCCCACCAGCGCCTTGCGCAGCTGGCTGTCGCTCATGCTCTGGTAGTTGTTGACCTTCAGGCGCTTCAGGAAGTCGTCGTGGTCGGCGCGGTACAGGGTGGTCTCCTGCCCGATGGGCTTTGCCAGCTTGTCTACTGCGTCCATCATAGCCTGCTGCCGTGCGGTCAATGGCAGCTTATTGGCGGCTGCCCAGTTGGCGTTCTGGCTCAGGGCCTTGCCGTTGCTCTGCATGACCGGATTGATGTAGTCGGTCACGCCTGCGGCCAGCGCCGGGTCGCGCATCATCTGCCGCTGCGCGGCGCTCTCCATCGCGGAGACCTGCTGCGGGGTCAGATGGCCGAAGCCATTTGCGCCGGTGGGTGGGCCTGCCTGCTGGGGCGCTACCGGTGCTGCCTGCTGGGGTGCTGCCGGTGCCGCCTGAACTGCCGGTGCTGCTTGAATCGTGGGCATCGCCTGTGCGGCTGCTGCGGGCGCTCCTGCGCCGCCTCCCATGCCCTGGGAACCTCTCATGCTGCTGCCTCTGCCGCCCATCACTGCGCCTCCTCTCTGGCCCTTACGCGGGTCGCCATGTTGTGCGGGAATGCCTGCCACGGGATGCTGTGCTCCCGCAGCAGTGCTGCCATTGCAGGCGACGTTTTGCCGTAGACCAGAATCTCGGATGGCTCGGTCTGCCGGATCAGCTCTTTCAGCCCTCCCATCAGACCATCGGATGCGTCCTTGTGGACGAGGCAGCCCACCGTGCTCACGGCCACCGCGCCGCCTTTGCTGATGCCGTCGAAGCACCAGTGGAAGCTGTCCTCATCCGACCAGCTTGCTGCCGGAATGGCGCAGACCCCGTTGTGCTGCAGCCATGCGGTGAGCAGTTGGTTCCGGTAGTGGTTCCAGTGCTGGATGGGCGCGGGGAAGTCGGTGTAAAGCGAGAAGTCCGGGCCGAGCACCAGCGGGCATTTTGCCAGCGCATCGAGATACCGCTGCGGCTGCCTCCAGAAGCGCTCGAACTGGTAATCGTCGAGGAAGAAGTGCACGCCTGCGTTCTCCGGGTGCCTGCATGTCAGCAGCTCGTTGAAGCCGATCAGGTGATCAACCCCAAAGGGTAGCGGCAGGGCCTTGGTGACGGGGTTGCCCGCCGGGGTCAGCTCGAGGCCGTCCAGCAGAAACCAGTTCACCAGCAGGCCCGTCCTCATCCGCTCGTTAGAAAAACCCATGCTCCACCCTCCTGTGTGTTATCCAGAAGGGCATAGCATGGGTTTCTTAGTGAAAACGTTATGACTTGCGCACAGCCGCCGCTGCGGGCCTCCGTGGCGGGTTTTTGTGAATCGGGCGGGAAACTTTACCGCCTGCGCTGCTGCGGCGCTCACGGCGGCGTTCTGCGGCTCATGCGCGTTGCAGCTCCTGCCACACCCAGACCCGCAGGGTCTCGGGGGAAATGCCGCCGCCGTAGAGCAGCGCTGCCTTGCGCCAGCTGACCTTGCCCGGACCCAGAAATACGATCTCGAAGGCCCGGCGGGTCAGCGGGTCCTCGATGGTGCTGATAAAGCCGCGACGCTCTGCGCGGGAAAGCCTGCGGAATGCTCGGGTGCTCACTTGTTGTCTCCCTTCTTCGCTGCCTGAATGTGGGTCTTTACCGCCTGCATCAGGCTGTTCTGGTCGGTGTCCTTGCGGTTCAGCGCCTTGACCACCATCTCGTCCGCACCGCCCTTGACGAGCAGCCGGTGGACGATGACACTCTGGGTCTGGCCCTGCCGGTAGAGCCGTGCTTCGCCCTGGGCGTAAAGCTCCAGACTCCACGGCAGGCTGTACCAGATCAGGTGATGCCCGCCCTGCTGCAGGTTCAGGCCGTAGGCGCAGCTGGCGGGCTGGGCCAGCAGAACGTCCAGCTTTCCCGCGTTCCAGTCTGCGGCATCCTGCCCGGAGCGCAGCACGGCAAATCTGAGGCCCCTGTGGTGTGCTTTCAGTGTTTCGGTGAGCTGCTCCTCGTCGAAGCGGAAACCGTAAAACACGAGGGCTTTCTGGCCGTCCAGCGCGTCGATCAGTTCATCGAAAGCATCCAGCTTGCACCGGTGGATCGGGTGCACCGTGCCGCCCTCGTCGTAGATGCTGCCGTTGCACAGCTGCAGGAGCTTGCCGGTCAGGGCTGCCGCCTGCTGGGCGGTGATGGTCTCGCCGTCCACATCCAGCAGGTAGTCCTTCTCCAGCTTCTTGTAGGCCGCCTTGGCAGGCTTGTCCAGCACCACCGGGATGTCGTCGATGATCTTCTCCGGCAGGGTCAGGTGGTCGGCGGCTTTGAAGCTCAGGACGATGTCCTTGATGCGGCCCTCCACCGCTTCAGCGGCACCGTCCTTCGGCTCGTAGCTGTACTCGGTGGGCCAGAAGTAGTCCTTGCGATAGTGGGTGATGTACCGGCCCAGCCGCTCGCCCTGATCCAGCAGGTAGATCTGGGCCCAGAGGTCCAGCAGGCTGTTTGGCCGTGGCGTGCCGGTCAGCTCCACCACCTTGTGGATTCTGGAGCGCACGGCTTTCAGGGCTTTGAACCGCTGGGCTGCGTGGTTCTTGAAGCTGGACGCTTCGTCCAGAACCACCATGTCAAAGTTCCAGCCCCGGCCCAGCGTGTGTACCAGCCAGGGAACGTTCTCGCGGTTGATGATGTAAATATCTGCCGGGGCTTCCAGTGCGGCTTTGCGCTGCTTCTCGGTGCCCAGCACGGTAGAAATGCGCAGGTGCTGCAAATGCTCCCATTTGGCGGCTTCGTCCTGCCACGTCGCTTCTGCGACCTTCTTTGGGGCTACGATCAGCACCCGGCTGATCTCCAGCCGGTCGTAGATCAGCTGGTCGATGGCGGTCAGGGTGACCACCGTCTTGCCCAGACCCATTTCCATCCAGAGCGCCACGCCGGGCTTCTCGAGGATCGCTTCGATGCCCGCCTGCTGATATGGGTGCGGGTGAAATTGCTGCATTGCTTTGACCTCCGTTTCTTTTAGGGCAGTGTGTCAGTCGTCGATTTCGTAGGGCCAGTCCTCGTCGTCAGCCCAGTCGTCGTAGTCGTCGTCCGCATAGGAAGTTGTTAGCGCGAAGCTCTCCGTGCTCAGCTGAAACACCAGCTGCTGTATTTGCTTGACGGTGCTGATCTCGTAGCACCGGAATCCGAACTCGGCCAGACGCTGCCGCCACCACTCCTGCAGTCCTCCCGCCTTGACCTTTGCCCCGGGTCGCTTGAGTTCCACAAAGGCGATGATGCCGCCGGGGAAGAGGATCATCCGGTCCGGCACACCCCTGTGTCCGGGACAGGTCCATTTCAGGCACACCCCGCCCTCGTCCTCCACGGCCTTGCGCAGGATGTTCTCGATGCTCTTTTCGAGGGGCTTATTTGTCGGCATTGTAGTTTCTCCTTTCGCTCATTTGTCCGTGCATACATGTAACAAAACATACCGAAGCTCCTTATATCCCTACGCGTGTAAGCGTGTACGTGCGGGCGCTTTACGCGCACGTCTTATTTCTCTTCTTCTTTCTTCTTCTAGGGGAAAAGATTGTATGTTGAGTTTGTTTTGACCGAAAAAGCCGCATAAACACTCACTTTTTCATGCATACAACTTTCAAAAAGCGTGTATGTCGGCTTTGTATGCACCGTATGCACGGTTTCTTGAATCCCTCGTGTTTACAAAAAATTCATGCTTTTCTGTATGTTCGTGTATGCATTTTTGCCGACCTTGCCGCAGGTGCTTTGTATGCACGGCGGCGGGTTTCGGCGGGCTTTGTATACACGTTTCTGGCGGGGTAATTACTCCGATTTTCTGCGCCAGATCCGCTGCACCCCGTAGGGTCCATGGCGCTGCGGGTACTTTGCGGGCTGCCAGTTCGGGGAGCTGTTCAGCACCGCTGCAATGCGCTTGGACTGCATCCGGTCGGGGGCCTTTCCGGTGCTGTCGAGCGCCTCCCGCCAGATCTCGTTGACACAGATCGTGGTGCGCTGCTGGGTGGCGGTGGCGGGGTCTGCAGGGCTGTTCTCCCACCATGCCACGCGCTCGTCTACCGTGCGCTTTGCCCAGTCAAGCGGCACCGGTTTTTCCAGAAATTCGAGGATGTCACCGTCCCACGGGTCGCGTTCGGTGTGTGCCTGCTGCTCTGCCAGCGCGGCCTTTTGCAGCTCGTCCCGGAGGATCAGCTCCTCTCCGGCGTTGAACCGGGCCACCGCTTCGGCCCACAGCTGATCCACCTCTGTGGGGGTCAGATCGTCGTGAACGACCAGTGTGCGGCGCTCAAAGCTGCAATCTATGGGCCAGTATCGGCGGTTGCCGGTGGCATCGCGGAGAAAATCGGAGCTGTTGGAGGTACCGAAGAACACGCATCGGCGGGGGTATTGCACCGTTCTCCGGCCATAAGCGGCCCGGTAACGGTCCTCGGTCTGGCTCAGGAACTGCTTTGCCGCCTCGCTCTCGGAGCGGCTGAAGGCCGTCATTTCGCCCAGCTCGACGATCCACACGCCGCGCAGGTTTTCACGGGCATCCTTGCCGTCGAAGCTGGTGATGCTGTCGTTGAACCACTCCCGGCCCATCCGGCTGAGCAGCAGGCTCTTGCCAATGCCCTGCCTGCCGCTGAGGATGCAGATCTGGTCGAACTTGCACCCCGGGCGGAAGCACCGGGCCACCGCAGCAACGAACATCTTCCGCGTCACCGCCCGGGTGTAGCTGCTATCCTCTGCGCCGAGGTAATCAATGAACAGCCTGTCCAGCCGTTCGGTGCCGTCCCAGACGAGACCCTGCAGGTACTCCCGCACTGGGTCTTTCGCGTGGTGGCCGCCGGTCAGGGCTACCGCGTCTGCGGCCTTGTTGACCCCGCTGAAGTGGTAGACTGTCTCAAGGTACCACCGCACGCCCGCGTCGTCCTCGTCCGACCAGTCCCGCTCCTGCACCTTGTCGCTCCACGGGAAGGGGCCCTTGCACCGCAGCCGTTCCGAGAAGGTGTCGTTCCAGATGCGGCCCTTGAGCGCCGGATCGTGCTCGAGGATGATCCACGCATTCTGGATGGTGCTGGCCAGTGCGCCCTTCTGGGTACGGTCGAGCTTTTCCTGCCACTTGTCCGGGTCGGTGTCCTCTTCTGGCAGCGGCTCGAAGCCCTCCATCGCGTGGTCTACCGCCTCCTGCCGCAGCAGGGCCGCCGTGGGGCCGTCGCTCTCGGCCAGCGCCCGCATCTGCTGCCAGCTGGGCAGGGAGGCGGTAGGTGTGCCAGGGGCGGCATCCGCGTCCAGATCGCCGAACTTGTGGATGCGCACCAGATCCCATGCGTTCAGCAGCTTGCCGCCTGCGGGGTCGGTGCTGTGGTGACTATAAATAAAGGTAGCGTTGTCGTAAAGCACCGCGCCTGCGGTGGTGCTGCCTGCGGCGTAGGTCAGGCGGCCCGCGCCTGCATTCACGTACACACCGGGGAGAAACTTCTCAATCGCTGCGGGCACGTCGTAAGTCCGGCAGAAAGCGCCCACCACGCCCTGTTTGGCGGTGGGGTCGGCCTGCTTGCCGCCGGGCAGCTTGACCGTCTCAGCGGGGCAGGCGGGCCATTGGCGCACGTCGTGCCAGTCGGCGTAGAGCCACAGCAGGTCGTCCACGCTGATGCGGCTGCCGTCCTCGGTGGCCTCACAGACCCACTGGCTGTCGGCGCTGCGGCTGGGCCAGTACATCAGGCGCTCGGTCTCGAAGGTGGTCGGGTCAAACACCTTCATGGTGGGGTCCAGCATCTGGGCCAGCATCCGGGCGCAGGGCTGGTACTCTTCCGGCTGCATCATGCGATCTGTGGGAAAGATTGCCCGCAGCCGGGGGTGCTCCGGGTCGTGCTTCCGGGTGGAGTAGACCGCTGCCGTGCCTATGCCCCTGATGACCTGCACCCATTTGGCGGTGCTGCCGGGTTCGCAGTTGTCCATATCCAGCGTGATCAGGCTGCGCCCGGTGCAGCAGCCGCGCTTGCGGCTCCCACCCCGCAGGGTGCCGCCCACGAAGCCGCCCACGTCCTTCAGGTCAGCCTGCCTGCCCTTGGACAGGGCCATGTACTCCGCGTGGGTCTCGGTGCCGCAATTGTTCTGCATGGCGTTCTGCAGATCGTCAGTGAAGTCGGCCCATGTGATGGAGCAACCGTCCCACTCGGTCGCTGTGCGGCTGCCGCCCACGCTGATCTCAATTGGTGTAGCGCTCATTTGTCCTCCTCCTTCAGCGGGCCATACTTGTACCGCTTTGCATTCCATCTGGCTTTTGCATCGATCTGCGTGCTGCCGCGCTCGCCGACCCTGCCGCAGCGGGTGCAGACCACCGACCAGCCGCCGTCCTTTGCGTACCTGCTGCTCTTGCGGTAGCGGGTTAGCCCGACTTTGCCCTTCGGGCGTTTCTCTGCGTCGTAGGGCATCGCGCCGCAGGTGCAGGTGAACAGCGCCGAGGTGCTGGGTAGGGATTCTGTTTTCTTCATCGTCCTCAATCCTTTGTAAAGAAGTCACCGTGCCAGCCTGCGGCGTTCAGGGGCAGCCCCTCGGCCCAGGGAGGCACGATGCTCATAATGCGTACCACGTTGTCCAGCGCGACTTCCGCGTCCTGCGTGGTAGGCAGCTCGATGATGACCTCGTCGTGGACGTGGAACACCACCTGGTACCCAGCCCGTCGGAGGTTATCCAGCGCGAAAGCCAGGCAATCCCGGCCCACAGCTTGGGTGAGGTTCTCGGTCAACTTGCCGCCGTAGGCCTCGGCTTCCCGCCAGCTGCCCGTGTCCCACTCCTTATAAGTAATGCGGTCATCCGGCGTGGTGCCGGGGTCGGCGTAGAAGAGCTTGCGCCCGCTGGGCAGCTGCATCGTCAGAAACGGGAAGGGAAAGCCCCAGGCCACCTCTTTGCGGAGCGTCACCCCTACTCGGGGCATGGTAGTCCTGCCGGTGCGGATGGTGTGCACCGCTGCGTCCTGCATCCTGCGCCAGAGCTTGCAGATGCTGGGGTTCTGCCTGCGCCAGCGGTTCACGATGTCCTGTAGGCCCTCGTCGTCCAGGCCCAGCTGATCGCCGCCCATGCGCTTCATAGCGCCCACACCGCCCTGGTAGCCCAGAGCCAGCGTTGCCACTTTGCCGCGCTGGCGGTATTTGTAGTTGGGGTTGCCCTTGACGATGCTGTCAAAGGGCACGCCGAAGATGCGGGCGGCTGTGGCTTCGTAGATCTTGCCAGTGGTGCGGAAAACGTCCAGCACCCACTCCTCGCCGGCCAGCCATGCGATCAGCCGGGCTTCGATGGCTGAGAAATCTGCATCCACGAAGGTGCAGCCTTTGCCGGGCACCAGCGCCGTGCGGATGAGCTGGCTCAGCGTATCAGATACATTGTCGGTCAGCAGAGCTAACGCTTCGGGGTCGTGTAGCTTTACAATGCTGCGCCACTCAGCCTGATGGTCGAGGTAAGTTCGGGGCAGGTTCTGCACCTGAAGCAGCCGCCCGGCCCAGCGGCCTGTCCGGCTGGCTCCATAGAACTGCAGGGTACCACGCACCCGGTGGTCAGGGCCTGCGCTGGCTGCGATGGTCTCGTACTTGGTGTTACTGGTCTTGCCCAGCTGCTGCCGGAGCTCCAATACCCGGCGCACGTCGCTGGGCAGGTCACCCACCAGAGCCTTGCCTACGTCCTCTTTGGTCAGTCCGGGCATCTCTACGCCCCGGTTGTGGAGCCAGCCCAGCAGCTGGGCTCTGCTGCCGGGGTTGGCCAGACCGGTCAGGGCTTTACACTCGGCGGTCTGCTTCTCCGTGATCAGCGCGGAGCAGGCGAGGGCCCCCTTTACCAGCTCCATATCCACCGCCACGCCCCGGGCGTTCATCTCCATGTCCTCCCGCCACTGCTGCATGATGCTCTCGGGAACCGGCCAGGGGGCCAGCTTCCGGTCATTCGCCCGCTCGGCGATCACGTCCATGCCGTTGTACTTGCAGAACAGCTTCCACTTTGCGGGGTCGTGCTGGGGGAGGTTGCGGGTGCGCCCGCCGTTGCGCTTTGTGGGCTTGCAGGGCTTGCAGAAGTAGGCAATCAGCGCCTTGCCCTCCTTCATCTTGAGCGCGTCCTCCGGCTGCTTCAGGGCCGCACCCAGCGCGCCCAGCTGGGCGGGCAGGCCACAGTAGAGGGCGTGGATCATGCTGCACTCCCACTGCTGCAGCCAAAGCACCCGCTGCGCCCAGTCAAGCCCCATGGCCTCCGACAAGCACCACCACTCGAAGGCGGCGTTGTGCGCCCGCTTGGTGTAGCTGGCATCCAGCAGCCACGGCAGCTGTTCCCGAAGGAAGTGCTTCGTGTCCGGCCAGCTGGTCAGATCCAGCACTCTGGGCGTGTCTGAGTTCTCGTTGGCATAGCCCAGCAGCAGGATCTGAAAGTCTGGGTCTTGGGCGTACCGGTAGGCACCGACCTTGGCGATGTCCTGCGGCGAGTAGGTCTCAATATCCACCGTGATGATCGGTTTCATGGGCTCCTCCTTTCCTGATAAAAGACCGGAGGTCCTTTGCGGGGGCCTCCGGTGTACGGGTGTTTAGTCGAGGAAACTGTCATCGTCGTCGCTCAGGACCTCGAAGCCGTCCGTGGAGTTGCCGCCGGAGAGCCGCTCGCCGTCGCGGACCTTCTGGATGACCTCCAGCCCTGCGCCGATGCCCTTGTTGCCGCTGGCGCTGTAGGAGAACAGGCCGATCTTGACCTTGGCGTAGCAGCCACTGTACACCTCGTCCTGATCCAGTACGTCGTTGCAGGCACGGTCGATGATCTTCGGACGGCGGCTCTCGCTGGCGTTGGCGTTCAGAAAGTAGCAGCCCTCGTAGTTCTCGTCGTCCTTTTCGGTGTCGCCGTCACGCAGGGGCAGCTTCAGGTTCTTGGGCACTGAGCCGCCCCAGCGGGCCAGTGCCTTGGGGTCCTTTTTGACGGCCTCGATGGCGGCCTTGAGCTTGGCGATGGCTGCAGTGTCGCTTTTCTTGATGAGCAGGCAGCAGCTGTACTTGGGGTCGCCGGTGCCGTTAACCTGCTTGGGCTCCCAGATGTTGGCGTAAGACAGGCGGCAGGGAATGATAACTTCGTTTGCGTTCATAGCAGTACCTCTTTCTGTTTTTACCGGGTGCATCCGTTTCCCGCCGGGGCATTGTGGATGCACGGTGTCGTGATAAGTTGTTACTCGTGCGCCGAGTTTGGCGCATTTTCCTTCAAAGTCTTTACCTTTTGCACAAAACACACAGTCTCGGCAAAGAAGATCGGCTTTGCTCATAATGGCTTAAATCCTTCTAAGCGGTTGTAGGCAGGGCGCGGGTCGCTGGCTGCTGCCAGCTTAGGCGCACCGGGTGCCCGGGTGATAAAGGCCGACATGGTCTCGGCAAATTTCTTTTTGCCGATCATCTTCTCGGCAGCGGTCAGGGAAATGGGCGTGCGGGTGTACAGCATGGCCTCGTCGATGCCGTCGTGCTCCATCTGCCGGAAGGCGGCATCTTGGTCTGTCCATTTGCGGGTGCTGCGGCCCTGTACCAGCTTCCAGCCGGGCAGGCTGCGGCCATCCAGAAGCGCCTGCTGTGCGTATTCTTCCAGGTCTTTGGCATAGGCGGCCAGCCCTTCCAGCTTCTGCAGCCATTCGCCCAGCTCTTCGTCGGAGAGTGTAGCGGGTTCCGGATAAGGCTCAAATCCGGCCAGCGGGCCGTACTGCTTCTGCCATGCCCGGCAGGCAGGGTGAGCCTTGCAGAAGCGGCAGTGTTCGCCGGTGACAAACTCGCCCTCGCCCCGCCATGCTAGTTCGGCTGCAGGCTGCAGCACCTCCCGCGCCCATGTGAGCAGATCGGCCAGCGGCAGCTCCCATGTCTGGGGTTCCTCCTGCATCCGGGGCTGTACGATGCTCAGGCGCACTGTGTCGACCTCGTCGATGCCGTCAAACAGGGCGTAAGCTCCGAGAGCGTAGTACATGAGCTGCGGGTTGCGCTCCGGGCTCACCGGCACACCCTGCCCATACTTGAAGTCGATGATGTGCAGGATGCCGTCGCCGATCAGCAGGCAGTCGCAGGTACCGAAGCCACCGGGCACCCACTGGCTCACGTCCACCTCCTGCTCGATGAATACACTGGGCTGGTGGAGGTAAAGCCCCCACTGAAGGTGCACAAAGTCCACGTATTGGTTGACGGCCCTCACCATTTCAGGCGGGTCGTCCGGCTCGCCGTCCAGCCGGATTGACCCGGACAGCGGGAGTGCCCCGTAGCCTGCTTCCCACTGCCGGAGGTTGTTCCTCAGGTGGGCCTCGCACAGCTCATGGGCTCTTGTGCCCTCTACGGCGTACTTGCTGGTCTCCCCGGGCAGGTGCTCGGTGGCCCGGGCACTGGGTGGGCAGGCGATCCACCGGGCTGCGCTGGATGCGCCCAGCAAGGCGTGTTTAATTGGAGGCATTTGCATCCACCTCGTCTTTCAACTTGAGCAGTTCCTCCCAGACGCTGGTGTAGCTGTCAGGCGGCAGCTTAGAGACGGATGCAGCACCGGTGGCTTTGATGGCTGCCTGAACACCTGCTCGCTTGCCAGCCACGATCAAGCTGCGGGCCAGATCGCGGATTTTGTCCAGCGTGGCAGGGTCTTTCTCCGGCTCAGCGGAAGGCACTGTAGCAGTTGCCTCCGACGGGGCAGTCTGCGCAGGAGTAGGCTCCTGCGGTTCGTCCGGGGCAGAAGCCGGTTCCGTAGGGTTTGTCGGGGCCTCCGGCTGCTTTTCCACAGGTGTCGCTGCGGGCTTCTGTGTGGCCTTCTTCTGCTTGGCAGGTGTCTGCGCCTTGGGTTTGTCCGACTGCGTCACAGGCTCGCTCTGGGGCTGCGGGGCGGGAGCCTGCGCAGGGTGACGCTCGTCGGGGATAGGGGTGTGGTAATTGCTGTCCGAGTGGCCCAGGTGGGCCAGTACATTCAGAAGTTCTTCCGGTGTCTCGCCGTAAAGGTGAAGGTCAAAATTCATAGTGTTACGCTCCTTTTATAAAAAGATTCTGTCGAATCTACGCTTTGCAGTTCGGAGCTGTCTTTGCCATTGCCTCGCGCAGCCTTGCGACGCGCTACCATGCTATGCCATTGCCAAGCTCTTCCTTACGATGCTGCGCCATTGCTCCGCCTCTCTTTGCGAGGCATAGCCATTGCACCGCAGTGCCGGGCCTCGCCATGCCCTTGCTTTTCTCCGCGAAACCGGGCCGTGCCTTTGCATGTCTTAGCTAATCAACGCCTTTGCTATGCTCCCACAGCAGTGCTTTGCCGTTGCGTCGCACGGCAGCCCGATGCCTTTGCGATCAGCCGAGAAGCTCGTAGGTGAAGCGGCCTTTGCCGCTGTTGCGCCACTGGCCCAGGCCCCGGAGCTTGCCGTAGTCCAGCCATTCCAGAACCGCCTTTTCGTGGGCATCGTCCATGCAGGTGATCTCGAACTCGCAGGTGCTGCCTGCGGGAATCTGCTCGGAGTTGGCAAGGCTCACGCGCTCGCCCTGGGCTGTCTGGGCCCGCAAGGGGCGCTGGCACTCGGTCATCTCCCCGCTGAGGATCAGGGGAATCTGGCGAGGCCCGACAAAGATCAGGCCGTCGATGATCTTCTTGTAGGCCGTCAGCTTGCCGGATTCGTTCACGGCTTTCTTCTTGCCCTTCTCGTCCTTGCCACCGATGCGGCCCAGCATACCGCAGCTGTCTTTAAAGAAGCCCTTTACCTGGTAATCATACAGGATGGGCTGCCCGGCCTCGTTGCGGGGGAATACCGTCATCGCCTTGTCGGCTGCGGCATCCGCGCCCAGGGCAGCCACTTCATCCTCGATGGTGGCCGCGTCCGGGCCCTTGGACGCGATGTACTCGCGGGCCACGTTCTGATTGGCAGGCCAGGTGCCGAGCAACGGCTCGGTAAAGGTCAATCTGACTTTAAGCGTTTTCATGAGGCATACTCCTTTTTAAATTCGTCCTCGTTGATCTCTTCGATCACGAAGTCATATCTGCGGTTTTTCCATGTCCGGCTCCGGGAGACGGCAGTGTAAAAGCTGCCCATCTTCATCCCTAAAGCCTCGGCCACCTGCTGCGCGGTGCCGCAGGCGAGAATCTCCTCTGTTCGGTGGAGGTAGGCCGTGTACCATTTCATACACCCAATGCACGGCGGAGGACCGCGTCCAGTCGGAGCATATCGGCATCCGTCAAACGGCCCCGGTACTCGGTCAGATCGTCAGTGTCCACTGCGTGCACCTGCCGGGTCAGGGCCATGCTCGGTGCGCCGTAGCCGGTCAGAAGAACCTGATCGTAAGCGCCGTCGCCGCGGGCCAGCTGCGCCGGGCTGGAGGTCAGGGGAATCACCGTAACGATGCGCGTGTTGCAGTTGACGCTGTCGCTGCTGACGATCACCACCGGTCGATCACCCCGGATCAGGCAGGTGTCCTCGCGTTTGTGAGTGGTGTCCTGCGCCCACCAAATGTCGCCCCGGCGTTTGTCGTTAAACATCGTGTGTCCTCCTCTCATGCGTCCCTGCGGCTGCTGTGCTCCGGCAGGGCAGGGTATTCGGTGTTGCGGGCGTGGGTGCGGTTGATCTTGCCGTAGCGGCTGCGCTGCTGCCGGTCCTCAAGCGCAAAGCTCAGACGGCCCAGCGCGATGGAGGTCAGGATCAGCACCATCGCGGTGATGAACTCGCCGTCTGTGATGGGCTGGCCGATCTGTGCACCGCCCTCAAGGCCGAGGGCGTAGATCAGGCCGACGCAGAAGCAGGCGACCGCCGCCCACTGCAAAACTCCGGGTTTAAGCTTCATCGGTGGCCTCCTCCATGCTATCCATAAGGTCTACGGCGGCAGTCACTATGCTGAGCAGTGCTGCCGGGTTACTTTGACCCATGCAAACCCCAGCAATCAGCGCGGCGCAAAGGGCTTTCTGTTCCATCTCAGTGCCGCAGATGTAAATCTTAGGGTTTCCATCCTCTCTCATCTGGATTTGCAGCTGAGCGTTCGGGCTAATTTTCATTTGTGATTCCTCCTCAGTAAAGTTTGAATTCCTGATCCAGCAGGGTGTCCAGCCGGATGGTCTTGCCCCGGCCCTGACCGCTCCAACCATACGGATACTGCTGCGTGACCCGCTTGGGACTGGTGCCCATCTGGGCAGCGGCCTGCGCGACGGTCAGCCGGATGCATCCGGTGGTGGAGTAGATGGCGCGATACGCGTCGTGCCAGGCATCTGGGCGTTTCATGTGTGGTTACTCCTTGAATGTTGTTAAATCACAACTTTTTCGGTAAAAAGAAGTAGCGGCCAATGTCTGCGGGCGAAATGCTCAGCAAGGCACAAATTCGGTCGATCTCGTCCTGGCGGAATGCAAAATTCCCGGCCAGCTTCTGGCAGAGCTGCCCTTCGCTGATCCCAGCTTTTTCCGCTAACTCCTTCTGGGTCATTCCGCAATCGCGGATGCGCCCGCGCAGCAGGGTGTAATCCATGGTGGGCATAGTTTTCACCTCCTATCTGTAGTGTTGCGGTTTCGCAACCACGGCCACAGTATAGCGCGGCAATTGCGAAATGTCAACACAAAAATAGAGATTTCACAATTTAGTTCGCAATTGGTATTGATTTTTCGCAACCGGTATATTATACTTACACCAGAACGTAAAGAAAGGAGCCACCATTATGGCGAAGAAGACCGCGACCTTTGCGCAGCGCCTACGGGAAGGACTGGATCTGCGCGGGATGAAGCAGATCGAACTGGCTACCCGCTCTGGAATCTCTAAATACAGCATCTCTCACTACCTGAAGGGCGACTGGGAAGGAAAGCAGGACGCTGTGTATGAGCTCGCCCGTGTTCTGAACGTGTCGGAGGCCTGGCTGATGGGGTACGACGTCCCTGCGGAAAGAAGCGCGCCCGAAGTATCTGTGCCGCTCGATAAAAAGCCCACCATCCCTCCGGGTTTCATGCCGCTGCCGAAGATGAAGAAGGTGCCGTTGATCGGGGCCATCGCCTGCGGCGACCCCATCACGGCCATCCAGAACCGGGAGGGCGACGTAAACGCCCCGGTGGATATGCGCTGTGACTTTGCCCTGAAGTGCCGGGGTGAAAGCATGATCGGCGCGGGTATCCACGACGGGGACGTGGTGTATATCCGCATCCAGCCTGAGGTGGAGAATGGCGAGATCGCTGCTGTGCGAATAGGGGAGGAAGCTACACTCAAGCGGGTATACCTGCACAACGATTACATTGAGCTGCGGCCCGAGAATCCCGCCTTTGAATCGATCATTCGTCGCCGTGAGGAAATGAACGACGTGCAGATCGAGGGTAAGGCCGTAGGCTGGATGCACTGGATCGGCTGACCTCCCGCTTGCATACGTGTAACTTTGACTACAGAAATCCCTATAAACCCTACGCGTGCGGGCATCAAGCGCGTTCTCACGCATGTATATTCTTCTTTTCTTCTGTTCAGGGTCAGGATAAGAACTTGAGTATGCCTCTGTATGTTTTGCCCAAAAGCCCGCATGAACGCTCACTTTTTCGTGACTACAAAGTTTGTATGTCCCTTTTTGTTGCAATCAACTAGACTTTTGTTGCCGCCATATGCGTGCGTTGCGCAGGTTTGCATGTGGTGGGTGAACCTGAAAATGCAAAAACGCCCCCGGTGCGCCAACACCGAGAGCGTTTGGAATAGATCGGCTTGCCCAGAGGTGGGAAGCACAGACCAGACATCTGTATTGTAGCACCTCCGGGCAGGCTTGTCAAAGTGTACCCTTATGGAGGTGTTATTTTTATGGCTGAATCAAAGAAGCAGCCCGCAAAGCGCCCGGATGGCGGCATCTGCATCCACCGTTCGGTGGGTTTGCCAAAGTCGCGGGTGTTCTATGGCAAGACCAAGGCCGAAGCGGAGCGCAAATATCAGGACGCGGTGCTGGCGTATAAACTGGAATGCATGGACCCGAAGGAAAAGCGCTACACGTTCCGGGCGGTGTCGGTGGCGTATGAAGAGTATATCCGGGGCCCGGAAAAGCCGGTGCGGCGGGGTACGGTGAACGCCTACAAGAAGCACTTTGCTCCTGCCAGAGCCTATTTTGGCGATACTGTGATGAACGACATCGATGCCCAGGCGGTGGGTGGGTATCTGGCCCACCTGAAGATGGAGGGCAAGAGCAAGCATTCCATCAAAAACGCAAAAAGCGTGCTGTCCTGCATCTTTACCTATTGGTGTGCGAACTTCCACGGTACCGGTAATCCTGTGCTGCTGGCGAAACTGCCCGCCGGGCTGAAGGACGGCCGCAGGGTGGAGCCCACCGAGGAACAGCGCGATCTGATCAACGCCCACCCGGAGGGCTGCGGCTTCTGGGCGTGGCTGTTTGAGTACACCGGGCTGCGCATGGGCGAGGCAAACGGCTTGCAGTGGAAGGATGTGGATCTGGACGCGGGCAAGATCACACCGGTGCAGGCCATGCCGTGGGACCATAATCAGCCCTACCGGGAGCTGCTGAAAACGGAGAAGGCTTACCGTAGTATCCCCATCCTGACACCGCTGCGGCCCATGCTGGAAGCGGGGAAGGCTGCGCACCAGCCGGAGGACTATGTTCTGTCCGGCACAAGCAAGCCGCTCACTCAGTGTCAGTACAGCCATCAATGGATGTTGTATTGCCGAGAGCTGGGGTTGTGCGAGAGCTACACCCGCACAACGAAGATGCCCGCATACCAGAACCGCCCGGAGCGGATCGTGGAGAGGGTCGTGTACAAACCGTTGGTCACGGCCCACCAGTTCCGGCACCTGTTCGCCACGAATCTTTTCTACGCGGGCGTGCCGGATATGGTGGCGCAGCAGCTCCTGGGCCACTCGGACATCATGACCACCCGGCGCATCTACCAGCATCTGCGGGAGAAGGAAAACGCCCGGTACACCGCTCAGCTGGATGCCTATGTGAGCAAAAATCTTTAATTTCCCTACAAGTTGCCCCAGGGAGCACGGTGAAAGCTGGCTTCCCGGGGCAATTTTTTACACTACAGTCTCACTACAATGCCCTCGCAAAATCAGGCAGCATTGGGCAGTATCTGGCAGTATCTGACCGCTGCGAAAAACGAAAAACCCGCGAAGCTACGAATTTTTAACGTAACTTCGCGGGTATCTTTTGGTGCGAGGGAGGGGACTCGAACCCCCAAGGATAAACCACACGCACCTCAAACGTGCGCGTCTGCCAGTTCCGCCACCCTCGCATACCGTATTGTTTTCGCAGCCCTGAAATCTCTGAGGTGAAAGACCGTGATGCGGACTGCTTGAATATATTACCACGTTCCCGGCAGATAGTCAAGCGCTTTTTTTCTTTTTAAATGAAATTTTCGGGCCGTCATTTCTTAAGAATATGTTGGTTGAAATGCATGGATGGGTGTGATATTATAGAACTAACTATCTCTGCTCAGTTGTTTTGGCAGCAGGGAAGAAGATGATAAGGATACGGCGGAAATGCATTTCTGCGCAGGGTGCAGACCGACCGGTTTTTTGAAAGGAATTTGAGTGGACGCAGGAATGAACGAGAAAAAAGAAAATGTTATTGTAAACGGTTTTTTCTGGCGCTTTGCAGAGCGGTGCGGTGTGCAGCTGATCTCAGCGGTGGTGTCCATCCTTCTGGCGCGCATCCTTACACCCGATGATTACGGCAAGGTGGCACTGGTGACGGTGTTCAACAATATCATGTATGTCCTGCTGGACTGCGGCATTGGCACCGCGCTGGTGCAGAAGAAGGAAGTGGACGAGCTGGATTACTCGTCGGCGTTCTTTTTCAGCATTGTGATCAGCTTTGTGCTGTATGGGGGAATGTTCGTGGCGGCACCGTATCTGGCTGCTTTCTACAATGACCCCAGCATGACCCCGATCTTTCGCGGCATCAGCCTGACAGTGGCGGTCTGCGGCATCAAAACGATCCAGCAGGCGCATGTGACCCGGAACATGAAGTTCCAGTATTTTTTCTATTCCGCCTTTGCGGGCGCGATCGTATCCACGGTCCTGGGCCTGGGCCTTGCCTATATGGGCTTTGGAGTCTGGGCGCTGGTGGTGCAGCAGGTATCCAATATCACGGTGGACACGCTGGTGCTGTGGAAGCTGTCCTCCTGGCGGCCTAAGATGGAGTTTTCGTGGCAGCACCTGAAAGGGCTGCTCTCTTATGGCTGGAAGCTGCTGGCCTCGTCGCTGAGCAGCGTCATCTACAACAACCTGCGCAGCCTGATCATCGGCAAGATGTACACCTCGGCGGATCTGGCGTATTACAATCAGGGCGATAACCTGACTTATAATATCGCGTCAAGCGTGGATACTTCCATTGAGAGCGTTTTGTTCCCGGTCATGTCCTCACTGCAGGATGACCGTGCGCAGGTCAAGAACATGACCCGCCGCTCCATCAAGACCTGTACCTATATTATTGCGCCGGTGATGATGAGCACTGCGTTCTGTGCCGAACCGCTGGTGCGCCTGATCCTCACCGAGAAGTGGCTGCCCTGTGTGCTGTTCCTCAGGGTGTTCTGTCTGGGGTATGTGTGCTGGCCGATCATCACGGCAAACCTGAATGCAGCCAAGGCGGTGGGCCGCAGCGATCTTTACCTGAAATGTCAGCTTTTGAACGAAGGGGTGTGCATCCTTCTTCTGCTGGCAACATTCCGTGTCAGCGTCGAGGCCATTGCATATGGTATGCTGATCACGAATATTGTGACCCAGATCCTGGATGCACAGCTCAACAAAAAGCTGATCGGCTATGGCTATCTGGAACAGATGCGCGATATCCTGCCGACCCTGCTGCTGGCAGCGGGCGCGGGCCTGTGCATGTATCTGGTCATTTTTCTGCACCTGCCGGATCTGCTGACGGTGATCATTCAGGTGGTGGTTGGTCTGGGCATTTATCTGACAGGCTCTGCCATTCTGGAATTGGACACCTTTGAATATTTCAAGGATGTGCTGGCTCCGTCCATCCGGCAGAAGCTGAAACGCTGAAACCGGCATTTTGGATCGTGTAAAAATCCGTCGGGCGGGTGATGTCCGACGGATTTTTGTTCTTTTTGTCTAAAGTATACAAGAAGAAACATTAAAAACCGGCAAAGCGACCATTGAAAAAACGCAACTGATATACTAGAATATAAGTACAAGAGCGCGGCACACGGCTGCGTGGAAAATGCAAAGCAGAAAATATAAAACAGGAGGATTTTCCTATGCCTATGAAAATGGGTTGGCGCTGGTATGGCGAGGGCAACGATCCCATCAGCCTGAGCGACATCAAGCAGATCCCCGGCGTGACCAGCATCGTCTGGGCGTTGCACGACAAGATGCCCGGCGAGATCTGGGAGATCGACGAGATCCAGAAGGTAGC